>ERZ773069.1695-NODE-1695-length-12382-cov-3.250832_pt1 | contig 12382 bp, 12 predicted proteins | sample MGYA00580619_ERZ773069 | MGnify/ENA primary metagenome ERZ773069 (study PRJEB29015, sample SAMEA2738007) | human oral metagenome | biome: human oral; feature: human-associated habitat; material: dental | place: China | collected 2108 ...
AATATATAGCGGTTGAATTGAATGAAAAAAATAAAAGAATGTTTTTCATACCAAGAGGTTTTGCACATGGTTTTCTTACTTTAGAAGATGATACAGAATTTTTTTATAAATGTGATAATTTCTATAATCCTAAAAGTGAAGGAGGTCTTATTTGGAATGACACAGATTTAAATATAGACTGGAATTTAGATAAATATAATATAAAAGAAGAAGAATTAATAATATCAGAAAAAGATAAAAAAAATATAACTTTTGAGGAATATGGGAGAACAAAATGAAACTAATATTTGGAGCTAATGGACAGTTAGGTACAGACTTTAAGGAATTGTTTGATTCTATTGGAGAAAAGTATATAGCAAGTGATAGAAATGAAGTAGACATAACAAATGGAGAGTTTTTAAGAGCCTATATTCAAACTATGCATCAAAATTATAAGATAGACACTATAATTAACTGTGCTGCATATAATGATGTGGATAAGGCAGAAACAGAAAAAGAATTATGTTATAAGTTAAATGCAGAAGCTCCTGCAAATTTAGCTAATATAGCTGCTGAGATAGGAGCAAACTATATAACATATTCAACTGATTTTGTTTTTAATGGACTAATAACAAATTATCTATATAATGAGAGTACTGGATATACTGAAGAAGATGAACCACATCCACTATCAACTTATGCTAGAACAAAGTATGAAGGAGAGTTATTAGTATCACAAGTGATGACTAATCCAGAACTAACTTCAAAAATGTATATAGTAAGAACTTCTTGGGTTTTTGGTAAAGGAAATACTAATTTTATTGATAAAGTAATAGAATGGTCAATGAAAAAAGATGAATTAAAAGTAGTAGATGATCAAGTTTCTTCACCTACTTACTCTAAAGACTTAGCTTACTATAGTTGGAAACTATTAAAAAGTTCAGCTGAAAATGGAATTTATCATTTTACAAATGATGGAATAGCCTCTAAATATGATCAAGCTAAATATGTTCTAGATAAGATTTCTTGGCAAGGAAATTTAATAAGAGCAAAGAGCGAAGAATTTAATTTGTTAGCAGAAAGACCAAAATTTAGTAAACTTAGCTGTAAAAAAATAAAGGAAAAATTAGGAATAACTATTCCAGATTGGAAAGATGCAATAGATAGATATTTTAAAGATAATAATAAATAAGGAGAGAAGGTATGTCAAACAAATTAGTAAAAGTGGAAGATGAGTTTTATGAAGAAAATGAGATTAGTATCTATGATATACTTAATATCTTTTTAAAAAATATTAAAATATTTATTCTGGTTACAATAATAGGATTAATAGTAACTTGTATATATGTAGCTAAAAAAATAATTTTTGATAAAAATAATATTTCAAAACTTAATTATACTTTAAATTACCAAGAACTAGAAAGTTATTTAGCGGGAAGAGTTTTTTATCCTCAAGAAAGTCCAAGCGAAGTGCTATTGGAAGATGAGTATTTAGAAAAACTTTTTGAAAATTCAGAATTAAAAGAATTATATGAGAAAAATGTAAAAGAAAATAGAGAAGATATTAATACTAAAAGAGTATTTTTATTAGGTGACAACGAAAATGATGAGAAAGCTATATTAAAAAATGTTTCTAGAGGTGAAAATAAGCCTAATTCATATACAGTAACATTAAAAGTAAATAAAAAAGATGATCCTAATAGACAAGTATCAATTAGTATAATGAGAGCATATTTAGAAGTTTTAAAAGAATACTATGATGAAACTATTTTTAAATATATTCAAAATAGAGAAAAATATGTTGAGGGAAGATTACCAGAGCTTAGAAAACTTTTAGGAGAAAATGCTGTAGCAGGAGAAAGTGGATTAGTTAATCAATCTAATATAGCTGAAAATAATTTTTTAAAATATATATATCCAATAAAAGTTTCTAATATAGATACATACTATTCTGAATATGTGAAGTTAGAAAATGAGAATCAAGCAATTATCGCTTTAACTACCTTGGGATTAAATGATGTAAAGAAATTTATTAAATATGATACATCTATTATCTTTGAAAAAGAAAAATCAGGAATTGTAATTAAATTAGCTATAGGTCTGTTTTTAAGTTTATGTTTGGGAGTATTCGCCATATTTATTAAAGAGTTTATAGAGGGATATAAGAAAAGTAAAGCAAATAATTAATGGAGGTTATCATGAACACCTTAAGAAAACTAGTGAAATTTTTGATAGATATATTTCTATTGAATATATCATTAGTAGTTTCAATATTTTTAAAGTATGATCAACTTCAGGTAACAAATAAAAATGTAAATTTTTTAATTTATTTCAATCTTTCTTTTTGCATTATATATTTCATTTTAAAAATATATAACAATAGTTGGAGATTCAGTGGGACTTCAGAATATATGTCTTTAGTAGCTTTAAGTTCTACTGTAGCGATTTTATCATATATTTTAAGAGCTTTTCTGAAACTAGATACCAAGAGTAGCTTGTATTTTGAAACTTGGATAATATTTACCTTCTTACTAATAGTTTCAAGATTTTTAATGTTTTTAACTAGAATGAAGGGCATAACAAAAAGGGATACAAATTCAGAGAATGTTCTAATCTATGGTGCTGGAGAATCAGGGGTACTATTAGTAAAAGAATCAAGAATAAATCCTAATTTTCCATATAGAATAGTTGGTTTTTTAGATGATAATCCTAATAAAAAAGGTGGAAAAGTCTATGGTTTAAAGGTTTTGGGAGGGCTAGAAGACGTTGAAAAAATTGTTAAAAAAAACGATGTCTCAAAAATAATAATTTCTATGCCTTCCGTGGAGCAAAGTAAGATTTCTAGTATTTTAAAAGAATTAAATAAACTAAAGGATATATCAGTTAAAATATTACCTAATGTAGATAATTTAATTGAAGAAGGAAATTTAAGTACACAATTAAGAAATATAAAGCTAGAAGATTTATTAGGTAGAGAAGAAATAAAAATTAATACTAAAGAAGTATTTGATTTTATTCAAGATAAGATAGTATTTGTAACTGGTGGTGGAGGAAGTATAGGTTCTGAACTTATCAATCAAATTGCTAAATATAATCCTAAAAAGATTATTAATATAGAAATTAATGAAAATGCCTCTTATCTTATGGAATTGGAATTAAAAAGAAAATATCCATATCTAGATTATAAGACAGAGATAGCAAGTGTAAGAGATTTTGATAAGTTAGATATGCTATTTAATAAATACAAGCCAGAGATACTATTCCATGCAGCAGCACATAAGCATGTGCCACTTATGGAAAATAATCCAGAGGAAGCTATAAAAAATAATATATTTGGAACTAAGAATGTTGCTGAATGTTGCCTTAAATATAAGTTAGAATCAGTAGTTTTAATTTCTACAGATAAAGCAGTAAATCCTACAAATATAATGGGAGCTACAAAAAGAGTTTGTGAGATGATATTTCAAAAATATTCAGAAAAAGATTCAAATACAAAATTTATGGCAGTTAGATTTGGAAATGTTTTAGGAAGTAATGGTTCCGTTATACCTATATTCTCAAAATTAATAGAAGAAGGAAAGAATTTAACTCTTACTCATAAAGATATAATAAGGTATTTTATGACTATACCAGAAGCCGCTCAGTTAGTTATAGAAGCAGCAACTATTGGTAAAGGTGGAGAAATATTAATATTAGATATGGGAGAACCGGTTAAAATATATGACTTAGCAAAAAATATGATAAAGTTATCAGGATCAAACGTTGGAATAGATATAGTTGGTTTAAGACCTGGAGAAAAATTATTTGAAGAACTTCTATATGATGTAAATTCATCAGAAAAGACATCAAATAACAAGATATTTATAACTAATATGGAAAATGAAAAAGTACAGGTTAATATAGATGATTACTATACAATTTTAAAAGATTTAATAAAGAATAATGATACTATTGGAATGAGAAGAACTTTAGCTAGTATTATTGGGACTTTTAAAGGGAGAGTGGAGTAAAAATGATTAATTTATCAGTTCCTAATCTATCAATGGATATTTTAGACAATTTAAAAGAATGTTTAGAAAGTGGTTGGGTTTCAACTGGAGGTAGATTTATACCTGAGTTTGAAACAAAAGTAAAAAACTATATGAAGACTAAGTTTGCAGCGGGAGTTCAAAGTGGAACAGCAGGTTTACACATGTCTTTACAAGTTTTAGGAGTTCAAAGAGATGAAGAAGTCTTTGTACCAACTCTAACATTTATTGCAGCAGTGAACCCTACAACTTACTTAGGAGCTAGTCCTATATTTATAGACTGTGATGATAGTCTGTGTATGGATCCTATAAAATTAGAAAAATTCTGTTCAGAAGAATGTGATTTCAAAGAAGGAGTATTAGTAAATAAAAAAACAAAAAAAAAAATTAGAGCTTTAGTAATAGTTCATGTTTTTGGAAATATGGCAGATATGGAAAAAATAATGGATATTGCTAAAAAATATAATCTAAGGGTACTAGAAGATGCAACTGAGGCTTTAGGAACTTACTATACAGAAGGAAGATACAAAGGAAAGTATGCAGGAACTATAGGAGATATAGGAGTACTTTCTTTCAATGCTAATAAAATCATTACTACTGGTGGTGGAGGAATGGTTGTTGGAGATAATGAAGAACTAGTAGAAAAAGTTAGATTTTTATCTTCACAAGCAAAAAAAGATACTTTGTATTTTATCCATGATGAAATAGGTTATAACTATCGTATGCTGAATTTACAAGCTGCTTTAGGAACTAGCCAAATTGATCAGTTAGAAAGTTTTATTGAAACTAAAATTAAAAATTATAATATATATAAAGAAGAACTTGAGAAAATAGAAGGTTTAGAAATTTTACCTTTTGTAGAAGGAATTAGAGCAAATCATTGGTTCTATTCTTTAAAAATAGATAAAGAGAAATATGGAATAGGAAGAGATGAGTTACTTCAAAAATTAGTTGATGCTGGAATACAAACAAGACCTATTTGGGGATTGATTCATCAACAAAAGCCATATTCAGCTTGTCAAAGTTATAAAATAGAAAAGGCTCTTTATTATTATGACAGAATTTTAAATTTACCTTGCAGTTCTAATTTAACTGAAAAAGAAGTTTATCAAGTTATAGAAAAAATTAAGGAGTTCAAAAAATAATGTATAGAAAATTTTTAAAAAGATTTTTAGATATTATTATTTCATTAATTTTTATTTTGTGTTTTTGGTGGTTATATATTGTAATTGCTATTTTAGTAAGAATAAAACTAGGAAGCCCAGTTTTATTTAAACAAGATAGACCAGGTTTAAATGAAAAAATATTTAAGATGTATAAATTTAGAACTATGACTGATGAAAAAGATAAGGATGGAAATTTATTACCTGATGCAGAAAGATTAACAAAATTTGGGAAATTTTTAAGATCTACTAGTTTAGATGAAATACCAGAATTATGGAATGTATTAAAGGGAGAGATGTCATTAGTTGGTCCTAGACCGTTATTAGTAGATTATTTAGGTTATTATAGTGATGAAGAAAATAAAAGACATAATGTAAAACCAGGAATAACAGGGTGGGCACAAATTAATGGACGTAATGCATTATCATGGGAAGAAAAATTTAAATATGATCTTGAATATGTTAATAATGTTAGTTTTATTTTTGATTTAAAAATAATATTTCTGACAATAAAAAAGGTTATAAAAAAAGAAGATATTTCAGATTTTAAAAACGAAAATAAAGAAGAAAGATTTGATGATTATAGAAGAAAAGGGGAGAGATAGCTGTGGATATTTATTTTGATGTGGATTATCTTAAAAGCAGTGAAGATATTGAGAAAGGAAACTTAGATTTTTTTTTCTATGAAGATGATAATGGAAAAGGGAAAAATATTTTTATAAAGAGAGAAATAAAACAAAATATAGTCGAAAAATCTTTATATGATTTGATAACTCCTTATGGATACGGAGGTCCTTTAATCGAAATAAAACAAGAGAAAGGTAGAGAAGAATTTATAAAAACATATTTTGAAAAATATGAGGAATATTGTAATAAAAATAATATAGTGAGTGAATTTGTTAGATTTCATCCTTTAGAGAAGAATCATGATTATTGTAAAGAATTTTATGATGTAAGCCATATATCAAATACTATTTATATTGATTTACTTTCTAAAGAAGTGATTGAGAATAATATGATAAGCAAGGCAAGAAATAAGATAAAAAAAGCCGAGAAGAATCATCTTATTTTCGAAGAAGATATAAATCTAAATACTATTGATAATTTTATAAAATTATATTATGAAACAATGGATAAAAATAATGCTTCGTCACTTTATTATTTTGATAAAGAATATTTCTATAATGTTTTTAAGTTAAAAGATAAAGTGAAACTTTTTAATATAAGGTATCAAGGTGAGGTTGTAGCAACATCTATAATTTTGTTAGGTGATAAGTGGATTCATTATCATTTATCAGCCAATACAGAGGTTGGATATAAATTAGCAGCAAATAATTTTTTATTATACAATGTAGCTATATGGGGTAGTGAAAATGGATATCAAAAGTTGCACTTAGGTGGAGGATATGGAGGAAATGAAAGTCCTCTTTATAAGTTTAAATATTCAATGAATAAAAATGGAATTTTAGACTTTTATATTGGAAAGAAAATTTATAATAAAGAATTATATGAAAAATTAGTAGATGAAAAGATGTTAAATAGTAAAGAGAAAGAAAGTTCTTTTTTCCCATTATATAGATTAGAGGTATAAATAAAAAAATTAAAGAGGTAAAATAATGAAAAAAATATGGATAGTAGCACCTTTTACAGAGATATATAATTTTGATGTAAGAGATAGATTTCAATATATAGCGAATGAATTATCAAAAAATGAAGATTATGAAGTTCACTTGTTTACATCAGACTTTATTCATTTAAAAAAAGAATTTATAAGTGATTCTGTTGAGGATAAATATTCTTTTAATGTTCATTTAATACATGAGAAAGGTTATAAAAAGAATATTTCATTATCTAGAGCTATTTCACATGTTAGTTTTGCTTTTAATTTAATGAAAAAAATAAAAAAAATGGAAAAACCTGACTTAATATTCTGTGCATATCCTATGATGACATCTGCATATCTAATAGGAAAATTTGCAAAAAAGAATAGAATACCTTTTGTTATAGATGTTCAAGATACTTGGCCTGAATCTATATCGTCTGGGATAAATACAGATAATTTTTTTGTAAAAACTTTAATGTTTCCATTTACTATATATGCAAATAAAATATATAAATTAGCAGATTTAGTATTTGGTGTTTCTCAAACATATGCTAACAGAGCAAATGTAAAAGGTACAAAATCAAAGGAATTTATATCTGTTTATATTGGTGCTGAAGGGAATAAATTCAATACTGTTTCAAAATTTAAAGAAAAAGAAGAAAAAGAAATATGGTGTATTTATATAGGGACATTAAGTTATAGTTATGATTTAATGACTCTAATATTAACATTTAATGAATTAGAAAAAATAAATTCAAATATTAAATTATATATTTTAGGCGATGGACCAGATTTTAGTATTTTAAAAAATAAAGCTGAAGAGCTTGGTTTATTAAATAAAACAGTTTATTTGAAAGGCTTATTACCTTATGAAGAAATGGTTAAGTATCTAAAAACAAGTGATATAGCATTAAATGCAATAAAAGGAAAAGCATTGCAAACTATGACGAATAAATTTGGAGATTTTGTGTCAGCAGGATTACCAATTTTAAATTGTTGCCAAATGGAAGAAGTAAAAAATATCATATTGGAAAAAGAATTAGGAATAAATTATATTCCTGGAAATACTAGTTCATTAAAAGAAGCAATTTTGTTTCTTTTAGAAAATAAAGATAAAATGGTAGAATTTTCTAAAAATTCTAAAAAATTTGCAGATGAAAAATTTGATAGAAAAGAAAGTTACAAAATTATATTTCAAAAAATTAAGGAGATATTACTATGAATATAGCATTAATATTTGCAGGTGGGATAGGAAAGAGAATGAACACAACTGGCATACCTAAACAGTTTTTAAAACTATATGGAAAAGAAATTATAGTATATACTCTTGAAATTTTTGAAAATAATAAAAATATAGATGGTATTGTAATCTCTTGTCTAAAAGAAAAAATTGATGATTTAAAAAGAATAATTGAAAAAAATAACTTAAAAAAAATAGTATCAATAATTCCAGGTGGAAATACAGGACAAGAATCTATATATAATGGATTGAAAGAAATTGAGAAAAGATATTCTAAAAATGATATTGTTTTAATTCATGATGGTGTAAGACCCTTAATAAATAATGACACTATAAATGATAATATTAATTTAGTAAAAGAAAAAGGAAATGCGATAACAACAGCTCCAGCTATAGAAACTATTGTTAGATTAGAAAATGAAAATAATATAATAAAGGATATTTTTAATAGAAGTGAATGTTTTATGGCAAGAGCTCCACAAAGTTTTATATTGAATGACATATTAGATGCTCATGAAAAAGCAATTATGGATAAGAAAGATGATTTTATTGATTCAGCTTCAATCATGACTTATTATGGTCATAATTTAAATATAGTAAATGGTCCATCTGAAAATATAAAGATAACAACTCCTTCAGATTTCTATATATTTAAAGCAATCTTAGATATGAAGGAAAATTTAAATATTTTTGGATTATAAGTTAAGGAGTGAGAATGTTTTACTACAATAAATTTTATCAAGAAGATTTAAAAAAAATTTTAAATATAGATTTACCATTTGAAAATTTTAAAAATAAAAATATATTAGTTACAGGAGCAAATGGACTTATTGCATCTTGTTTAGTAGATGCTCTTGTTTATTTGAGAGAGAATAAAAGTATAAGTTTTAATATCTACATATTGTGCAGAAATAAAGTAAAAGCAGAAAATAGATTTAAAAGTTTTTTAAATAAAGATTTTTTTAAGATAATAATACAAGATGTAACAGAAGACTATAATATGAATATAAAATTTGACTATATAATTCATGCAGCTAGTAATGCACATCCCATAGCATTTTCAAAAGATCCAGTTGGGGTTATTAATGCAAATGTATTAGGGACACTGAAATTATTAGAATATGCTAGAAAATATGGAAATGAAAAATTTTTATTTGTTTCAAGTTCTGAAGTATATGGAGAAAATAGTTTAGTGGAAACATATTCAGAAGATGATTATGGTAAACTAAATAGTATGACTTTTAGAAATTGTTATCCAGAAAGTAAAAAAATGGCTGAAACAATTGGAGTATCATATAAGGAGGAATATGGAATAAACTTTTTATCTGCTCGTCCAGCATATATCTATGGAGCACCTATGCTTGAAGAGAACTCAAGAGCAAACGAGCAATTCTTAAGATTAGGAAGAGATAAGAAAGATATAGTAATGAAATCTGAAGGTAAACAGATAAGATCTTATTGTTACGTTGCAGATTGTGTATCTGCTTTTCTATATATTATATTAAAAGGAAAGAATGGAGAGGCTTATAATATTGCCAATAAAAATCAAAATATTTCAATAAGAGAGTTTGCAGAAAAAATAGCAGAAAAAGCAGGAGTAAACTTAATATTTGATTTACCTACTGAAATTGAAAAAAAGGGATATGGTTTAATAAAAAATACAATTTTAGATGCAAAAAAATTAGAAGATTTAGGTTGGCAAGCTAAATATTCTTTAGATAGTGCTATAGAACAAATATTTAAAATATTATGATTATTGAAAGGGATTAAAAATGGTTTACATAATAATCAATAGTTATTGGGATTTTTTTAATAGAGATATAGAGAACTCTTTAAGAAAGATATCATTATCAAATAACGATACAATAAAAATTTTGAAAATAGTAAAAAGAATCTTTCTTTTTGTTTTTACATCCATTTAATATAATTGTGGAAATTTGCACATCTTTAAAGACCATTTCATTTGATAAATCATAAATTTTTAACAGATGTTGTAAAACTAATAGACGCAAATTATTGCTATATTTATTTTTTAAAAAACTATAAGGAATCAAAAAAGAAAATTTTCCTCCATCAACTAACTCTTTTATACCTTTTTCAACAAAAGCATAGTAATAATCAAAACGCCCTTTTATACAAGATTGAAATGTTGTACTTAAATATATTCGTTCATTTATAGACAAGTCATGATAATTAATATAAGGAGGGTTACTCACTATAAAATCAATTTCTTCGAAGATTGCAGTTAAATAATCAACATTTTGTATATTCCAATTAATTTTAGGTAAGTTATATTTTTTTATTGCTTTATCCAGATTAGCTATGCATATTTGAATAAGAGAATGATCTACCTCCACACCAATAATATCTCTTTCCAATCCTCGCTTAATATCATATGATGACAAGCCTTTATTTTGAGCATCTTTTATATATCTACACACTATTTCTATTAATATCTTTCCTTCACCACAAGAATTTTCTAATATTTTCTTTCCTATTATATTTTTTTTGTAACCGACACTATCCAAAAGTTTTTTTACGTATCTTTTAGGTGTCGGAATTATACAATTACGCGCCATTATACCTCAATAAAAATAACTGTTTATCTGCTGCATCAAAAATAAGATCCGCATATTTTAGAATTAGTTCTAACACAATATCAGAAGTTTCCACAAAGGTTTCAACATCAACCTCTCTAAGATTTCCATGAACGATATCATGTCTAATACTAAGCAATTGATTACTTATAAAATTTTCTTTCAAAATAAATAAATCAGTTTCAAGACCTATATTTTTTAAAATTGTATCTAAAGTAATTGGTTTTGGATTTCCATTTGTTGATATTAATAAGTTATTACCACTCTGTACAATATTAAATTTTTCACTATTTAAGCTTTCAATCCTTTCTATAATTGGGATTCTATTATGATCTGCTACTGTACTCTTTACATTTTCAAAATCCCGTCTTAATACTAATGCCTTAAAATTTGCTTTTAATTCACAAAATGGTACATTTTTACTAGAAATATAATCAATATAATAATTAGAAAGCTCTTTAACCGTGCCTTCAAAATGCGCACACAGCATTGGATATAACGGTCTACAAAGTCTATTATTTCTCTCAACTTGTGATTTCAAGAATAATATCTCCTTTTTTCTCTTTGATGTATTTTCATAAATTTTATCCAATAAACCTTCAAGATTCATTTGTACACCCAGTTATTTCACCATAATATTCTTGGCCAAATGTATGCAAAATTTTAATTCTTGCTACAGCCCTTATACCTTGCCCTTTTGTTTCTATAAACTTAGGTTCTCGATACATATCTTTAATTTTTGTTTCTAATAATTGTTTATTTTGTAAATAATAGTCTAAATTATTTTTTAACCCAGACAAAATCGCTTCATATGCACCAACTAAGACTTTTCCAGTAAATCGTCCCGTTTCAGCATCATATGATTTGAACGCTGATTCTCCAAGTAAGTCATCTATTAATTCAAATGTAGTTTTAAATCGTTCTATTTCATTTTCAAAATTTATATCTGTATTATCAAGAATCGAAATAATTTCATTTGTCAAGAAGTCATGAAAATTTTCTGATTGTCTAACATTAAAGTCAGAATGCATAATAACAAAGTATTTAACAATCATCTCCATAAGGCCTTGAGCATCTAAATCCTTATTTGATAATGGTAATGTATTTTTAAAATGTATATCCTGACTTAATTGCTGTAAATGTTCAAATTTATCTTCATCTTTCATAATAAGAATACAATTACGTATTTCTTGCTCACTAAGTTGTGTCCCCCCAGTATTTAATCTTTGAAACATTTCATATTGAGCAAAGCCATCACTAGCTTTATCAATGATAATAATCATGATCTTAGCACGTTTTATAAATCTACGTTGTGCTTCAGTTAAAGAGTTTATACCATCATTGGAAGATTCACTCCATTTTTTCCCTTCAAGTTTTGATAAAAATTTTGTTTCAATTAAAGGCTCTGAAGGGAAATCAGTTAACAATCCCATAAACTTAAAGAGTGTAGATAAACGTTGTAAGCCATCTATCAAATTCCATGTACCATCTTCATTTTGGTAAACATAAATTGGTGGTAATGGAATTCCTAATAATATTGATTCTATAAAATTAGATTGTTGAGTTATATCCCATCTAAATAGTCTTTGATAATTAGGGTTGATAATTATATCTGAATCACGATACATATTAGCAATTTCACCAATAGACATAGAATAAGAGTCAGTCTTAATAGACTTTGATAATTTATCAATTTGTTCTTGTAGCAACATCTTTCCTCTCCTTTAGTTAATATTATAACTACACAAAGAAACCATATAATGATTAATTAA
>ERZ773069.1696-NODE-1696-length-12373-cov-6.789982_pt1 | contig 12373 bp, 11 predicted proteins | sample MGYA00580619_ERZ773069 | MGnify/ENA primary metagenome ERZ773069 (study PRJEB29015, sample SAMEA2738007) | human oral metagenome | biome: human oral; feature: human-associated habitat; material: dental | place: China | collected 2108 ...
TTTACAGGAGGCATATGGATCGAGCTTGATTTTGATAGAAGATTTTGATGATATTTCCATAGAAGATAAAAAAATCTTTTTAGAGCTAAAACGACGAGGAGAAGGCAGAAAAAATAGAAGCCTCGATAGAGCAAAAAATGACCAGAAAAAAGAGATCATTAAAGACCTAGATAAAATATCAGACTCAATAGAAGAAAGTCTAAAAAAACAGGAGTCCCTCTATTAGGGAGAAAATATGTGTCAACGCCTTCTTTGAAAGTATACGGTGATGTTACTTGATACAACTCAAACGCCCCTCTTTATTACTACTCCTCATCCCCTCCTCTCCCTCTCATCCACCACAACTATCGCCGCACCTGCCCAGCAGGAGCAGGTCGACCAGTCACGGGCGCAGGAGGCAGAGCGACAGGAGCGGCTCGGTGAGAAACGTGTGGAGGTGGTTGTCTCCCCTCCCCATCTGCTGATCTTCCCGCAGATGAGAGCGTTCGATTCCACATCTCTCATATCACGATTGAGAACCAATAAGTATATAATATTGAATGTCTCAACCCCCATTACATTGTATCGTTATCGACGTTACTTCGTTCATCGCGGTTATCAAAATGATACTAGAGGGATTGCGTTGGCACGCGACACGGTAATCTGGCGATCTTCAATCTTGCAACAGCCCTTCTGGTTTTTGGGCACAAAATTGAGGCTGCTGCACGTTTGCTTCGTGCAGCAGCCCCTTTCTTATCACAAAATTTCTAACGCATAAAGGTATAGACGGCGATATTGCTGAAGATCGAGAGTGGCTCTGCCCAGACGCCGATGACGAGGGTAAAGGCGACAGCAATGATGCCCATGGCTCCTGCCGAGAACGGGAGACGCAGCGGCGTGTCGATCATCGGCTCATCTGCCTCGACATCGCGGAACATCTCCTTGATGACAAGCAGGTAGTAGTAGACGGACATCATCGACACGACAAAGCCCAGCCCCGCGAGCCAGAGGTAGCCCGCATCAATCGCTGCGGAGAAGATGTAAATCTTGCCGACAAAGCCTGCCGTCGGCGGGATGCCCGCCATCGTCAGGAGCGCAACCATCAGGATGCCCGCCGGAAGCAGAGAGTCATGCGCCAGCCCGCGCACGCTGCGGAAGTCCGCACCGCCGCGCTCCGTCTCCAGATAGGAGACGGTCACGAACGCCCCGACGTTCGCCAAGACGTAGACCATCGCGTAGAAGAGTACTGCCTTGATACCCGCCGCGTTCGTCGCAACCATCGCCGTCATCATGTATCCCGCCTGCGCAATCGAGGAGTAGGCGAGCATCCGCTTGATGTTCGTCTGACGGAACGCCATGATGTTGCCCCCGACCATGGAGACACACGCAAGTGCCGCCATCAGATGCGTCCAGTACGCCGAGAGCGCAGGGAACGCAACGAAGAGCACGCGCAGGAGGATCGCCACCCCCGCCGCCTTGGAACACATGGCGAGGAGTGCCGTCACGGGCGCAGGTGCGCCCTCATACACATCGGGTGCCCAGAGATGGAACGGGATGATCGAGAGCTTGAAGAAGAAGCCCGCGAGGATAAAGACCACGCCGATGAGCCCGAGGGAAAGCACGAGACCAAGTCCCTGTGCGATCCCTTGAAACATCATCGTCCCCGTCATCCCGTAGACGAGGCTCATGCCGTAGAGGAGCACTGCCGTCGAGCCCGACCCGAACACCAGATACTTGATGCCCGCCTCTGCCGAGAGCGGCGCATCCGTACGGACCGCAACGAGTGTATAGAACGAGATTGTCATGAGCTCCAGCCCGACAAACGCCGTCATGAGATCGTTCGCCGAGGCGAGAGCACACATGCCAAGCAGGGCGGACAGGAGGAGCAGATAGAACTCGCCCCTGTGGCGGATCATCTTCTCCACATAGCTCTCTGCAAAAAGCACAGTGGCGAGGACGCTGACGATAAAGAGAATCTTGAAGAACACGGCATAGCCGTCAACGATGTAGAGCCCCGCAAAGAACGCCGTCGCTCCCCCATCCGGCGGATACATCCGCACGGCGAGAGCGAGTACACCGAGCAGTCCGAGTGCAGTCACGCGGGCGAGGGCACGGCGCGATGTCCCACGCGCCATACAGAGGTCGATCAGGAGCACGGCCGCCATGAGTACGGCGATGCCCAGCTCGATGGAGATTGCGGCAAGATTCATTTCCTGCATCATCACTGCCCACCTCCCAGAATCGTCGGTGCATCCTGAATCATCTCAAGAAGCGGTGCCAGCGGCGCAGTTCCCGCGTCCACCATGCCCATGAGGAGTCCCGGGAATACGCCGAAGCCGACAAGGAAAACGCCGAGAACGACAAGCGGGACGATGTCGATCTTCCGCTCATCGGGGTACTTCGCGAAGCGTTCCACCTTTGGGCCGAAGAGCACGCGCGCGAGCATGCGCAGGACGTAGAACGCGGTAAAGATGATGCCGGAGACCGCAATCACCGTGAGGATAGGATATGCCTCCACCGTCCCCACAAAGATGGTAAACTCCGGCACGAAGCCGATCAGCCCAGGCAGGCCGAGCGAGCACAGCCCTGCGAGCATAAATCCGACCGTGATATGCGGCATATAGTGCGCCAAGCCCCAGAGATCGCCCACACGGCGCAGCTCCGTCTTTTCGTAGACGTAGCCGACCTGCGAGAAGAAGAGTGCGAGCATGATGCCGTGCGCCACCATATAGGCGACGGCGCCGCCGACGCTCACGACATTGAGTGCCGCGAAGCCGAGGAGAACGTAGCCCATGTGAGAGATGGAGGAGTAGGCGATCATGTACTTGATGTCGCGCTGCGCGAGTGCGATATAGGACGCATAGATCACATTGATCGTGGCGAGGATCGCGATCAGCGGTGCCCAGAACTTTGCCCCGAGCGGCAGGATAAAGAGGCCGACGCGGATGAGCGCGTAACCGCCGATCTTTTTCAGCACGCCCGCATTGATCATCGAGATCGCCGTCGGTGCGCCTGCATAGCCGTCGGGCGACCATATATGCATCGGGAACATCGAGAGATGCGAGCCGAACCCGACAAGCAGGAGGAGGAATGCCGTCACCTGCACCTCCCACGAGATATGTCCCGCGATAGCAGCGGCGGCGAGTGCCTCAAAGTCGAACGTCCGCATCCCGGACTCGTACGCACTCACGTAGAGAAGGAGCACGCCGACGAGCATGAACGCCGAGCCGACGAGGAGGAAAATGGTCATCTTCATCGCCGCGTGTTCCTTCGTCACGCGCTCGGACGAGCCCCAGATCATCACCATCAGATACGCGGGGATGACGACCATCTCACAGAGGACGAGGAAGAAGAAGAGGTCACGCACGAGGAATGCCCCCGAGACACCCGCGATCACGATAAGCAGAAGGACGAAGTACTCCTTGACCCGCTTCTCCACATGCCATGAGCTGTAGACAGCCGCGAGCCCCACGACGCTCGACAGGAGGAGCATCGGCAGGGAGATCCCATCTACGCCGAGCGAGTAGGCAACGCCGAGATCCGTGATCCACGGCATGTACTCCGTGTACTGCATCCCGCCGAGCACCATATCGTAGTCCGCGTAAACAAAGAGCGTCAGCAGCGTCACAATGATCATCGCCAGTGCCGAAAGCTGACGTATCGTATCGTGCAGACGTCCCGGCAGCAGGGCGAGGATGAGCGCGGCCACAAGCGGTGTGAGGAGAATGACCGAGAGAATCGGAAATGTCATCGCAGAAGACCTCCTCCCAGATACATCAGAACCTGTACCGCCCAGTACAGCGCATAGCACAGGAGAATCACGACGCCCGTGTAGAACACGACGACATACCGCTGTGCCTGCCCGTTGACGTTCTCCGTCAGCACCTCGCTCATCGCCAGACCATAGGCGCCGAGCCCATTCATGATGCCGTCGAAAATCTTTTCATCGACCCACTTGAGGATCACCGCCGTGCCGTAGACGAAGCGCTCACGGAAGTAGCCATACAGCTCATCCACATAGAACTTGTTGTAGACGACGCGATAGAGGAAACCGAAGCTCCGCTGCTGCATCGCCGCGCGCAGACGATGGCGTCCATAGATCTGATACGCCGCCGCAAAGGCGAGGAGGGCGAGCACGGTACTCGTCCCCGCCACCGTCCAGTCGATCGCCTCATGATGCGGTGCATCCGCGTAGATCCACATAGAAAACCCGCCGAAGTAGCCCCATAGGCCGCTCACAATGGTGAGCAGCGCGAGCATAATCATCGGCCAGCGCATGAAGGCATCGACCTCATGCGCCTCGTGTTCACTGCGGCTCTCACCGAGGAAGGCGACAATGAGGAGACGTGCCATGTAGAATGCTGTGAGGAAGGAGGTGAACGTCGCAATGAGATAGAGCGGCGTACTCGCGTGCATCGCCGCGGCGAGGATCTCATCCTTTGAGAAGAATCCCGAAAACGGCGGTATACCGGAGATCGCAAGGACACCGATCAGCATCGTCACGAAGGTGAGCGGCATCTTTTTCCAGAGCCCGCCCATCTTGGTGATGTCCGTCTCATCGTGGAGTGCATGCATCACCGCGCCCGCGCAGAGGAAGAGCATCGCCTTGAAGAAGGCGTGCGTCATGAGATGGAACATCGAGGCGGAGAACGCGCCAATCCCGACCGCGAGCATCATGTAGCCGAGCTGACTGATGGTCGAGTAGGCAAGCACCGCCTTGAACCGCCGCTGCGTCACGGCGATAACCGCCGCAAAGAGCGCCGTAAACGCTCCGAGACCTGCGATGAAATTCATCACGAGCGGACACTCACTGAAGATGAAAAAGGCACGCGCAACGAGGAAGACACCTGCCGCGACCATCGTCGCCGCATGGATGAGCGCCGAGGTCGGCGTCGGGCCTTCCATCGCATCGAGCAGCCAGACGTGGAGCGGGAACTGACCGGACTTTCCGATCGGCCCCATGAAGAGCAGCAGACCGATCACCGTCAAGTAGCCCGTCCCCGCGACGAGGACATACTCAGGCATCATCAGCCGCAGCTCGATGAAGTCCATCGTCCCGAACGACACCTGCACGAGCAGGATGCCGACCAGCATTCCAAAGTCGCCGATGCGCGTCGTGATGAACGCCTTCTTCGCCGCCTCGCGCGCCGAGACCTTATCATAGTAGAATCCGATCAGGAGGTAGGAGCAGAGCCCGACGCCCTCCCAGAACACATAGAGCTGGAGAAAGTTGACCGAGACGACCAGCCCGAGCATCGCGGCCGAAAACAGCGAGATGAACGCAAAGAAGCGCCCCATCCCCTCATCGTGCTCCATATAGCTGACAGAGTAGATGTAGACGAGCAGCGAGACCAGCGTCACGATGACGAGCATGAGTGCCGTCAGCGGGTCGATCAGGACACCCATCGACAGCTCCACCGCACCGATGTGCGCCCAGACCGTCTTCATCACGTAGGGATCGCCCATCGTGATCTGATAGTTTACCGCGGCGAGTGCGACAAAGACGGAGAACGCAAGGGCCAGAGCCATCATCACAACCGCAATCGTCGCCGAGAGGTTCTTCTCCCGCCGCGTAAAGGGTGCAATAATGAGGAACGCAAGCGCAGGGAACAGGGGAATCAGATAGGCATGCGTCAGAGCAAAGGTAAACATAGCACTCCCCTCCCCTAGTCTTTCAGCGTATCCAGCTCATCGACATTCGTCGTGAACCGAATCTGATACAGGCGGAATGCGAGAGCCAGCCCGACGGCGATCTCGGATGCAGCGACCGCAATCGAGAAGAGTGCCATCAGCTGCCCCTCCGCGTTGTGCGCGTAAAAGCGGTCAAAGGCAACGAGATTGATGTTGACCGCATTGAGCATCAGCTCCACGCACATGAGAATCGGGATGATGCCGCGCCGCGTGAGGAGCCCATAGAGCCCAATGCAGAACAGCAGTGCAGACAAAAAGAGCAGATCAGGAATACCGATCATGCCGCATCCCCTCCTCTCGCCAAGAGCAGTGCGCCGACCATCGCCGCGAGGAGCAGTACCGCCGTCACTTCAAACGGCACGAGATACGTGCCGAGCATCAGCTGGGCGATCTCGTCTGCCCCCGTCGATGCAGCAAATTCGCCCGCAGGAAGCGGAGCAAGGACAATGCCGCATCCGATGAGGAAGAAGATACTGCCTGCCAGCAGCCCCGTTACGACGCGGCGAAAGAGCTTCTGCGAGGGATTGGACTGCGCCATCGAGTCCCGCCGCGTCAGCATGATCGCCATGACGATGAGGACAGCGACTGCGCCGCTGTAGACCATGAGCTGCACCGCACCGAGGAACTCCGCACCGATGTAGAAATAGATCGCCGCCACACCGATGAATGAGAGCACGAGAAAGAGTGCACTGTGCACGACATTCGGCGAGAGAACGACGCCGAGCGCGCCGATGATCGTCACGGCAGCGAGAAAGTAAAAGATAAAGCTCATGTCGCCCCTCCTTCCGTCGTCTGCGCATCCTTTGCGGCAGCGTTTTCCGTGGCGGACGTGTCCGCCGCAGCTTTTTCTCCGTCGGGTTTTTCCTCAGCGGCTTTTTCCTTTGCGGCAGCCTCCGCTTCGGCTTTCACCTTTGCCTCTGCCTCCGCCTTTGCCTTGGCAGCGGCTTCTTTCTTCGCCTTTTCCTCTGCCGCCTCGACCTCTGCCTGTGCGAGGAACTCCGCGAGATCAGCACGGTCCTCGTCCGTCATGGCATCGTGCGTCATCGTCTCCTTGCTCCACGTGGCGATGGCGTAGTCCTTATCCCAGACGAGCGTATGGACCGGACACGCCTCCACACAGAGATTGCAGTAAAGACAGCGCCCCGAGTGATGAATGTAGGACTTCATGTGGCGCTTCTTCTTCGCATCGGGGACAATTGTCAGATCAAGCGCCTTGTTCGGGCACGCATTGGCGCACATCGAGCAGCCGATGCAGACGCGCCAGTCCATCGCGAGATTGCCGCCGCGAAAATTATCCGTCATGGGCAGCTTCTCCTCGGGGTAGCAGACCGTCTCCTTCTTGCCCCAGAGATGCTTCCATGTGACACTCATGCCGGTCAAAAGGCCTTTTCCAAACATGTGCGTCCCCCCTTAAACGATACCGAACCAGAACATCAGTGCACCCGTCAGAACAACGTTCAGAATCGAGAGCGGGACGAGCACCTTCCAGCCGAACGTCAGGATCTGATCCACGCGCGTGCGCGGGAACGTCCAGCGGAACCACATGATGAGCAGCACCATGAGCACCGCCTTCAGCCCGAACCAGACGAAGCCCGGCAGGAACGACGGGCCGCTGTAGCCGCCGAGGAAGAACGTCGTCGCGAGGATTGCCGCCGTCAGGAGGTTCGCGTACTCCGCGAGAAAGAACAGCGCCCAGCGCATCCCCGAGTACTCCGTGAACGGCCCCGCGATGATCTCCGACTCGCCCTCCACGAGGTCGAACGGCGTGCGGTTCGTCTCCGCGACCGCTGCAATCAAAAAGATGACGAACGCAAGCGGCTGCATGAAGATGAACCAACTGTTATTTGCCTGCATCTGCACGATGTCGTCCAGACGCAGCGAGCCCGTCAGCATGACGACGCCGAGCAGCGAGAAGAGCAGCGGTGCCTCGTAGCTGAGCATCTGCCCGACAATACGCATACCGCCGATGAACGAGTATTTATTGTTCGACGCATAGCCGCCCATGAGGAACGGCAACACCGCCTGTCCCGAGACGGCGAACAGCAGGAACACGCCCACGTTCACATCCGCAAGCACCGCGCCCGCATCGAACGGGAAGAACGCATAGACCAGAGCCGCAGGCACAAAGAGCAGCGCGGGCGAGAGCGCCCAGACCACCTTGTCTGCCCCTGCGGGCATGATATCCTCCTTGCTCATGAGTTTCAGCATATCCGCAATCGGCTGAAGCAGTCCGAAGCGGCCGCCGACACGGTTTGGCCCGATACGCACCTGGATAAACGCGCAGATCTTGCGCTCCGCATATGTAAAGACAATCGCCGCCATCGAGATGATCCCGAGCAGAATCGCAATGCCGACGAAGGTCATGACTAGATCGACCACAAACGGGATCGGCACAACACTGTAAACGGCTGCGCGCAACGTGAGCGCAATCGCTCCCAAGAAAGAAAGTTCCATTATTTTCCTCCTTCCTCAGCAGTCCACTTCGCCCATGATCGGGTCGATGGATGAATACGCCGCGACCGAGTCGCCGATGAGCATGCCACGACACATCGCGTTCAGGCCCTGCATATTGACGAACGAGGGGCGGCGGATGTGGATGCGGTACGGCTTCGTCGTACCGTCGCTGACGATGTAGAAGCCGAGCTCGCCGCGCGTGCCCTCCGTACGGCTGAACACCTCGCCCTTCGGCGGCTTGATGACCTTCGGTACTTTTTTCCCCATAAAGTCACCCTCGGGCAAACCGTCGATCGCCTGACGAATGATCTTCGCGCTCTCGGCGATTTCATTCAGCTTCACCATGTAGCGATCCCAGTTGTCGCCGTTCTTGCCCACGGGGATGTCGAAGTCAAAATCATCGTAGACGCTGTAGCCATCCACCTTGCGCAGGTCAAAGGCAAGCCCCGTCGCACGCAGATTCGGCCCCGTCATATTGTAGGACAGTGCCTGTTCCGTTGTCAGCGGCGATGTCCCCACAATGCGGCGGATAAAAATTTCATTGCCCGTCAGAAGCTTGTTATACTCCTCAAGAAAAACGGGAACTTCATCGAGAAACGCGCGAATCAGCACCTCTGCCTCGGGCGAGATGTCTTCCTTGACCCCGCCGATGCGGATGTAGTGGAAGGTCTGCCGTGCACCGCAGACGAGGTTGAAGATGTCGAGGATCTTCTCGCGGTCGCGGAAACAGTAAAGCATCCCCGTCGACGCGCCCAGATCGTTTGCAAGCGTCCCGATGAAGATCAAATGGCTGTTGATGCGGTTCAGCTCCGCCATAATGACACGGATGTACTCCGCACGCAGCGTTGTCTCGATGCCCGCGAGCTCCTCGACCGCAAGCGCATAGCCGAAGTTGTTGTTCATCGCAGAGATGTAGTCGAGGCGATCCGTATAGGGCAGCCCCTGCACATACGTCCGATCCTCGAGCAGCTTTTCGATGCCGCGATGCAGATAGCCCATGATCGGCGTCGCCTTCACGATGCGCTCACCATCAAGCTCGAGCTTCACCTGCAGAACGCCGTGCGTCGAGGGATGCTGGGGGCCCATGTTAAGCGTGTAGGTCTCGCTGCGTACCATCAGATCCCCTCCCTTCGGATGCGCGGAATGTTCGGCGGAGGCGGCGGCACAAAGTCCTTGCGCAGCGGATGCCCGACGAAGTCCTCATGGTGAAACACACGCCTGAGATCGGGATGCCCCGTAAACGAAATCCCCATGAGATCATAGACCTCGCGCTCCTCGAACTCCACGCCCGGGAACACTGCCGTTGCCGATGGAACAACAGGCGCATCGTGCGGCAGCATCACCTTCACCGTCAGCCAGTGCATCGCGGCGGGAGAAAAGAGATGGTAGACCATCTCGAAGCGATCCTTCCAGTCGACCGCCGTCACGTTCTCCATACGCGTCAGCTGCAGAGCAGAGTCATCGCGCAGGAACGTGAGGAATGCGACGAGTTCGTCCGCCCCGATATAGAGGGCGGGACGTGCAGCCTCCGCATCATACTCTACACTTGGAAAGGCGATCTTGATGCCCGCGAGTGCTTCCGCCGTCAGATATGCTTTTCTCATGCGTTCACCGCCTTCGCTGCCGCCTGCTCCGCCCAGTAGGCGCGCTCTGCTGCCACGCGCTCCGGATGGAGAATCTTCTCACGCAGCTTGAGCATACCGTCGATCAGAGCCTCGGGGCGCGGCGGACAGCCGGGGATATAGACATCCACGGGCAAAATCTCATCCACGCCCGGCACGACCGCATAGGAATCCGCGAAGGGGCCGCCCGCAATCGTGCACGCGCCCATTGCAATCACGTATTTCGGCTCGGGCATCTCCTCATAGAGGCGCACAATCGGATCCGCCATCTTCCACGTCAGCGTGCCCGCGACGATCAGTAGATCCGCCTGACGCGGACAGGGACGGAACACCTCGTAGCCGAAGCGCGCGAGGTCGAAGCGCGCCGTCGCCGTGCTCATCATCTCGATTGCACAGCAGGCAAGCCCCGAAGAGAGCGGCCAGATCGAGCTCGCATGCGCCCAGCGCAACAGCTCGTCGAGCTTCACCACGAAGACATTGTGCCGCAGGCTTTCGGGAACGCGATCCGCTATCTCCATGTGAGATCCCCCTTTCGCCACGCATAGCCAAGGCCGAGCGCGAGAATTCCGACGAAGACGAACATCTCGAGCAGCGCGAACAGCCCCAGCATCTGGAACTCCACCGCCCACGGATAGAGGAACACCGTCTCAATGTCAAAGACGATGAAGAGCAGCGCGTAGAGGAAATACCCCGCGCGGAACTGCACATACGGCGAGCCAATCGGGTCGACGCCGCACTCGTAGGGAATGTATTTCTGCGGCGACGGCTGCTTCGGCTGCAAGAGAAACGCAGGGCCGAGCGCCATGACGGGGAACAACAGCGCCACCACGAGAAAAATTCCCAGACTTCCAAACTCTCCCATACACAGGCCTCCTTATTAGAGTATAAAACAAATACATAGGGAAAATAAATAATCAGAAACAATAATTGTAAGGTAAAAAAACATGTCAAAACACGTGGTACTAGATAAAATTTATAATTAATGGAAGAAACAATAAAATCTATGTATAATATACCCGAAAAGCATTTCTTTTACAAGGAAAACGGCGAAAAAACTTCCTTATGTATAAGTAACAAAAATCTATCACGGAATGCCCCGAATCCCGCTTCATCATTTGAAAGAAATGTCTTTTCCTGCTATAATCATAAATGATACTGGAGACGGCTTCCATAACCGAAGCACAAACCTCCATTCAGAAGGAGTATTTTCAGCATGCTGTTACACCGTAAATCCGTCGAGCTGCTTGCCCCTGCCGGCACATGGGACGCCATGACTGCGGGCATTGCAGCAGGTGCGGATGCCGTCTATCTCGGCGGCAAACATTTCAATATGCGTCTGCATGAGGGCGACTTCAACTTTGATGACGAGCGCCTCAAAGAAGCAGTCGCTTACGCGCACGCGCATGACGTTGAGCTCTATATCACGCTCAACAACCTCATCAGCAACGAGGAGCTGCCCGCGCTGCGCGACTACCTTGCCTATCTCAACGAGATCCGCCCCGACGCGATCCTCGTGCAGGATTTCGCCGTGCTCGAGCTCGTACACGAGATGGGCATTACCGTCCCCCTGCACACATCTGTCATGATGAACACGCACAATGAGCACGCGATTGAAAAGCTCAAGGAGTACGGCATCACGCGCATTGTGGTCGGCAGGGAGATGACGCTCTCCGAGCTGGCGCTCTTCCGCGCGCGCACGGGCATCGAGGTCGAGTACTTCATGCACGGCGATATGTGCATCTCCGAGAGCGGTCAGTGCATCCACTCGGGCGTACTCTTCGGACAGAGCGGGAACCGCGGACGCTGCATGAAAATCTGCCGCTGGCCGTTCTCCCTGATCGACGAAAATACGGGCGAGGTGCTCGACGCGGACAGCCCCGGCCCCTACAAGCTTGCGCTGAAGGATATGTGCATGTACCGCTCCATCCCCGCACTCATTCAGGCGGGGGTTTACTCCTTTAAAATTGAGGGGCGGATGCGTTCGCCCGAGTTCATCGCGCGGCTCGTCTCTACCTACCGCAAGGCGATTGATGCCTACATTGCAGACCCGAACGGCTACACGACGGATGAGGAGGGCTGGCGCACGTTATACGAGAACCGCGTGCGCGACTACACAACGACATTCGCCTTCGGTCAGCCGACGGCTGTCGACATCGGCATGACGGGCGAACGCGAGCCACGCTTCTTCAGTCAGGCGGTCGAGGAGGCGGGCTTTGCCGATGAGGTGCTGCGTACCGAGCGCCCCATCGAAAAGGAGAATGAGCCGAGCCGTCAGCTGAGTGTGCGCGTCGGCACTGTGGAGGCGGCACGCGCCGCCGTGGACGCAGGTGCGGACACGATCTACGTCGGCGGCGAGGCATTCCGCCCCCACCGCCCGTGGAAGCTCACGGACTACGCGGACATCGTGCGCTATGCGGCGGGGCGCACGCGTGTCGTCGTGAACACGCCGCGCACGACCATGCGGCGCGAGTGCGGCGAGCTCGAGCAGTTCTTCGCCGCGCTGAACGATCTCGGCGTGGACGGTCTGCTGGTCGGCAACCTCGGCACGCTGAAGCTCGCGCGCACACTCACGAAGCTGCCCGTGCAGGCGGATCATTCGTTCAATATCTTCAACCACCTCGCCGTCA
>ERZ773069.1700-NODE-1700-length-12349-cov-22.157801_pt1 | contig 12349 bp, 12 predicted proteins | sample MGYA00580619_ERZ773069 | MGnify/ENA primary metagenome ERZ773069 (study PRJEB29015, sample SAMEA2738007) | human oral metagenome | biome: human oral; feature: human-associated habitat; material: dental | place: China | collected 2108 ...
ACTCCGGCGAGTTCGTCATGACCGCTCACGCCGAGCGCACGCTCACCGAGTCTCGCAAGTTGTTCCACCCGGACCTGACGCTTAAGTCTCTATCCCTGAGCGTCGAGGGGGAGGTGCAGTCCTCCACCTCGGGCGCCTCCACGTCTGCAACGACGTACGAAGGCCGCACATTCTCCGTCACCTCGCGGACCGACACCGTGCCCCAAATGATCACCGTGAAGGGCTCTCTCACCCCCGGCGGAGATCCCGGTGCCGCGGCGACGACGAATGCCTTGAAGTATCCGTGGGGCGTGACCCCGATGCCTGCCTCGGCCTCGGCGAGCCCGAGCGCAGCACCGACGGCGGACACTGCCGCCACACCCGGATCCTCCGATCCGCCGATTGCTCTTCTCGTCGGCCTCATCGTTGGCCTCATCCTTCTCGTTATCGGCATCGTCGTTGTCGTCTACGTTGTGCGGGCCAAGCATGGAAAGAAGGCCACATCCGGAACGCAGGGTGCCGCCCCGGCAACTCAGGTACGCCGTCCCTCCCCTTCTCGCGGGAACGAGGGCGGGGTGCCCTACGCTCCTCCGGCACCGAATGCGCCCGCCCCTGCTCCGACTGCACCGTCCACCCCGACCGTTTCTTCCACCGGGCATCCTTCGGCCTCGTTGAATCCCCGCAGCCGACGCCGCGTGACACCGGTTTCACGTGGGAGCACAAGTCGCACCCGAAACCCACCGCCGCTCCCACAGCTGCGAGCACACAGGCTCCTAAGAGGCGACACTCACGCAAGGACCACAGGCCTGTGGTCTTCCCCGAGCGCCCTGCCCAGCCGATCGCCAGTCAGCCGATGCCTACCGCTGGCATATCCAGCGGCCCCCTCCAGACCCCAATGGCTGACGCTCCTCAGCGCACCGCGACCCCGATTACGCCCCCTGATTCCTCGCTTCGTCGTCGTTCGCGCCTACCCCGGCCATCACTCCAACACCCACGTAAGCGTCCCCGTCCGTCGCGACGGCGCCGCAGCCCGCAGCATCGACACCTCAGCAAGGAACTCGCACGGAGTCCACCCCTGATTCCTCTCTTCGTCGTCGTTCGCGCCAGGCCTCGGAGGCTCAGCCGGTGGCCGACGCTCAGCCGGCGTTCCCAAGCAGGCGTTCGCAGCGTCAGGCGGTCCGCGACGCGCATGTTCCTCAGCCTATTCCGGCCCCCGAAGAAGCACCTGCGGCACAGCAGGCACCGGTTCCCATGCCCGAGCCTCCCGTCCCGCCCGTGCCGCTGCCCCCCAAGCGCCGTCGATGCTCCCGAGACAATGCTGATCCCGAAGGTGCGCCAGGCCGACATCCGGATGCCCGAACCGGTCGTGGAAGCTGCCCCGGCCTCGTCGATGTCGTTCATTGACGACGCGGAGATGCCGACCGCGCAGATTCGTCGTGTCCGCCGGGAGAGGCCCGCAGACTGGGGGATGCCCGAGCCGGTCGCGCCGGTGCAACAGCCCGAGCCCGCCCCTCAGGTGTCCACTCCCCCGATGACGCCGGCTCCGTTCGAGCAGAGTGCGCCCGCCATGCCTTCGGTCGTCGAACAGCCGCAGGCCCCCGCATCCCCGCAGATGCCTGCCGCCTTCCAGGCGCCGGCCGCTGCGACCCCCTTCCAGGAGGACTGGAACGCGGAAATCTCCCAGAAGAAGGAAGCCCCGCGCGAGCAGGAAGGTGACAAGAAGCGCCGCAGGCTGTGGGGCTGGGGCAAGCGCCGCAAGAAGCGCAACGAGGCCGCCACCGCGCCCGAACCCGAGATCGATGAGCCGATCGAGTCCTCTCACGCGCCGATGATTTCAGTCGACGCGCAGGACGAGGATGACTGGAACGACTGGCAGAACTGGAACTCGCGCAGCTAACCGAGCGCCGGGGAGCGCCTATAGGCGGCTCTCGACCTTGGCAAACTCGACGTAGTGCGCGAGCTCCTCATCCAGATCATCCGGACTATCTGCGCCATCGGACGTGGCCTCGGCCTCTACATCCGCTTCATCCTGTCCGTAGCGCTCCAACAGGAGGCGCTCTCGGTAGAGGTTGTCCGCTGTCACCCCGATGGTACGGATGAGGGATGCGTTGAGGGCCATGCCGACGATAATGCCGATAATCGGCAGGATCTGCGCCATCTTCAGGCCGACGAGACGCGCGCCCAGTGCCGCGAACAAGGAGTTCACGGACGCCGTCAGCGCATTGTTCCCGATGCTCTCCATCGATCCGCGTTTGGTGAGCTTACGTACCACCTTGTTGAACATGCGCATCGAGGTCTCCTTCTCGACGGCATAGTCACCAACAGTGCTACGCGGGGCGATCGCCTGGGATAAAACCATCGCGGAAAACAGCTTTTCAGCTGGGTCCTTCGTGTCATAGCCGTAGTACGCAGCCGTGTGGGACACGAGGCGCGCAGAGGAAGCCAAGAACGTCGCGATATCGAGGCCGATCGCCCCCACGATCACGCCGATACCGGGCGCCGATGCGATGCCCAGACCGAGGAGGGCAGCGACCGACCCTCCCGTCGCGAATATGCTGCTCACCGCTCCCTCGGTCGCGGTAGCAACGGCGTATCCGACCTTCAGGTGGGGCCTGACCGATTGGATCTCGGCCAGGTTGAGGTTTCGAATGTCCTCGAGGCACTCGATGTCGTTGCCCGCCCGGCGATACGCCTTCACAATTCGCTTTCGCGGAACTGAGGATTCGGCGGCTGACGTTGTCTTCTCGACGAGCCCCAGGACAGCCGATGACGTCTTGTCCGCAATCGCTGCCCCGCCGGGCACCTTGCGCGCGAGGTCGACCGTTTTTTTCAAAGGGGTGAGCACGTACGAACGGATGCGCTGAGTGATGACGCGAGGACTGCGCGGGCTGATCTGAGCAGCCTTCCATTCTTGGATCGCATCCCACTGCGCACGATCGTCACCGGTCATGCGCTGACGCATGTCGTCAGCTTCGCTGTCCGCTTCTTCTGAACAATCCGGCATACCCCCAGCCTACACGGCCGACAATCGCAACTTCATGGAACCACGGGAGCGAGACTGCCGCTCCCCTACGGGCGGCTCTCGGCCTCGGCGATCTCCACGTAGCGCGCGATGTCTGCGCTCAGCTCCTGGGTATCGGCAGGCCTCACCAGGTCCGTGGAGGCACCGTCGCCAGGCTCCACGCGGCCGTAGCGTTCGGCGAGGAAACGCTCGCGATACAGGTGATCGGCGGTCTCGCCAATGGTGCGCATCAGGGCGGCATTGAGCCCGGCACTCACGACGACGCCCGCGACGGGGACGATCTGCGCGAGCTTGCGGGATGCCAGGCGCACGCCCATCGCACTGAAGAGGGAGTTCATCGCGCTCACGACCACGTTGCCGCCGAGGCCGTCGAGCGAACCGCGCCGGGCGAGGTCGCGCATCACCTTATTGAAGGCCAGCATCGTCGTCTGCTTTTCAACAACGAAATCACGACCGCTGCCCATCGGATCGATCGCCTGTGAGAGCACCATCGTGGAGAAGAGTCGCTCAGTCGGGTCCTCCGAGTCGTAGCCGTAGTACGCGGCCGTGTGCGCAACGAGGCGGGTCGCGGCAGCCAGGAAGCTCGTGATATCAACGGCGATCGCCGAGGCGGTGACGCCCACTCCCGGGGCGGAAGCCACGCCCATGCCAAGCACTGCGGCAACGGAACCACCCGAGGCGAAGACGCCGCTCACCGCGCCCTCGGCGGCCGCGGTCGTCGAATAGGCCAGGCTCAGGCGGGGCTTGACGGTGAGGACGTCGTCGAGCGTCAGAGAGCGGATGTCCTGCAGGGTCCGCACGTCAAAGCCCGCGGAACGATAGGCCTTGAGGATGCGCTTGCGGCGCACCGAGGCCTCGGATGCGGAGGCTGCCAGCTCGACGAGGCCGAGGGCAGCGGAGGACACGGTTCGGGTCAGCGCCTCGCCGCCGGGCACCTTGCGCGCGATGGACACCGCCTTACCCAGGGGCGCGAGGGCCGCCGAGCGGACGCGCTGGGAGATGACTCGGGGGCGGATCGGGCGCATCTGCACGTCCTTCCACCGCTGGATTTCGTCCCAATGGGCGGCGTCGGACTCACTCATGCGTGCACGCAGATCGTCAGACATGCTCTCCCCGTTTCTCTCGCGGTCGCTAACTCACCAACACTACACAGTGAGGGCCTCGTGCGAGGCTGTAGCGCCGCCGCGTCCCCTGTTATGCTTGTGACCTGGTAGTCAGATTCGGCCTCGATACGAAGGAGCTTCCGTGGAATCTCGTGAGTCGCTCATCAACCAGATCGCTCTTCTCCATGAGGAGAAGGAACACCAGAAGATCATCGCACTCATCGAGGGCCAGCCCCCGGCCGCGATGGACTACGAGCTGACGAGCCTGCTGGCGCGCGCCTACATCAATTACGCTCAGCCCTACATGGATTCTTTCCAGGAACACATCAAGCACGCGGTGGAGCTGCTGCGCAGCGTTGAGGCCGAGGGCATGGCAGACCCGCAGTGGTACTACCGCATCGGCACCGCCCTGTACTGGCAGGATGAGGAGGAAAGTGCCATGACGTACCTGGAGCAGTGCCTCGCGATGGACCCGACCCACGAGGACGCTCCGCAGGTCATCGAGGAGTGCAAGCGCGCCCTCGAGCGTCGCACAGTCGTACGTCCCCTCGACATGCGTGCACTTATCGACTTCTTCGAGCGCAACGACTACAGGTACGACGTTGAGGACAATCGCCTGCGCACGGGCTTCACGAACGGCTACTACGTGTTCTCCGTGATCGACGACGGAGCGGACCTGAGCATGTGGGGCGGCATCCGCGAGGATGTGTCGATGGAGCTGCGCCCGCGCCTCATCCAGGCGTGCAACGACTGGAACGCGGCCACCAAGTGGCCCAAGGTCTACGTGGCGACGCTGGACGACGGCACGCAGCGCGTGTGCGCCGAGCAGTTCGTCTCGTCTCGCTACGGCATGACTGACGCGCAGGTGTCGATCAACATCGACCGTTTCATTTCCGCGTCCGAGTCCTTCTTCAAGGAGCAGATCGAGCGCATCCCCGCACTGGGTGGCGCGAGCGAGTAACGCTCGCACAGAAACCTTCCTCGGCCTCGTCTTTTCGGACGAGGCCGAGGTTCGTTATACGGTCACTGCCCGACGCGCTGCGCCAATGCTCTACGCATTGCTGCGGGGCACGTAGACGCTGAGGCCGCCGTCGCTGACCACGCCCGTGAGGGTCCCGTCATCCGCGACGAGCACGGACGGGTGGTCACCGATGATGCACTCCCACGCCTGGCCTGCGTGGCGTGTTCCCACGTAGAGGGTCTTCTCAGCGGCCATTCGATCGGAGAGGATGACGGCGCAGCCGGAGCCGGGGATCTCGTCCTTGCCCTCGCGGGCAAAGCCCACCACGTCGGGATGATCAAAAGCACTGTGCTGCGGGCCGACAGCCGCGCGGGCTCGGATACTCATGAGGACCGGCAGCTCACACACGGCGGGCAGGTCGTCGGACTCGGGGGAACCCAGAAGGTCACCCCAGAACACGCAGGGAACCCCGGCCTCGTTGAAGAGGATGAGGGCATAGGCGGCCGCCTTGAACCAGGGGGCGACCGTGGAGGCCAGGGACTGGCCGGGCTGCGTGTCGTGGTTTTCGACGAAGGTGACTGACTTGTCCGGATGGGAGGCAGTCAGCGTGTTCTCCCACAGGCGCGCCAGGTCCACGTTGCCATCCGAGACCGAGGCCTGGTGGAGGTGGTAGTGCAGGGGGACGTCGAAGAGCATGACGTTGGGGACCCGCTCCAGGTAGTCCTCGAGCTCGCGCACGTCGCCGCTCCAGTACTCGCCGACGGCGGGTAGGCGGCGCCCCGTGGAGGCGCGCAGGTCTTCGAGCCAGCGGGCGTAGAAGTCCGATCCCACGTGCTTGACGGCGTCGAGGCGCAGCCCGTCCACGCCGGTCGTCTCGACGTACCACTTGCCCCAGCGGTCCAGCTCTTCGCTGACGCGGGGGTCGGTGACGTGCACGTCGCAGCCCATCAGATAGTCGAAGTTGCCGAACTCGGTGTCGACAGACTCGTTCCACTGCTTGCCTTCGAAGAGCCACAGTCCGTTGCGCTTCGTGGCTTCATCCCAGTCGATGCCGTGGAAGCACGTCCAGTCCCACGTGAAGGCCGAGTACGCGCCCGCGCGCCCCGGGAACGTGAAGCGGGTCCACGCCTCGATCGTCTCGGGCTCCCCGATGGCCTCGTGGCGGTTCTGGGGGTTGATCGGGGTGGCTCGCACGGTCTCGGTCGCATCGGCGCCCATGCGGTGGTTGAGGACGATGTCGGCGCACACGGCGATTCCCGCCTCGTGCAGGGCTTCGATGGCGGCCAGGTACTCGTCCTTCGTCCCGTACTTCGTGGGCACGGAGCTCCTCTGGTCGAACTCGCCAAGGTCGTACAGGTCGTAGACGCCGTAGCCAACGTCGTTGATGCCCTCGTGGCCCTTGTAGGCGGGCGGCAGCCAGATGATGGTGACGCCCAGGTCCGCGATCGCCTGGGCGTGCTCGGCGAGGTAGCGCCAGTGGCTGGCGTCCGGCACCATGTCCCAGGCGAAAGCCTGCAGGATCAGCGGGCCCGCCTCCGTCATGGACGAGGCCAAGGCCGGTTCGATCGTCTCATTCACCCGCATATCGTGGCAGGTTTCTCATTCCCCGGGCGCGCGAGGAGGGCAAACAGTGGCCGGTTATACACGGGACGAGGCCGGGGCTGAGCGTCACGTTTGAGCGCGGCCCGGCCCAGGCCTCGTCGGCGATGTCGTTACTTGCGCCGACCGAAGAGGCCCTTGAAACCGTCCGCGATGCCAGAGGCCGCGGTCATCGCACCATCGGCGATGCCGGTCGCCGCAGTCTTTGCGCCACTCGTGACGGCCTTAGTCGTGCTCTCGAGCGCCTGCTGGGCATTGTCCAGCATGCCCGTCTCCTGATCGTCGGGGGTCGCATCGCTGACCGACTGCTTCCAGGCCTCGGCGTCGACTCCGGGAGGCGGCAGCTCGCGCAGGTGCCCCTTGAGGCGGGTGGACTGGGACTGGAGCGACACGAACGTCATGCCGCCCGAGACAACACCGCCGATGACGGGAATAACCTTGGACACGCCCTGTGCGAAGCTCTTCTTCGTGAGGTTGATGCCGATGAAACGCAGGCAGTGCTTCATGACCGGGTACCACGAGGTCTTTGTCAGCGCCTGCTTGGTCAGCTGCTTCTGGAAGGCAGGCATAGCGACCGAGCGCGCGAACGTCGTCAGCGACTGGGCTGCACCGCCAACGCCGAGCATGACGCCGAAGAACACCGCGAGGACACCGATGGTCTCATCGTCAACCTCATCCATGTCGCTAAGGAGCTCGCGCCAACCGTACAGGTAGGCGAGCTTCTGCATAATCCTGAACGCATGCACGTAGTACTGCATGAGGTCCGCGGGGACCGTCCCGAGCATCGCGAAGCCGCCGGGGAGTCCGGCGGCGAAGGACATCGCCGCGGACTTGTTTGTCTCGAAGGAGATGATGCCATCCGCGAGCTTGTCGAGATCGGTCAGGGACACTCCTGCGAGCACCGGGTTGGAGTCAACGGCGCGCCCAATCGCTTCGTCACTCATGTGGAGTTTGCGCAGTTCCTGACGCAGGAACTCGTCGCGGGTAATCCGCACGCCGCGGATGCGCACGACCTTCTTGAGAAATTCAATCGCGTACTGTTCGGCTTCCGAGTCCTGCTGGGCAATCGTGTCGCGCAGCTCGGCGACCCCCTCGGTGGCATCGTCCGTGAGTTCCGCTTCGCCGCTCGTGTCAAGGATGATCTCTCGGCCATCTTCTTCGAATTCACCGTTGATGCCAAGCTCGTCGAGGTTCTCGCTCATCTCGTTCCTTTACACTCCGTTGTCGCCTCACTACGAGGCCTGGATATGCGACAACTATAGCCTAGTTTTCCTCCGCGATGGCGCTCATGACACCCCGTCATTGTGCTCGGCTGCGAGGATGTCAGGAACGGACATACCCTGGTCGTATGTGGATCCTCGCCGCCTGCCTGTCAGCCCTGTTCGCGGGGCTGACTGCCGTCCTGGCGAAGGCGGGCGTCGCGTCGACGAGTTCGACGGTTGCGACGGCGCTGCGCACGGTTGTCGTGGCCGCGGGGGCGTGGGGTATGGCGGCGCTGACAGGAACGGCCTCCAGCGTTACCTCTATCGACGGGACTTCTGCGCTGTTCCTGGTGTTGTCCGGGTTGGCGACGGGGGCCTCGTGGCTGTGCTACTTCGCGGCGCTGTCTCGAGGGGACGTGTCCCGCGTGGCGCCGATCGACAAGCTGTCGACGGTCCTGGCGATCATCCTCGCACTCATCCTGCTGGGCGAGCCGGTGAGTGCATGGGGCGCGGCCGGGATTATCGCGATCACGGCGGGGACGCTCCTGATGGTGGAACCCTCTGAGTTATCGGGCCTTCCTCGAGCGCTGCGCGGGGGCGGGAGCTGGCTGACGTTCGCGCTTGCGTCCGCTCTGTTTGCGGCGCTGACGTCGATCCTTGGAAAGGTCGGCATTTCTGGGGTTGATCCGACGCTGGGGACGGCGGTGCGCACGCTGGTAGTGCTGGCGATGGCGTGGGTGATCGTGGGCGTGCAGGGTCGTCTGGGCGAGGTTCGGTCGATTCCTGGCCGCGAGCTGGCGTTTATCGTCGCGTCGGGCGCTGCGACGTGCGCATCGTGGCTGGCGTACTATCACGCGCTCAAGGACGGGCCCGCCTCGGTCGTGGTGCCCATCGATAAGCTGTCGATCCTCGTGACGGTTGCCGTGTCAGCCGTGGCGTTTCACGAGCGTTTCACGCTGCGCTACCTGCTCGGCCTCGCCCTCATGTGCGCGGGTACGGCGGCCATGGTGGTGGCGTAGATTCGTACCCGCTCTGCGCTTTAATGTCCTTGTTTTTCTTCTGAGGTGTCGGTGTTGTTGACGATGAGCTGGCCGAGCGGGAACGGGCCGGTCGTCTCGGTGGTGGTCACGAGGCCGTTGATGGTCTGGGTGTCACCCGTGAAGGGGTTGGTGGCCGTGCCCGCCCAGGTCGTGGTCAGGGTGATGGTGCGCGTGGCGGAGGGGTAAGGCCCGTCCAGGAAAGACTTCCATCCGTTGGGGGCTTTGTAGTAGTGGCGGATCAGGGCTGGGTCCGTGTTAGGGTCCATCCCCTCCTGCCAGGGCATCCCCGGCGAGGTCGTGGTTAGGTCCGGAGTCCCGTCTCCCCAGCTCCACGTGTAGGACGTGGCCGTGAATGTCACGGTGACCTCGCGGCCGAACATCGTCACTACATGGGTTTGTGTGGGGTGTGTAGCCGAGACAATTGTTGGGATGTACTTGTTCGTGTACGACACCCCTTTGGGCCGCTTGTGAAGACCTGCGCCGTCGGCATGGATGACGGCAGTGGCTAGGTAGAGGAGGTCTCGTGTCGAGGGAACGCGGCCCGGATCCTGATTGGAACCGCCTTCAGGGTCTGACGGGAGAGGACAGTTGTCGACCGTGTCATCGTCGGAGACCGTGGGGCTGTTGGGAGCCTTGTTCACGTACACGTTCTTACAACGCGCAGCCTGCCCGTATGTCTGCGCAGCGGGACTTGCATCAGAAGAGTTCGTCAGTCTAGGGATATCGTCAGTGGGATTATGGCCAGTGGAAGAAGATGCAGGGTCAGATTCGTGATCTCCATACTGTCCATTAATAACCGCGTCTCCACCTTCAGCGTGTCCTCCTATCCTAGGAATCTGTTCTCCTTGCGCGGACGCGGCAATGGGGGTCAGTAAAGACGGAAATAGAACAATAAGAACAATTGCGGTACTGAAAATCGGTAATCTAGTCCTCATCATCACCGACGGTCCTTCCTTGTACCTCTTTCCATCCACCGTCTTTCCATGTCATGATGAACGTGACTGTGGATTTATATGTTGTGCTAGTTGACTGCAGTCTTGTCCGTGTGCAGGACGTTCCGTCGTCTGTTTCCGTACGGAATTTGACAAGAATAGATCCCTCAGGTACATCGTCTCCATTCGCTTCAATTGGCTCGACTCGAAGAACGTACGTGATGTTTGATTCCATCCCGTAATTCCATCCGTTGGCATATTGCTCATTCACATCTTTGATGTAGTCTGATGCAAATTTTGACCTTGGTGACGACATGTCCGCGAACGGTTGCGTGTCTCCGGTGTTCCATGCGTAGACCAGCAGTGCGAGGTAGTGTTCTGCGGCTGCTTCGGCACCTCGTTCTGTGTTTTCCTTGGCTGCCTCGGGTAGCTCAGGCTCGGTGTAGGTGTCTGCCGCGAACTCGGCGGGGCGCATTAGTACTCCGTCGGGGCCGATCTCATAGCCGCTGGACATCGGAGGCTCAGACGATGCGGTTGGCACCGGCGCTGGGTGCACCGTGGGTGTCGCGGCTGCGCTGGGGTTCTCATTCCACGAGGCGATGCCCGCGGCCAGCCTGTAGGCACCAACAGATGCCACAGCCACCAGCACGGTGAGGCCTATGCCGATCGCCCATGGACGTAACGCTGCTCTTCGGGCAGCCAGGGAGCGCTTCTTGCGGCGCGCTGGTGGGGTGAGGAAGGCTTGCTCGTCTTCCTCGGTGTCGGGTCGCTCGGATAGGGGTGGGACCTTCATGGTGTGTGTGCCTCCACGGTGAGGTGTCCTCCAACGCACCCCCACCGTTGGGGGCGCGTCCTTTCTCATCAGGGTACGCGCAGAACCGACACGAAATACTAAGAATGCTGAGCAACCATCACGCAAATCCTCCCACCCAAACTCCCAGAACCGCACGAATGTGCAGACCTGAGCCCCGGCCTCGTCGTGAGCTGTGGAAGTGCGAGCTCTCCTGTGACGGAGAGATAGGCTTGATTCCCAAACGGACTACGTCGTACGTTTTAGTCAACCGTTCAGCCCGCCGCTCCCTTGGAGGGGTCGGGCTGGATTTTTATCTGGAAGGTCAGATGATATGGAAGCCATCGATGAGTTGATTAGTGCTGCGCAGACTTTCTACGACGATGCGCGGGCGAATGAGAACGGGCGCTCCCGCTCGTGGGAGCATTGCTATCGCGTCTTTCGAGATGCGCGGACCGACCCGTGCCCGGACTACGACTATTTGAGCCTGCACCTCGCTTTCTACCTGGCGAGCTGGGGGATGTATCGGGGTTCGTCCTTCATCCTTCACAAGGACTACAAGGTGCACACGCCCATCGTCGAGGAGGTCCTGAAACCCGAATATGACTGCCTGTTTGGGCTCGCGTGCACGGATGTGCGAAACAGTGACGTTTGGGAGCAGCTGAAGAAGCTGTACGACGACATCGCCCACCATTTCCATCCAATCCGCAAAGAGGTCGCAGGGCGTGAGGTTGCGACTCCTGTGTCGCCTGTTCTCATCTGAAAATCCTCATGGGAACACTCGGGTGCGTGCCCGCGTACGACAGATTCTTTGAAGAAGGAGCGAGGCATCGAGGCCTCAAAGAGAAGAGTTATAACGAGGATTCTCTCCTCGAACTCGCGGATTTTTACGAGGAGCACAACGACCGCCTCGAGGAAGCGCGGCGAGGAATGCGGACCGAGGACCTGACCTATCCGCAGATGAAGCTCCTCGACATGGGCTTTTGGCAGATCGGCTTCGAGAAAGACGCTGGGAGCGCAAAATAGCCCTCTAGAGATCAGTGTCAGAGTACGTCGATACCCGAGGTATAGGTGCTACTGTCACCCCCGTTAAAATGGCTTAGAATGAGCTATCCCAGCATGAGATGCGTTGCTTGACAACAAGCCAGGTGTCGATAGATCTCATCAAGGGTCCTAGGACTATATTGAATTGATTTGATTCCCTTAAAACCGACCGGACCAGTTCGCAGGGATTCCAAGGCTTCCTGGATTGACAAGTGGATTGGTTAAAAATTCGGAGTGGAATAGCTGTGCAACCTTGTCTGGCCATGTGGTACCCGGGGATGTTGTTCTCAAAAGGAATGACATGACAACAATCGCGCCGAAGATACGCTCGCTTTGTCCGTCAGGCAAATCGTTAAATGCGCGCATTGTTTTGAGGGGTGTGGTAGGGACGGGAACAAAGCATTTGTTCCATACGCGGCTGTGGTGTGCGCACGAATTTCGAATGATGGTGAGCTGTTCAAGCCAGCTTGCAAGAGGCGAACGCTTCTTGATCTTCGTGATCTGATTCTTGTTTAGTTGCGCTTTATCGATGACAATTCCTAAGCCTTCGGCGATGTAATTCTGGTCTTTTGACTTCATTCCATCATATAGGTGGGAAATGTCTGAAAAGTCGAGTACTTCAGCAAGTACCCAGAAAGGATATGATTGATTGTATTCATCGTAGTAGTGTCGAATTG
>ERZ773069.1702-NODE-1702-length-12347-cov-7.895054_pt1 | contig 12347 bp, 9 predicted proteins | sample MGYA00580619_ERZ773069 | MGnify/ENA primary metagenome ERZ773069 (study PRJEB29015, sample SAMEA2738007) | human oral metagenome | biome: human oral; feature: human-associated habitat; material: dental | place: China | collected 2108 ...
GCTGGTCGTTTCTCGTTTAACGTCCAGGGAGGCCGCTGCGAGGCTTGTAAGGGCGACGGCCAGATCAAGATTGAGATGAACTTCCTGCCTGACGTCTATGTTCCTTGTGAGGTCTGCCACGGCAAGCGTTATAACCGCGAGACGCTAGAGATTCTCTACCACGGCAAGTCCGTCTCTGACGTCCTGGACATGACGGTTCATGAGGCACTAGCGTTTTTTGCAAATATTCCTCGCATTAAGAACAAGCTGCAGACTCTTCACGATGTGGGCCTTGGCTATATTCATCTTGGCCAGCCAGCAACTACGCTCTCTGGTGGCGAGGCGCAGCGCGTTAAGCTTGCAAAAGAGCTTCACCGTCAGCAGACTGGTAAAACTCTTTATATTCTGGACGAGCCAACAACTGGCCTTCATTTTGAGGATGTCAGACAGCTTATTGTTGTTCTTGAGCGTCTTGTTGATGCGGGTAACACCGTTCTTGTTATTGAGCACAACCTGGATGTCATTAAGATGGCTGACCGTATTATTGACATGGGCCCAGAAGGTGGCGATGGCGGTGGAACCGTAGTTGTTTCTGGTACACCAGAAAAGGTTGCGGCAACGCCAGAAAGCCACACAGGCAAGTTCCTTAAAGAGATTCTTGACCGCGATAACGCACGTCTAGCTGCAGAGAAAAAAGCTCAGAAGAAGCGCGCATAACATGGCGAGAAAAACGGCAAAGGTTCAAAAGACAAATGCAATGAGGGAGCTTGATGCTGCCGGCATTGCTTACGAGTTCCAATCTTACGAGGTAGACGAAGACGTTCCTTCTGGAGAGTTGGGTACTCATATTGCAGAGATGCTTGGAGAAGATCCAGACGCTGCATTCAAAACGCTTGTCTGTGTATCTTCAAGCGGAGAGCATGTGGTCTGTTGTATTCCTGTAGACCAAGAGCTTGATCTTAAAAAGGCTGCAGCGGCATCCGGTCAAAAGAACCTTTCCATGCTGCCTGTTAAAGAGCTTGAGGGCTTAACGGGCTATGTTCGCGGCGGCTGCACTCCCGTTGGTATGAAGAGACAGTTTCCCACTATAATTGACGAGACTGCTCAGCTTTTTGAGCTCATTCATATCTCTGGTGGAAAACGTGGACTCAGTTTGACGCTTTCTCCAGAAGATTTAGCTTCATTTGTATCGGCTACGTTTGCAGATATTGTTCGCGAGGTGCACTAGTGGCATATCAGCCCAAACATATGCGACTTTCAGCAGAGTCTTCTGACGGAACCCTGTCTGAAGAAACTCTTAGCAAGGCTCTTGACCAGACCTTTGAAGAACCTCCTGTAGTTGACAACATCGTTGTCCCAGAGACGTTTCATCAACCAATCGAGGATGAAGCTTTTGAGCAGATTGTGAGCCAGAAGCTTGAAGAAGTTGCTGCTGAGGAGAATGGCTTAGCAGTAGAAGATGCTTTTGCTAAAGAGGACAGCTCCGTTTCAGACAGCTCTTATAGTGAAGAAGTGTCTGCCGATGAAGATGACGCCTCTAAGCAGAAGGATCTAAGCCGTTCTACCTCTATGATGAGTGTGCTTGTTTTGATTAGTCGTATCACGGGCTTCTTAAGAACCTGGGCTCAGGCATTTGCTATGGGTGCAACCGTTCTTGCAAGCTGCTATTCCATTGCAAACACCCTTCCTGACCAGCTCTATGAGCTTGTTGGTGCAGGAATGCTCACTACAGCTTTCTTGCCGGTATATCTCTCTATTAAGAAGAAGGTTGGACAGGATGAGGCAAATGCCTATACCTCCAACCTGCTTTCCATTGTTGTTGTCGCAACAGGTCTTGTTGCCGTTTTAGGTTTCTTCTTTGCCGCAGAAGTGGTGTATACACAGTCCTTCTCGGCAGGTGCTGATTTTGATCCAACGCTGGCAGTGTACTTCTTTAGGTTCTTTGTCATCGAGGTTATGCTGTATTGCTTCTCCACCATTTTCTCTGGTGTTTTGAATGCAGAGAGAGATTACCTCTGGCCAGCTGCGGCTCCTATTTTTAATAACTTTGTGACTACGGCATCGTTCTTTGCGTATGCTTTCTTGGTCAACACTAATCCTGAGCTGGGTCTTCTTATTCTTGCGCTGGGAAATCCTCTGGGCGTTTTGATTCAGGTTCTGATTCAGGTACCGTCACTTAAGCGCAAGGGGATTAAGCTCTCGTGGAGAATTAACCTCAAAGACCCCGCACTTAAAGAGACGCTTAAGATTGGTGCACCTGCTTTGATTGTTGTGGTTGCCACGTTTGTAACTATGTCAGTTCAGACAAGTTCGCAGCTCAGCGTTTCCGCGTCTGGTGCATCCATTGCGGCGTACGCTCGCCTTTGGTACACGCTGCCATATTCCATTTTGACGGTGCCTATTACCACAGCCCTCTTTACGGAGCTGTCCGATAGCTGGGCAAAAGAGAATATGGATCAGTTCAAGAAAGACTTCAAGCACGGTATCAACCAGATTCTTTTCTTTACCGTACCGTTCATGATGTATCTGATGATCTTCTCGATGCCTCTTGTTTCTATTATTGGAGCAAGCAAGTTCACTGAAGATCAGCTGCTGTTAACCCAGCAATTCTTGATTGGTCAGTCTTTAGCCCTGCCTCTGTATGGTATTGGTATGTACCTGCAAAAAGTTTGTTCCGCCATGCGTCGCATGACACTCTATGCAGTATCCGCAACACTCGGTTCTGTTGTACAGGTTCTGGTACTGCTGGTGGGTACTTCTCACTTTGGCATGATGTTTGTAGCAGCTACTTCAGCCATCTTCTATGTGGTTATCGATACCATTATGTTGATCAGCCTGCGTAAGCACCTTGGTCAGATTGGACTTAAGTCCATGGTGTTTGCATTTGTTCGTTCAATTCTTTTTGGCCTGGCAGGATCGGCTGCAGCACTTCTTATCATGGTGGGCCTGCGCGCCGTTATTGGCGCACCAGATGGACGAGCACTTTACGGCGTGCTGTATTGCATCTTTGCAGGTATTCCAGCTGTTTTGGTTACCTATGGCTTGGCAATCCTCTTTAAATCACCAGAGTCCGCCATGCTTCGTTCACTGGTTTCTCGCGTAAGGTCATAGCATGGCCAGAAGCGGCGCAAAAAACGGCAAAGACAGCTCTCAGAACAACCTTGATCCCAACTACGTGCCTTCGGGTGCGCCGGGACTTGCGCCGTCGTTTTCTTCCGAGCCTTCAGATGATCTGGTATCCATCAGAGAGCAGGTTGATCAGGTGCCAACTGATCCAGGCTGTTACCTCTGGAAAGATGGGTCTGGCAAGGTTATCTATGTAGGCAAAGCTAAAAACCTGCGTGCTCGCATGAGGCAGTACGTTACGCTTCAAGATGACCGTGCCAAGATTCCTCTGATGATGCAGGTTGTGCGTAGTTTTGACTACATTGTGGTAGAAAACGAGCACGAAGCACTGGTGCTGGAGCGCAATCTTATCGCTCAGTATCGTCCGTACTTTAACGTGGACTTCAAAGACGATAAGAGCTATCCCTACATTGCCATTACCGAGTCAGATACCTTCCCAGCAATTAAATACACGCGCGAGAAACACAAGAAGGGTACGCGCTATTTTGGTCCCTATACTGATTCTAACGCCGCTCGCCAGACCATTGAGACGCTCAGAAAAGTAGTGCCTATCTGCTCCGCTACGTGCGTGGAGTGGAAGCGTGCTAAGCGTTTGCTCGAAAAAGACCCTGATGGGGCGGCTGTTGCTAACTTGCTGCTGGCAAAGAAGGGACGTCCCTGCTTTGATTACCACGTAGGCAAGGGACCTGGCATGTGCGTTGGCGCCATTGATACCGTTTCCTACGCAAAGAACGTCAGGCAGGTAGAAAACTTCCTCCGCGGAAATCGTTCCGAGATTGTCTCTGAGCTCAAAGATCAGATGCAAGAAGCTGCTGCTGACCTGGATTTTGAGAAGGCGGCTAGGCTCAAGTCCCGCCTGACTTCACTCTCTGATCTTGATGACCGCCAGCAAGTCACGTTTCCCACCTCGGTCAACATTGACCTCATTGGTATTTATCGAGAAGAAACTATCTCCGCTGCCTGCGTTTTTGTTGTGCGAGAAGGTCGTACCATCCGCTCAGTTGAGTTTATCCTGGACAAAGGCTTGGACGTTTCCGAGGAAGAGCTGGTTTCGGGCTTCCTAAAGCGCTACTACGACGAAACCGCTGACATTCCCGCAGAGGTTAACCTGCCCATCGATCTTCTCGACGCAGAGGTTTTGTCCGAGTGGCTGACGCAAAAACGAGGCCACAACTGCGTGCTTCACCACCCACAACGTGGCGAGAAGTTCCGTCTTCTCCAGATGGCTTCTGCTAACGCTCGTCATGCACTGATGCGCCACATGATTCGTACGGGCTATGCCGACGACCGTACTAACCAGGCACTTCTTCAGCTTGAAAGCGCACTTGCGCTTGACGCGCCGCCACTGCGCATTGAGTGCTTTGATATCTCTACGCTTCACGGTAATTTTACCGTTGCCTCGATGGTGGTCTTTACTAACGGAAAGGCTGATAAAAGCCAGTATCGCCGCTTTAAGATTCGCGCTGAACTTGATGAAGCTAACGACTTTGTCTCAATGACAGAGGTCCTGGGCAGAAGGTATAGCCCGGAACGCATGGCAGATGAGCGCTTTGGCTCACGACCTGATTTGCTGGTGGTTGATGGCGGCAAACCTCAGCTGACCGCCGCAATTAATCAGCTTAATGAGCTGGGGTTGGATATTCCCGTCTGTGGCCTTGCTAAGTCTGATGAAGAAGTCTTTGTACCTTGGGACGACACACCAATTGTGTTGCCTACGGGGTCAGCTTCTCTGTATCTCATCAAGCAAGTCCGTGATGAGTCTCACCGTTTTGCGATTACGTTCCATCGTGAGCTTAGAGATAAGGCAATGACCGTCTCTATTCTGGACGAAATCCCTGGTGTAGGACCTAAACGCAAAAAAGATATCATGCGCCATTTTGGCTCTTTTAAGCGCTTAAAGGCTGCAAGTGTTGAGGATATCTCTCAGGTAAAAGGTGTTTCTGTGAACTTGGCAGAAACTATTTATGAAGAGCTCAAAGCTTGGGAAGAATCCTCTACGACTGTACATGAGAAGTTAGATGCAAGGGGAGGAACTCATGAGTAAAACAGCAGACGAGAAGATCTTGGCACTCGTGAATCCAGAATACATTAAGCGTATTCCGTTCTTTGTTCGTGGTCACGCAACGGGAAAGTCTTGTGAGTATATTGCTCAGGAGTATCCAGAGCTTTACGCTGCATTTGAGGATGAACCCAGTGCTCAACAAGTTGAAGAGATGGCAAAGATTATCAACGAGCTCTTTGAGCAAAGGATGAAGAAGCACAATCTCTAAAACCAAATCAAACAATTGAGTTATTTGTAATAAGAATGGCAGCTATGAAGTGTTGTTATGCCATTCTTATTTTTTCATTCAACGCTGAAATATAGCCATTGGCCGACAGATTAGCTGTTAAAGCATACTCGAACAGAATATTATTAGAGCTACCTAGTTATTACTTTTACTTCAGTTGCTACAAGCAGTTCTAATGAGGTGACAGCAGATGAAGCGTAGAAAAAGGTTTGTAAAAGATCTGTCATTATTAGTAGTTCTTGTTGTTTGTGGTTTGCTAATAAATAATTGGTTTTTTAAGCTGAATACTATGAGGCTGCCAGAATTAAAAAAGCAGGCAGCTCAGTATGTTGTGCAACAATATGAGAATAAGAGAAATGGTCTTAAGTCTGATTTTGGATCCGCAGAAAATATTGACTTAGAGACCGCTACTATCTCTGGGCCATTTTTAGGAGTCAGTCAAGCTAACCTACTTATGTTGAATGTAGATTTATATTGGGTAATAAGCTCTCAAGAAACGGTTGTTGGTACTGTTGAGCAAGATTTGGGGCTATTTGCCATTGGGTCTTATTTTGGAACTCCAAAAATGTGGATTCAAACAAGGAACGCTGGACTGCTACAAGAAATGCATAATAGAAATTATAGATGCCTAGTTAGAAATTTTTGTGGCGTAGGGTTAAGTGGATGGCCGCCACCTTATCTAGCTGATGGCTATTTAGGACGTTATAGCCCAGCAGATGGAAATTTTGACATTGAAAAAAATGACGAACAAGTATCAGAGATAATCGAATCTCATTTAGGGGAAGAACATCTAGATTTTATGGCGAACCCTGAGCGTGTTGTAGATTTAGTTAAGTAATCTTGGTGTGTTTTCGCTGTTCTAAGACAAGAGTCAGTTCATTTTGGACTGACTCTTGTCTAATCTCCACAACATATCCGTAATTTCTAAAGGCAAACGGTAGTAAATCATCGGTAAACGGTAGTTGACAATGATTACTACTTATGTAGTTAGTTAAATATTTTATATATTAAACAAGGTAAAATAATAATAAAGCCCGCTATCTGCGGGCCTTCTTAACTGCTATTAAGATTTATATGCAGTAAATAATACAACAAAACACGTTTTCATATTTTGAGCAGCCAATGGGCGAGAAATTAATACCGTTGGGCGAACTGTCTTCAGAACAAATATCTTTTCTTCATATAGTTATGTAGATGTAAGCCACACAAGTGGCATTGGTGCCACGTTGTGGCAAGGAGAGTTTTTAGAAAGAGGCAGAAATGAGCGAGTTTATTAACCGTCCACTTTCGCGTCGCGGCTTCCTTGGCGGAGCAACTGTAGCAGCTGGTCTTGGTCTCACCGCTTGTGGTGGCGGACAGCAGAAGGCAGCTGAAGCTCCATCTGGAAAGGAAGGCGGCGGCACAATTACTGCTGGTACCGCTTATTCAACCCAGAACTATGATCCATCTACTACTTCATCAGCACTTGCTCTTGGTGTTAACTGGCAGGTAGTTGAGGGCCTCTACGGTCTTAACTTCCATGACTACTCTACATTCAATGAGCTTGCTACTGCTGATCCAAAGAAGGTAGACGATTACACCTTTGAGATTACCCTCCGTGACGGCGCAAAGTTCTCTGATGGTAACGAGGTAAAGGCAGATGACGTTGTTGAGTCCTTCAACCGTTCTTCTGCAAAGGGCAGCGTTTATGTTCCAATGCTTGCTCCAATTGCTTCCGTAGAGAAGAAGGATGACAAGACTGTCACCGTTAAGACTACTATTGCTAACTTCTCCCTCCTCAAGGAGCGCCTGTCCATTGTTCGCGTTGTTCCAGCAAGCAGCTCTCAGGATGAGATGAAGAAGCAGCCAGTTGGTTCTGGTCCATGGCAGTTTGAGTCCATCTCTGACAATACTCTTGACCTTGTTCCTAACAAAAACTACAACGGCGCAACTCCTGCTAAGGACGATAAGCTCCACTATGATGTCCTTAAGGATCCAACCGCTCGTCTGACCGCACAGCAGGATGGAACCACCCTTGCTATGGAAATGGTTCCTGCAGACGCTGTAGACCAGCTCAAGGGCGCAGGCTGCACCGTTGACGCTGTTCAGGGCTTTGGTGTCCGCTTTGCAATGTTCAACCTTGGCAAGGCTCCTTGGGACAACGTTAAGGTTCGCCAGGCATGCCTCTATGCACTTGATACAGATAAGATGCTTGCAAACGCATTCTCTGGTCAGGCAGAGGTTGCTACGAGCTACCTTCCTTCTTCCTTTGCTAACTATCACAAGGCATCTACTGTCTATGCACACGATGTAGATAAGGCTAAGAAGCTCATTGCTGAGTCTGGCATTACTCCTGGTGATGTTGTTCTTCGTACCACCGATAACGAGCAGGTTAAGTCCATGGCAACTCAGGTCAAGAACGACCTTGATGCACTTGGCTTTAATGTAAGCATCGTTTCCGATACTTCTCCAGCAACCTATGCTGCAATTGACGCAGTTGACGGCTCTTGGGACATCCTGCTTGCCCCTGGCGATCCTTCCTGCTTCGGTGCAGACGTCGACCTGCTGCTTAACTGGTGGTATGGCGATAACGTCTGGATGACCAAGCGTTGCCCATGGAAGGAGTCTGATGAGTGGACCAAGCTCCACAATCTTATGACCAAGGCTCTTGGCCAGTCTGGTGCTGATCAGCAGTCCACTTGGAACGAGTGCTTCGACATCATCGCTGAGAACGTACCTCTGTACCCAGTTCTCTTTGCTAAGACTTTCACCGCTTCTTGGAGCGAGAAGCCAAACAGCAACGGCGTTGCTCTCAAGGGCTTCAAGGGCATCGGAACTACCGGTATGTCCTTCATTGATGTCAACACAGTTACTGCTAGCTAATTTGTTGTCGTCACGCGCTTAGCATCTCATACATTGGGGCCCGAGCGTTTTACTTATAACGCTCGGGCTCTTGTTCGCAAAATTTAGTCCTGAGATGTGCAAAGTCTCATCAAATTTTATTTGTACGGTTTGTTTTAAAGAGAGAGGGGGAGATAGTGAACAACCTATTACGTCTTATCGGACGCCGTCTTATTGCGCTGCCGATTATGGCTCTAGGCGTCACCTTTCTCGTATTCTTCCTAATGTCTTTCTCGCATGTTGATCCTGCATACAATGCCTTGGGAGAGTCTGCTTCTGAAGAAGCTATCCAGCAGTATCACATTGAGAATGGCCTTGATGACCCATGGCCTGTGAGATATGTACGCTATATCGGTGATGTTGCTCATGGAAACTTGGGTACCTACGGCACTTCTCACTATTCAGTTGCTGAAAGAATTTCAAAGGCTCTGCCAGTAACTATGCAGTTGACCTTTATGGGTCTCTTTATTGGCGCAATAGTTTCGTTTACGTTGGGCGTTATTGCGGCTCTCTATAGAGATCAATGGCCCGATCAAATCATCCGCGTATTCTCAATTGCCGGTCTTGCAACGCCATCATTCTGGTTGGCAGTTCTTTTGATTCTGGTCTTTGCGTCTACGCTTAAGCTGCTACCAGCCTCTGGAGCACTACCAGATCCTACGGTAAATCTTGTCGGCTACTTTGCTCGTATGATTATGCCGGCATTTGCACTTGCGGTTCCAATGTCTGGTCAGATGACCCGTATTGTTCGTACCGCAATGGTCGAGGAGCTGGATAAGGACTACGTCCGCACTGCTCGCGGCGCTGGTATTCCAGAGAGAATCGTCATCGCAAGAAACGTACTTCGCAACGCTCTTATTACCCCTGTAACCACACTTGGCCTGAAGATTGGTTACCTCATGGGTGGCGCCGTTGTTATTGAGGTTATTTTTAACCTTCCTGGCATGGGTACCGCAATTCTTGAGGGCATCCAGGGTAACGAGGCAATGCTTGTTCAGGGCGTTGTTGTTGTCGTTGCACTGTCCTTCATCATCATCAACATTGTTGTTGATATGTTGTACATCTTGATTAACCCACGCATTAGGACGGTGTAGTGCGATGGTACAAATGAGAAAAAAACAAGTCGAGAAGCTCGAAGAAGCTGCTGCAAAGGGTTCAACCTTTGGTGGCTTTAAGAAGATGAAGACAGCTTCCAAGATTGCTCTTGTCATTCTTGTCTTTGTTGTTCTTGCTTCTGTCTTTGCAAACTTTATTGCTCCACATAACCCACTTGAGATTTTTAATGCTCGTCAGGCTCCAGGTAATGGATTTATTTTTGGTACTGACGATAAGGGCCGCGATATTCTTTCTCGTATGCTCTATGGTGGTCAGTATTCACTGGTCATTGGTTTTGGTGCTACGGGTATGGCGCTACTGTGTGGCTCAATTATTGGTGCTATTGCCGCTGTTTCTAGGAAGGCTGTCTCTGAGGTCATCATGCGTGTGCTCGACATCATCATGTCGTTCCCAGGCATTGCACTTGCAGCAGTCTTTGTTTCTATTCTTGGTAACAGCGTTCCTTCAATCATCTTTGCCATTGGCTTTATGTACACGCCACAGATTGCGCGTATTGTTCGTGCAAACATCGTAAGTGAGTACGGCGAGGATTACGTAAGGGCAACCATTGTTTCTGGCGCTCGTGCACCTTGGATTTTGTGGAAGCACGTTCTTCGTAATTGCATTGCTCCCATCATGGTCTTTACCGTTACGCTGGTAGCAGATGCAATTATCTTTGAGGCATCTTTGACCTTCATTGGTGCAGGTATTGCAGAGCCAACTCCTACATGGGGTAATATTCTGGCTGATGCTCGTGCTGGCGTTCTTGCTGGTCGCTGGTGGCAGGCATTCTTCCCAGGCCTGGCTATTATGATGACCTGCCTGGCACTGAACATCCTCTCCGAGGGTCTTACTGATGCTATGGCAGCAGCACCTGGCGCTCCTGTCGATACAGAGAACTCTGACTCCAGGCGTGCAGATGACATTCTTGCGTCTGATCCAGTTCGTGCATATGCAGAGCAGGCAGAGTCCCTTGAGCGCAGACTTAATGCACTCAAAGAGGTTGAGCTGTCCAGAACAGACAGACGTAAGCCAGACTTTGATGTTGCTCCATTGCTCAGTGTTAAAGATCTTTGCATCAGCTTTGAGTCTCATGGAGACGTTAAGGTTGTTGACCATGTAAGCTTTGATGTTCGTCCTGGTCAGTGCATGGCACTGGTCGGCGAGTCTGGCTGCGGCAAGTCAATTACCACCAAGGTCATCATGGGTCTGACTGATCCAAAAGAGACCATTACTGGTCAGGTTCTCTACAAAGACCAAGACCTCCTGAAGCTCTCCAAAGAAGAGCACCGCAAGCTGCTTGGTCACGAGCTTGCAATGGTGTACCAGGATGCTCTGTCTTCGCTGAACCCTTCCATGCTTATCTCTTCTCAGATGAAGCAGCTTACCAGCAGGGGAGGCACTCGTTCTGCTGAGGAGCTTCTAGAGCTTGTAGGCCTGGATCCAAAGCGTACGCTCGAGTCTTATCCACATGAGCTTTCTGGTGGTCAGCGTCAGCGTGTTCTGATTGCTATGGCATTAACCCGCGATCCTTCACTGGTTATCTGCGACGAGCCAACAACCGCTCTGGACGTTACTGTTCAGAAGCAGGTTATCAAGCTCTTGAATGACCTCCAGCGTCGTCTTGGCTTCGCAATGATCTTTGTTAGCCACGACCTTGCACTTGTTGCAGAGGTTGCTTCTGAGATTACCGTTATGTACGCAGGTCAGGTTATTGAGCAGGCAGCTACTACTGAGCTTCTGACCAATCCTGTTCACGAGTACACCCGCGGTCTTCTCGGCTCTGTTCTTTCCATTGAGGAAGGCGCACAGGATGGTACCAGGCTTCACCAGGTACCAGGTTCTGTTCCTTCTCCAGAAGACTTCCCAACAGGCGATAGGTTTGCTCCTCGTTCAAGCCACCCAGAATTGGGTCTTGAGGTACATCCTGTTATTAAGGAGATTCCTGGTAAGCACCATCGTTTCTCCGAGCTGCCTGATGAGTATCTGAAGGAGCATGGTCTTGTGCCTTACCTTGAGCGTTCTCAAAAGGAGGTGAGGTAAATGGCTACAACTACTGAAGAGCAGCCAATTATCTTCCTCGATGATATTTCGGTTACGTTTAAGACGCGTACAGGCTCAATCTTTAAGCCTAATAAGGTCCACGCAGTACAGAATGTTTCTCTCAAGCTTATGCCTGGCGAGACCATTGGTATTGTTGGTGAGTCTGGCTGCGGAAAGTCCACTACTGCAAATGTCATGTGTGGCCTTCAGTCACCAACGTCCGGTCATGTGTACTTCAAGGGAATGGATGTTACCAAGCGTACTCCAGAGCTTAGAAAGCAGATTGGCCGCGTTGTCTCTGTTGTCTTCCAGGACCCAGCAACTGCTCTTAACCCTCGTATGATTGTTAAAGACCAGCTCATGGATCCACTGCTCGTGCATAAGGTAGGCACAGAGGCGGAGCGAGAAGCCCGTATTAATGAGCTTGTCGGTCTGGTAGGACTTCCACATTCCGCACTTCGCGCCCTTCCTGGTCAGCTCTCTGGTGGTCAGCGTCAGCGTGTTGCAATTGCACGTGCGCTTTCTCTGAACCCATCGGCAATCATTGCTGACGAGCCTACTTCCGCACTGGACGTTTCTGTTCGCGCGCAGATCTTGAACCTGCTCACCGACCTCAAGTCTGAGTTGGGTCTCTCGATGATTTTTATTTCGCACGATATTCAGACTGTCCGCTATGTTTCTGACCGCATCATTGTTATGAATCACGGCCAGATTATGGAAGATGGTCCTGCTAAGCAGGTCTTTGAGCATCCAACAGATCCTTACACTAAGACGCTTTTGGGTGCTGCACCATCTTTGCTTCATCCTAAACTGGGTGAGTAGCGCTTACGTTTTTGTTTGACTAGAGCGCAGCTTAGGCTGCGCTCTTTTAGCTTGTTAGGTGGATCAATGCACCAAGAAACGCTTGAGCTTGCAGAATTGAAGGCAGCTCATGCT
>ERZ773069.1706-NODE-1706-length-12305-cov-13.304571_pt1 | contig 12305 bp, 9 predicted proteins | sample MGYA00580619_ERZ773069 | MGnify/ENA primary metagenome ERZ773069 (study PRJEB29015, sample SAMEA2738007) | human oral metagenome | biome: human oral; feature: human-associated habitat; material: dental | place: China | collected 2108 ...
AAAGGAGGCACCCCATGCAACTCACAAAACGGAACCTCATCAAAACCGCCGCCATTGGCTCAGCTTTTGTTGGAGCACTAGCACTCGCAGCGCCAGCCTCAGCGAACTCTTTCGGCCCTACAGACTACGGCACTGGCGGGAAAGCAATGGTTAGCTACAATGACGAAACCGACCAGTTCTGCGTAACTAAACCCCATGGATGGTATAGGCAAGAAGTTAACGTTCGCCTTTATCCTGAAACGAACAGCCGTGGCCCAAGCTATAACTTCGACGTTTTTAGTGGCAAAACAAAATGCGTCAGTCTGGAGCGAGCATTTGAGGACAGTTACTACTATTTCAAGGTAGACAATAATAGTCCGGTCAACTTCTACAGCTGACCCACAAGCACAAGCCTCGCGCGAATCGCGACATCAACGACATCCCCGATTCCCCTCCCATAACACTCGAGCCCTCGGCTGTACTTCAACCTGCCGAGGGCTCGAGTAGGTTCTCAACCTCCTGAACGGAGATCTTGCGGGCTCACTCCAGATGCAGCTACACGCTGATGCTGACCCCACGCGCCCCACCACACCCACCCCCTCGTACGCGAACCACAGGGGATTCATCCCCCTACCGCTCATACTATTTTTGGGGTCTCATGGTTGTGCAGCAACAGGCAGAGAGATCACCCGGACGTCAGCGTCCAGCCAAAGGAGGCACCCCATGCAACTCACAAAACGGAACCTCATCAAAACCGCCGCCATCGGCTCAGCTTTTGTTGGAGCACTAGCACTCGCAGCGCCAGCCTCAGCAGAAGACTTTGGACCGACAGACTATGGCACAGGAAACCTTGCAGAGGTGAGCTACAACGATGAACAAGACTATTTTTGCGCAAAAGCTACTACATGGTCGGGAGCATCAATCAGGATCAAACCGTACGTAGAGGGTCGCGGACCCACTCACGACGACTACATCTTCTACGGTCAAACGAAGTGCTACTTCCTAACGAAGGCCTACGAGGATAGCGAATACTACTACGAGGTAGGTCCCGGCGGTCTAATCGTCCCGAGAGTATTTTGGTACCCCAAGGTGAGTTTCACCACCTGATCCCCGAAACCAGATCAAAAACGTCCACCTGGGCACACAAGTACTCGAGTCCCTCGACAGCACTTCGACTGTCGAGGGAGTCGAGTACGTTCTCATGTTCCTGAGCGGAGATATTTCGGGCTTACTCCTGATACCGCCACACGCTGATGGTACCCCAACGTTCCCCACCACACCCCCTCTTCGTACGCAAACCACAGGAGATTGATCCCCCTACCGCAAGGGTAGATTCCACAGTCTCATAGTTGCACGGCAACAGGCACGAAGCACTCGGACTTCAACGCCCAACAAAAGGAAACACTCACCATGCGATTCACAAAACGAAACCTCATCAAGACCGCGGCGGTCAGTTCAGCACTTCTAGGAGCAATTGCTGTCGCCGCACCGGCGTCCGCCAACTCCTTCGGACCGACTGACTATGCCACAGGAGGATACACAAAGGTCAGTTACGACGACGCGAACGACCAATTCTGCGTCACAGGAACCGGCACGGATTACGCAGGAGTCACCGTAGCACCATCAAACGGACGGCGAGGGCCGAGATATTATATTTCAGTCGGCCCAGGGGCAACAAAGTGCGCCAGCCTAGCACGAGCCTTCGAGGACACTCGCTACTTCTATCAGGCAGAAGATCCTCTGACTGGAAACATTTACGACCCAGTCCACTTTTACAGCTGACCCGAGCACATCCTGAAGCGTTCACCTGACAATCGAACCATAGCCGCCATTCCCATCTCCCCACTCCCGCAACACTCGAGCCCTCGGCAGTGCATCGGCTGCCGAGGGCTCGAGTAGGTTATCAAGTTCCTGAGCGGAGATCTTGCAGGCTCACTCCAGATACGGCCACACACTGGTGGCGACTCGACGCACGCAGGAGGCGTACTGGCTAGAGACAGGCCGACCGAGCAGCGGTCAGATCTCAATCTGCGTAGCCTCCGTGAGACACGTCTTTCCATACTAACGTCAGAATGCACGGCAGAACTCTGACGCGAAACCGCCTCAGTCCATTGCCGACACCAGCGACCTCGGAACGAACGAATACACGAAAAGACCGACAACAAATAGCAGCAAGGGAACGCCCAATACCCACGCAACGACCGAGCTCGAGAGCCCCAGCGGGTCGAACTCAGTAGGCACGGCAGCGAGCACCTGTATCAAGAGCCCGACAACGGCTCCACCTAGCACGGGACCGGTTTGGCGAAGGACATTGAGGAGGGAGGACGCAGCACCAAACTCGTCACTCCTCAGAGCGGCCATGCCTACTGTCGTCAGTGGTGCCATCACGAGGCCATTTCCGATACCGAAAACGATCGTCGCACCCAGGAACCACATCCAAGAAACCCCCATAGCGGTAATCAGTATGCTCAGTGCGGTTCCCATCGCGGAGGCCCCGAAGCCAATCTGTAGAACGAGGCGGACCTTCCCCCCATCAACCCAGCGCCCCGCAATAGGTGCTGTGACCACAGACGCAATCGATGCTGGCGCGAGAACAAATCCCGCCCAGAACGCCGTTTGCCCCAGCACGGACTGGATGTAGTTCGACACGAGAAAGGTCAAAGCGAATACGCCAAGGGCGGCAAAAAGGCCGAACAAAGCGGCAACGAGGAATCGTGGATTTCTGCGAAGAGACTGCGGAAAAACTGCTTGCGCCGGATCTACCCGGCGTTCATACCAGAAAAACACAGACAGGCAGAACACAGCGAACGGTAGGCAAGAAATGGTCAGCGGGTCCCAGCCCGCATGGGGACCTTGTAAGCACCCGCAAAGAAGTGCCACAAGGCCAACGCCTGCAAGGAATGTGCCCACGAGATCAAGTCTCACGGACCGGGTCGCTTCGGTTGGAAGACTTCGCAAGCCCAGAACCACGACGAGAACCGCAATCGGAAGGTTGATGAAGAAGACCCACCGCCAACTGAGACCATCAATCAACGCTCCACCAGCCAAGGGGCCGATGATGGACGCAGTTCCTGCAACTGCCCCCCAGATGCCGACTGCGCGCCCACGGATTTTTTCAGGGAAGGTGACGCCGATGAGCGTGAGAGTCTGTGGCACCAACATGCCAGCACCGAGTCCTTGAAGGAACCGGCCGGCGATCAAGACGAACGGAGAGGTCGCAACGCCGCAGGCGAGGCTGGCGGTAGCCAAGATGATCGTCCCCAGGAGGAAGAGGCGTCGGTGCCCAAATCGGTCGCCTAAACGACCTGAAGGGATGATCACCAGTGCGAGAACGAGACCGTAACTGTTGACCGCCCAGAACACCTGGGCTGTGGACGCGCCTAAGTCCTGTGTCAGCGAGGGAACTGCGAGGTTGATAATTGTCAGGTCGAGGAGAGCAATGAAGTACCCTCCGGCCAACGCGCACAGCCCGATCCACTGTCGAGCGCTGATTGTTATGGCTAGGGAGTCTTCTGTCACGTCTTCCCCTTGTTCGCAAACCCGGTATCGCGGAAGGTGATTGCGTTGCTTGGGCGGAGATCTTGCAGGCTTACTCCAGATACGGCTACACCCTGGTGGCGACCCGACGGGCGTTGGAGGCGGCGATGGCTGGAGGCAGGCCGGCCGAGCCACGGGCGGACCTCAAGCAGCGCAGCCTCCTGGTGCGGTTCGGGCGGCGAGGCGTCGAGCAGATGGTGGCCGACCACCTCGACCGCGGACTGACCTACACGGAGATCGCCAAGAAGTACGATGTGGCACTGAGCACAGTCGGCAAGTACATCCAGCAAGCTAAGTGCCAGCGAGCGGAGGCCACCGCGTAAGCCTCGACCGGCAACTGCAACTGCGTCACAACGAACCTCCTATATCCTGAGACCCAAGAATACCCCTCATAGTTTCGGTCATCTGTGACGGTGGATAATGTACTGAGAGCGGCCGCCATCTTTCACATACTTTGTCACTTCTCCTACAATCTTAAGTCGCTCCAGTAGTCGGTCCACACCTTCAATAGTATCGACACGGACTTGCGTCCTCCCTTTGTTAAGAAGATCACTGTAGGGCTGTCCTAATGCCGTCACAATGTCACGAACATCGGAATCGGACAGACTATCTAATCCCGTGACGAGCAGTGACACAACCACATTGGACTTGACTCCTTGGTTGAGCAACCAGATCAAGGCATTGCCGTCGACGGTTAAATCCTGTTGGCTAGCAACGCACTCCACGAGCGACGCCAGGTCTTCGACATCCATTCCGTAGCAGTAAGGCGAGATGCTGTTGATGATATTCTGTTTGACTTTAACTGGCACCGACCGGCTCTGAACTATTGCGAGCGCATCATTACCAACAAGACTGGTGTCCATATAGTCAGCAAACCGCCGGGAGGAAGCGATCGCAAACTCGCGACTTGGCCAGTCAAGGTTCAACACCAGCCTATAGGCGTCCGAACTATCTTCAATCAAATTGGCCTCAATCAAACGCCCAACCAGTTCGCCTTCTTGTGGTGTGACGCAGTATGTCGGAATCGGGCCGCCGCCTATTGAGACTACTAGCGCGACGCGCCGTTCGACAGGAATCTGCTCATCATTTATGCCAAGAATCGCGACAGCGAGTTCTATGTATTCATCATCACTCAAATTAATGCTTCCGTGCTCAATAGTAACATGACACTTCAGTTGCCCGACGAGATCGTCGTCAACCCCATGTTTATTGATGTACTTTAATAAATTCGAAGTCGTCATGCCGAGGCGTTCATGGGCCGCCAACATCGGCCAACAGCCAGATGGCAAACTATCCAAGTCAATGGACCAGTCTCCCCCTGATGCCCCTAAGAGACTTGACAGCAGCGGAAACGCTTCGCTGTCGCCCAACTTCGCATCATCTGACGCCGAATCTCGCGGTCTCGTACTCGCAGCAACATCAAGTTTTACAACGTCAGCTATGACCTTGGCTGTGTCGGCTGAGCCAACTAATGCCGACGACTCGTCGCTCTCATCCTCGGCAATGATAGCCAAATATGCTTCTAGCGACTGCAGGAGGTAGGCATAAACGGTTGGTTTTTTACCATAAAGGACATCAAGAGCTGGTTGATGATCACCTGATACAGTATCCAAATTCTGACGGTTGACTTCATAGCAGTTGTTCCTAATCAGACGCTCACGTACATCTGTCTCGATCACAGTGGTATCCGCAAACTTCGCACCAGCCCGTGCCATGAGTATAGCTACCGTGTCGACAGGCTTATCGGCATGCGTAGAGGTGAAGACAGTCATATTGCCATATGACGCTTCGACGAAACTTCTTAGCGTGGACGTGTCGTAGTCTACGTCTTGCGACGCACATTGAAGTGCGAAATTTACGTAATTAACTTGCTTCTCGTCGGGTACGCCACGAAGTCCTACGAGGAGCGTGAAGATCCCCGGGTATTGAGGCGTAAGTTCGTTGATTAAGCGATCTTTGTTCAAACTATCGGACGAAAAGAACGATTGCAAAAATAACGTTGTACTGCCATTGCCTTGAAGAAAAGACAGCTCCATAGCGTCAAGGCGCTTCCGATATTTGTTTCTATTAGACAAGAGATAATCAAGAATGCTTACGTTATAAGCGCCCGGCCTAGCAAACTCTTCCAAATCGATCGTCGTATCAGAGATGAGTTGTATCACATCGTCATCGCTAAGCTTGTAATTGGTGTTCATCACGCCTCGCTCCATGTGTTGGAGCCGAAATGTCATCGCATTGGCAGACAAAAATGTAGTATGGTAGGTCGACGTATAGAGCACGAAGTTTCGGTCAATGTAGCCGTAACGGATGAGGGCAGCAGCCAGTTCTGATCCAAGCAATTTGTTTACATATTTGGCAAACGAATACGTCTCCGAAGTACGCGCCGACGTTACCGTGGCGGACGAATCAGACATCAAGTCGGCCATAGTAGCAAGCCGATAGTGCTCGCGACTGCGTTCTAGCTCTATCAAGTTAGAGTCAATATCGTTGCGTATCTTGCTATTTATAGGCGCAGCGAAGATGCCTTTTCCTGCAAACTCTTCCATTTCAGTTTTATTAAAATACAATACAGCCACTTGATTCGAATATGAAACGTATTGATATCGAACAATAATGGGTTGGGTATTCGATATTCTTGACAGTGTATCCCAAAAAGGAAATTCTTTGATTTCGTCCTCAGAATACTCTATATTGTTGACTTCCATGCTGATCGAATCGACCTTTTGGGAACTTCGCGCAGCAACCCACTCGACCATTTTTCTTAACTTAGATGCACGTTCATGGATGTTACCTGCTTCGGCGCTAGATTCCAGCCGTTTTTCAAGCGCGTCATACTTATCGTTTATTGTGCGGATACAATCTTCTTTCGCCCGCACACTCATCTGGTAAATATCATCAAGTTTACTCTGGCCGAGATGTATTCTTTCAAAATCCTGCAAGTGAATAGATTTGTATAGCATGAGCGCAAATAGCTTGTCAGGATCGAGCTTAAGGGCGTCGTCTCCGAGTACAAATTGTGCGTATATCGTATATTCGTTGCATGCACTACGAAGAAGACGAAAGTCTGGGACGTACTTCGCGACGCGATCGATCAGCTCTCCCGAAACCTTGGGTGAGACACCGTTGAGCTCCTTACGCATCAAGTCCCGTGCGCTTCGATGCGTTACGAATGGCACGACAGGGATGATGACATCAAAGAATTTTGTACGGTTTGCCCTTTGAATCTCTTGAATTGTCCTGTCTTGATTGTCTTTCGCCGCTTCATCGGTATCGGCGACTGCCGGAGGTTCAAAAATTGAGTCCTTCATTGCGTAAATGAAGACTACTTTCTTTTTACTAGACTCACTATTTTTGTCTCGGACCTGTTCGGCATTATTCAGTAATGTGTTGAGTTCACGCAACTCTTCGAAGATCTCCCAGTTGCCGAACCGATCGATATCTTCAAAAACGACGATGCGGCATGCCGTCATTTCAAAAAAGTAGATTATCTCATCAAGATATCGATCAAAATAACTGTCGCTCTCCTGCGATAGGGTGAGCGTTGCAGGACCGGCAGTGAACTTATCGAGGTGAACAGCGCCTCGCAGAAATTGACCGGCGAGTTGCGCTACTAGGGACAGCAATAGCCATACGCCGACGAATTTGACACCAAACTCCCACCAGGCCGAGTTGCAGACTTTTGGTATCTTTGCGAATCCCCCGATTGCTGCGATGATGATAGTCGCGACAAACCCAATTAGTGCAGATACTGTAAGTGACTGCCTCAAGTCAGGTTTCTGTATGCGCTTGAATCGCGACGCAGGCAGTTCGCTTGGGGGCTTTCGATAGAGCAGTTGCTTGACAATCTCTTTCTGGATTTGATTAGTCTGCGGGGAGATCGCTCCATCAGACGATTGAGTAGATTTCGATTCAGTCGGTTTAATGAACCCCAACGTCGAAAGTGAGATAAATATAGCGTCAGGATGATACTTTCTGAAGCCTTGCAGGATAGAACTTTTGCCGACGCCATACGGCCCACTTAAGGCGATGTTAGTTACCCCACGCTGTAGAACAGCACTGTTGAGGGCTTTAACATATGCACCATGCTGATCTGAGTCATAGGACGGGCAAAGCGACTTTAGTTCTCGTGTTCTTTCGCTGCCAAGAGCACCATATACTTCGTCCCATGAACTACCATTACTCGTCATTGTCTATCTTTCTCGTAGGTTCTAACATTTTCAGGTATTAAATGAAGAGCCAACTATGTTGCCGCACTTCAGGTTGAATGGGTCTGGCACGCTCTTCATCAGGCAATGTCGTGTGAGAAGCACATGCTGCCAGTGTTCCACTTAAGTTGCGAATTGGTCGGGCAACGGTGGTCACAAATAGGTCACGGTAGAGAGTGGCGACCAACATGCTTTTTGCATGTTTTACTTCACTGTGAGTGCTCACGTCCTTACTGCTCCAGACGACCACTAAGTCGCGAGCAGAATCATATGTTGGGACAGCACTCGGGATCCATCATCGTTGGCCTCAGAAGCGCTGGTGCATCTGCCTACTCACGCCAACCCGCCCACCAGCTCCTCCACCCGCATGTCCAGCGCCGTTGCCAGAGCGATGACGATACGCAGGCGTGGGTTCATCGGGGGGTGCCGGAGCAGGACTCGCCCTTCTCGAACTTTCGGTAGGTGTAGGTGGAGATGCCGGCGGCGTGGGCCAGCGCTTCTTGGCTGAGGCCCCTGGCGATGCGGGCGCGCTGCAGCTGCACACCCAGCTGGCGGGCGATGAGCCACCACTGCTCGTCACATGGCTGGTAGAGGAGGAAGCGATTGGTCGCGGCCCGCTTCTGATCGCGCTGGAAGGCGTACTCGAAGAACGTCGACAGCAGTCCCGCACCAAAAGCGTGCCACCCAGCTCGCCTAGCGGTATCGCATGCAACCACTGCCAATCACCCAACTGCATTGGTGTCAGCCAGGCGTTGACCATCATGAGGAGGATGCCGGCCAGAGTGAAGGAGACGGCCAGCAGGGCGGCCTTGGTTTTACGGATGCGGTGGTGAAGGGATGAGAGACGATCGCTGGACATGTATGCTTAAATTATAGCATTCTGGCCTGCAGGTCACAAACATCTACCTGTCGTTTGCCACTTCGTCTTTGAAATCAGAATCCTGTGGTGGCTTTCCGAACCAATCCTGCACTTTCAGGGCAACCTCACGAGTCAGTGGATGATACCAGATAGAGCCCTTAGCAACATCCTTCGACCATTCGTGTGCGAACCTTCTCGTAAAAGGCATTGTAAACCAAAGAGAATAGAATCCGACTAACAACGAGCCTGCGGTAGGCCCTGCAGAAGCCTTCATAACTATCAGAATCGCAGCGAAATATAGAAATATTGGGCAGAATGAACAGAATACTGCGCTCCAGAAAGGCCTTAGGTCCATTTTCCATAGCGGTATGCGCGCTTCAATAGATCGACCGGCCCTGTAATGCTCGTTGATTCGCACCCTCTCTGCGTACCACCCAACTGTCAGCCAACTAAGGTAAAAGCAAACAAGCGAATAGATTGAGGACAATAATACAATTCCATTTAAGCTGCCACCTTGATTCGCAGATTGTATCGTTGGAGCGGCATAGCCAATCGCCCATGCCGGAAGCAGCATGAACTTCCACCAAGGCACATAGTGGGCGGCGATAAGACGTCCCTCCTGCGACAACCTTAGTTCTTTGAGAATCTTCTGACGTGGCTCGTTATCAGTATCCTTGTCGATCGTGCCATTGATCCATTCAATATCTTGGCGAGCTTTTGCTGTCCGAGACACCCTATTAAAACCAGCAAACAAGCCAATAGCAGAACCAGACACAGCAATCGCGTTCCTTACGACTGTCCAGGTCGAGTCAGACAACAAATCCATAGTTACACACTACAACGACAACTCGCAGTGGCATCAAACTTGAGCCCCTGACGTTTTCAGGACTGTTGCTGGTCTCGACCGCGCAGTAAGATTACTTGTTTGCGCGCCACACCGCGCTCAACTCCCCATACTGCTCTCAGCATACGTGCTTCATAAGCGATCCGATCCAGCGGCGTAGCGACACCGATCAGTTGAGGACGCGTCCCCAGCGATGAAGCGAACGGTAGAGCAAGTCCAAGATGGCGCGTGAGTGGTTGGCGATGTAGACCTGCTGCATGCCGGAAGAGTGCTTGGACCTTGAGTCGTCATATGGCTGTTTTCGAGATCGTAAGCTAATTTAGAGCAACTTTCCGTTGGACTACGTCCATGACTCTTGTATTAGTCGCTGCAGCCATTACGGGAACAACATCTGCCTATACGCCCTTCTCCTCAGGGCACTGACCTCCGCATCTTTCCATGTGTCTAGTCGCGCTCGGTGAACAATGTACCTGCATTCCACCTTGAGATCTTTAATGCATATTTTAAGTTTCCGAATTTCGGAGTTGCGCACTCTGCGTTCTTGTCGGGTGGAAACAGACGTCTTCTGAAGCCTTTCAAGTCGCGCTATACAATCTCTCATCTCAACAACCTTGCTGTCATACTTTTTGTCAATATGATCATGATAGACCTTTGACGCACGAAAGCGCAGTTCTTCAAATACATTAGTTCGAAACAATTGAATTCTTATAATGTGCCCAAGTACTGTGATCACCGACGCAATTCCTAGAAGGACTGCAAACGCAAGCGATACTTTGGGTAGAAACCCGTAAGTTTTAGTGTGTTTGGCAACTCTGGCAGCTAAAGTACAAGCCGCGATAACGAATGAGGCGGTTGAGAATCCTACAATCCACCTAACCTTGGCCAGTGTGCGAGAGAGAACAAGATGTTCTTCGCCTACGATTAGAAATCCTAGTAGGATTGGCAGACTAAGCGTGCTGACAGACGAAAAATTGGCTTCACTTCCGGAGTTAATTACTAATGCGTATATTGAGCAAATAAGAAGCCCCAACGTGGGACCAAGAAATCGGGAACGTCTGCTGCTTATGCTCATACGTACTTGCCAAACTCCAGGATCTATCGACACATCATTCCCATCCGTTTCCGGTGGCACAGGAGGCAATCCACGATCATGTAACTCAATTCGTTTTCTGTTGTACAATACTTCGAGTGCTACACCTTGTTCTTCTGGATTGTCCTGGTTGTCTTTCGTGTTGTTCGAATACCCATAGTGGAGTGACCAGTACTTTGATGTATTACTTCCCTGAGGTTGTCGATGCAGCTGAAAGTACCGATTTCCTTGAAATATGTCAACGCTATCGATTGTAAGGCCCTTTGGGCAAACCAAGCGTGCATGCCCACCGTCACCGCTTCCAAACTGTGGAAGATTCACCATATACTCTGTACCCATAAAAAGAAAGTGTAACAGTCGGCCCGATATTCTTCGATGCGCCCCGGAAGGACGGTCGTGCTCAATCGAGTCGGGACGTGTCACTTTGAACTGGGCAACTCCAGTACAGGCAGCTTTTGTCGCGGCGTTATCCTCGGAAGAACGGCATGGAACTATCAAATACAGAGTGTACGACTTCCAGTAGCTCTGCAATACTTCGAAAGACTGAAGTAGATTTGTGCGCACGTCTAGAGGGAGATAATTTGGAAGCAGTTCATCCAATTCGTCTATAGTTTTTGGGATCGACGTAGCGTTGGTGTCTATATCACGTTCTAATGACGCCAACCAGGCAACGAATGGGCGTACCCACGAGATCCATACCTCGGATTCTAGGTCTCCATGTTCGTTATCTAAATTTTGTAGTATATGACCTACGAGAACTGCGGCACCAAGCGTAGCATTTTCTCGTCTTCTCGCCGTGTATGTCGCTATAGAACCCGATACATCTATATCAAGCAACGGAGCTCTACGTAGCCCTTGTATCGCTGGCAAGTAGCATTTTGTGTCGCTTCTCGAATAGTCATTACGGAGAGAGTTTACGGCATCAAAATCAACGTCGAACGTGAAATGCCTTTTGAGCGTTATTTCACTTTCGAAGCATGTGGTTTCGACCTTGCGTCGCACCCATTTGTTATCACTGTACGCCAAGGCGCAATAGTACAAGCAACTTTCAACAATCTCGCTGTTTGTGCTGCCCAATAACTCTGTAATCAAATCGGAAAGTACGTGCGTGACCATAGACACCTACTGAATTTCGTCAGAACTGATGGAGCGAATCTAACAAAGTCGCCCCTGGTGACTTGAATAATCGCGCTTGGGAACTGGGTGTCAAAGCAGTCACTACAATCGTTGCACGACATCTCTTTCCTATGTCGCCGCGCGCCAAGCCTTGACACCCCAACTTGCAATACTGCCGACGATGAATCCAGATCTCGCCAGCATTATATTGCTATCAGGAAGGTGGGGAAAGTTTGATGCGATTATGATGCGTTAACCGCAGAGCCCGAAGACCGCCTCTTCTGCTCCGCCTCGCGCATACGTTGTATAAACTCTTTTTCCCGTTTGCGATAGTTGGGATCGAGTATTTTGTTGGCAATCTTACGACGCTCTTCGATCTGCTTCGCCGACAGCGGATACCTAGATGGGACGTTGACACACATGTCTACAGAACTTCCGTTAAGCCCGTATGCAATATCGACACCATTCTCATAACTATTACCGCCTCCCTCAACCAGCATTCGAAGGATTCGGCACCATTTCCTAAGCGGGGGCATTTTTATAAGTCCTAACACTTCTATCGCAAAGGCACCTAATCGCATGCTACTTCGGTGTTGCGACGTCTCTTCATTAGCTACATCCTCACCAGCATCTACGCATTCGTCTTCTCGACGTACTGGTGATTCGTTTGTGAAT
>ERZ773069.1710-NODE-1710-length-12256-cov-37.309811_pt1 | contig 12256 bp, 9 predicted proteins | sample MGYA00580619_ERZ773069 | MGnify/ENA primary metagenome ERZ773069 (study PRJEB29015, sample SAMEA2738007) | human oral metagenome | biome: human oral; feature: human-associated habitat; material: dental | place: China | collected 2108 ...
CGATGACGATGGAGCCGGCGTCGGCGTGCACCTGCGCACTCATGCAGTCGCCCAGTCGGATCGATCCCGCCGAGGTCCGGATCTGCACGTGCTCCCAGGAGTGCTCAGCGCTGATCGATCCGGCATCGAGGCGGGCGTCCAGGTGCGTACCGTGCGGCACCGTGACCCGAACTCGAGATGTCTGCGGGCCCCACGGCCAGATGCCAGCGAATCGTTCACGTCCCACGAGAGCGATCTGACGGATGCTCACCTCGGCCCCGTCGGCGGTGACGTCCAGGAGGGGGGTCAGGCTCTCATCGGCCTCGACGGTGATCGCGCTTCCCGTCCCAGGCGCGGTCACCACGCTCAGAGTGGACAGATCCAGGACGAGGCTCGGCTGAACGTCGTCGGGAAGGTCAAAGGTCCAGATCGGCATGGGTGGTCTCCTCAGGTTCAGGTATCTGCACGGAATGTCACGATGTGGTCACCCAGCGGGTGAGTCATTGGGATCAGGTGAGGTTCAGTGGCACGACGGCGCGGTGGTACGCAGTCAGCCGAACCAGCCGCTGAGCGTCGCCCCCGCGCTCCGGTGCTGTGCCGGTCTGGCACGCCAGTCGGTGGGGCGTCCGCCGTCGGAGCCACTCGCAGAGCGATCAGACCCCGCCCCGTCGTTGCCGGTGCTCGGCGGGCGCTGGGAACCCGACGTGAGCGACTGTTCTGACAGGGCGCCTCGAGCCGCTTCCACGAGCCAGGCGTTGACCGAACGTCCCTGCACCCGGGCGGCGGCCTCGATCTGCTGCTTGAGTGACTCGGGCAGGCGCAGCGTCGTGCGGACCTCCGGCCCCTCCGCCACCTCGGGTACTGCGTGCACCGGAGTCTGGGCAAGGAGGTCCGGGCCCGTCACGTGGTCCTGCTCCCGCTCATCAGACCGATCAGCCTGGGTCACTAGAAGATGGGGCGTCGCACCGTCCATCACAACGGCGACATGGGCTCCGTCGAGCTCACCGTTGAGCTCATCAGCGGTGTCCGTGAGCATCTGCAGGGCGACGAGGCGCAGAGCCGGATCGAGTGCAGCCGCCAGGGAGCGGGCCACATCCTGGGTTCGTTCGTCACCCAGGGACGAGGTCTCCACGAGGGTACGACGCAGGGTCTCGGTGTAGGCATCCACAAGCATGACACCATTATGACACCACCAACTACCTCAACCTAGAGACTTTGGTGTCGAAATGACGTCAGATTGAAGCGTAGTGGTGTCGCATCAGGCGATTCGCTCCAGAATCCGCGCGAGCTCCACCCATCCATGTGTCTCGGCTCTGAGCGGCTCGATGAGCTCGGCGTTCACGACCTCGTCGGTGGCCCGACGCAAGCGCTCGATGATCCGCCTGCGGTGACGCCTGGCCTGAAGGCCGGCCAGGAATGTCCCCAGACCCGCTAGGACCAGTCCGATCAACAGGCCCCCGAGCAGAAGGACGGTGGGCCAGGGGACCGCCCCCCAGCGTGGAACGTCGATGCTGATGAGCAGGAGGTAGTCCTCCAGCACGTGGATGGCCACCAGCCACAACCCGCCGATGAGCGCAGCCAGTGCGGTCACCCACTGCAGCACATTCGCGACTTTCCACCAGACCGGACGCTTCCACGTCCCGTAGTCCACCTGGGCCACTGCCAGTTCCAGAGGCTCGGCAAGCCTCTCGGCACGCTCGTCACTGCGCAGAACGGCCTGAGCGGCCAGGTCACCGGGCAGAGCGGAGCAGGCCGCCACGGCGTAGACGTGAGCACTGCTTCGCAGCCTGCCCGTTGCGGCAGGTCCTGCGGGAGGCAGAGAGGTCAGGTCGATGACGCAGGAGCCCATGGCGCCGTCGGATTGTTCCGCGTCTGCGGACTTCGGGGAAGATGGGCGCCCGGTTCCCAGGTGAAGGGCTCGAAGCGGGTCGCGTCTGAGGTGCCCGATCCACCGCAGCCAGAACCAGCCGACTCGGGTGCGGGCCCGGTGACGGTCCGATCCTTCAACCGCCTGCGAGACGACGTCGACCCCGGCGAGGCTCGCAGCCGCCTGCCGCAGGGCAGTGAGGGACTGACGTACTTGCGGCTCCTGCTGGTCGGCCGGACCCGGTGTTGGCGCACCACGGCCGGATGGAGCGATGAGCCCCATGCGCTCCCCCAGCTCACGGGCTGCCCGCTGGGCGTGGGCGGCAAGGCTTCGCGCACTGGCCAGCCTGTTCGAGGCGACCGAGGCCACGGCGCGCGCCAGGGCCTCAACGCCCTGCCCGGTGTGGGCGCTGACGGGGATCACTGAGACGGCTCCAAGCCCCTCTCGGTCCAGGATCCTCCTGAGGTCGGCGAGCACTGCGTCCCGGCTGTCGGGGTCGAGGCGATCCACCTGGTTGAGGGCGACCACCATGACCTCGGCGTGCGCCGCCATAGGGATGAGGAAGTCGCGATGAACGACGCCGTCGGCGTACTTCTCCGGATCGAGGACCCACACCAGGACGTCGACCTTGCCCGCCATGCGCTCGGCAATGGCCCGGTGCTCGGGTTCGTCGGAGTCGATGTCGGGCAGATCGACCAGCACCGTCGTCTCGCCCAGGGCCCAGCCGCCGTCGACGCGCACTCTGTGGTTGATGGCGAGCCAGTCCAGCAGCTCGGTGGCCTCAGCGGCCGTGTCCGGGACGACGGCGAGGGGCTGAGTGGTCGTCGGGCGGGTGCGGGCGGTTCGGGACACCTCGGAGCCGGCCATAGCGTTGGTCAAGCTGGACTTGCCCGACCCGGTCGCCCCGAGCAGGGCCGTCACCGTGGTCCGCGGCGCCAGACGCCGTCGGTGGGAGGCCTGCGTGAGGACGTCGCGGGCCTGGGTGAGCTCTTCGCGCAGACCGAGCTGCTCGCCCAGGTCGACCGCCCTGGCCAGGTCCTCAAGAACCATCGGAAGGTCTGACACTGCGGAGCGGTCGGTGGTCACCTGGCTCTCCTCCCGGCCGTACCGCGACCGTGGGCAGCCGGCAGGACGCGCAAGGACGTGGCCGCCTCCTGGCAGGCTCGAAGCTGTTCTCGCAGCGTGTCGGCACTCGGTGTGGGCAGCGGCAGAGCGTCGGTGAAGCACTTCGCCTGGTTGGCGAACAGAGCCGTGGCACGCTCGCTGAGGTCCTCCCTGGCCCGCTTGGTCATGCCGCGCATCGCCTGGTCCCCGAAGACGGCCTCCAGCACACGCTGAGCCAGGATGGCGGTACCTCCCGCGATCCCCACCTCTCCCCCGGTCAGTCCACCGGTGTGAGCGAAGACGAGGATCATGAGAACAACTCCGGCGCCGTTGACCCCCAGGGACAACAGGCGGGCAGTGAGCCGTTTGTCAGAGCCCTCGGATCGAACGAGCGTGAGAACCTGACGCTGCCAGTCGTGGACGAGGGCGGCGGCGACGACCTCCAGACCGGTCTGGCTGGGCACCTCCGCCAGAGCCCGGTTGAGCGCCTGCTGGGAGGTACCGGCCCGTCTCCAGGAACGTTCCGTGGCCAGGCAGGCCCGTTGGGACTCGGCGACCAGGAGCTCGACCAGGGAGGAGCCGATCGCCTGCTCGACGCGCTTGGCCGGCGCCGGACGTCCCCGTAGAAGCGAGGTGACGCGGTCGCGGACCCGCCCCACCTGTACCTCCAAGGACCGGAACAGGTCTCCGGTGCCCACGAACTCCTGCCAGCGGGCCAGCACCTCGCCGTGCAGCATGGAGCCGTCCTCGGTGGCCTCGATGACCCGCTCGAGAGCGTCATCGTGCTCGGAGGTGGCTGCTCGCCGCAGCTCGGCGTGCTCAGCCTCCTGGGCGGCCAGCTCGACGGCGAGCAGCTCGCTCTGCGCCAGGAGGGAACCAATGGCACCGGTCAGGCTGCGGTGCGCGACGTCCTGGCGAGCGGCCGCGTCGGAGGCCAGTGTCCCCAGCCACTGGCGCAGCGGCGAGACGCAGGACTCGGGCAGGAAGCCGTCGTCGTCCAGAGAGGTCTCGGGAATCGTGAAGACGGGCGCCTCAGCCAGGTTCGCCTCCGCGAGCCGGCGCCGTAGGTCGGCCTCCACCTCACTCTGCGCACCGTCCGGTACGCGGTCCAAGACGATGGCGGCCGTGATGTGCCGCTCGGCCGCGGCCCGCAGGTGCTCCCAGGGAACGGCGTCGGCGTAGCGGGCCGCCGTGGTGACGAAGATCCACAGGTCCGCGCCGTCGAGGAGCTCGGCCGCGAGGCGACGATTGGACTCCTCCACCGAGTCGATGTCGGGAGCGTCGAGGATGGCGATGCCCGGACGCCAGAAGTCATCCACCGCGATCGTGACGGCACCCGGACTCTCCCCCTCGCCGACATGCTTGGCCAGGCGCGGCAGGACCCGCTCCGAGGTAAACCAGGCGCGTGCCTGAGGCGAGCACACGAGGACCGGGTGGCGCGTCGTTGGGCGAACCGCCCCCGCACGGCTCACGTTTCGCCCCACCAGGGAGTTCACGAGCGTCGACTTGCCCGAGCCCGTCGATCCTCCGACGACAATGAGGATCGGCGCATTCGCGTCCTCCAGGCGCGGCAGGACCACGTCCTGGAGGCGCCGGAGCGCTCGCTCGGCGCTCGCCCGGGCATGAGGGTCCATGACCAGGACCGCGCCTGTCAAAGCATCCGCGAGGGCGCGGGCTGCGTCAACCGCCGTCCCCGGCACTCAGTCCGTCACCTTCTCAATCGCGGGTCGCGCATCGGCGGCGGCGATCGTCCAGGTCGAGGGATCCGCCTCCACCTGCTCGCCGCTGCGGATGTCCTTGACCGTGTCGGGTGCCCCCTCCTCGCCGGGAAACCACACGTAGGGAATGCCGCGCCTATCGGCAAACTTAATCTGCTTGCCGAACTTGGCAGCACTGGGAGCCACGTCGGTCGAGATGCCGCGCGAACGCAGCGACGCGGCGATTGCCTCCGAGCGCTCGCGCTGGGCCTCGTTGGTCACCGCGACGACGACCGCGGTCGGGACCTTGCGCGAGGAACGCACCATGGGGGCCGAGATCATGCGGGAGACCAGCCTGGACACGCCGATGGACAGGCCGACACCCGGGTAGGTGCGCTTGCCATCCTTGGCGAGCGAATCATAGCGCCCGCCCGAGCAAATCGAGCCGAGATCCTCGTGCCCCTCGATTTCCGACTCGTACACGCTGCCCGTGTAGTAGTCGAGGCCTCGGGCGATCTTGAGGTCGGCGAGGACCGTTCCGGGCATGCGGGCATTGGCGGTGTCCAGAAGTCGGATCAGCTCGCCCAGTCCCTCCTCGAGGAGGTCACCGCGAACACCGAGTTCACCGAGCCTGGAGCGCACCTCCTCGGAGTCAGCGCTGCGGATCTGAGCCATCCGCAGAAGCACGGACGCCTGCTCGCCCGCAATACCGGAGTCCGCGAGCTCGCTCGCCACCCCCTCCGGGCCGATCTTGTCGATCTTATCCAGCCCCCGCAGGGCGGCCTCCACGTCGGTGACGCCGAGAGACTCACACACGCCCTGAACGACCTTGCGGTTATTGACGAGCACCCGCACGGGCGGAATCGGCAAGTTGTTGAGTGCCTCGGCCATCACCAGCGGCAGGTCCACCTCGAAGTGGAACGGTAGCTCACCGTTTCCCACGACGTCGATGTCGGCCTGGGTGAATTCGCGGAAGCGTCCCTCCTGTGGGCGTTCTCCACGCCAGACCTTCTGAATCTGGTAGCGCTTAAAGGGAAAATCGAGATCGTTCGCGTTCTCCACGACGTAGCGCGCGAAGGGGACGGTGAGGTCGAAGTGCAGGCCCATGCCTCGTTCCTTGGAGGCCTTGGCGCCCGGGTTGCGGCTCGCCTGAAGGCGATCCAGCACGTAGATCTCCTTGGAGGTCTCACCCTTGGCTTGAAGCTGCTCGAGGGTCTCGACCGCCCGCGTCTCGATCCCCGCAAAGCCGTGGAGTTCGAACACGCGTCGCAGCTCATCCAGAACGTGCGTCTCAATGATGCGTCCGGCGGGAAGCCACTCGGGGAAACCGGACAGTGAGGTGCGAGCCATGAAAGCGTCCTTCTGTGATGCGGTAAGCGCGCTAGCCGATGCGGCGGGCGCGAATCAGATACTGGTTGGAGCGAATCTCATCCGCCAGCGTCGTGGCCGGTCCGTGCCCCGGTATGAGAATCGTCCGCGGGTCAAGCGCGTTGGAAATCGTGCGCAGCGAGTGCCGCATCTGGGTTTCATCTCCACCCGGCAGATCGGTGCGCCCGACGCTGCCCTTGAACAGGACATCGGCGCTGAGCGCCCACGGGACCGGGCCGTGCGAGGAATAGAAGGACTGGTCGCTCACGCGAATGTCCAGTTCTCCGTGTCCGAGGAAAAGCGCTGATCCTTCCGTGTGGCCGGGGGCGGGAAGCATCCGCAGCGTCAGCCCCGGACATATCTCGAAGGAGTCGGCAGGCATCTCACGCAGGTCGCTCGGCTTAACCCACGGCCCCGCGAAGTCAGGAGTGGGCATGGGCAGGTGGGATGCGGGGTCGTCCATGCGGTACATGTCGGGGCCGGGAAGGTAGACGGGAACGTGCCCATCGCGGCCCCAGGTGGCAACCTCCGCGGCATCCCAGACGTGATCGGGGTGCGCATGCGTGAGCACAAGCGCGCCGACTCCCACGCCCTCGTGCTCGAGAACCTCGCGAATGAGATGACGGATGCCGGCGGAAGGATCGACAACAAGGGCAGTGCCCGCCCCAGACGGGACGAGCACAAGCCCATTCGCCGAGTAGAACGGCGACGGAATCACGTGCAGTCGCATGTCACTCCATGGACGACGAGATCTGCGTGAGCCAGGCGCGCTTTGTCTCCAGGGCCTCGCGCACGCTCGACGCGTTCTTCGTATCCCCGGCGGCCTCTGCCTCTGCCAGCGAGCGCTCCAGCTGGGCGATCTGTTCCTCGAGCTGGCCGACCATGCCAGCGGCGCGTGCTCGGGTCTCCGGGTTCGTACGCCGCCATTCCTTTTCCTCGGCCTCACGCACGGCTGCCTCGACAGCGCGCAGACGCCCCTCGACGCGGTGCAGGTCCGAGGAGGGAACGCGCCCAACCTCCTCCCAGCGGTCCTGAATCTGACGGAGCTGTGCCTTGGCTCGCTCGACGTCAGTCACCGGCAGGATCGCCTCGGCGTCGACAAGGATCTTCTCCTTGGCGGCAAGGTTCTCGCGGTACTCGGCGTCGGTGGCCTCGTCCTTGGCGCGGCGCGCGTCAAAGAACACCTGCTGCGCCGCGCGGAAGCGAGCCCACAGGGCGTCGTCCTCCTTGCGGGACGCGCGCGGGGCTGCCTTCCATCGGGTCATTAGCTCGCGGTAAGCGCCGGACGTGCGCGCCCAGTCCACCGACGAGGACAGGGCCTCGGCCTCGGCGATCAGGGCTTCCTTGACCCTCTTGGCCTCGGACTGCGCCTGGTCCAGCTGCGAGAAGAACTGGCGGCGGTGGCGATCAAATTGCGTCCTGGCCGAGGAGAAGCGCTTCCACAGCTCGTCCTCCACCGACTTTTCCAGACGCGGACCGCGACGCTGCAGGGTCTTCCACTCTTCGAGCAGGTCGCGCAGGGTTTGCCCCGACTGCTTCCAGTGTGTCTTGGCGGGATCCTGGGCAACGATGACCTCCGCCCGCTCGACAACGGACGTGCGTTCGGCCAGCGCCTGAGCCTTGGCGGCCTTGCGTTCCTCGCGCGCCACCTCCTTGCGTTCCTCCGCGGCCTTGGCCACGGCCTCGACCCGGTTGCGCAGCGCCGGAATGTCACCGATGACATTCGGGGAAACGACCTGCTCGCGCAGCGTCGCCAGCGTTTGGTCGATGTCCCTGGGACTCAGGGTCGCCAGGCGATCCTCGAAGAGCTTGATGGTGGCTTCAAGGTCGGCGTAGCGACGCTCGTACAGGGCGTAGGGCGACGCCGGTATGCCCTCCGGAAAACCGCCGACAACACGTTCCTCGTCTCCGTCCTTGACGTAGACCGTCCCATCCTCGCCGATACGCGCGAAGGGATGCGCGGGCACCTCGGACGCGGGAATCGTTGGCGAAGCAATGACGGCCTCGGCGGGCACCCCAGCTTCGGGAGTGGTTTCGTTGCTCGGAATCGGCGTCGTGGTCACGATATTCCTTCTAGGACGAGGGCTTCCGCCCGGCGCGGTGGTGTGCCGATGTGACACACACAGCTAGTGTGTCACATCTAACGAGACGGTGTGAAGTAATGGCCAAAAAAGGGGATGGATGTAACACACTCCCCACTGTCCACATCCTGTACCACCTGTTTCATCGAGGCGTCGCGCCGATGCGCACTGCCTCAAAAACGCCGTCAACCCGCCGCAGCGCAGACAGCACGGCGTTGAGATGCCCGAGGTCGGCAAGTTCAAAGGAGAACCTACCGCCGGCAACCTGGTCACCGTTGGTGTGAAGCGAGGCCGACAGGATGTTGACGCGATAGTCCGAGAGCACCCGCGTGAGATCGGAGAGCAGTCCGCCGCGATCGAGCGCGCGTATCTCGATCTGCACCCTGAACGGCGTCCCCGTGCTTTGCGCGTTCCACGACACGTCCACAAAACGCTGGGGCTGCAGCTGCCCGAGGCGCACCGCATTCGCGCACGTGCTGCGGTGAACCGATACCCCCTGCCCGCGCGTGATGAATCCGACGATGTCGTCGCCCGGCACCGGCGTGCAGCACTTGGCCAGTTTCACCCAGATGTCGTTCGGGCTCAATCCCGCAACGATGATCGCATCGTCGCCCGAGATACCCGAGCGGGATTTGACAGATCCCGGCGTGACGCCCTCGGAGAGCGTCTCCTCCGTGCCGTCTCCCCCTCCCAGGTTGTCCACGAGCTTCGACACGACGTTCTGCGGCGAAATGTGGCCCTCGCCGACGGCGGCGTAGAGACCGGACACGTCGGGATAGCCGAAGGAGGTCGCCACCGACAGGATCGATTCGTGGTTCATGAGGCGCTGCAGGGGCAGGTTTTGCTTGCGCATGGCGCGGGCGAGCGCTTCCTTGCCCGCCTCGACGGCCTCCTCCCGGCGTTCCTTGGAAAACCACGCCTTGATCTTCGACCGAGCGCGCGGGGAGGCGACGAAAGCCAGCCAGTCGCGCGACGGCCCCGCCTTGTCCGACTTTGCCGTCACGACCTCCACGGTCTCGCCGGACTCGAGCCTCGTGTCCAAGGAGACGAGGCGTCCGTTGACCTTCGCTCCGACGGTGCGATGCCCGACCTCCGTGTGAACGGCGTAGGCGAAGTCGACGGGCGTGGCGCGCGCCGGAAGGACAATGACCTCGCCCTTAGGCGTGAACACATACACCTCGTCGCCGGCGATCTCGTAGCGCAGGGAGTCGAGGAACTCCTCCGGATCGCCCGTCTCGCGCTCCATCTCGACCAGAGCGCGCAGCCAGTTCGCCTGCTCGTCCGAGCTCATGCGATCCGAATCGCCGCTGGATGCCTTCGGATTCTGCTTGTACTTCCAGTGCGCCGCGACCCCGTGCTCGGCCCTCTCGTGCATGTCGAAGGTGCGGATCTGGATCTCAACGGGCTTGCCACCCGGACCGACGACCGTCGTGTGCAGCGACTGGTACAGATTGAACTTGGGCATCGCAATGTAGTCCTTGAAGCGCCCCGGAATCGGGTTCCAGCGCCCGTGCAACGAACCCAATACGCCGTAGCAGTCCTTGATGGACTCCACCAGCACGCGCACCGCGACCAGATCGAAGACCTCATCAAAGGCCTTCCCGCGCACGATCATCTTCTGATAGATCGAGTAGTGACTCTTCGGTCGCCCGCTCACCGTGCCTTTCGTTCCCGAGCGGCGCAGATCTTCCTCGATCTGGTCAATGACGTCGCGCAGGTATTCCTCGCGCTGGGGTGCCCTCTCGGCCACCAGGCGATCGATCTCGTCGTAGATCTCCGGGTAGAGTGTTTTGAAGGAGAGCTCTTCGAGCTCCCACTTCACCATGTTCATGCCGAGGCGATGGGCCAGGGGAGCGTAAATCTCCAGCGTCTCCTGGGCCTTCTTTTGCGCGGAGGCGGCGGGGACAAAACGCCAGGTACGGGCGTTGTGCAGGCGGTCGGCCAGCTTGATGAGGAGAACGCGGATGTCGCGGCTCATGGCGACGAGCATCTTGCGCAGCGTCTCCGACTGTGCGGCTGCGCCGTAGTGCACCTTGTCCAGCTTCGTCACGCCGTCGACGAGGTTGGCGATGGGCTCGCCATACTCGGCTGCCAGCTCCTCGAGCGTGTAGTCGGTGTCCTCGACCGTATCGTGCAGCAGCGCCGCGACGAGCGTCGGAATCGTCATTCCCATCTCGGCCAGGATCGTTGCCACCGCGACGGGGTGCGTGATGTAGGGTTCACCCGACTTTCGCATCTGGCCGCGATGATGGGACTCAGCGGTGCGATAGGCGCGCTCAACGACGCTGATGTCCGCCTTCGGGTGGTTCGCTCGCAGGGCACGCACGAGCGGCTCGATCTCGGGAATCGTGGCACGTCCGCGGGAACCAAACCACACGAGGCCGGATCGTACCCGGGAACCAGCCGCCGGTAGGGCGGACCCTGAAGTCGTGTCGTCGCTGCTCATTCCCCCATGATAGCCACGAAAGAGCGGGTCCGGGGATCGTCGATCCCCGGACCCGCCGGCGCGCGTATTCTCAGGCGTTCACAGGTGCAGAGCAGTCTCCACTCGAATGTCGACAAGCTTGGAGCGGCCCCCTAAGGCATCGAGCTCGAGAAGGACGGCCACCGCTTCGACCGACGCCCCGCACTGGCGCAGCAACTCGACCGCTGCCCGCGCGGTTCCACCCGTGGCCAGAACGTCGTCGATGATCAGGACACGCTGGCCGGGGCGAACGGACTCCGGGTGGATCTCCATACGGGCGGTGCCGTACTCGAGCGCGTAGTCGACCCCGATCACGTGGCCGGGCAGCTTGCCGGCCTTGCGGATCGTGAGCATGCCGAGGCCAAGCTCCGCGGCCACCGGCGCGCCGAGGATGAAGCCACGCGACTCCAGCCCTCCGACGGCGTCGATCTGGCCCGCGTAGCGGGCGCCAATGAGTTCGACGAGTTCCTTGAACGCCGGGCCGTTGGCGAACAGCTCGGTAATGTCACGAAACAGGACGCCGGGTTCTGGAAAGTCCGGGACCTCCAGCATGTTGTCCTGCACGAGGGTGGCGATGCGCTCGCCAAGTTCACCGATCATCGATGGCTCTTCTTCCTCTGGGGTTGCCGGTCGTTGCCCAGCCGCTTGCCGGGCTTGATGGGGGCGACCTTCACGGACTCGCCGTCGGAGGCCGACTCCCCCGCGGCGCGGTCCGCGCGCTCGCGCTCAACGGCCGCGTCGTGCTCGCGGGTCTTGCTCGACATCTCCTGGAAGCTCACGAGCAGCGGGGAGGCGATGAAGATCGAGGAGTAGGTTCCCGCGATCATACCGATGAAGAGGGCCAGCGAGATGTCCACGAGGGTTCCGGGGCCCAGAGCAAGTGAACCGATCACGAGGATAGCTCCGACCGGAAGCAGCGCCACGACCGAGGTGTTGATCGAGCGGACCATCGTCTGGTTGACGGCGAGGTTGACGTACTCCGCGAACGTGTAGTGCTTCTGCTCGTAGACGTCGCCGGTCAGCTCGCGCACCTTGTCGAAGACGACAACCGTGTCGTAGAGCGAGTAGCCAAGGATCGTCAGGAAGCCGATCACGGTGGCCGGAGAGACCTCCACCTGCAGAATCGCGAAGACACCGACCGTGACCGCGATGTCATGCAGGAGCGCCAGGAGCGCCGAGGCTGCCATCCTCCACGACCGGAAGTAGACGGTCATCAGGAGGGCGACCAGCGCCATGAAGATGACGAGTGATTGGGCGGCCTTGGTGGTCACGGAGGATCCCCACGAGGGGCCGATCGAGGAGGACTGCACCTGCGAGACGTCAACGCCGTACGCGCCTGCGAGCGCCTCGCGCATGGTGGCGGTCTGCCCCGAATCCAGGGAGGTCGTCTGGATTCGCACCGAATCCGACCCGACGCGCGTCACCTTGGGTGCCCCCTCGACGAGGCCGGTGTCGGACACCGCGCGCGCCGCGAAGGACTCGCTCTGGTCGCTCACGTGCGCCACGTCGAACTGAGAGCCACCCGTGAACTCGATCGAGCGATTGAGGCCCATGATGCCCACCAGCGCAAAGCCGAGGACGATCACGGCGGCGGCGAGGCCGACGAAGATTCTCCGGTTGGGAACAACGCGGTAGGACTTGTCGCCCGAGTACAGGGCGTTACCCCACTGAGCAAAACTCATCATGTCAGTTCTCC
>ERZ773069.1714-NODE-1714-length-12238-cov-93.152015_pt1 | contig 12238 bp, 8 predicted proteins | sample MGYA00580619_ERZ773069 | MGnify/ENA primary metagenome ERZ773069 (study PRJEB29015, sample SAMEA2738007) | human oral metagenome | biome: human oral; feature: human-associated habitat; material: dental | place: China | collected 2108 ...
ACCCCAACATTTGACTAAGAATCAATATTTAATAGAAAACTTTTTAAATTTCCACAAATTAATGATTCAACTTAGACAATTGAGTATCATCAAGTCCTAATACAGAATTTAAAATAGATTTAATTTTTTCATTATCGGCTTGTAGTTTATCGATTTGGCGTTTGGCATCAGCTAAATCACGGGCCATTGCCATTCTAGAACTGGATACTTTAGATTTAGCTCCCAACTTATAAGAGATACCAGCATTAAAAACAGTATCATCGTCACCATTAACAGTAGAGCCAACAGTAATCATTAAGTCTTCAGTTGGACGATATGCAACACCAATAGCAACAGCATTAGCATTATGATAATGTCCATATCCAGCCATGATATCTAATTTATGGTCTGGATCAAAATCTAATGGATGTAAACCTGCAAGTGCAGCACTTCCTGCAATACCTTTGTGTGCTTCTTTTTGATTAGCATTAATAATATTACGTATACTACTAGTATCACTGCTTAAGTTATTAATTTGATTAATGAAATTAGAATTTAATCCTATAGTATAATTTTTACTACCATTGTCATTTGTTCCTTCGGTAACTGTAATATTATCGTTTCCAGATTTAATGGTAGTATGTTTTTGTGCTTCAAGTGCAACATCATGTAATTGAGATCCATTAATAGCATCTGTAGATGTTTCAGATACTCTACCAGCACCGACATTTTGAAGTTGCCGTGTAAAACTTTCATTGCCAAAGGATACTATAGAATTTGGCGTACTACCCGCAAAGTCATGATTGGTAAATTTAATTCCATTAGATGTCTCAGAATTGATTGCAGTTGTAGTCACCGCCCCACTCATTGCTTTAGAATTAGAACCAATAGCAACACCATCCTTGATGTTTACCCGAGTGCTACTACCTTGGGCTAATGCCCCTTCAGCCTCAGCATATGATCCGTTACCAATCGCAATAGTATGTTTACCATTAGTTCTAGCTTGCGACCCAATTGCAAATGTATTTTCAGTAATGGCTTCTGCACTAGAACCAAATGCTAAAGAATTTCTCCCTCTTGCTTTGGCCAGTTCACCACCAACAAAACTGTTCACTCCTTGCGCCAAGTTATTATTACCAACAGCAAATCCATTTTGACCTTCTACTGTATTCTTATAGCCTGTAGCAAAAGCACTCGTAGCAGTACTTGAAATGGTATTATGGTTGCCGAAAGATTCTGCCCCTACTGCTGCAGCTGCAGGATGTACAGTATTATTAACACCTGCGGCGAATACAGAACTAGTTAAGGAAACCATGGTCATTAACATAATCATTGATTTTTTTTGAAGTTTCAACATACTAAAATATACCTTTCCAAAATAAAACACAAAACATAAATCAATAAACTATTAAAATATTTATTAGTTTATGTGAACCAAATAACAAGAGAACAACATAACTAAAAACTATTTGCTTTTAGAAAACGCTCCATAGTTTATAAATTCACGACTATTATCGGTTTGTATTGTATGAATAGGAAATCCCATTTTATCTAGTAATTACAAGGGTTAATTGATGTTTTACCCACACTTTTTCTCTTATAAGCCTGACATATAAAAACACAAAACAGATACTATATATTATTTTTATTAACCCGAACACGTTCAATAATTGGCTGGCCCTGATGATTCTTTGCTACTGTATCTACGCGGAATAAAGCCATTTCAGGACCAAATTCCGTTACGAGACGTTCATCTACGCTTACACCGTTCTGAATAGCACGGTATACGATTTGAGCGAATTCATAACGAGTCATCATGCGGTCTCCGCCGAATGTACCGTCAGGATACCCTTCTACCAATCCACGTTCAGAAAGTGCATATACTGCATCATAAGCCCAGTGATTGCTAGGTACATCCGGGAACAATGTTGTGCGATCCGCCTTCATATTCATGCCTGCCAAGCTATTGATGATGGCAGTCAATTTTTGAATTTGTGCATTTTGTACGGCTACGGTTTTCTTAAGTTCCAACACTTCCTTGCCAACAGCTACGCGGGAACGGGATACATTGCTATGAGCGCCGACTTTCACGGAAAGACCGGCATTCACAACGGTTTCACCATTACCCAATGTGGAGCCGATGCTGAGTTGTACATCCTCATTAGGGCGATAGAAAGCACCCAATGCAGCGGCATTACCATCGTGGAAATGACCATAACCGGCTGCGAAATCCCATTTTGCATCAGGATCGAAATCCAATGGATGTAAAGCGGCAAGAGCAGCAGCACCTGCTACACCTCGGTTGATTTTTCTATCGAAACGAGAAATATTTTGACCGATATTTGTAATATTATTTTGAATGTTAGTTACATCTTGTTTAATGTTATTAACATCACCTTGGATGTTCGTGATATTCGTTGTGTTATTGTTGATTTGATTAGTAATATCATCAGCCAAGCTAACCTTGTAGTCCTTAACATTGCCGTTTGTCGTAGCATCTACTTTGATGTGATTACCTGCGCTAACAGTTGTTGAACCAACAGAATTTACTTGGTTTTGTAATTGTTTAAGTTGTGCCACGTTAACAGCATCTGTATCTTTTGAACCGGCTGCTACAGACGTAATTTGTCTAGTCACACCATTGTCCACATCGCCGACAGATACTGCAGCACGCGTCGATTTCCATGTAGCGTTCGTTTCAGTGGATGCAGCCTTTGTACTTGGATCATATCCAACTTCACCTTTATCAACGCCGGCCTTTGCTTCACTAGCGATAGCGGCACCACCTGCTACGGAAACATCTGTATTGTGGCCTACAGCTACCGCATCATCGACATTCATCGTTGTGCCGTTATCGCTGGAGCCCATAATAACCGCATGGCTAGCGTTCGTTACTGTACGTTTATCGCCAAGAACGAGCGTCCCTGTAGAGTTAGTTATATTATTTTCCGTACCGATTACGGTTGTATTTTTAACCTTATCCCCTGTATTACCAACACCAATAGAAAGGTTATTGGTGCTTTCATTACCACTAGCACCCGTGATCGTGTTGTTGACACCGATTATGGATGTGCGCAATGTATAGTCGGCCTTATTACCACCGCCGAGAGCCATGGTAGCACCGCCACTCTTAGAGTTTTTAATAGCGCCACGCAAACTATCAGCTAATGCCTTAGCAGAATTACCACCGTCACTTGGAGCCGAAATGGTAGTAACGGAATTTGTAATCTCATTGCCGGCACCCATTACGATGGAACCGTTGGAATTAAATGTTCTATTCGCTGTACCTACGATACTGTTCGCAATACCTGCATACCGATTATTAGCGGTTTGCGATTCAATGCTGTTTAATGAACCGGTAATCGTAGCACCAAAATTCTTTAGTGGATTAGCCAAACGGCCACCATTATACTCACTAGAGATGATATTATATGTACCTGTATTCGTAGTGAAAGCGCCATTACTGAAGCTGTTAGCACCGATGGTTGTAGCATATGCATTAAGAGCATAGGTTCTAGTCGTAGCACTATCTACATCGATATCACCCAACTTACCTTTGTAATTATGAGAACCGATCATGGTGCTGCCAGTACGTGCAAATGTATTATCACCAATTGCAACACTACCCACAACCTTCGTAGGATCTGCAGGGATTCTAGCAGATGAGAACCAGCTTCCGCTGAAAGTCGTTTGGCCTAGGGCAAAGCTTGCCTCTACACCACCTGCCATGTTTTCGATTTTTGCATTTTTACCGATGGCAACACTACCGCCCTGGCTAGCATAGTTATTAATACCTGCACCATTGCCGATAGCTACATCACCCGTAGCCGCACTGGCACCGTTCGAATAAGAAATGCTGGCCCCTTTGCCAACAGCCACATTTTCTGCTTTTGGTGCATTACTACCTGTACCAAAAGCCACACCGTTACCGGAACCCGGATTATTGTCCGGTGCCGCATAGGCAATGCAAAGACTAGACATTAATACACCGTTAATCAACAGTGTTAATAAACGTTTCCGTTTGTTCATTTTACCAATCTCCATTTCACAAATTATACACAAAATGAATTATATGCCAAAAAATTCATTTTATCCTCATATTCTATTATACTACTTTGATTTGATTTGTAAAATCATTAATTTAATATTAAGTTCCGATTTTTAGATCTTCCTTATACTTATTTTTTAATAATAATCTGTAATATCTCCTAACAATACAAAATTCACTATAGAATTTTATCCCTTAATAGCATACAAATTTTACAAGACTGTTAAACAAAATAAAAAGCGGATAGTACATCACAAAGGATAACTATCCGCTTACATACTAAATTTATTCTATAACGGATTCACTTATGATTTCCATACTATAGAATATTTAACTATCATTTATTATTTAATTTTTGTAATGACCATAACCGCCCATCACTTGTACTCGATTATTTAAATCAAATTGCATGGGGTGTAATGCAGCTAATGCCGCAGCACGAGCATCGCCCTTATTGGTTTCTTTACCCAATGCACTATTTTGTTATTAAGATTATCGATTTGTTAGTTTACACCATAGGTATTACTCTCAAAATAGTATTACACGCGAGACATCGTTCTTGATGCACCATACATTTCGGCCACCACGTACGGGTTGCCACAGGTACTCATTTTAGCGAGTATCCGTCTCGTATAATCGAGGTGTTCTAATAAAGCATCGCGTAATTTGCGTTGCACGTGGTCAGGGGAATGGAATACGAGTATAGGATCAAAATCTCCTAAGATGATATAGGTCGTATGCGGTTCGGGTCCTGGCTCAATATGGTATTGGAATGGAATGATTACATTGAATAAACCATACACCACATCACGCCCAATTGGTTTCCGCGATTTTAGGCTCGCAAATGTCATGTTCGGCCCCAATGTCCTTGGATCCGTATACATCGGCTTTGACCGCCTCGACGATTGTATGCCGTTTGCTAGCACCCCTTCGTGGTGCGCTACTTCTCGCAATACCATTTTCAGTGGTTTATGGATGATTTCACACCGACCATCTACATAATAACAAGCGGTACAATCACCACCGTCAATATAGGTAGGGATTAAGCAACATATATGGTGATCCACATCGCCATATACAGCATTAGGGTTACAAGAAATAGATTCGTTATTACTTACATTTTGATACGTTGTATTGTGCATCATCATGACCTCTTCTTTTGTTAAAGGAGTAATAATAGCAAGGAATTCCTCTTGTAAAAATTGATTCATAACACATGTTATATAAAGATGCTTTAGCAGCACTTATGAGTTAATTGTATACCTATAATTACAAACTGTAAATATATAAATCAAAAATTTATATTAGATCAGCAATTTTACTTATAACTATACATGTTCTGCATATCCTGGATATCGAATTCTTTATTATCCGCTACCATCATATAGTATCGTAACTGGTCGATAGCCTTTTGATGGCGCTGTTGTACGGCTTGACGAGACTGGCATGTTTCGCTGCCTATATCGACACAGGTCTTGCCATCACGATAGAGGCCATACAATAGCTGTTGTTGCTGCCGTGGCAATTTTCTGAAAGCGGTCCACAGACGATTGCGCAATTCGTCTTCTGTCACCATTCCGATAATGTCGTGTTCGATATCTACATCATCGGGGAACTGATCCATGGCGGGTTCTGATACATCGTCGCCAGCACATAGGGGCAAAGTTAACTCATGGCGCCATTGCCGCGTCGATTGTTTGTAAAAGTTGAAATACCCATAGCGAATGGCGGCTTTCACATAACCAGAAAAAGGTACCTTACCTGATGTGTGAAAGCTATAGATGGATTCGATAAAGATAATCCACAGAAATGATTCCACGTCATCGGTTAGCATAGCCGTACTCGAGCGGTTCGCATAGCTCATGATGAGTGGTCGATAGCGCCGGCATAGCTCGACTTGTGCCGCATCGATGGTCAGTTCCTCGATAGGCCACACGGCTCGTTCCGTACTGAGCACCGATACACGGCGCTCTTGGCAAACGCGCACTAAACTAAGATCTGTCACCGCTTGTAATACCTTTTGGGGACATACCACATGTTTCACGTTCATATTTGATCCTTTCTGCCTAGGCTTACTTGGAATATACACCCAAATGAGTATTTAGACAAACAAGAAATTCCGCCATAAATGTATAGATTTACAGCGGAATTAACGTTGTTACATATGTATTTGTGAATTATTACAGACCGATTTCAGAAAAGTACCCCAATTTAGATGAATGTTACCTACGTACCGCTTCATCGAGGCGCACCTTAAAAATTGTTCCATTTGCTACGGCCTGCGTCGTCGTTTTGACAAAATAAAACTGCAACCTAGTCGTATATACTGGAACTAATACATTCTCAGTATGTAGGACTAAATTGCAGTTTTAAATTATTTATGAGTTCGATTGACCCCTGTTTCATCAGATTCAGATGTAGAACCTGTTGTTTGTTGAGGTGCTTTATGAACTGTCATCACCGTTTTAGCTGCCACCTTTTTTACAGGGCCCGTTGGTAACACAATTGGAATTTGAGTGTTTACTTTCACAGGACCATTGGCAGGTACAGGTGTTTGAACTGGCATCGACAAAGCCTTAACGATAGTTGGTTGCGGTGCCGTTGGCGCTGCTGTTTGAGTCGCCATCGATTGTGCCACCACTGGTTTTGGTGCTTGTTTAGGCGCATTCGGTTGTTGACGTGCCACACGAGCCGACGCCAAAATCCCTGGATTGCGATATAATAACTGACCACCTTCAGTAGACAATTTTTGATCATAATAATATACATCAGCATTATAATACTCACTGCCACTGGCCACATCATAACGCAAGCCAATCATGGTATACACCGTGAAATGTAACAGCCCATCCGGTTTGCTGCGGTCAATCGAATCACGGTCCACATACCAGTTATTGCCATTATAGGTGAAAGCATAAATATCTTGCCGAGCATCAGCATTAGGTATAAAAGATATAAACAGCGCTGCTATAAACATAGCCACTGCGCATATACGTTGAAACATGAGGCCTCCTCAATAATGATTGTATACGATTTAACAACTTATTATACCACATTTTCTGACATTGCGTTCCCATGATATGCCTCGATACATTTAATCTTAGGCTTTAAATATAACACCATTATGCTCTAGTTGTTCCACCGTTTTTTTACCAATGCCTGGTAGCCTCAATACTTCTTGTTTAGTAATTGTTTTAAAATCATCTACTGTGTATAGGCCGGCTTGTGAAAGCGTAATTTGTGCACCGAACCGTATATTGTCATATACCGGATTTCCACGCAAAGCCCCACCTTTAGCAACCTCTACGGGGCTCATATGATCGGACTCACGTTTTCCTATATAACTATCATTAGAGTACCGATTTATAACAGTTCGACCGGTAACATGTTCATACGCATCAAATAAAATCTGCCATAGTGGACTTTCAAAATCCACCAATTGAGTTGGTAAAAATGAGATAGCAGTATATAAGCTTATTAATTCTCGTGGATCAGAATCTATGTCGCTCACTTGGTCCACCATATACATAATGGCCTCTAAATGGTCTTCTACAAAATCGTTCCAACGCGTTGCATCTTGTAATAACCAATCAATATCTTCATATTCATCAACAAGATCTGCTAATACATCATGGGCAATCTTGCTTTCACCACACTGCAAAGCCAATACAATATACAGCATATGCATAGGCAACATGATATCCGGCGTCTGATTAAATGCATTTTGTATATCATCACAACATGCGAGATAACGCTGATACACCTTGCGACCACGATCCCAGTTGGCAGCGCCACAACAAGCAACCATCATGTACACAAGGAATCCTGAATGGTCTTGCTTATCCCCGTGAAAGACAGGAGTAAAGCATGCAATCGCATCATTATACATATTGTATTCTAAATATATCATCCCCATGTCGATGAGGCATCGCATATAAGGACGTGCCTCTATTATATGCCAATCCATTTTCTTAGGTTTTTTCAACAATTCTATTAGCTGTTGTAGCTGATGAAGTTGAAAGCTTGGATGCAACTCAAGAGCTATAAGTTCCCGTTTAGCATCTACTTCATCAGGACATAACGCAAGAATCTGATTGTAGAATTTCTTTGATTCCTCAGTCGTATCAGCATCTTCAGCAGCCTCGTATAAATCGCGTAGTTTCATTTCTATCGTATCATTAAAATCACCACGATTATATCGAGTCATAAATGTTTCTATCAAATCCTCAATAGATTTGAATTCAGCCTCATGTTCAGATAGAAATTGTTTCTGTAAACGCAATAGTAACTCACTTTGAAAGCGGAACATAGAGTATCTCCTTATACATATGAACGTAAAAATACTACTTATCTGTAATATATCACGAGGAGATATATTAATTCTAGAGAGACTATATCAGGCTCATCTTACTAATTACTACAGGCGGGCTCTAATGTAAAATCCCCTTGATAAGAATACCTAGATACTCATCAAGAGGATTGTTTTAGTTATGAACTATACCAATATGACATTAGAATTGGTAGTTAAGGTCAACACGATAGTATTCAGGTTGTTTTTCGTTATTCTCAAATCGTTTGTTTGTTTTGTTTTTAAAGCCATAGTATGCAGTCAAGCCCACATTGTCTTGCAATGCATAATCGGCAGTCAATAACCAACCTTTATATCCTTGGTAATGTTCTTCATCAAAATAAATATCCCATGTGGAGGATATTGGCGCCATATGCTGACCAAAGTTGAAGTATTGAGCTTTTACATCCCAAGTACCCCGTTTAGCTTGGTCATAATCACCATATCCAATACCTGCGGTCCATGCAGAACCTTTTGGCACACTGGTAGCTTTCACCCATTCACCGCCAATCCAAACTTTATTAAAGTTCAAGTCTGTGCTTAGGCCATATACATTTTTAACATCCAATTCATTACGTTTTGTTTTATTTGCCCTCGCATAGAAAGCACCGAGGTTAACGTGTTTATTCAAGTCGGATTTAAGGCCAAGATATGTAACCGTATTATTGTTTTCTTTACTTATACCTGCTGCTGTCCCTTCAATAAAATAACCATACGCCGCTTGGAATTCAACCTTGTCATTCACGGCATTGAATTGGATTCCGTCAAAACCATCATCATAAATTAAACCATTACCGATCATTTGGTTCAAACGACCTGCTTTTACAGATACATGTTCACCAAATTTGTGGTCTACATAGACACGGTCAAATTTTACATTGTTTTCATTTACCTTAATTTCGGAATTACCCAACTCAAAATCACCGGTCGTGAAACGGACAACGGCTTCCGTGCGGTCATTAACCTTAGCATTAAATTGTAAGCGTGCACGAGCGTCAAATTTAGACTCTTTTTTATAGCTGTTATCATAATCGGTTGTTCTAAAGAAAAAATAATTTTTCTTTTTCGTGTGAGAATAACGAAGACGCATATCGCCAGTTACTTTCACATTACCAACGCGGTCTTCCAAACGACCAACACGAACGCCCAAGTTGTTCAATTCGTTGGAGAATTCATCAGCCAAACGGTTAATCATAGCTTGTTGTTCAGCATTAGCACGGTCTTGGTTAGCCATTGCTTTCGCAATCATTTGAGCCATTTCGTAACGAGTGATATCGTTTTGGCCTTTGAAAGTGCCATCTGGATAACCATTAACGATACCAGCTGATGCCAATTGGGATACAGCTTGGTATGCCCAAGAATCAGGAGTTACATCGGAGAATGGGTTAGCTGCGAATGCAGTAGTTACACCCAAAACTGCTGTTGCTGCAAAGATTGCTGCGAATTGTTTTTTCATAATACAATACCTCTTCTTTACACTACAAACAATTACTATACGATCTTGTAAAGCAATACGCTTATCCCTATGTGTCCATGTTTCCATACAAATAATACGTATACCTTTACAAGATATACGTTATCATATAGAGTTTAAATATTATTTAAATATTCATGAAATTTTCATTCATTTAAAGCTGCCCCCATCCATACCTACATATTCAAATTGAAATAATAATCTAGATTCTGAATTTTGAAATAGGTATTACCTTCTCCATTGGCAAAAGAATCAACAGGTAAAGCCTCTAACTCAGAAGATGTGCCATGAACAATAATAGCTCTAAGTAGTTGGAAAGCTCTAATCACATTAGATTTTCCAGATGTATTACCGCCAAAAATAAATAATGATTTAACAACATCTATATCTCTGGATGTCGCACAACCCATGAAGTCAACTCAACATAAGCTTGTTTTATCTCTTCAAAATCATGACGTTCTATATGTGTTATAGGTGAATCTTGCTGTTTAGAATCTCTCCAGTTAATATCCTGTGCTGTATAGTTACCATAAAAACCGATTTCAGATTGTGTCATCCAATGGTACGGAGTTACAATGTGTTCTTGAGGTTCAAATAAGGAAGGCATTAAAGAATAATATTCAAAATCTTTTGGTGCTATAAGTTCAAAAATAGTAGACATAATTTGCATATGATCACCAATACTATTTTTATTAATCCAGTTAGCATCAATACCCTTATGATACATGGCAAAATATGTACAAAATGATTCTCTAATAGTTTGCTTTCTATATGAAAGCAGAGAATCCGCAATGCCACAGGAATGATCACCTGTGACTATGATAAGACTATCTTCAAAATGTTCTTTCATATCATCAACGAAACGAAATAATGCCTGTTCTGCATACCAATAAGTACCCAAAGCTGCTACTTTGCTCTTATTATCTCTCACCACTCTAGGAATATTGCCAAAAATCGTATCTGCATCCCATCCATATCGTTCAATAGGAATTGTACTTGGTGAGTGATTAGATGTTGTATAAATAAAATGCATAGTTGGCTCATCATCAGCTGCCAATATGCGTTTTTTTACCTCATCTAAAAATAAATGATCATACACACCTAGCCATGTAGCAGGCGCATCTTCACCACAAATATCTGGGCCACCAATACATTCATCAAAACCCATTGATGGAGCAAATAAACCTAAGCTAGCCCAAGAAATATTACCTCCATACCAAAGTTTAGTTTTATAACCCAACTTCTTAATTTGTTCTGGCAGAGAAGTAATTATAGTATGTTCCCAAAATTGTGTTTTCTCATTAATTTCTAAATTAGAATCATAAATCCCTGAAATGAGACTTGTAATAGCCGGTTGAGAAATCATACCTGCAGGCAAAAAATTCTCCATAGAAATAGTATTCTTTTGTGCTTTAAACTGCTTTCCTGCATCGGCAATATGATATTCTGAATAAATATCGTCCGTCACAGATTGTGTAAGACTTTCACCAACAAGAATAAAAATATGCTTAGGCTTGGGAATTCGCGGCCCTTCAGCTTTTTTTTGTAAAAACTCTAATGGATTTACTCCTATCTTTACGTCTTTAAATTCTGGAATAATACGTAAATTTTTAATAGCTGTATCATCATCATGATTCAAAACTTCATTAACATTATGTTTATGCACTAATTCTAATGCAATCAAATCATCAATAACGGCTTTAGCCAAAAATATATCATTTTTAATAATCGCTGGTACAAAATCCCACTCCGGTTTATTACGATGATTCAATGTACCACCATAACGTAACCAATAGAAAACCACTACCGTAAGAATAACTGATATAATTGTTCCTACTACTTGTCCTACAAATGGAAATGTAGGTATCAACAATACCGGTGTTAATAAAGTTGCATAAATTCCTAATGCTGTAATTACTGCAAAAGGAATAAAACCAAGTAATATCCATAATCCATGATTTTCATTAAAAAATATATCTAATAGATTCTTTTTATCAGCATTACCACCCAACCGAACTAATTCATTATATGTATCTTTAAAGTGATAATAATATATCAGCTTTCCCATAAATGCAGCATATAGTACCATTAAATACAATGTTAAAAGTATGGTTCTTACAATATCACCTACCGCGAAATAAGAGGATATAAATGCACCCGGTAAAGAGATAGCTAAAAAGGAAACTAATAATACATAAGCATGAAAATCGAGTCCCCACCAAAATCCATAAGTAAAGGTTTTAACTAGTTTTTTCTTATCTACATTCCAATGATATGAGGGTCCATATAGTTTAATAAAAATAAATCGAAAGATAGCACTGATTATAGGTGCCCATATAAAGATTTTTAAATCCTGTTGTAATCCTATTAGTAGTGACTCAAGCATATT
>ERZ773069.1715-NODE-1715-length-12217-cov-9.592172_pt1 | contig 12217 bp, 17 predicted proteins | sample MGYA00580619_ERZ773069 | MGnify/ENA primary metagenome ERZ773069 (study PRJEB29015, sample SAMEA2738007) | human oral metagenome | biome: human oral; feature: human-associated habitat; material: dental | place: China | collected 2108 ...
ACATCCTCACCAGATCACGACTCACACCACAACCCACCCAACAGGAGGACACCCCGCTCCAACTCAGCGCATAACTCACCCCGAAGGACACAAAACGATTACACCACTCCACAGGACTCGACCCATATCAGGCCAAGTGGCGCATAATCATGCGCTTGCACTAAGCGGCGCACTACTTGAGGAGGATAGGTTATCCAGGTTAGCGGTATACCGCACCATTATTTGACTGCCCCGACGTTGTGAATACAAGGTCCCCGAAGTCAATGGATTTTCGCGGCTCATTGATTCCTCAAGCTAGATGCGTTCCGCTTCCGTTATGGCTGCAGTGATTCCATAGGCATTAAGTTCAAGGAGCTGATCCAAGACGTCGAGCAGCGCCGCCCGATGGCCGCGGTCGCGAGACTGTGCAAGTCCACGCACCACCAGTCTAGAAACATAAAAGGCATCTCCTGCCACTCCAGTGCGAATATCAGCGGCATCATTCCCGAAAACACTAAGGAATCGCTGCGAAGCTTTCAAGACCAAATCATCGACCTTATCCGACGCTTGATCCAACGCTAACAACAACTGAGTCGCGGCGTGGGCATATGATGATGAATCAATTAGTGCTATCAGCAGCCGATCGAACGGCCTCAAGGGATGATGACGAAGACGCGATGCCACCTCGGCTGTCTCCTTACGCACCTCATCCACTTCGTCGTTCATCAAGTGAATCAGGGTTTCCGTGGCCAATTCATTGTTTGAGGTATTGATAAAAAGCTCAGCAGTGAGTTGTGCAATCCCCTTCCGGACGCAGAAGTCCCCAGACAGTGCTTGTTGCATGAGTTCTGGGCGATCCCATTCCAGTGCCGCAAACGCAGCAATAGTGCCGCCAGCCTGACGGGCCTCGGCGTTCTCCGAAGCCAGCATGCGCTGAATAACGGGATCAATGACCTCGGGATTCATGTTGCCGATATATACCATCAGGCTCTCTACGGGTTTGGTGGCAAGCAGACGATCATCCGCCTGGATTAGTGCTGCAAACGCTGTTAACGCCTCTGGGCGAGCATATCGGAGAGAGGCGGCTAGGGTGTGGGCCACACAGACGCGCACGCTGAGCACCGGATCGCTTGCCATCGAGCTGAGGTATGGCGCTATCAGAGCAGTTCGGTGGCCGTCGCTGTCGAAAACTAACAGGTCTCCAAGCGCTTCTGCCAAACTTCCACGTGCCGTGTTAATGCCGTTCAGATGCATGTCCGCAGCACTCTGCCCATCCGTATCACCGTGGATGATCACCGGGGAGTCATCCGTGGGGTCCAGGGCATGCAAAGCGCGATCAAGGATCAGTTCAACCAAGTTAAGTGGCAGCTCTCGGCTATATTTCTGCAGTGCCGTTCCGATGAACCGATCATTGTCTGTGTGTCCTAGCGATGCGATGTAACGGACCGCTTCGAAGAGTAGCGGTCTGACGGTTGTGCTCACCTCAGCATCACCAAAGCCAATAAGCAACGCATTGGTGTACGACACGTTGACCTCCGAGGTCAACTGAAGGGTTAGCTTCGCAAAACGCGCCGGATCCGCAGCAGCTTGTTGCTGCAGTACCCGGGAGAGTTCGCAAGCTCCCCCGGTGAAGGCGCTCCAGTTTACCTCGTTAGAGTCGTACTTCGCCATCGCATTCAGCCACTGCCCATCGGTCATCTTCTGTGCGGCAGCGGGGGCTATCGGCGAGCCAATAACTCCACTAGTGATGCCGAGTGGCTTCGCGGGCTCATGTTGTTCGAATTTTCGCCGATATTCTGAAAGGCGTCGTCGCCCTGCTGGCGTGAGTCGCGACTCGTCTAGAGCGGATAGGAATTTAAAGGCCGAACGTCCCCAGAACTGATGACTTTCATGGCGGTCGTGCAAGTCTCGAAACAAGCATTCGAGCTGTTGGTGCGCAGCATCAGTAACATGCGACCCTATCGACTTGAGAAGCTCCCTCGCAACCCAATTGACGTCGGAGACATAACCACAGTAGAGACGCCGACCTCCTTCGAGCAAGAGGCTTGCTGCCCAGTCTGCAAAGTGTTTACCTCCCGCTAACAAGCACCGATAGAGCAGGAACTGAGATGTGTCATAAGGGTCAGCAGCCAACTCACCAAGAATGCTTTGGATTTCATCCGGCACCATCTTCGCCAGCGTCTCGAGCGAGCAGACAGAAGCCTTAAGCAAAACATCGCCAAGTTTGCTGCCTTCAGAATCATCCACTGCAAATCGCATGCTGAAGTGGCGATCGTATATCGGACAATCAGCGTGTTCCTCCGTCGCAGTAGAGGCCATGACACGGCGGAGGTAGGGCACAATGGTCTGCACGAATGCCAGAGGCTCTGCATTGGCGGCGTCCATTATAAGTTCAGCAGCGAGGTACTCCCGAACACAAAGCAAACTTACTTCACCTTGTTCATTTTGCATCAGGGAATCCACATGATCGATCAAACGGGCCTGCAGTAACTCAATCGCCCAAAGCGGCTCATGTTTAGCCAGGTCGCGCATCACAAACCAGAGTTCATGGTCTACGGTGTCATATGCACCGTGCCGAACTGCTTCAAGCACCAGAGTGAACAGCTCTCGGTCACGACAGACATCGGCACAACGAATGATCCTTCGCAACCAGTCGTGGTAGCTGGGTGCGGTTTTACGACTCACCAGCAGCTCAGCAATTGGTCCTGGATACTCGTTGACAGCGCTAGCCATCGAATCTAACGCATGATTCCGCATGTCCTCATTTGACCCATCAAGCCAAGCGGAAATCTGAGCGTCTTCATGGAAACGCGCAAACCACTGCGGTCGGTGCACATACTGCCAGAGAAGATCTTCAAAGCGCGGATGAGTTGCCGCAATCCGCAATATTAGTTCGGCATCGGCAGATGTTGGCGCAACAAGATTCGCCAGAACTGCGAGGACAGTCTCCTTGATATGAAATCGGATATTGTCAGCTATTAGTACTGCTTCAACCTCAGCGCAAAATCGGTCACGCTCCCGCTCGTATAGATGCTGCAGAATCTGGCGCACCTGAGCACGACGGAACAGTGCCTGCTCGTCGTGGAGCAGGAACTCAACAAGCGACTCTTTTCAAGAAACCCACATCCGCGCGAAGGCATAGTCAAAAAAATCCTCGTGAAAGAACGCGATTCGACCACTATCACTCGCAAGCACATGTTCTGAAATGAGAACGTTAGCGTCCTCGATAAGATCCCCATCGTCCAACATCTCAACTGGAACAGAAAGTACTTGCCCGTCGCTCGCGCTGTTGGCGATCCGACTGACCACATCGTTGAATCTGACATCTGGTCGTCGCGCACGTGCCGTTTGCCGCTTACGCTGCCAGAATGCTTCGAAGAGGGATCCCCTTGAATTGAATGTCAAAGCGCCAGCATCTAAGTCAGAAGCAATTGTCCCCAGGAGCACGAGGTGCAGCGGCAGCTGCAGAAGGACACACTGTGATGCACTCAGTAGCGTCGGGTCGAGACCCATTATTTTCACAGCCGATCCGACTTCATCCTTCGTCAGTAGGCCGACCTCCACTGTGGTGACGTCGGCACGCGAAGCCAAAGCACGAATCCGGTGATCATTGTCCACGTCGAACTGTCGGCAAGCGAGAACAACGCGCATGCTGTCAAAGAACAACGCTTCTCCGATGAGATCCATGATGACATCGAAACGCTCCGGAAGGCGTCCAGAAGCGAGACTCACCGCGTCAAGCTGGTCAATGACGAGGTAGGCAGCGCGACCTTCCGCCGCCATCGCCAGGGCGACCGAAGGAGAGGTTTCAATCCCAAGTTGCGCCCCCAAGTCGGCAGTCGATGCGAAGTGGTCAAATCGGTCTAATCGGAGCGCCAGCACCTCAGCCCCGGTAGCTTCAAGGGAAGCAACAGCCTGTTCCAACACAGAGCTCTTCCCACCTCCAGCGGTGCCTGTGACGAGTCCGATCTGGCCCGGACTGAGCGCTCGCACAAGTTGATCGGCCTCTGCACGTTCGATCGGCGGCTGGAGAAGTTCGCGCTGAATAGACTCACGCCAGCTTCTGGTCATCACCCGCACCTGTTCGCGTGCGCTCTGATAAGCACCCGGTGCCAACGGCTTGATGTCCCGTTCGGCAAGCAGAGCCAACAGTTTTGTTCGAGTCAACCGCTTCCCAAGGTTGTCGAGCAGAATATTGCCAATAGCAAGCGATATTAGGTCGCCGTTAGTGCCGCTGAAGTTGCACTCGGCAAGCATACTGTTCATGCGGATGACATCGTACTCGTCATGAACCGAGAACCACATTCCACGAAGCGTGTCCCAGGCGTCCTGCGGACTTCCTAAAACCTCCGCAGCCGCGAGCTGATCAAAGATCGACAGTAGATCTTCGGTAAGCCAATGGCTGGTAAAATCTACCAGATCTTCCGATTCGCGAGCACGTTCGGATAGTTCTTGTAGCGGTCGGCACGGCGTGAGAGAGACAAAGTGGTAATGCCGTCCCGCCGCCACGTGCCACGCGGCCGCCTCAAAGATCCTCCTGCCGACAAGGTCCCTGACGGTCCAACTATTTCTGTTGCGATTCTGGCGTTTGACCTGATGCACTTCAATGAAGGCTCCTGTATCGTAGGTGAACTCCGAACCTCGTCCTACCTCGACATCGTTGTCTTCGACGATCAAAGCACACCGATCATTAAGCACGCAGTAGAGGGCATGACGGACAGCCCATGCAAGCTCGTACTTGTTTCCGAGCTTGTCTGCCTCCCCACCTGATCTAGGTACCATATGAATCTTACGATCACTTTCAACAGGAAACGCCGAACTGCGCTGTTGGTTCCAGCATAGTGGAGTATTTCTCAAGAAGAGCAGAAACACTCATTGTCGTCTCGACTCACAGCGCGTAACTCGCGCACAGTACACACTGTCTGCGCACAGCTACGAGCAAGTTGATATTCAGTTGCACGGGCTCCTATTCGCTCTTTAGGATCTTTCAGCCCCGCACACAACGCTTACGCGCTCCGCAGGAATCAGGGGCGGGTAAATCACCAAGCGATTACACACCACCAGGCAAGATCAGCTCTTTGAGGACAGAGACGTAGGAAGCAAGACCACAAGCCGGTGTGAGGTGGTAACGCAGAACACACACTGTGCGAAGGCAGCGACTAGTATCCGGCAGCGACTCACGAACAATACCCAGCATCAAGGACCGCCCTCCACGTAAGTTCACCCCGGTACGCGTCTAGGCACAGAAAACCCCGAGCTTCCAACGGAAGCCCGGGGTGGGATCTGTGGAGATGGGGGGAATTAAAGAAACGACCGTCCGACGATCCGCATAGCCATGCGAGAAAGTCCGGTTTTGGCGACCTGCTGCCGTTTTGCGCACGACCCCGCACAGCCCATATATCCCGCACAGCCCGTCCGCTATGCTGTGCGTGTACCCATTTTGTACCCACAAGCGCGAGAGGGCGGACACGATGGGCAGACAGTCATTCGGCACCATCGATAAGCGAGGCACCACATCGCGGCCGCGTTATCGCGCACGCTTCGACGATCCTACATACACCGGCCCTGGCCGCGCTCCACGCATCTCAGCGCCGCACACATTCCCGACGAAGAGAGAGGCGGAGATCTGGCTCGCAGCGCAGTGGTCGGCAATCGCTGCCGGCACATGGGAGCATCCCGACGTCATCGCAGCCCGCGACGCCGAGGCCGCCCGCCAGCAGTCGCTCCGTGGCCTGACCGTCGCGGAGTGGGCCGACACATGGATCGCCGACCTCGAGCGCACCGCCGCAGCAGGCACACTGCGCAAGCGCAGGTCCGATCTGCGCCGTCATATCCTCCCCTACCTCGGGGATGTGGAGCTGGCGGCGCTGACATCGGCGTCCCTCTCGCGATGGTGGACCGACCTTGACGCGACGCCTGGCGCTCGAAAAAACGCCTACGAGACCATGCGGGCGCTCCTGAATGCGGCAGTCGCCGACGACCGCACGCTCCTAATCACCAGCCCGCTCCACATCAAGGGCGCCGCGAGGGAGGCCCGCGTCATCTCGAAGTTTCTCTACACGCCAGCCCAGGTCGCCGCGCTCGCGGACGAGATGCCCGCGCCCTATCGTGCGTTGGTCGTCTTGCTGGCGGACGCGGGCCTGCGGATCAATGAGGCGCTCGCGCTCACGCGCGCCTCAATCCTCGACCGCGAGGACGGTGGCATGAGCGTGCGGGTGGAGGCGTCGCTGCATCGCATCGGCAGGCATCTGGAGGCCGGGCCGACGAAGACAGCCGCAGGTGTGCGGACCGTGGCCCTCATGGCCTCGACCGCTACCACGATGCGTGCGCATTTGCGTCATCACGTCGGCCAGTCCCGGCAAGAGATTCTATTCCCGGCGCCGGGCGGGTCCGGATATGCGCGAGATACGGCGCTGACGCGGATCCTGGTGGCCGCCCAGGCGCGCGCCGGCATCGAGATTCCAGACGGCCAGACGGGTGGCTGGCATGCCCTCCGCCACTACTCAGCCACCAGATACGGGCAAGCAGGAGCAACCACGCGCGCACTGATGACTCGGTACGGCTGGTCCGATCCGGCGATGGCGGCACGGTACCAGCGCTCGGATGAGGACTTCGAGCGTGAGATAGTCGCCCGAATGGCCCAGCGTCAAGCGGAATCCTTGAGGGGGTGAAGAGGGGTATTGTCGCGTGACGCAACATGTCTTTTTGAGGAATATTATTCCCAATCGCAATGAAGAGGAATATTTTTCCTCAAAAAAACATGCTCAAGGCGCCGCAGCAGCCTACAGGAGGACAGCTGTCTCAGCCCCGCAGTCCTCGCATGGAGGGGTGCTCAGCATTGAGCAGACGCGCGTGCTTCTTCGAGACTGAGCCGATACTGCTCCGCTTCTGGTTCTTCGGTGAACTCGAGGAGGTTTCCGGCGATGTCCTTGAGGGCGTCTCGGACCTCTGCGGGGGTTGCGTAGAAGAACTCACGCCGCGCGTTGATGCGGTTGACGCGTTTGGCTGCGAAGCGGTGGTGAAGCTCGGTTTCGACTCCCACTGCATCGTCGGAGAAGAACAGGGCGTGGACATCGAAGTTGAATGGCACGGACGCGTCTCCGAGCTCGCGGACGCGGTCCATGGGGTCGAGGCGGCGTGTCATGCCGATCTTGACCATCCGTTCGCCGAAAGACCCGATGTTCGAGATGACGTATACATAGCCTGCACGGATATTGGCCTCGCGCTTATCGACGTCGTTGATCCCCTTTTCAATTTCGATGATCTGCTGCTTGAGGCGCGCAGTTTCGGCTTCGTCACCGATCTCTTCGACTGTCTTGAGGACGTTGAGGTAGTGTTGCCGTTCCTTTTCGAGGCGTTCCCTCTCGGCTTGGAGTTCTCGCTCCGCTTTTGCTTGCTCTCGCAGTTCTGCTTTGCGTTCTTTTTCCAGCTCTTTTTCCAGCTGCTTTGCTTTGAGATGGTCGACTGCGAGTTGCAGTTCTCGAGCGCGGAGTTCCACGTAGTTTGGCTTGATCCTCACGCCGGTGACAGTGCATTGTCGTTCAACAACTTCAGCGGCTTTGAAGATCTTTGCGAGGCTTGCTTCGTAGTTTCGAGCGCTTGCCGCTTCGATGATTGCATCAACCTGTGAGTTGAAAGCCATGAGCGCAAGCCTTGCTGAATCTTTCGCGAGTTTGTTTCGGCCGCTTTTCGTGTGGGGCGGCTCGAAATCATCAAGCGATTCAACTGCGCTATAGCTTCGAACTGCCATTTGTACGTCTTTTCGAAGGTCTCGCAAAGCGGCCGCCAGCTCGACAGAATCTTTTGCAGGGTGATCATACTCAGTGAAACCTGCTTCTTCTAGTTTGACTTGGACGCGCATGGGGTGAAGCTTCTCCTGTAGGGCTGCCTCCTCGTTTATAAGTCGCTCCAAATCAGCACGGATTCCCTGTTCTTGTTCTGCGCATTGGGTGCGAACCTGTTGGAGCGCCTGGCGTGCATGCTCAGCGGCCTGATCTGCTTCCCATGCCGCCTTACCGCCATGGGCATCAACAAATGCCTGGAGGTTTGCCTGACCAGCCTGCGCAGCCGTGAGTTCGCCGCTAAGCCGAACGAGTTCCTCGGAGAGTCGGGCAATCTCTCCCCTGGCTTCCTGGTACTGCTGTTCCCCAATCGCGAGTCTCCGCTGTAGCTCTGCGATTTGCTTACCGCCGAAAATGGGCATGGCCTCTTCGCCTCCTCATAAGTAATATGACCTGATTCACTGTATCAGTGAGGGGGTTGTGGGACAAGTACTCCCACATGCTGAGCACGAGCACCGACTCGCCGCGCCTGTCGTTGCCACGCCTCAACAACCCAGGCGGGCAGGTCGAGTTCCTCGGCAATGAGAGCCGGGGCTGGCCCAATAAGGCTTTCGGCGCGCGCATACTGGCCCGGGTCAATGAATCTCCTGGAAACGCGCTCGTCGATCATTCTCTCGACTCCGAGTAGCTGGGGGCCAACATCGCCCCGTCTGACATGCTCGAGCTCGTGTGCGAGCGCCGCTGCGGCTGCTCGCTCTCCCAGGCTCATGTCAATCCAGATGGTCCCTGCCGCAGGATCCCAGCACCCGTCCCGGCCCTCCAGGTGAGCGCATTCGACTCTCTCATGCTTCATGAATGTAGAGTAAGGGTTGGTCTGCGCACCTGCATCCCACGCCCGGCATGACATGCGGAATCCCCCATTTTCGCACATGGAAGTGCGTCAGGCCTGAGGCTCCTCACCCCAGTCGTCCGGAAGGTCCCCCCGATCGCTCAGGCGTGCAGCCATGCGCTCCTGCTCCTCCAGAGTGGGACCAAAGCGCGGTAAATCCCGCACCCCCACCCACTTGGTGCGATAACCCGTGGGCGAGGCTGAGTCCGTAGGCTCAGATACGGCGCTCGCGGACACGGCTCCCTCTACGCAGTCGCCAGCGCCAATTCGACACTCGGCTTCTTGCATCACGCGCCATCCGATGAGCCCGAGCTCGGCAGCGATGGCGTTCACTTCACTCACTGTCGCCGGGCGGCCGCGGCGCAGGATGTCCCCCAGCCTGGTCAGTTTCACGCCAGACCGTCGCGACAGCTCGCGCAAACTAATGGTCAGCTCTTCCATCTTCGCGGCGAGGATATCGGCGACTTCAGCATCCAACTTTCCTGAACTCAGCGCGTTACCCATGTGGTCCATGTTCGCAGACGCGAACAAAACTTGCAAGAGCCACTTGACAATGTTCGTTGTTGCGAACATACTTGCCTCATGCGTTCGCAACAACGAACAGGTATGGAGGTGGCAGCGATGCAGAAGACCATTCGCGCCCAGATGGGGGCTCGGGGGTGGACAGTCACCGCACTTGCGGAAGCGGTAGGACTTAAACGTCCCTACCTGTCCCAGAGGCTGAATGGGCACGCCGAGTTCAAGACTGGCGAGCTCGCTTCCATCGGGGCAGTACTCGGCGTGCCCGCATGGGAGCTGATGCGCCGCGCCGAGGCGGAGCTGGGGGGTGAGTCCTCGTGACCCCGGGGTGGGTAACCCCGAAGGGGGCCGCGGACTACTTGCAGGTATCCGAGTCCACGTTGTACGCGCTGCGCCGGGCAGGGGATGGTCCCCGGTACGCAAAGCGCGGGCAGTTGGTCCGGTACTCGATTGAAGATTTGGACGCGTGGATGCGTCAGAACATGGAGGTCTCTGATGAGGACGAATGAAGACTTGGTGGGCGGGCGCCCGTGTGCCGGGACACCCGCCCACCGGGAGAACACGATTAGCGGATCACTTGCCGGATTCCTTGACGGTCGTGTTCGGGTGGCCCTTGCCGTAAGTGGCCGTGACGTAACGTCCGGTCACGGCGCTTCGGTAAGTGCCCTTGGAGGACTTACCGCCTCCGCTCTTCGAGCTTTTCGCCATGCCTGTCACCTCCTTTCATGCGAACTTAGACGCCCTCAAACGGGCGCTGATCGCATGGTACGGACCCGCATGGGCATCTGCGTCCGACCCGCTGTGGATGAGGACATTGTCGGGGGTGATGAGGCATGAGCGAGCAGGCTCAGCCTTGCAAGGTTCTGCACACCGATTTTGCCCACGAAGAGTACGTGGAGAGCCAGCTCCTCGAAGCGGCGTCCGTGCTGCAAGAGGCGGCGCTCATCCTAGGGTCGCATCACATTCGTTGCTGGTTCGACGAGGCGCGTCTCGCTCGAGCGCAGGGCGATTTGCTGCAGATTCAGGTGCAGATACTGGCGAAGCTGCAGCGCCTGAACGCACGCGCGATCAATGACCTATATGCGTCTCAGGGGGAGGAACCCCGCAAGGAGGTGGAGTCATGAGCAATCCGAATGATGCGGTGGTGGAAGCCCTGAAAGACCTCGCTGACGAGATGCGCGAATGGAGCTATGGGGTGAGGGTAGCCGAAGCGTTGAAGCTGCCGGAGGAGTACGACGAGGGCGTTACTGCGGGTCTGGCAGCTCATGGCGTCGCCGTGGTGCGCTCAGCCGTTGAGAGGCTTACTCCGCTCGGAATCTTTGAGAGCAATGAGGGACGCCGCGACGACGTAGTAGAGGCAATGAAGAGACTGAGCGAGTTCGCGGATCTTGGTGCACGTACATCGGAGGAGGACGCGCGATGAAGCGGGAAGCGCCGGAGCCGGTCGCGTACAGGGTGCGCACGTTCGCTCGCCTGATTGAGGCGTCGGACTCGGGTGTACGTGAGCTGATCGCCAAGGGAGAGCTCAGGGCGTGCAAGGTCGGGGGCCTGCTGAGGATCCCGGCGACGGAGCTGGTGAAGTTCACCGGCGAAGAAGGCGAAGAAGGCAAAGAAGTGCGCCCCAGCGGTTGCGACGCGGGGCGCGAGAGCAAGTAAGGAGATGCTCGTGAAGAAGGATAACATGTTCGGCCGGCGTTTGTGGCCGTGGAAGGCGCTGCTAGGAGGCGCATGCGTCTTCGCGTCGCTCGTGATCGCGTGCGGCATGCGTGGGCTCGACAACCCGGGCGGCTGGCCCGAGTGGCTGTTTTTCCCAGGCGTCGCGCTCGACGTCGTTGGCGGTGTCCTCGTCTACGCGGACTGGCGGGAGGGGCGGCTGTGAGCGCAACGATCATCGTGGGCGCCGCGTGGGCGCTCATCGTCGCGGTGGCGGTGCTGGCGTGGGTCATGGTTCGCGGCGCGTCGCGCTCGGCGACCCTCGAGGATATCGCGGCTCGCATGGCGAAGGACGCGGGTAAGGCGCGCACGCGGGGCACGACGCTGTTGCAGCGCACGGCTGATTTCTCGTACTACGACCACGCAGGGGATGACTCGCTCCCCCACATCATGTGCCTCGCAATGCAGGACGTGATCTTCGAGGCCGAGGTCAACGGGTGCCTCGCGGTCGATACGCCGCACGTGTTCGTCGACCTGGATCGGAAGAAGATCCGCGTCGTCCTCGAGGTGCTGCGCGTCGCGTCGCTGCCGGTGGGGGTCGAGTGATGACCGACTCGATGTGTACGGCGCCGCTGCCGCTTCGCCTCGAAGCGACCGATGAGCGCCCATGCCATGACGAGGCTGCGCGGGAGATCGTGCGGCAGGCCAGGAAGCGGGCGCTCGTCTACCCGACCGAAGCGCACGACTCGAGGAAACGCGCGACGCGCGGACTCACCTATTACCCCTCAAGACGCAAGACACACAAGGAGACAGAAGCATGAGGTTCGAGAAGAAGACACCCGAAAACCCGGTAACGCTCACCCTCGAAGCAGCTGACATTTTCTACCTGCGCGAGTTCCTGTACGAGGAGCGCATCAGTGCCGAGGTCGATTTCAGCGACGTCGAGAACCTGCACAACGACAGAGCTCGCCAAGCAGCGAAGACAACCCTCAGCCGCGAGCACACGACGATGACGAAGATCATCGACGCCCTGGACGCAGCCCTGGACGCAGCCGACGTGCGCGACGACCTCGCAAAGAAGATCGCGTCCATGGCCGCGACGCCCTACAGGCCGCTGATGAAGTCACAGCAGTTGGAGGACGAATCATGAAGGGCACCCAGGTCGCTGTCTACCTCGGCGCCGAGCAGGCGAAGCTGATCCGCTGGGGCGCGCAGGAAGCCGTCCTCGCCGCGGACCTCGACCGGAAGCTTGTTCGTGTTGAGCTGGAGGTCCTACGCGTTGATGACCAGCTCGAGGGGGTCGCGGCATGAGCGTCTTGAAGTTCATGGCGGCCGGTGCCATCGTCGCGGCCGTGGTGGCGGCGCCTGCGGGTGCGGCGCCAGGTGGCCCTCGCGG
>ERZ773069.1722-NODE-1722-length-12194-cov-7.083944_pt1 | contig 12194 bp, 10 predicted proteins | sample MGYA00580619_ERZ773069 | MGnify/ENA primary metagenome ERZ773069 (study PRJEB29015, sample SAMEA2738007) | human oral metagenome | biome: human oral; feature: human-associated habitat; material: dental | place: China | collected 2108 ...
CCCGCTGCGCGGCGAGCATCAAACCGACGGCCAGCTCCGAGGTGGAGGCCTCGTGCACCCCACGCGCGTTGGCGAGGGCGACGCCGTCGGGGGTGATGTGGAGAAGATTGTCGTAGCCCGCCGACTGCGCCTGCAGCAGCCGCAGCTTCGGCAGATCCGCCAGCGATCGCCACGCCGGGGCGGGACGGAAGTACGGCAGGACGGTGGCCACCACGTCGTCGGCCTCGTCGCCGAGCACGTCGCGGATGGGGGAGTTCCAGTCCCAGATGCGCAGCTCGACGCCGAGCCGGTCCGCGGGGGTGTGTGAGGTGAGGGCCTCGAGGAGCTGTCGGTCCGGAAGAGTCACGATCATGCACCGAGTCTAGGGCTCGTGGGCTCCGTGGGATGCGGCGAGGCCCCATGTGACGGGCCTGGTTCATGAAAACCACGGAATTCATCGGTCAAAAAGCCGACAGGGCGGATCGCGGTTTGGGTGGCTGAAATCCTGACGACAGGGTGTCGCGACGCTAGGTTCGAAAGAGTGAACACAACCTCGCCAATGACGACGACTGCCGGTATTGAACCTTGGAGGGTGATGTCATGAGCCACCACGGACACGGTTCAGGGATCGCTTCCGCAGCCAAGGCCCATCGCATCCTGCGCTTCGTGCTGGTGGGCAGCCCGAACTGCGGCAAGACGACGCTGTTCAACGCACTGACCGGGTTGCGCGCCAAGACCGGCAACTACCCGGGGGTCACCGTCGCTCGCTACGAGGGGCGGCACCGGGTGGGGGATGCCGACGTGATCATCGAGGACCTGCCCGGCGCCTATTCCCTGGAGGCCATCAGCCCCGACGAGGAGGTGGTTTCCCGGGTGCTCGGCGACGGGATTTCCGTTGGTTCCCCAATCAGCGGGCAGATCGTGCTCCTCGACGCCACGTCGCTGCGACGTTCCCTCAACCTGCTTTCCCATGTGCAGCAGGTCCCGCGACCGACGCTGGTCGTGCTGACCTTCACCGACGAACTGGCGCGGCGCGGCGGTTCCGTCGACATCAAAGCGCTTTCACGGGCCCTCGGGGTGCGGGTGATCCCGATCGTCGCGGGTGACCGGGCGGGGGTGGAGGAGCTCTCCGAGGCGTTGAGTGAGGTCGACTCGTGGCCCGCTCCGATCGTCGCCCCGCCCATCGGCCAGAGAGACATCTTCAGCTGGTCCGCATCCGTCCTGGAAGCGGCGCACTACCGGGCGGCCGGCACCGACCGCCGCAGCCACGGCATCGACAGGGTGCTGCTGCACCCGCTGTGGGGGACGCTGGTCTTCTTCGCGACGATGTTCGCGTTCTTCCAGATCATCTTCACCGTCGCTGCTCCCATCAACGACGCCTTCGAGGGTTTCTTCGTGTGGATGGGCGGGATCGCCAAGGACATGATCCCGATCGACTGGTTGGGGTCGCTGGTCGGTGACGGCATCTTCGCCGGTGTCGGCGCGGTGGTGGCGTTCATCCCACAGATCGCGTTGCTGTTCCTCATGATCGCCATCATGGAGGGCAGTGGCTACCTATCGCGGGCCGCGTTCCTGATGGACCGTGTGATGGGGATGGCGGGTCTGGAGGGGCGTGCGTTCGTCGCCCTGTTGAGTTCGGTGGCCTGTGCGATCCCGGGGATCATGGCCACCCGGACCCTGCCGTCGGCCAAGGACCGGATCGCCACCATGATGGGTGCGCCGTTGATGACCTGCTCCGCACGCCTGCCGGTCTACACGTTGCTGATCGCGATGGTCGTGCCCGGCGATCTGTTCTGGGGTCCGTTCCAGGCGCAGGGCACCATCATGTTCGGCCTGTACCTGCTCGGCGCGTTCTCCGCGATGATCGCCGCCTGGGTGTTCAAGCGCATCGTCGGGCGCGGCGCCACGCAGCTGCCGTTCTACATGGAGATGCCCTCCTACCGGATGCCCAGTGCCCGCTCCGTCATCATCGCCGTGTGGGATGCGTGCAAGGCATTCCTGCGGAAGGTGGCGGGGATCATCATGGTGGTCACCATCGTGCTGTGGGGGCTGCTGAACTTCCCCAGCCCCAGCGAGGATGCCATGACTGCTGCCGGGGTGGATGTCGGCGACGAGGCGGCCGTGACGGCCTACACCCTCGACAATTCCTATGCCGCGGCCATCGGCCGGGCGGTCTCGCCGGTCTTCGACCCGCTCGGTTTCGACTGGCGCATCAACATCGGTGTCCTCAGTTCCCTGGCGGCACGAGAGGTCGTCGTGGCGACGCTGGGTCAGGTGGCGGCCGCCGAGGATCCGGAGGACCCGGGCGAGGCCTTGGAGCAGATGACCTACACAGATGGTCCGCATGCCGGTGAACCGGTGTTCACGGCGCCCACTGTCACGGCGTTGCTGTTGTTCTTCGCCTATGCGCTGCAGTGCGCCTCCACCCTGGGTGTGTTGAGACGCGAAACGGGGACGTGGCGGTGGCCTATCATCGCGTTCGTCTACATGGGTGTGGTCGCGTGGGTGATGGCTTTTCTCGGATCAGGTATCGCTAGGCTCATCACATGACCCATGCCATGCGGCCGATCCACCCCCAGGCGGTTCCGGATGATCCGTTGGCGGTTCGCTGGGTGGTCCACACGGGCACCCAGGGAGTCGTCGGCGAGGTGGTGGCCGCGCCGGATCCCTTCGGTGCGTTGATGCGGGACAGGGTGATCTCGCTGGCCCTGCTGGAAACCGAGGGGATCTGGGTCTGGCTGGCTCCCGGGAACACCTGGGCCGATTGCGGCCACAAGGTGCGTGAGGCCATCCTCGAATCCCTGGATCTTGACGGCTGGCGGATCAACGGCGACTCCGCGGACCTGTTGCGCCTGGTCGCGGACGACGTGCTCTCAGGTGATTTCGCCGACGAGATACACGCGGTCGACACCACCGTCGAGGTGGTGGAGAACGACGCCCGCTGGCTGCTGCTCGACCTCGGCCAGCTCGACTCCCGCGATCCCGCCGCCAGCACAGAGCTTCAGCAGCGCATCGAGACGGCGATTCGCGCCCGGTGCCCGTCGTTGCGGGAGACGTCGCGGCTGGGGGGGCCGCAGAGCAGTCACTTCACGCTGTCCAACACTCCGCGCCGGGCTCTGTGGACGGATGAGTAAACTGAGATTCAGTTCCAGTAAGTGGAACCTATTGACGAAAGTTCATGAATCCTCGGGCAAATCTTCTTGGATCAGTTAAGGCATTGCTAAGTTCGCGACTATGAACGAGACACCCTCCGCCGCAAGGACACTCGCCGACTTGAAGGTTGGGGCGAGCGCGCGCATCACCGGATTCGACGGTGACGACGTGATCAGCCGTCGACTCTTCGACCTCGGGTTCGCCCCCGGGCTGACGTGCAGGTTGGAGCGCCGCGCCCCGTTGCTCGATCCCCTCATGTTCAATGTCGGAGGCACCGAGATCGTGCTCCGCCACTCCGAGGCTTCGAGAGTGCTGGTGAAACCATGACCTGTCACGACGAACATTCCGCACCGGTCGCGACGGGTCTGCGTCGTTTCGTGCTGGTGGGCAGCCCGAACTGCGGCAAGACGACGCTGTTCAACGCGCTGACCGGGTTGCGCGCCAAGACCGGCAACTACCCGGGGGTCACCGTCTCCCGCTACGAGGGCGTCCACAAACTCGGTGACGTCGAGGCAATCATCGAGGACCTGCCCGGCACCTATTCCCTCGACCCGATCAGCCCCGACGAGGAAGTGGTCACGGAGGTCCTGGACGCGGGTGAGTCGGTGCACTCGCCGATCTCCGGTCACGTCGTGCTGATGGACGCCACGCAGCTGCGCCGAGGACTCGGGATGCTGGCCCAGGTGCAGCAGCGCGAACGCCCCACCGTCGCGGTGCTGACCTTCACCGACGAACTGGCCCGGCGCGGCGGCTCCATCGACGTCGACGCCCTGTCGCGGGCCGTCGGGGTGCAGGTGATTCCCGTGGTCTCCGGCGACAAGCGCGGCGTCGAGACGCTGTCCAAGGCCTTCGCCGAGGTCGACTCGTGGTCCGCGCCGATCGTGCCCCCGCCCACCGGCCACGAGGAGGTCGCGTCCTGGGCCGATTCGGTGCTGGAGAGCGCCAACTACCGCGCACCGGACGTCGACGAACGCACCCGCCGCATAGACAAGGTGCTGCTGCACCCGCTGTGGGGGACGCTGGTCTTCTTCGCGACGATGTACGCGTTCTTCCAGATCATCTTCACCGTCGCTGCTCCCATCAACGACGCCTTCGAGGGTTTCTTCGTGTGGATGGGCGGGATCGCCAAGGACATGATCCCGATCGACTGGTTGGGGTCGCTGGTCGGTGACGGCATCTTCGCCGGTGTCGGCGCGGTGGTGGCGTTCATCCCACAGATCGCGTTGCTGTTCCTCATGATCGCCATCATGGAGGGCAGTGGCTACCTATCGCGGGCCGCGTTCCTGATGGACCGTGTGATGGGGATGGCGGGTCTGGAGGGGCGTGCGTTCGTCGCCCTGTTGAGTTCGGTGGCCTGTGCGATCCCGGGGATCATGGCCACCCGGACCCTGCCGTCGGCCAAGGACCGGATCGCCACCATGATGGGTGCGCCGTTGATGACCTGCTCCGCACGCCTGCCGGTCTACACGTTGCTGATCGCGATGGTCGTGCCCGGCGATCTGTTCTGGGGTCCGTTCCAGGCGCAGGGCACCATCATGTTCGGCCTGTACCTGCTCGGCGCGTTCTCCGCGATGATCGCCGCCTGGGTGTTCAAGCGCATCGTCGGGCGCGGCGCCACGCAGCTGCCGTTCTACATGGAGATGCCCTCCTACCGGATGCCCAGTGCCCGCTCCGTCATCATCGCCGTGTGGGATGCGTGCAAGGCATTCCTGCGGAAGGTGGCGGGGATCATCATGGTGGTCACCATCGTGCTGTGGGGGCTGCTGAACTTCCCCAGCCCCAGCGAGGATGCCATGACTGCTGCCGGGGTGGATGTCGGCGACGAGGCGGCCGTGACGGCCTACACCCTCGACAATTCCTATGCCGCGGCCATCGGCCGGGCGGTCTCGCCGGTCTTCGACCCGCTCGGTTTCGACTGGCGCATCAACATCGGTGTGATCAGCTCCTTGGCGGCCCGCGAGACCGTAGTCTCGACGCTGGGTCAGGTGGCGGCCGCGGAGGATCCGGAGGACCCGGGCGAGTCGCTGGAGGGAATGACACATTCGGACGGCCCGCATGCCGGTGAGCCGGTGTTCACGCCGAGCACGATCGCGGCGCTGCTGGTGTTCTTCGTCTACGCGTTGCAGTGCGCCTCCACCCTGGGCGTGATGAGACGCGAAACGGGCACGTGGCGATGGTCGATCATCGCGTTCGTCTACATGGGTGGACTCGCGTGGGTGATGGCGTTCGCGGCGAAACTCATCGTGGGGGCGATCGCGACATGACCGGGAAGCTGCCGATCCATCCCGAGGCCGTTCCCGGTGACCCGCAGGCCGTCCGGTGGGTGGTTCCCACCGGCGGCGTGCCCGTCGGGGAGGTGCGCGGCGCGCCCGGCAGCTTCGGGTCGATGCTGGAATACGGGGTACTCTCCCGGGCCATGGTGGAGGCCGACGGCGTATGGACGTGGCTGGCCTCCGATCAGGCGTGGAACAAGGTCGGATCCAAGGTTCGCGACGCCATCGTCACCTCCCTTGCCGAGGAGGATGGCTGGGATGTCGAGCCCGGCTCTGCCGACCTGCTGGGCTACATCTCCCGTGACGTCGTGGAACACCAGCTGGCGGCCTACATCGCCAGCCACGGCGGGCAGATCCAGGTGGTCGACAACGACGCCGAGACGGTGGAGGTCGACTTCGGCGGGGCGTGCCAGGACTGCCCCGCCGCCGGCCAGACCCTCCACCAGCGCATCGAGACCGCCATCCGGGCCCGCTACCCGCAGCTGAAAACCGTCAAACGAGTGGGCGACACGGGGAAGAAGAAGCGGGGCATCACCTGGCTGAACCTCCCGGGCCACAACTGCTGAAATCGCGCGCCCCTGCCAAGCGGCAGGGGCGCGCTGGGATAGCGTAGTCCCTACACTTCATGTGAGACATGACTGTTCATCTGGTGGGATGTGAATGCCACGATGCGTTTGTCAAACAACTATCTGCAGTACCGAGGATATGGAAACGGGTATAGAAGTTCGCAGGTCTTTGTGGTGGGGGGTGTCATAGCCTTCGGTGAAGTTTTCCTCAGGGGATCTAGCGTGGTCAGTGGGGAATGTCATATCGAGGGTGGCTGGGCCAAGCAAAGTTTGCAGCAGATGTTGTGCGGGGCGCGTGAAGCACCTTGGAGCAATTTTGGTGACGTGCTCTCGGTGCTGACCTTTCTCGCTGCCGCCGTCATAGGGGTGTTTGTCGCTGATGGGAATAACTCGAATACGAAAAACGATGTTCCCGCGCGTGGACGTGCTTTGGAGGGTTTGTCCAGAGCTGATCTGGCTGACGAGGCAGTTGAGTACTGTGCATTATTTACTGCCATCTATTTATGGAGAACGTTGACGTTGACTTCTCTAAAAACCCTTGTGGCAATCATGTCGCTGGGGGATTCGGTTCGTGATGAATCTCCCGATCTGATAATTTTTGGCGCCTTGGTGGTCGGCATCTTGGGCTGTGAATGGGTAAAATCGGCACTGATTCCCAAAGTCCATGTGCTTCGTCTTGGGTTTGAGGGTATGGAGCGCAGAAAATGGCGTTTGGAAGTGTTGAAGGTCGAGCTTGAAAAGAGTATGGTGGTTGATTGCGGTGTTGGCAAACATGTAATCCCGTTGGCGGGAGAGCATCCTTTGTATGTGTGGATTATTAGATGGCTTCCGATGGCGCGAATTCCACTTTCTATATCTTTCTTTGGGATATTAGGCTGGGTGTCATCGGGGTATTTCGAGGGCCAATCTGAAGAGATGGCTGTCTGGAGGGTCCTCATGACAGCGGCGGCCTTTGTGATGGTTTCTGAATTTGTGGCAGCTTTGGTAGATAAAATTCATCATGTCGAAACTTGTCTCAAGTGTTTTGTGGAGAGCTCGAGAGTTCCGAAGTGGTGGTCTCTTGTTTTTGGTAACTGGCTTCGTCTGGGAGTGATTCTTTTCGGTGGACTCGTATCTTGTTTAATCATGTCGTTCGACGATCATGAATTCTTGTTTCCGGGGGTCCTGTGTCTGGGCTTCGTGAGCTGGCATGTGGCAGTGTCTGTCCTCGCCGCAATGCCGGGAGCGCACAGGCAGGAAGGACTTTGGGGTGCAAGCTGGTGGACTGAATTGAAGGAATGGAAGGAGCGGGGCTTGGGGCGCGTGTCTCTCGAACAGGCACAATGTGCTCTGGTGCTTCAGGACTACATGCGTGCGGAAACAGGGGGGCGCTTTAAATGGTTGCGGTCTCCTGTCACATTGGTGAGAAAATCTCATGGTCCTGTCAGAAACGCGGTGAAATATTTGAAAAATCGAATTGAAGAGTCTCGTGCGCTGCTGGCAGACGATATTGAGGACATGGGTGGCGGAAAATCCTCAACTCAATGAACATTTCAGGTGTGTCATGAATTGTAAATGATCGCCGAGTGGTGATGGCGGAGGTCGACTTCGGTGGGGCATCATCGCCTGACTGAACTTCCCGGGCCACAACGGCTGAGGGTTAATAGCTTGAGAAGCTGATTCTGAGGATGCACGCAACTGGGCATGGTGCCCGTTCCTCGGATGTCTGGTGGTTACGGTGGAGCTGGTAGTCGATGCGCATCATCGAGCTGGCTTCGTGGTGGTAGACATCCGACCAGCCGTCCCTCGCGTACTTGGCCATTCCGCGCAACTTGGTGCACTGGCCTATTCGGGACGCTGGATCTCGGTGAAGTTTTCCAAGTCCTCCCCGAGGGCGGTCACTGCGGTCTCGTCCGCCATGAACTCGGCAGTGGCTCTCCAGTCGTCCAACAGAGATCTTACGGTGTCAACCCCGGAACAAGCTCGCATCAGGGCGTCACTCACATCGTCGCGGAACTCCAGCAGTTGTCCCTCGGAGAGAGAAGACGAAGGCCTAGGCGCCGCCGCTGGGGGCTCGGAGCAACGCTGTGCCGCGCTGGGCGGGTTCCACGATTTCCTTCCGAGGAGAACCTGTCGCGTCTGAAATCGATTATGCGCGATGTCACTCGCGTCGGGGTGGGTTGCGGGTGAAGCGGATCGACCGGGTTTGGAGGTTTTCCCCGGTGGGGCCCTTGTAGGGGATCGGTTTGCGGGGGTTCCGACCCCGGATGCCGCTGATGGCGGCGGCCTTGGCCGAGGCTTCCGGGTCGCCTCCGATGCGTTGGCCGTACTGGTTGGTGAACGTCAGGCCGCCGGGGATGTCGGGGTTGCCGGTGATCGTGTAGCGACCCTGGTGATGCTGCCGGTGGTGGGTGGGGCAGAGCGAGACCACCGTTTCGCGGTTCGTGGCGCCGCCGTTGCTCCAGTGCTGAATGTGGTGGTTCTCGAGGAACCCGGTGACGGGGCAGCCGGGGTATCGGCAGCCGCGGTCGCGGTCCTCCACTAGGCGGCGGGTCCGAAGCGGCACGATCCGTTGTGAGCGGCCCACGCTGACCGGCAGGGAATCGGTTTCCCAGACCGGGATGAGGACGCCGTCGCAGGTGAACTCGGCCAGGAGATGTTGCGGCAGGGCGCCCTTCTTCGTGAGCCAGCCCGCGCCGGTGGTGTCGAGGTGCAGATGGACGCGGTAGTGCTCCTTGCGGCTGCCCGAGGTGATCGCCCTGAGGGAGCGGTTCGCCATTTCGAACAGCCCGTCGGCGAGAGTGGCTTCGGTGTTTCCGCTGGTGAACAGGGCGTCCTTGGCCTCGCGGATGGCGGTCTCCACCAGGGCGCCGTCGACGGCCGGGGCGCTGAGGCGCAACTCGAAACGTCCGGTGCGTGAGTTGGTGATCATGGACAGCTGCGACGCGTCGGCCCGGGCGGTTTCGTGCGGCTCCGGGGAGGGCGTCTCGACGTCCGGGTGGTGGTAGCGCGACAGGGTGCGTCGCAGCTGCGTGACCGTCGCCTTCTCCGCGAACTCGGTGATGCTGGCCGAGTACGCCTCGGGCGCGTGCTGGGCAACCACCGCGGCCTGGTCCAACCCGAGCCGCCCGGCGCCAAGTGCCTCGACCACTTCGGGAAGCTCGGTGGATCGTTGCGCGACCCGCGCCACCGCCGCCGCGTTTGCGGGGGAGAGGCCGACGAAGACCTGCAGCCAGTGCTCGATGGAACGGATCCCGTCCCCGGCCCAGGTGTTGGACGAGAGCAGCTCCTCGGTCAGGGTTACTAGGTCGGCGTGGATCACGGCCAGCCTGCCCGCCAGCTCGTGGGCTGCGGCCACGCGCCGATGCCAGGCCGCGGCGTTTTCCTCCGCGGGGCCCTCGACGAGGAGAGTGTGATCCGTTCCAGCCATAAGGTAATGGTACATGAGTTCGATTAAAAGCGCAAGAGGTTGTTCGTGAAGAAAATGCACCGGTGTGGTCGGGTGTTGTCCGGGGATCTGTGGGGTGTTTGGGGGAGGGGCTTGGTACCCTGCGCTCGAAACAGGAACAGGAGGGGCAGGGCGAGGATGATTCCTGTCGTCGATGTCTTCGCGGGTCCCGGTGGACTGAACGAGGGTTTCAGCTCCGTGGAACACCTCGGAGAGCCCGTGTTCGACGTCGTGGCTTCTTTCGAGATGGAGAAGAACGCGGTCGAGACGCTTGCGCTGAGATCGGCGGTTCGGGAACTCTCCCGGGGTGGCTGCCTTCCCCGCTCCTACCAGGAATTTCTCGCCGGGAACATCGCGTGGCGGGCGCTGATCGAAGAACGGAAAATGGACAAAGCCCTGCGACGGGCGCGCACGCATGTGCACATGATGGAGATTGGCCCCTCGACTCGCGAGACGGCGGCCGGTTTCATCGCCTCTGCCCTTGGCGGACGTGAGGACTGGGTCCTGATCGGTGGGCCGCCGTGTCAGGCATATTCCCTCGCGGGAAGATATCGCAGAAAGCATGATCCGGAATTCCTGGAGGACAGGAAACACTTTCTCTACAGCGAATACCTGGATATCATCCGACGTTTCGGGCCCGCGGTTTTCGTGATGGAAAACGTCAAGGGAATGCTCTCCGCTGGGCACCATGGATTCAACATGTTCAACCTGATCATGTCGGACCTCGCGATGAACGGGAGGTACAAGATCCGTAGTTTCGTCGTCTCCGACGAGTATCCGCAGCCGAAGGATTTCGTGATATGGGCTGAAAATTACGGGATCCCACAGCGACGTCACCGGGTGATCCTGCTGGGGATTCGGAACGACCTGGGGAACGTGGTTCTCAAACCGTTGCATCCCCAGCCCGTGGTCACGGTGCGTCATGCCATCCACGACATGACGCGGCTGAATCCCCGTGTTACGCGAACCACTCACTCCCAGGAAACGGTGCTGTCACGCGCTCGTGACAGGGGCGTCAAACTGGCCGCGGCGCTGGTGTCACCCGGGCGTGGCGTCGAGACCTCGGAGACCGGAACGGCGGACGAACTGCGCTCGTGGCTGAGGCGACACGACGCGCCCATCACGCAGCACGAGGCGAGAGGCCACACGGAGTTGGATCTGGTCCGATACACCTTCTTGGCCACTTTGGCGCAGGAAGGCCGCAGCTTCAAGGTTCAGGAGCTTCCCGAGGAGCTGCGCCCGAAACACAAGAACGTCAAGGGTGAATCGACACCGTTCGCGGATCGGTTCAAGGTGCAGAAATGGGATGCCCCGGGCAGCACGGTCGCATCGCACATCAGCGAGGACGGGCACTACTACATACATCCGGACCCCGGGCAGTCGCGGAGCCTGACGGTTCGTGAGGCCGCCCGGCTTCAAACCTTTCCGGACGACTACTTCTTCTGCGGCACCCGAACTAAGCAGTACCATCAGGTCGGAAACGCGGTACCTCCGCTGCTGGCCTTCAAGATCGCTGAAAGGGTGGCTGATCTTCTTGGCGAACGAACGTCCGGCTCCCGCTGACGAGGCCGTTCGAGACCGAATGGCCCATCAAAAGCGCCAGGACACCAAACCGGAGGTCGTTCTTCGCAAGCGGCTCCACGCACGTGGGTATCGCTTCCGAGTGGCGTACCCGGTTCCGGGGATGCCCCGCAGGACCATCGACATAGCCTTCCCGCGCAGAAGGGTGGCCGTCTTAGTGGACGGTTGTTTCTGGCACGCCTGCCCGACCCGCGGCGTGAAGCCCAAGAACAACAAGGACTGGTGGGCGGACAAACTGGCAGGGAACCGGGCCCGTGACTTGGAGACCACCGAGGCCCTCACGGACCTCGGGTGGACAGTGGTGCGGGTGTGGGAGCACGAGCCGCCCGAAGTGGCGCGGCGCGAAGGATCCTCGATTTCCCCTCGACAGGGAACCGAAGTTTGTTCACACGGGAGCTGATGAAGGAGATCACCCTTCAGACGGGTCCCGTCCATCTGGACCTGTTGACGGACGACGAGCTCGATCTCCTCGTGGAACGTCTCGGTGGAGATGTGGTGTCGAGGAACTTCCCGAGGCGGGTGCTCTGACATCGGGTCACTGGTCGGGTGGGGACTCGACCGTCAGGACCTCGACCCCAGCCAGGTGGGCCTCGGCAAGGGCCGACGGGGATGCGTCCGTGGTGGTCACCAGGGTGTCCAGGTCGGCATAGGTGGCGAACTGGTGTGCGGCGGTCTGGGTGAACTTGTCGGCGGTCGTCGCCAGGCAGACCCGGATCGCGGACTTCAGGGCTGCGCGTTTGACGTGCGCGTCGCCCCAGTCGGCGACGGTGAGGCCCGCGTCGGGGTGGGCCGCGCAGGAACCGATTATCGCGATGTCGAAGCGCATGCGACGGATGACGTCGGCGGTTCCGGGGGCGGTGAAGGAGAGATCGTCGTGGTTGACGGGACCCCCGGGAACGATCACCCGGTTTCCCGGTTTGGCGGCGAGGGCCGCGGCCGCGTGCAGCGACAGGGCCAGGGCCGTTATACCGAGGCCCGTTAGTTCGTGGGCGACCGCCAGGGCGGTGGTGCCGTTGTCAATCAGGACGGAGTCTCCGGGATTGATCATGGACGCGACGGCGCGCGCCAGGGCCTGTTTGGTCGCCGGGTGCTCGGTACTGCGGAGACCGAACGGGTAGGTGGCGCCGCGGGATTTCGCCGGAGCCGCCCCGCCCCGGACGCGCCGTAGTGCGTCGCGTTCGGCCAGGTCGGCCAGATCGCGCCGGATGGTGACGG
>ERZ773069.1724-NODE-1724-length-12192-cov-5.928895_pt1 | contig 12192 bp, 7 predicted proteins | sample MGYA00580619_ERZ773069 | MGnify/ENA primary metagenome ERZ773069 (study PRJEB29015, sample SAMEA2738007) | human oral metagenome | biome: human oral; feature: human-associated habitat; material: dental | place: China | collected 2108 ...
CCACGCCCGCCGGGTCGGCATGATCGAGCCGCCCGCCGACGCCTGCTGAGCCCCGTCGCGGAGCGAAACCCGTTGTGGCCCGATCCACGTCGGGTCGTCGACCCGCCGGCCCCCCGTCCCCGGTGAGAATGTCCACCCGCTATGGTCGGGATCATGAGAATTGGCATACCAAGGGAGTCGCTGCCCGGCGAACAGCGGGTGGCGGCAACGCCCAAGACGGTTCCACAGCTCATCAAGCTGGGTTACAGCGTCGTGATCGAGCATGGCGCCGGCGAGCGCGCCTCCTACTTGGACGACGACTACATCGCGGCGGGCGCCGAACTGGCCGACACCGGCACGGTGTGGGGCAGCGACATCGTCATGGCGGTCAACGAGCCGAGCGTCGAGGAGCTGGGTGCGATGCGTCCGGGCGCGACGCTCATCACCTTCCTCCACCCGCGAGCCAATCCCGGCCTCCTCGAGGCCCTGCGGAAGGCCGGCGTCACCGGCCTGAGCATGGACATGGTGCCGCGCATCAGCCGGGCCCAGGCCATGGACGCCCTGAGCTCCACGGCGAGCATCGCCGGTTACCGGGCCGTCGTCGAGTCGGCCTACGCGTACGGCAAGACCTTCGCGGGTCAGGTCACCGCCGCTGGCAAGATGCCCCCGGCCAAGGTCTTCATCATCGGCACCGGCGTCGCCGGCCTCGCGGCGGTCGGCGCCGCCAAGTCCATGGGCGCCGAGGTCTTCGCCACCGACGTCCGCCCCGAGACGGCCGAGCAGGTCGAGTCGATGGGCGGCACCTTCGTCCACGTCCGTCCCGCGGCCGGCGACCAGGGGGTCAGCTCCGACGGCTACGCCAAGGAGACCTCCGAGGACTACAACAAGCGCGCCGCGGAGCTCTACGAGGAGCAGTGCCGGAAGGTCGACATCGTCATCCTCACGGCCGCCATCCCCGGCAAGCCGAGCCCGAAGCTCATCACCCCCGAGATGGTGGCCTCGATGAAGCACGGCTCGGTCATCGTCGACATGGCGGCCCTGGGCGGCGGCAACTGCATGCTCACCCACCCGGGCGAGGAGTACGTCACCGACAACGGCGTCACCATCATCGGCTACACCGACATGGCCAGCCGCCTGCCCGCCCAGTCCAGCCAGATGTACGCCACGAACATGGTGAACCTGGCCAAGCTGGCCACCCCGGCCAAGGACGGCCGGTTCGTCATCGACTTCGACGACGAGGTGCTGCGCAACATGACCGTGACCCGCGACGGCGAGGTCACCTTCCCACCGCCGCCGATCCAGGTCTCCGCGGCGCCGAAACCCGCCCCCGGCGCGGCCGCCGCCGAACCCGCCGAGAGGGAGCCGGAGAAGCCGAAGAAGGAACGGCCCTGGTGGTTCCTGCTCCTGGTGGTCGGTCTGCTGTCGGTGGCGCTCATCGCGCTGCTGACCTTCGCGCCCGGAAGCTTCGTGAGCCTGTTCGGCACCTTCGCCCTGGCCTGCGTCGTGGGCTACTACGTGGTGTGGAACGTCTCGCACGCCCTGCACACGCCGCTCATGAGCGTCACCAACGCGATCAGCGGCATCATCATCGTCGGCGCGCTCCTGCAGCTGCCCAAGGACAACATGGTGATCACGGTCATCGCGGCCCTCGGCGTGCTCATCGCGTCGATCAACATCTTCGGCGGCTTCTCGGTCACGCGCCGCATGCTCAACATGTTCAGGAAGGGTGATCGCTGATGACTCTCCTCGAAGCGAGCGTCGCCAATTTCACGCAGGCCACCTACATCATCTCCGGCCTGCTCTTCATCCTCGCCCTCGTGGGGCTGAGCAAGCACGAGACGGCCAAGCGGGGCAACGTCTTCGGCATCCTCGGCATGGCCTTCGCGCTCATCGCCTCGATCGTCTCGCTGGCGGTCGGCGACACGCGGGCCCTCGCCTGGGCCCTCATGATCATCGCCATGGTCATCGGCGCCGTGATCGGTCTGTGGAAGGCCGCCAAGGTCGAGATGACCGGCATGCCCGAGCTGGTCGCCCAGCTGCACAGCTTCGTCGGCCTGGCCGCCGTGCTCGTGGGCATCAACGCGTTCATCGAGAACCCCGAGGCCCCCGCCTTCCAGATGCACGAGATGTGGATCGGCGTCTTCATCGGCGCCGTGACCTTCACCGGGTCGATCGTGGCCTGGGGCAAGCTGGCCGGCAAGATCAAGTCGGCCCCGCTGACCCTGCCCGGACGCAACTGGCTCAACCTGGGCGCCCTCATCGCGATCATCGCCTGCGGCATCTGGTTCGCCGACGGCGGCGGCTGGTTCCCGCTCATCGCGCTGACGATCCTGTCGCTGCTGCTCGGCGTCCACCTGGTCGCGGCGATCGGCGGGGCCGACATGCCGGTCGTCATCTCGATGCTCAACAGCTACTCGGGCTGGGCGGCCGCCTTCAGCGGCTTCAGCCTCCAGCTGCCCGTCCTCATCGTCACCGGCGCCCTCGTCGGCGCGTCCGGCGCGATCCTGTCGTACATCATGTGCAAGGCCATGAACCGCAACTTCGTCTCGGTCATCCTGGGCGGCTTCGGCCAGTCCGACGCCGGGGCGGGCGCCGGTCCCGAGGGCGAGATCACCGAGCTCGACACGACCGGTGTGGCCGATCTTCTCAAGGGCTCCACCTCGGTCATCATCACGCCCGGCTACGGCATGGCGGTCTCGCAGGCGCAGGCCCCGGTGGCCGAGCTCGTCCGCAAGCTGCACGACCACGACGTCGAGGTCCGCTTCGGCATCCACCCGGTGGCGGGGCGCCTGCCCGGCCACATGAACGTGCTGCTGGCCGAGGCGCACGTGCCGTACGACATCGTCCTGGAGATGGACGAGATCAACGACGACTTCAAGAACACCGACGTCGTCCTCGTCATCGGCGCCAACGACACCGTCAACCCCGCCGCCATGGAGCAGGGCACCCCGATCTCGGGCATGCCGGTCCTGCACGTGTGGGAGGCCGGCCGGGTCGTCGTCTTCAAGCGCGGCATGAGCGCCGGCTACGCCGGCGTCCAGAACCCCCTGTTCTTCAACGAGAACACGGTGATGTGCTTCGGCGACGCGAAGGAGTCGATCAACGCCACCAACGCCGCCGAGGTCATCGCGACCGGGGTAGACGGTATCTGCGTGGTATCCGCGATCGCGGCGGCCACCCGTCCCCGCGAGGCCGCGGCACAACTGAAAGAACTCTGGGAGAAACCATGACACCGAGAACTGCACTTTCCATAGCGGGCTCCGACCCGAGCGGTGGCGCCGGGATCCAGGCCGATCTGAAGACCTTCGCGGCCCTCGGGGTGCACGGCATGGCCGCGCTGGCGGGCCTGACGGTTCAAAACACCCAGGGGGTACGGGCCGCGTCCCCCATAGACCCGGGATTCGTCGTCGCGCAGGTGGAGGCGGTCCTCGACGACATCGAGGTGCACGCCACCAAGCTCGGGATGCTCACGAACGCGAGGATCGCAGAAGCGGTGGCAGACCTGATCGCCGCGCGCCGGGCGGACTTCGGTTTCCTGGTCCTCGATCCCGTGATGGTCGCGACCTCGGGAGACAGGCTCCTGGCGGACGAAGCGGTCGAGGTGGTTCGCACCCGGCTGCTGCCGCTGGCCGACCTGATCACCCCGAACGTCCCGGAGACCGCGGTGCTGGCCGGTTCCTCACCTGCGGGTAACAGCTCCGAGCTCCAGGCGCAGGCGGAGCGCATCGTCACGACGGGCGCCCGTGCGGTCCTGGCAAAGGGCGGTCACCTGACCGGCGAGGAGCTGACCGATCTCCTGGTCACGCCGAACGGAACCGCACGGTTCACCGGCGCTCGCGTGAACACCCGCAATACCCATGGCACCGGATGCACCCTCAGTTCCGCGATCGCCGCCACCGCGGCACGCGCCGGAATTGCGCCAGGCGGCACCGTCCCGGAACACGTGGTTGCGGAGGCCCGTGATTTCCTGCACCGCGCCATCCTTGCGGGGGCCGATTGGCAACTCAGTCGCTCCCCCGGGACCGGACACGGCCCGGTGAACCACCTGATCAACCTGAAAGGAGCACAGGCATGACCTGGCGCACACGGGAGTTCAGCGCTTCGGCCTGGGAACACATCGCCGGAATCCGCGAACGCATCGACCGGCTGCCGCTGCTGACCCAGTTGGCCGACGGCACCCTGGAGCCGCGCCGCTTCGTCGAGTACATCGTCCAGGACGACTTCTACCTGCGCGGCTACTCCCGGGCCCTGGCGCTGCTGGCCGCCCGGGCCCCACACGCGAGGGCCCGGTCCTTCTGGGCGCGGAGCGCCGGGGAGGCCGTCGCGGCCGAGACGCTGATGCACGACGCCCTGTTGAACGACCCGCTGCTGCGCTCCGCCCCACACGCGACGGCCCCCTCCCCCACCACCCGCGGCTATGTGAATTTCATCCAGACCGCGGTCGCCTACGACCCCTACCCGGTCGGGGTGGCGGCGGTGCTGCCCTGCTACTGGGTCTACGCGCAGGTGGGCCTGGACCTGGCCAGGCGGGCCGAGGCGGTGGAGAACCATCCCTACGGAACCTGGGTGGCGACCTACGCCGACCCGGCCTTCCAGGAAACCACCGCGGTGGCCATCGAGCTGCTCGACGAGGCGGCCGAGGCCACCGACGATGCGACGAGAACGGTCATGCTCGAAACCTTCGCCGACGCCACCCGCTACGAGGAACTGTTCTGGGAACGCAGCCACTCCCTGGAGGCCTGGACCCTGTAGTCGCTCCGGGGTCGGCGGCAGGCAAACAACGTGGATGCCTACCTTCAGTCACGTTCACTGTCTGCGTTGCACATGAGGAGGAACGAGAGCATTCAAGCGACGCGACCACCGAACGCCATAATGGAAATGCGGGTCGAAAGCGGGAAACATCACCCACCAAGTAGGGAAACCCCGCATCCACGTCGCAATTTACTTGAGTCTCCTGATCTCCCGCTATATCTGGCGTGGAATCGGTAGGAGGGCCGGGCCCGGTGCGGGCCCGGCCCTCCTTTGGTCCGGTTCAGTCCTCGCGCTGCTTCAGCACCGCCTTGGCGGCCGCGAAACGGGCGATGGGCACCCGGTACGGGGAGCAGGAGACGTAGTCCAGGCCGACGGACTGGAAGAACTCCACCGAATCCGGATCGCCGCCGTGCTCGCCGCAGACGCCGGTCTTCAGGTTCGGTTTGATGGAGCGTCCCTTCGCGACACCGATGTCGACCAGCTGGCCCACGCCGGCAACGTCGATGGACTCGAACGGGTTGCGTTCCAGTACCTTGCTCGTGACGTACTGGGTGAGGAAGCCGTTCTCGGCGTCGTCGCGGCTGATGCCGATGCCGGTTTGGGTGAGGTCGTTGGTGCCGAAGCTGAAGAAGTCGGCGTACTCGGCAATCTGGTCCGCGACCAGGGCGGCGCGCGGCAGCTCGATCATGGTGCCGACCGTCACCTCCAGCTCCTTGCCTGCGGCCTTCAGCTCCTCGGCGACCGTCTTCTCCACGATCTCGCGCTGGATCTCCAGTTCCTTCGACAGGGCCACCAGGGGGATCATGATCTCCACGCCGATCGTCTCGCCCTCGCGTTCCAGCACCGCCAGGGCGGCCCGGATGATGGCTCGGGTCTGCATGGCCGGGATCTCCGGGTAGAGCATCGCCAGGCGGCAGCCGCGGGTGCCGAGCATCGGGTTGAGTTCGTGGAGGCGCTTGACTTGGGCGAGGGTGGCGCGGGCGGCTTCCAGCTCGGAGGCGTCGCCGCCCGTCAATTCGAGACGCTGCACCAGCAGCGACTGCTCCACCAGGTTCGGCAGGAACTCGTGCAGCGGCGGGTCGAGGAGCCGGACGGTGACGGGAAGCCCCTTCATCGCGGTGAAGATGCCCTCGAAGTCGGCCTGCTGCATCGGCAGGATCTCCTCGAGCGCATCCGCGCGGGCCTCGTGGGTCTCCGCCAGGATCATGCGACGAACCGCGGGCAGCCGGTCGGCAGCCATGAACATGTGTTCGGTGCGGCACAGCCCGATGCCCTCGGCTCCCAGCTCGCGGGCCTTGGATGCGTCCTCGAAGTTGTCGGCGTTCGCGCGCACCCCGAGTTCGCGGACCTCATCGGCCCACGTGACCACGCGCTGGAAGTCCTCGTTGATGCGCGGCGGGATCAGTTTGATCTCCTGCCCGAACACGTCGCCCGTGGAACCGTCGAGGGTGATGACCTCGCCTTCCTTGATGACCCGGTCCCCGACGGTTAGGGTGCGGCCCTTGGCGTCGATGTGGATGCCGGAGGCGCCCGCGACGCAGGGCTTGCCCATGCCGCGCGCCACCACGGCCGCGTGGGAGGTCATGCCGCCGTGGGCGGTGAGCACGCCCTGGGCGACGATCACGCCGTGGATGTCGTCGGGGGTGGTTTCGTAGCGCACCAGCACCACCGCTTCACCACGCCCGCCACGCTCCGCGGCGGTGTCGGCGTCGAAAACCACCTCGCCGACCGCGGCTCCCGGGGATGCGGGGAGGCCCTTGGTGATGGGTTTCTCACCGTGTGACGGGTCGATGGCGGGATGCAGCAGCTGATCCAGCTGGTCCGGTTCGATGCGCAGCAGTGCCTCCTCCTTGGTGATGACGCCCTCGTCCACCAGGTCGGAGGCCACCTTCAGCGCGGCGGCCGCGGTGCGTTTGCCGTTGCGGGTCTGCAGCAGGAACAGCTTGCCGTTCTCGACGGTGAACTCCATGTCCTGCATGTCACGGTAGTGGGCCTCCATGCGGTGCATCGTGTCGATGAGCTCGTCGTAGGCCTCGGGCAGCACCTCACGCATCTCCGCGAGCGGCCGCGGGGTGCGGATGCCAGCCACCACGTCCTCGCCCTGGGCGTTGACGAGGAACTCGCCGTAGAGTTCCTTGGCGCCCGTCGACGGGTTGCGGGTGAAGCACACACCGGTGGCGGAGTCGTCACCGCGGTTGCCGAAGACCATCTGCATGACGTTGACGGCGGTGCCGAGGTCCGAGGGAATGTTGTTGGCGCGGCGGTACACCTCGGCGCGGGGGTTCTGCCAGGAACGGAACACCGCGTTCACGGCCCGGTGGAGCTGTTCGACGGGGTCGGAGGTCCACTCGCCGCCCAGGTGCTCGTTGCTGATCTCCTTGAAGGTGGCCACCAATTCCTTCAGGTCCGCAGGTCCCAGGTCGGTGTCGAGTTCGACGCCGCGCTTGCGCTTCAACTCGGTCAGTGCGTCCTCGTAGGCGTAGGCCGGGACACCCTCGACCACCTCGCCGTACATCTGGATGAAACGGCGGTAGCAGTCCCACGCGAAACGTTCGTTGCCGGATTCCTCGGCGATGGCCGCCACGGATTCGTCGGAGACACCGAGGTTGAGGATGGTGTCCATCATGCCGGGCATGGAGAACACTGCGCCGGACCGCACCGAGACCAGCAGCGGATTCTCGGAGCCACCGAGTTTGCGTCCCGTGCGTTCCTCCAGCCGGGTCAGGCCCGCGTTGATCTCGTCCGCCAGGCCGTCGGGCCAATCGCCGCCCCGGTTCATGGTTTCCACACAGGCCGTCGTGGTGACGGTGAAAGCGTCGGGGACAGGGACCCCGACCCGGGCCATCTCAGCGACGCCCGCCCCCTTTCCCCCGAGCAGGTTACGCATGGTCGCGTCACCCTCCGAGAGGTCGTAGATGTAGCGTTTCTCGCTCATTCGCGTTTGTCTCCCTTGATCGTTGCGACGGGTCTACCTCGTCCGCCCCCAACCTTAGCGGCTTCCCGTGAGGACCCGCCAAAGTATGCGCAGGATTGAAGCTCTCATACCCGCTCACTAGGCCTTTGATGCCGTCATGCCCCCGGGTAAACTCGTTACATGTTGAAACCACTGGTCGGAATTGCTGGCATGCTACTCACCGTGACCCTGGCCGCATGCGCCGCGGACACCCCCGCCGAGCCCCGGGATCCGGGAACCGAGAAGTCCCCCACCGGGCTCCCCATCGCCACCGCCCCCACTGAGATGCCCAGCGCCAGCGCCACGGACACGGTGGATCCGCCCGAAACCCACATGGAGGCTATCCGGGCCGACTTGGACGGGCGTGGCGTGAGCGGTTCCGATGCGACGCTGGTGGAGGCCTACAGGAAGACCTGGGAGTCCGGTGCGCTGGGCTGTCCGCTCCCCGGAGCCAGCTACACCCAGGCCTTGGTTGAGGGCTGGCAGGTGGTGGTCAAGGTCGGGGACAAAACTTACGATTACCGCTTCGGGACAGACGCCACCCCGAGGCTGTGCGAGAACAGCATGAACTTCATCGGTGTCCCCACAGAGACTCCCACGGACAACTGAACCGGTAATTCCACAGATCGGGTTGCTTGGAAAACCAAAAGGGATGGCCCCCGCTGATGCGGGGGCCATCCCTGTGTTTCGGGTCCGGTTCAGACCATCACACCAAGTCGCCCGTCTTGGGCAGGCCCGGCTTGAGCGGAGCCCGGGTCGGGACAGGCGAAACCGGAGCGCTCGGGTCACCCGGGGAGGCCGAGCCCGTGGGGCCCGGATTCGTGGGAGTCACCGTCGGGTTCGGATTCGTGGGGGTCACCGTCGGGGTGGTTCCACCACCGGTCAACGCACCCGTGACCGCCTCAGGAGTTCCCTGATCGTTGTCGAAGACCACTGCCATCCAGCCCAGCGACTTCTGGTCATCAGCCGCGGCCTTGTTGTACGAGACGGACACGTCCTTCGACCCGCCGGCAGGCACCTGGAAGCTCTGGCCGTCGTTGAAGGGGCGGTTTTCCGGATCGTAGGTGGCCATGGCATCGGTGGCGTCCTTCGCCTGGGAGTTGCTGCCGTAGGTGATGGCCCCGTACTGGAACTTGCCGGTCACACCGACACCGGAAGCCTTGACCGTGAGGAGCACGGTGCTGGAATCGCTGGGTGCCAGGGTGTAGCTCCCCGCCGGGGCGTCCGTCTTGGTGGCCATGTCGTAGATGAACACCTCGGGAACGCCGTTGTAGATCTTCGAGCGCTTCTTCCCGGAATCGGTGCTGAACACGATGTAATCCGGTTTGCCGTCGTTGTTGTTGTCGATCGGGATCTGGTAGCTGTTGCCGGCCGCGTTCGAGTGGCGCGTGTGGCTGTTGATCGCGAAGACCAAGGCCTTCTCGCCGTCGAACGTGGTGCTCGCGACCCCGACGTTGGCGATGTCAACGCCGTTGCCCGCTTCGATGGCCTCGGACGGGAGATCGCCCTTCGGGTCGGTGATGCCCCAGTTGAACAGGAATCCGCTGGCATCGTAGGTGCCGCCCTGGTTCTGGAAGCCGATCTTGGAGGAATCGGAGCTGATCTCACCGGTCACCTTGGTGGTGGAACGGGGAACCATCAGGTAGGGAACGCTCAGCGTCTTGTCACCCGAGGTGAACTGCACGTTACCCGAGGCCTCGTAGAAGTTCCGGGAGTTCTGGGCCTTGAGGCTGCTCGGGACGTCCGAGGCCTTCATGGTCAGGGTCACGGTGACATCGGCCGTGCCGCCCGCGGGGACGGTGACCTTGTTTTTGTTGAGTTTCACCTGGGCGGGCAGGCTCTGGCTCGAGGCCTTGACCTCCCCGTTGAAGGTGACCTCCGAGTTCCCCTTGTTCACGAGGGTGATCGTCTTGGTCGCCTCGAAGGAACCGTTGGATTCTTGGTAGCCGAAGCTGAGCAGGGCGTCACGGACGGTCTTGTCCTTCACCTCGGTGGAGTCACCGTACGCGAAGACCTGGGTGGTGGTGGAATCCACCGGGTCCACCAGGCCGCCGCCACGCGTGGGTCCGTAGTCACTCACCTTGGACGCGTCGGCCGTCGAGACGATCGCCGCCGAGATCTCCTGGGAGTCCCAGGTGGGATGGGCCTGCTTGGTGAGAGCCGCGACGCCCGTTGCGTGCGGAGCGGCCATGGAGGTGCCGGAAAGAGTGCTGGAATCGTTTCCGGAACCGACCCGGGCCGAGGTGATGGACACGCCGGGGGCAGCCACGCTGGGACGCAGGGCGGAATCACCGCTGCGAGGACCGGCGGAAGTGAAGTCACCGTACTTGGTGAAATCCGGGTTGGGAACCGTGTTCGCTGCGAAGGTCATCTGCTTGCCATCGGTAGCGGCCAGGGCTGCGCCGTCAGAGTGCTTGACGGTGAGGAATGGGATCGTCACGTCCAGCTGTTCCCCGGTGCTCGGGTTGCCGGTGATTTTCCCTTCGAAACCGGAGTAGTCGTCGCCGGAGTTGATCATGACCACGGCAGCTGCCTTGTGCTTCTGCCCAAACACGGCACGGGCCACCCGGGCGCAGTTACCCCGCGCGGTGACCACGATGGAACCCTCAGGCACGTTGGCGTAGTCGGAGTCGGCGCAGCCGAGGGAAACATTGCCCGAGGCGTCCTTCAGCACGTGCACGGGGGCGTCTGCGGGCAGCTTCGCGTCGTTGGCGTTCATGGCCTGAACGGACTTGCCGTCAACGGTGAGCTGAGCACCCGGGTAGTTCTCCATGGGGTTGCTGGCGGCGACGGAGATGACCCCGGCGCCGGACGCGGGCGAACCCGTGAGGTAGGGCTGCGAACCGTAGTTGCCGGCCGAGGCCAACACGACGACACCCGCGGCGACGGCATTGGAGGAGGCGATCGCGTCGGCGTCGCTGCGCTTGCCGTAGGGCGTGCCAAGCGACATGTTGATCACGTCCATCTTGTTCTTCACGGCCCAGTTGATGGCTTCCGTGGTCATGCTCGTGGACCCCGTGCAACCGAAGACGCGCACCGCGTAGAGCTCGGCCTTGGGTGCGACGCCGGGCCCCACCTTGAACTCGTTCTCGTGGGTCTTCTGGTCGTAGGCGCCGGTGTAGGTCTTGCCGTCGGCGAGGACCCCGGCTCCGCCGACGGTGCCGGCGACGTGGGTGCCGTGCCCGGCCCTGGCGCAGTCGATGGGGTTGTTGTCGGGCGTCGGGGCGTTGGTGCCGTCGTAGTTGTCACCGACGAGATCCACCCCGCCCTTGACGTGCGGGGCGTTGGGGCCGAACCACTCCGGCTTGGGGGTCTTGGTGGAAGACGCTTCGTTGAACGCTTCGACGGTTCCCGGGCCACCGAAGGTCGCGTGGGTGTAGTCGATACCGGTGTCGATGACGGCGACCTTGACACCCTCACCGGTGTATCCGGTGGCGCCGCCGACGCCCTCCCACACCTTCGGCGCTCCGATCATCGGGACCCCGTGAACGTTGCTGCGCTCGTAGGTGGGGACGGAATGAACGGCCTTGACCTCGGGAAGGGATTCGAGATTCTTCACCTCGCTGCTGTCGATGGTCACGCGCATGCCGTTGATGGCGGACTGCATCTTGCTCTCGACAGCACCCCCCTTGGCCTCGATGGTCGTGGCAACTTTGTCCTGGACGCCCGACAGCTCGCTCTCGATCTTCTCCTCCTGGGCGGCGCTGAGCTCACCGCCCTTCTCCGCCTTTACCACTGCGACGGGATCGTCCTTGAGTTCCACCATGACGGTGACTTTGCCGCTGACGCCGAGGAGCTCCGCGGCCGAATCGGACTGGATCTCCCCACCCGGGGCCTTGGCGATCAGGTTTGCCAGGCCGCCCTCGTTGCTCGTTTCATCCGCGGTGGCCGTGGACACCGGGAGAACGAGCGCCAGGGCACCCACAGCGGCTAGTAGCTTTCTACTTCGCAAGGTTCTGCCTTTCCTTGTGCGAAGGACCCACCCGGGTCCACAAAGGCCTTCGCTTCCCTTCCCCTCCTCAGATCTCCGCTCCGAGTGGAAACGATGACCGAAAGGCAGACTAGCCTGCCGGAGGATCACCGCCAAACCCCCGCCGGTATCACCAAGGCGTCCGGGGACCGATCCCCCCGGAACATCACGAGGCCCCCGGGGGATTCCGGGGGCCTCGCAGGAAGGAAAATCAACTCACGGCGGCAGCCACCCGCCGGCGCATTCCCTCCGCGTACTGGGCCGCTTCCAGGCCGGCCACGAGGTGCCAGACCCCGTCGCCGACCTTGACGGAGGCGACCAGCCCGGCCCGTTCCAGGGCGTCGGGATCGACCTTGGAGTCGTCGGCGACCTCGACCCGCACCCGGGTCTCGGCGATGGCCTCGACGGAACGCACGTTGTCCTCCCCACCAAGTGCGGTGACCCACTGCTTGGCCTGGTTGGTCTCGACGTCACCGACGACGATCACCCGTGGTTCAGCGGCCTCGGCAGGCTCGGCGGCGCGGCGGGCGGCGGCCTT
>ERZ773069.1726-NODE-1726-length-12182-cov-13.588934_pt1 | contig 12182 bp, 10 predicted proteins | sample MGYA00580619_ERZ773069 | MGnify/ENA primary metagenome ERZ773069 (study PRJEB29015, sample SAMEA2738007) | human oral metagenome | biome: human oral; feature: human-associated habitat; material: dental | place: China | collected 2108 ...
AATCGAAAGGTCACCGGATCGACGCCGGTCGGAGCCACCAGCAAGTCCCCGAAGCGTAAGCTTCGGGGTTTTTGTTTTGCCCATGAGCTTTGCCCAGGGCAGGGGCCGGTTGGGGGAATGCGCACCCGACAGCTCCGCACACGCGCGACCACCACGCCCCACCAGACAAATTTCGCACGTAGTTTCCAACGGTCATTTTTCAAGTACACCAGAAAACGTTGCAATCCCAACGATCTTTATTCAAAGCTTGGAGCACCGTCGAGAGAGTTGCGTGCGAAATTGCTGGAGACCGTGAGACCCCAAGACCCCATAGCGTGACCTCGCCACCAAACGGGGGAATTACGCCATCCAAGGATCCGACACGCCGACGACACGCGGCCAGCGGGCTTCGCATGGCGCAAAACCCCCACCCACCCCCAGTGATCAACACCGAGCCGCTCTCGTGCTGCCTGCGCGCAGACGCAAAACCCCCACCCACCCCCAGTCATCAACACGTCACGCTCCATGATCCCGAGAGCAAGTCGGAATGCGCGGCCTACACCACCAACAGAACTGAGCGAAAAGGTGATGCCAGACAATTTCCTGCCCAACAAGAGCCGCGACCTCTGATCACGAGGTCGGGGCTGAGTCTTACGCGAACGCGCCCACACGAGGCTCGAGACTCCGGGAGAGTGAGGTGGAGACCGGCGGCGAGCGGTCGCGTGGGCGCGGCTGTTTGCGCCTGCCCGAGCACCGCCGAAAGGACTTCTACCCTTCGTCAGAATCATCTTGCGGCGGGCCAAGGCTCGAGGACGAATTGTTCCTCGTCCCAGTCGTCGTCGTGGATGTAGGCGCCGTCGAGACACTCGACCATCTCGGAGGAGCGGGTGCAGGCTTCAACGGCCTCGAGGATGCCGAGGGCGATGAGAGTGCGACCGTCTGCATCGTCTAGGCGGTCCGTATCGACGACGAGGGTGACATGCGCGAGGGCCTTGGAGAGGTGGAAGGGGTTCACGCGGAGTTCCCAGACGTCGTTCCAACGGCCGACGTGGAGGGTCGGGGTAGTCGCCTGCCACGTGGTGCCGGTGTTGACGTCCGTGAGCTCGAAGGAAATGTCGCGGATGCGGGCACTCCAGTCGGCGATGCAGAGCTCACAGGTGCCCGAGGTGACGTCCCTGCGATACTCGCTGCCCACGTGCGTGATGCGCGCGTGGATTTGCGCCTTGCCGTCTACGCCCGCGCCCTGCTGCGTCACCTGTACCGCGTTCATGTCCTCACCCTCTCCTTCATCTGCTTGTGGGTAGCCGAGCAGGATACGGCAGGGAGGTCGAAAGACGCAACGACCTGCCCCATTGGTATGGGCTCAATCATGCGGGAAAACAAACCATTACCCAAACCTTCTGACGGCCGGTGAGGGGTTCATCCCCGCTCACGCGGGGAAGACGGGAAGGTCATCACCTCGTTTGACCCCAGCTCGGTTCATCCCCACTCACGTAGGGAACATTCAACGTCTTGGCAAGCAACCGACCTCACAGCAGGCTAATCCCCGCTCACGCGGGGAAAACCCGGCGACCGCGCGTCAGATCGTCTGCCACGTAGGCTCATCCCCACTCACGCGGGGAAAACGGTGAGATTCCGCCGATTACTGGCCCAGTTGAGGGCTCATCCCCGCTCACGCAGGGAAAACACCAGCCCGGCCGGAGCCACAGGCATCTCCCAGGGCTCATCCCCACTCACGCGGGGAAAACGCGTGCGTGATCGTCTTACGCCGGTAGTCGTACGGCTCATCCCCGCTCACACGGGGAAAACGGGAACAGATCCCGCGGCCGAAACTCCGGGAAGGGCTCATCCCCGCTCACGCAAGGAAAACGACCAGAACATCGTCTGACTGTCCCCGTACCATGGCCATCCCCGCTCACGCAGGGAAAACTAGTAGCCCTGTGAGATGATCGAGTCTTTGCCGGGCTCATCCCCGCTCACACGGGAAAACAACATGTCAAACGTGTTCGACGTCTGCTCCTGCGGCTCATCCCCGCCCACGCGGGGAAAACTCATCCAAGGTGCGAGGAGTCCTCGGGGCCGCGGGCTCATCCCCGCTCACGCGAGGAAAACCGTTGGCAGCGCGCTTTGCCTCGTCGTACCGGGGGCTCATCCCCGCTCACGCAGGGAAACCCCCAGGTATCGGTCGAAGGAACCGTAGAGGAAGGGCTCATCCCCGCTCACGCAGGGAAAACGTTGCATAATCCTGCCCACCGGTCGGCCAGTACGGCTCATCCCCGCTCACGCGGGGAAAACCGCGCTCTAACGCGCCTGTTCGTCAAGGACGGCGGCTCATCCCCACTCACGCGGGGAAAACAGTGACGACACGGCAGCTCGCCAGCCCAACGAGGGCTCATCCCCGCTCACGCAGGGAAAACTACAAATCGGGGAGCTCACGCCACCGGCACACAGGCTCATCCCCGCTCACGCGGGGAAAACTTGATCTGGTCCCTCGATGGGGGCTTCCACGGGGGCGCATCCCCACTCACGCGGGGAAAACTCATCCTGCGACCCTGCCTGCACCTGCAGCACCGGCTCATCCCCGCTCACGCGGGGAAAACACAATCCGTGCCCTCGGTAATGGGCATCTGCAGGGCTCATCCCCACTCACGCGGGGAAAACCCCCAATCCTTCTTGGCGAAAATTGCCGTCATGGGCTCATCCCCACTCACGCGGGGAAAACGGCAACAAGACCGCCACCGCCAAGCAACCCCACGGCTCATCCCCGCTCACGCGGGGAAAACCCTAGCGCAACCATCGACCCCAACAGCCTGACGGGCTCATCCCCACTCACGCGGGGAAAACTTGAAGCTCGCCGTACGCCCGTTCGTGATCTTGGACTCATCCCCACTCACGCGGGGAAAACTGGACCCACACCCATGCGGGCGAAACCATCGAGGGCTCATCCCCGCTCACGCGGGGAAAACTACCCGATTTCGCCGGCTGCCCAGGCGAGGACGGGCTCATCCCCGCTCACGCGGGGAAAACCAGCCTGAACCGGGCTGCGAGATCGCGCTCGGGGACTCATCCCCACTCACGCGAGGAAAACCTCGAGGAAGCCGTTGCTTCCTACCGCGAGGCTGGCTCATCCCCGCTCACGCGGGGAAAACGTGATCGACTCCTGCCCGTTGACGTCACGGACGGGCTCATCCCCACTCGCGCTGGGAAAACATGCAGGCCGCAATGCAGCTGACGCGCGACAACGGCTCATCCCCACTCACGCGAGGAAAACATTCCCCTTGCCTTCCTGTGCACACTCTGGTGGGCCTCATCCCCGCTCACGCGGGGAAAACTGCACGCGCGCCGCCAAGTTACCAGTGATAACCGGCTCATCCCCGCTTACACGGGGAAAACATCATGGAACAGACAGCCGACGCCCACGGCGCAGGCTCATCCCCACTCACGCGAGGAAAACTTGGGGAAAGCGTTGTGGAGCATCACGTAAGCGGGCTCATCCCCGCCGACCGGGGAAAACTGATTTGTATTGATGAGGTTCATGTCGCCAATTGGAAAACCCCCGAATGCACAGGGGCAACATCTCCCCCTCATTCGACCCCAGCTCGCGGCATTCACACTCTACGTTCCTCCACAAGGCACACATGCGCACTCATGGCCGAGCCAATGTCATCAAGCCGCAGCCGTATGCCTTGCCCCGACCAATTCCATTAACGAGAGCATGACGCAGCGCCACTGGATCAGTTACCTCCAGCACACCCTCAAAAGTTGCAACTGCAAGCGTTACCCGATGCCCACCGCGTTTAAACTCCGCAATGCTGCGTTCAACACCATTAATCAGCAGATTCACCCCGTCAACACGTTCCCCATTGTCATTCTCAAGAACCGGCAGATCCCCACCGATCTCAGCTGAAGTCAGTACACGAAACCCACGCTCTTTGGCGTTCTTGAGGACCCACTGTATCTGCTGAGCTTGGGTGACATGAGCGAGAATCTTTTTCTGACCTCTTTCATTAACCTGAGCGGCCGTTCGGAAGGTCGGATTCACACAGAGGCGGAAACCCCACCGCTGCTCGGCTGACAGACCATCGAGGAAGGGACTCATATCACGGACAACGACCCCGCCCTGGGTGGCGTAGCCAGCCTCCTCGACGATGTGTGAGGGATCTGGTGGGACCGAGCTGGAGATGAAGAGGGCACACGAGGGGCTCCCCTGCCTGGGCAAAGCACTTCTCAAGGATGGCGGATAATCCAGGCGCCAGAGAACCCGAGGATTTCCTGGAATGTCAAGTACACCCGGAGGAAAACAATTCATCACAGCCGCATGAAGGACCTGCCGACTACGCATGAGTTGCTTCGCTCCGCGACGGTGCGGGTTGAGGTAGATGCGTGTCAGATACATCAAAGCACCTCCATCGGGTCATGCACGAGGCCAGGGTGGGCTTGCTGCTTCGTCTCCGCGTACTGCGGATTCTCAAGTTCGATATATACTTCCTCGACGGCACGCACAGTAAACTGCCTGTGTTCCGAGTTGAAACTAATCGGCATATCCTGAAGCGTCTGCTGCGAGGCCCTCTCCACCTCAGGCGGAATGATTCCCAGATCCGCGACGACTCGCGTTCGAACTAAACGATCATGCCGCTGCTTCTTCTGATAGTGCAGCGAGGCCATCCACGGAGTTTCGCGCACCGCATCCCACGCACTACCCTCGCGAACAGCAAGACGCAGCGGCAAGGTCGGAGGGCACGAGCGCCTGCCGAGGTAGAGCGGAAACACCGGGCGAACGACTGCCTGCGCAAGTGCATCCACAATGTCAGCTGGTCCTTCAACGAATCCGACAAAAACCGCATCCGTACAGTAGAAACGTTCAGACAAAAGGGTCTTCTCTTTATTTTCGGTCATGCACTTCTGACGCCTCGACGTATGAAAATCGCGAAGTATTTGTCCCTGCTGGTCAATCCTCGCAGCGAAACGAAGCTCAGCGAGATCTTCAATAGGATCGCAGCGCCTGCGACCCTGAGCCGCCGCAAGCAAACCGACCAGGCCGCTCTTCGTAGGAAATGTCTCAGTTGCCCGGTGCACGAACTGACTAGATACACCCCACGACTGCATGGGACCCGCTAAGCGCAAGACAAGCACGGATGTCATTGCATACCTCGTACCGCGCTTGCAGTCGCACTACCAAGGTCAATCAGGCGCACTTTGTCTCCCAACACAGACAAACTTTCACCCCGAGGTGTTGTCCACGACACGAGCGATTCGACAGCCTCCAGACCCGTGAGCTCACGCAACCGCGACTCGAACTCAACGAAGCGCTTAATGGCCGGCTCTGCGAAGCCGTGCTGCGCTGCGACGATCGGCTCCTCAAAAGCGCCACTCATGTTGATCGGCTGGTCATCACGAACCTGAACCAGAACGGCATCCGGCAGCGTTCGGTTCGCAAAAGTCGTGATCTTTCCGGACGGCATCGATCGGACAAAGCTATCCACAAATAGTTCGATAGCTCGATCCGCGACCTCGTCATCTCCCAGGTTTTCACGTAACATGTTGACGTTGATCGTTGAATATCGATACATCGTCGCCGATGCAAATTCGATCATTCCGATCATCGCGGCGCCTTTGCCACTATCCTCACAGGCATTCTTATGATCATCAACGGCAGTGTAGTAGTCGTATTCATTTTCCATAGCTCCCACACCGATGGCGGGAGCAACTTGGCAGGCGGCTTCTACTTGCAAGTTCGTATTACTTGCTACCATCCGCCCGAACAGGGCTACCGCAATAGAGTGATCACGTTCGGTATATGCCTTATCAAATTTACGCCGCTTGAAGGACTTTTTCGGGTCATCAGTTTGCATATCTTCGATGGCGGCATCAACATACTTATCAATCTCTGCATGCGACACAAACCAAAGGACATCAAGTTCTTTAAAAGCATGCTCCGGATTCTGCTGCACACTCTTCAAATATTGATTACACTTATCGTTTGAGTCCTTATGCCCATAATACGTGAACTCCATAATCAGAGCGACCAACGCCGAAAGTTCATCAATAGAACAATCTGGCTTGCGTTGAAGAATTTTCTCTTTAATTAACTCTGGGATTCGCTTGGATCGAATACCTTGAAGAGCTAACTCGATAGAGCCTTCAAAGTCTTTTCGCACAGCACGCTTAATCGCTTGCGACGATATCCGCATACGACGCACCCCACCAAACATCGCAGTCTTGGGCGCACCAGTATCATCCCTATTCGGATTCGAAGGAGGGAGAGTCTGCAGAACATGAATATCAACAAAGACGGACATTGTTTCACCTTTCACAAATACCAACAGTCTGAGTATGATGACTAACCATCATTCGTCAGAAGAAGCCACTGGACGTTCCGAGAGAGCACGAGCGAACTGACGGCCCCAATCACGCATAACGGCCGATCGACAACCAGAGTCCTGCCACAGGAACAAATCTGCCGCTAGTTTGGCGTAGTCACAGGGAATTCCAGCCGACTTGAGTTGTGACACCAGCGAACGAAGATGCACGAGCAAACCATCAAACGTCGACGCCTGCACCGCTGCAGAAAAACGATTGAAGATAGGCGTCTCCTCAGCCCTCTTATCTCCTTTTTGGCGCTCCGCAACCACACGAATCGCAGAAGCAAAACTCAAAGGCCGATCAGAGGGTGCAGATGCCGTATCTACAGCTGCACCTTGATGGAAAGCCCACAAGGTCAACGCACCATGAACAGCCTTCTCACCCCTCGTAGCCCCATCAGACAACCCTCCCTTACGTTTATCAAGAGTAAGGTCCCAGATAGCTGGAACCGAACCAACCTCTCTATTCAATGCGCCCCGTAATTGCGCGCGGAGCGCACGAGCTGTCGAAGTATCTTTCGACAGGCGATGAGCAATGAGCCCATGCACACGACAAAACACAGCCTTCTCTGAGACAAGCCCCTGCACATCGGCGTCGGGATACGTCACAGAAATCACCTCACCCGCATTCATTTCACGCCTTCCCAACTATCAACAGCAGGCAACAGTTTCAACAACCCATGTCGAAATGAATTCTCGGCAATACCAAGACTTAAGTACCTGTCCACATTTTTCCCCCCAATTTTGCCAACATATCGACCGATGATCGATGATTGAGGCGCAGCATCACCAATCTCTTTTTGAAACATTCGCGTTGTTTTCCTTAGAACATCCTCCCAACTTTTCCGAATTTCAGGAATCTTCTCATGACCATCAATCCCTGATAGCCACGATCGAAACTGAATGTCGACAGCTGCATAGAATTGCTGTCGCGCTCGCTCAGCATCTACATCACCTATTCCACCAGCTGCACGCGCGATATCCCTTGCATAACGTCCAATTAGATTCGCAACTTCTTCTGTCTTCATGACTTGATCCTTGATCTCCGCAACCAATTTATCGCTCTTCTCACTCAACAGTATCGAGAACAGCGTCAGCTCATCGAAATACACAGCCTTATAATCCGTCTTCTCTTTGGAAACAAAGATCATTCCAACAGCTTGAAGACGAAGTCGAACTGGATATCTCGTCTTCACTCTATTCAACTGCAAGCTATGATGGAACGTAAGCGTTGCCGGCTGAAGAACCCTATCGACTTCTCGACCGCCCCCCACTTTCACTTTCACCTGAGGACAGAACACACCAGGAAGATTCCGCCACATAGCACGATCCGCTGTAAAGTTGAATGCCTTATATACGTCCACCGACTTCTTCGAAGCCCCCGAATCATATCTCCACATACTCTGCGGCTCATACCTAAACATATTGTGCGACGTCAATTTGTCTCCTTGGCAGACAAGCACTTTTGTCACTCCCGCGGAATCTCCGAATAACCGAACTCGTCGAGACTGCCATGTCATCAACTTTGGGATACTCAAGCTCTCGGCTTTCGTAGTCCCTTTTTTTCCTACAACGGAGTAGTCGTCCCGATTTGCAGTCCAAGGGTCCGCTCTTTCCCATGTACAAGCACCCCAGTCAGAAGAGTTGTCTCCACCTTCCAACCTGCCTGAGTCAGATGGAATCAGATTGAGGACAATCGTCTCATCAAGGTCGTTTCCTTTAATCCAGACGATCCCTAGCTGCGCACACCATGCAGGCCCAATCGGGCTTCCTCTTCCGGCCGGTGCTTTTGGATCCCCCTCTGCTCCGGAACGTATTCCTGAAGAGTCATAGTTTTGAACGTGGACAAGCCATCGCGCGGCTTCTGCCGCACTCATCCAGTCTGCTCCAGCCCCACTTCGTGACGAAAACAAGCGTTTCTCTTCTTTCGGCAGATTCGCGATTATCACACTTAACGGTTTCGCTTCATCTTTTGCAGTCTTTATATCAGCGACCTGCATAAATGGATACTCACCGCCAAATAGGAAAAAGCGATCCCTCCATCGTTCGAGGTACTCGATCATCTGATCCGTCGGAGCGCCTTGATCCCACTGCCTGGCCCAGTCATGCATGTCTCGCGGGGTTGCCACCCGATACGCGACCGCTAGGATCAGTCGTTGAATCGCGATGCTCTGCGTGGGTAGCTCGCATGCCAGATCCGCGATGTCGGTCGTACGCCGGAGTAGTTCCAGCAGCCCAACTTCAGTGACTGAGCCGTCAAGCAGCCTCACGGGTATCCAGGGCTCGTCGAGTAGGTTGTATTCAGGGTTCTTCATTGACCCAAATCTCCATTCCAGTCTCAGTGGTATAAGTCAGTGTGCGTCCGCAGAGGTTGCGTGTAAGTCGCTCACCATCGGCGGCTTTGGACATCACGAGGATCAACTGTCCCGCCAACAGTGGATGTTTCCGACACAGCCAACCTTCCGTACTGAGATCTTCTCGTAGGGCATGCTCAACTGCGTCCACCGCGTCTTCGATACTTCGCCCACGTTCACGGAAAGACCACGGAGGCAAGGAGAGAGTCCACGAACAAATCTCCGCTATCCGGCCACGCGCGGCATAGTCACGCACATGTAGTTTTTCGTCAGGCGAACTCTTGTCACTGAGGGGTGGTGCCATCACAGACCCACACGATTCGGGATCGACCGCGACAACGATGACTGGTATCTGGTCTTCACCATCTCGAACGGCAGCCCGTCCCACACCCCCGACCTGTTCTCCTGTTGCAGCATTGCCTGCGAACGAATCCTCTAATCTCGATGCGGTCCACTCGGTTATATTGGCGCCGTTGAGACACCACGTGTTCGCATTCCTCCTCGAGCTTGTCATCGCAAAGGTTTTCGCTACTTGCGCTATGCCAAACGCTTCCGTCCATTCTGCGGGTCCAACACTCTGTGCATCGGAGTAAGCCAATGCTGTTAGCTGCGCATAGTCTCGTGGTTCGCAGACGTACACCTCCCTCCGATCAGCAAGAATTCCGAGAGTGCGCAGGACCGAATACCGCGAATAGATATGGTCTGTTCGTATGGAATATGCCCACGGGACAGCGAATAGGTCCTCAACGAGGACGAGGCAACGGGCTTCGCGCAAACGTACAGGCCGATCACCTCTGTCATGCCTGTGAAGTCGCCCGATACGCTGCAGCACGAGGTCCATGGGCGCGGGGTCCGTGAGCATAAGGTCGAAGTCCACATCGAGGCTTTGCTCGATCACCTGGGTTGCCACGACGACGTGCCTGAAAGGACGCTGCACGCTATCTTTCCCGAAAAGTTCGAGCATGCGGCGATCGCGAGCCACCCGTTCGGCGGCCAGGAAACGCGAATGCAGCAGGGTTGCCTGTTCACGCCCAAACACGGACCTCACGGCCTCGTATGTTTCCTGGGCCTCGCGAACGGTATTGCGGATGACGACGGCGCATCCGCCCTCGGCAAGCTCGCGGTCCAGGAGCTCCGCGATCTCACGGGGTGATCCAAGCGAGGTCGGGATGATCCGCTTGGGGACCTCTGCCTCGCCCTGGATTTCATAGATGCGCACTCCCGCAGACGACACGGTCGAGATAGCCGGATATCCGATCATGCCGTCGACCGACTCAGCCCCCGCACCGGACGAGCCACGACCTCGGCGATATGCCTCAAGGAGCGCAGAACGCCGTGCGGGCGGCAGGGTCGCCGACAGCAGCACAACGGGGATCCCGTACATACCAAGCCACGTCAGCGCGGCTTCCAGGTAGGTCTCCATGTATTCGTCGGCAGCGTGCACCTCATCGATGACGACGACCTTGCCCATGAGTCCGAGGTGACGCACCAGCACATGACGCGACTTGAGGGCTGCAAGCAGCACTTGGTCGATCGTTCCGACCACAACGGGCGACAGCGTCGAGCGCCAGCGTTGCCCCATCCACCGGCTCGCGTGAAGGCCAAGGTCCTCCTCGTCGTCGTGCACTTCGAGGGGGCTCTTGCCGCGCTCGAGGAGCTTCATGAAGGACTCGTTGAGGCTGTTTTTCCCATGTGCGAGCTGGATGCCAAGCTTCTGTGGTTCATCGCCCAGAATGCTCGTCAGCCACGCCGTGACACGTTCGAACATCGCATTCGTCGTGGCCTGAGTGGGCAGTGCGACGAACACTCCCTGCAGCCCCCGAGCACGCATCAGCACCTCTGCGGCCGCGAAGGCCAGCTCGGTCTTCCCAGACCCCGGCGGTGCCTCGACGATCATGAGGTCTGGGTTCTCGTGTGTCGCAATCTCAATGGCGGCACGCTGGGCCTCAGTCGGCCTGTACGTGTCCGGCCACCCGAAACGGCGACGGTAGAACTCTGCGACCTCACCAGTTGGAGTCTCAGGAATGCGCAGAGGGGTTGGGAAGCCCGCTTGCTTCCAGGCACGCTCGACACGCTCACGCTGCTGGTCTGCGGTGAGCTCCGAGTATCCCTCAATCGACAGCTTTCCGGTCTCACCAACCGGCCGGGGCCGAAGCGGGAAGTAATCCTCGTTGGAGGCGAGCCAGTCCGCGATCACAAGGGCCGAGGCATAGGCGGACGCCACCGCGATGGGCAGCTCCGGCAGGGCAGTGCCAGGTGCGATGAGCGGGAAACCACTGCGAGCCGCCATCCATCGAAGAATGTCCGAGCGCGCCTGGCCCCACTGCTGACCATCATCCGAAGCTTTCATCAAATTGCAGTGTTGGTCGTATGCTCGCCCCACATAAGTTGATTCAGGGTAGTGACCGTGATGGACTCCCACCAGAACTGCCCACTGAAAGGCGCGGGAAGGATCAGCCCCGCACGCTTCTATCTCTTCCTGAAGAGCGAACTGGCTGACAAATCCATGAGGCAACGCTGCTCGACGTGAATAATGTTCCTCAGGCATTACATCGAGACCTTGATCGTGGATCAGTTTCACGAGTTCTTCACACTGGCACGCGAACACCGCACTCACTTTTCCAACGTCGTGAATCCCCGCAAGGAATACGAATGCTGCTCGGGCCTTCTTTTGATCCTCTCCCCAAACAGATGCCATCAGTCTTCGATGATGCTCACTTAAGTACTCGTCAAAGAGGTATCCAGCTATGTCTGCAGCGTCCATTAAGTGCTGCACAACGGACAACCATGTGGATTCGCCGTCTCCGCTTTTTGCCCAAAAGCATCGAGCCAAGTCTGTAAGCAGCGACGCATCAAGCTCAGGCTGGGCGGAAGGAAAGACCGGCGGTACTGCAACCACACGAGTGCTGAAACCACTGCTATCCGCGTCCTTACGGGCCATGATCTTCTCGTCCTCGAGTCATACCACTTACTAGTGCAGCGAAAGCACCAATAAGTCCAATTTCTATAAAACTGGTGAGCCCGGCAACCTCACATCGATTACCTCCAGCCCGAAGGCTGTTATGGCAACAGTAACACGCATAGAAACAGACATCGGATAGTTTCAAGCGATAGAAGCGAAATTCCAAAATACAAGGAAAAGCGATCCCAACAAGGGAAACAGCCTCATGATGCACTACACGGGATCATCCCCTGCCGGGGAACACCGCGACCGCGGTCGCGTCGAGTACTCGCAGGACCTCACAAACGTATCACCCCACCCACTTCCGCGTGCCATTACGACACAATCGACACGATCCTGAAACAATGGGGGCATGTCGAATGACCCGCGTGAAAACCTGCATAGCTCGGACAGCCAGGAGCTGGCCGACGTGACGGCCGACGCCGAGCGAGCCGCCTCGACCCCCGCCCACACCTCCGACGAGGCGCCCGCCCAGCGCAGCGCCCTCTCGTCGTTCGAGGAGATCCTCAGCGGCACCACCCACGA
>ERZ773069.1727-NODE-1727-length-12180-cov-12.747464_pt1 | contig 12180 bp, 6 predicted proteins | sample MGYA00580619_ERZ773069 | MGnify/ENA primary metagenome ERZ773069 (study PRJEB29015, sample SAMEA2738007) | human oral metagenome | biome: human oral; feature: human-associated habitat; material: dental | place: China | collected 2108 ...
CTACGTAGGCTGGTAACTCTTCAAGACCGAGTTCTACTAATAAGTTTTTTGTCATGTTTTTTCCTTTACATTTTCTTCAATCTTTTTTGATATGCACCTTAGGTACTGGGGACGTCGCTAACTAACTTTTGTGAGTCTGTAAGGAAATCTTATACCAAATAAACTAAGATTTCCAACAGTCTCATCAAAGTGGATTTAGCTGACTGATTTTTGAACCCAAGGTTTCAAAAATTCCCACATAACAGTACGGCGGTGCATATCCCTCTAGCAAGTCTTCAACTTGCCTTTAACGATTTTAGAGCACAGTATTACTTACTATTCTGCGTCTTCTGCTAAGAGTTTAGCTCTTGTTTCTTCATCCAAGAGTGGGTAGCCTAGGCGTTTTCGTTCTGCGACAAAGGTTTTGGCTACGACACGGGCCAGGTTACGGATACGAGCGATATAGCCTGCACGCTCGGTTACAGATACGGCACCACGCGCGTCAAGCAAGTTAAAGGTATGTGAACATTTGAGAACATAGTCATAGGCAGGGTGAACCAATCCTTCTTCCAAGGCACGACCAGCTTCCTTTTCAAACTTATCAAAGTTTTCCAGCAACATTTCTTGATCCGAAATTTCAAATGAATATTTTGAATGCTCGTACTCAGGTTGTATAAAGATTTCTCCGTATTTTACACCATCAGCCCACTCGATATCATAGACAGAATCTACTTCTTGGATGTAAGAAGCCAAGCGCTCCAAACCATAGGTAACTTCCGCAGTAACAGGACCTGTTGCCAATCCACCTACTTGTTGGAAATAAGTAAACTGAGTGATTTCCATCCCATCAAGCCAAACTTCCCATCCAAGACCAGCTGAACCAGTAGAAGGATTTTCCCAGTTATCTTCAACGAAGCGAATATCGTGTTCCAATGGATTGATACCCAATTTTTCCAAAGACTCAAGGTAAAGTTCCTGGATATTTGATGGAGAAGGCTTCATAACCACTTGGAATTGGTGGTGTTGGTAAAGACGGTTAGGGTTTTCCCCGTAACGACCGTCAGCAGGACGACGTGATGGCTCTACATAAGCTGCATTCCATGGCTCAGGTCCGATAGCACGAAGGAAAGTGTAAGGACTCATCGTTCCCGCACCTTTTTCATTATCATAAGCCTGCATGAGCATACAACCTTGGTCATTCCAAAATTGTTGCAAAGTAAGGATGATTTCCTGGAAAGTCAATTTTTTAGACATTGTTTACTCCTTTAGTTTTTATATTTCTTTTTCAATTAATTTCTGCTGAACAAACCAATTTAACAAGGGAAGAGTTTTATCTGTATTTGCCCATAGATGATAAGAATCGAAGACCGCTTGTACACTACCCAGATTTTCTACCAACTTATCTACTGTCAAAAAACTACGCCAGTATTCGTTAAAAATACTCGCATAGTTCTTATCATAAGTTGAGGAACCAAAATCATTCAATGAATGCCAACCATATTTCTTCTGATAAAGTTCTACGAGAGATTGATTACAAATTTTTTCCGCTTGAAATTCCTTTTCTGTCAAGAAATACTTGCGACTAATATATTCAACCATCCCCTCTTCGAACCAGATGTAAGAGTCGTAACCATCAAAATCATCTGAAAAATGCTCCGACCAATGAGCTAACTCATGTCCTACAATCTGTAAGAGGAAATTTTCAGATAAAGAATGATAGTGACTTTCTATTGCTTGAGTTTGCTGAGAACGCTCGTAGCCCATCAACTGATACAAATACAGCTCTTTCCAAACAGTTAAATCAGGCATCATAACCATTCGTCTATTATTTGTATAGGCAGGAACAGGTATTTCCCTAATAATCTGTGTAGCAGCATTAAAACCTGACCAAATGATGGCTTGTGGTAAATCATAGACTGCAAGTTCATTCTTTAAAAAAGATTGATAAGCCTCCAACTTTTCAGTATTTCTTAATACAAAATCACGAAATGCAACTAGTTGGCTATCATCTTTTACAAGATAAAGGTTATCCACGGCTCTCCTTTCTTTCACACACATAGACTGAATAAACAAAAGAACCGCATCCGACAATCCTAGGTTGATTTAACCTAGGGGCGTCAGAAACGCGGTGCCACCCTAATTTATTACTTCATTGTTTTTTAAAATACGACAGAAAGCGCCAGTTTCTTACCTTGTCCTACTTGGCTCCCACTATCCCAAGCTCGCTGAAGAACGCCATAAGACTTTCTTTCCTAGCTAGTATTATAGCAGATTTTCTAGCCAGTGTAAACCAAAAATGAGTCTGAAAACAAAGTTCCAGACTCATTTAATAGTAAAGCTTCAGAAAGTCCTGTTTAAGGATGTCTTCTTGCTTTTGGTTTTTTGCCATGTAGATTTCTCTTGGCTTGTTTCAATGCTGTAATGGCATCTTTGACATCTTCTTGGCTCGCTCCTGGATCTTTAAGGAGTTCCTGTGCCTCTTTAAAGGTTAGGAGATAAGCTGCTTTTTCTTTCTTGTCTGCATAGATAAATCTCGCGTTCTTTTCTTGGAAAAGGCGTTCATCTTTGACCAGTTTCTTCAGACTAGAGAAGTCAGTAGCTTTGCCATTTAGTTTGCTTTTAGCTGTTGCTAGGGCAATGAGAGATTGGTCAATTTGATCCTGTTTAACTTTAGGATCCACAGCTAGTAAGGCGATTTCTTGGAAGGCACGATCATAAGCTCGACGTACTTTTTCCTTAGCATTAGCATATCGTCCAGTTTTAGTCGTTGCATAGTAAGCTTTCATAGCTTCTTTCAAGGCTGTAACGTTCGAATCTTTTCCATCCAAAGCCTTACCAGCAACTTCAAGACTAGCAAGAACACCATCAATCAATTCTTGCTTCAACTTGCTTGACAAGGCTGACTGTGCCACTTGGAAAGCTTGGTCATAAGCTTTTCTCTTATCTGCACTACTATTAAAGTAACGAGACGTTTCTACCAGTTCTTTTTGTTGATTTACCGCAGCAATCAAGGCCAACTTAGACACAACAGATAGACGCAAAGCATTATTTCGACCTGGCTTCACGAGCAAGGAAACGAGATCTTCAAGGAGTTCATATCCAGTTGGCAAGGTGACTTGTACAGTATAACGACCTGTAGCAACTTTCTTACCAAAGGCGTATTGACCGTATTTTTCAGCAGGAAGAGTGATACTTGTCCCATCTTCTCCTTTCAGAACCACTGTAGTCGTCTTTGGAACTGCTTGATTGAAGGAAACAGACACAGGTGCATATTCTAAGAGATTTGCTAGGAAGGTAATGGTTTGGAAACTATTTTCTTCAGTCAAGTCAAACTCTTGGGACAAGGCACTGATAAATTTCAATTCTGTTCGGTCATAACTGAAAATTTCTGCTGTATAATGACCAAACTGTAAGAAATGAATCGCTTTTGTCTTGTCAACATCAACATATTGTCCCTTGCTATTTTTGATTCGATAGACGTAGAGGGTATCAATATCTTGGTTTGTTTTTGCATCCTTCAAGGCAATTTTCACTCGACCACTATTTTGATCGCGTACAAGTTCAGCAAGTGAGATATAATCTACATTTCCTGCATAGTCCTCAACAAGATAGTAAATATTAGCCTTGTCAACATCCTTAGGAAGTGTATAACTACCATCAGCATTGGCTTTGATCAGATGGGTGTTCTCAAGCGCACGAGTTCCAGACTGGTCTTTCCCAGATAGAATCATGGTCCCTTTCTGGTCAAATGGTGTGATATAGAAGACTTTTTCTGAAAGGAAACCGCCTTGACCCACATCTTTTGGTTTGCGAGCTACGAATTCTTGGTTTCCATCTTTAAAGCGAATATAACCACTTGTGATGACAGGTTTTTGAGTATCAATTTGAATCTTAAAGGTCGTATATTGTTCTTTGGCTCCTGGAACATCTGGTGTGTAACTAATAACATAGTCATATAAACCATCTGCAACAGTATTCCCATCAAAATCCTGGCCTCTCCAAGCAGTATTATCTAGAATATAACTCTTCAGATTTCTACTGTCTCCATCAAAATAATTCTTACGAAGATCCTTTGCATCACCCTCCCAAATAGGATGTTCATGCTTGGTATCCGTAGCCGCATAAACTGTAGCCCGAAGATTTACAAGATTTCTCAAAGCAACCGTTTTGTATTCAACTAGGTCTTTGTTTCCATCATCATTTGGAGAAATGGCAATACGGACATTCCCTTTTTCGTCCAACTGAAGAACATGCTTACCTTCAGCATTTTGTTCGATTCCAAGAACGGTAATTCGGCGTCCTTGGCGTTGACCTTTAGACACTAGAAGGTCATTTTGCAAGGTTGCGAGATAGGTAGCATCATTAGAGTAGTTAACGGCAGGATTTTCCTTGTCTACTTCCGTGTAAAATCCATTTTTCCCTTCTCGGACAAGGTTGTAAATTGGTTTTTCGACAGCAGGGAGATTTTGGAATTCTCCTCGGAAGCCCATAAATGCAAGACTCACAACATCCCCATCATCTGCTGGATCTACAAATCGAACAAAACCTTCAAGGAAATAGCCATTTGGCATTTGTTTGCTGAGTTCAGTAGCAAATTTTCGAGCATCTACTTTAACAGTGACTGTTTGACTGCTGTGGGCTTTGACTGTCACTTCTGGCCAGACTGTCTCCGTTAGTTTTCGAGGTCGAAGGGTGAATTTTCCATCTTGGACCTCGTCTGTATTGGTATTCACTACCATCTTGAGAGTGCGGTCAGTATCTGAAATATTGTGTACAGTGACCTTGAAAGTAAATTGATCTCCAACATTTCCTAAAGTCACGCTTGGATAACCATTTTCACCCGTTACATAGAGGTCTGTTGACACTGCAGCAGCTGTATCCACAATACCAGAACCTTGCTGACGAGGAGAGGTATAAGTGCCTGTGTCCTTATTAACATGTGGTTTTGCAGTTGACATGATCAATGCCTTGACAGTCTCTGATACTTGCTCAGGAGTCAATTCTGGATGGTGTTTTTGAAGGTATTCCTTAACCAGAACTGCAACACCCGTAACGTGAGGAGCCGCCATACTGGTTCCGCTGATACTACCATAGGTATTGTCATTAAAGGATGAATAGATATTGCCGCCAGGAGCTGTCACGTCCGGTTTCAATTGTCCATCGGTAGTCACTCCCCAACTTGAAAAGTCAGATAGCTGATTGGCTACATCAGAAGGGCGATTATCCATCTTGTCATTAAAAACAATCTTGTAGTTTCCTGATTTTAAGGCTTCACCATACTGTTTAGAAATAAATACAGAAGGAATTTTCTTTGCTTCATCATCAATAGCCATATTGATATTTGCACCTTCTACATTATTGTAGATCAAAGCACCAACTGCACCGTGTTTTCGTGCATTTTTGATCTTCTCTGAAAAGTTCATGGCTCCACGCTGAATGAGGGCAAGTTTCCCAGTTAAATCCAACTTCGCAAAGTCTTCTTCACGACCTAAGCCTGCTTCGACGTATTCGTACTCTTTTCCTTTTTCAAAGTCCTTATCTGCTTCAGGTTGATTATAATCAAATTTTCCGTTATGAAGGCCGGCATTTCCCTCTAGACCTTTAACTTCAAAAACGGCTGTTGTCAATGTTTTATTGTTGACAGAAGCAACTGAAATCGAATCCTCAACAGTGGATGGATTTCCAACCAAGCCATAGTCTGGGTTTTCAGCTAGTGGTTTTGAATAACCATTTCCGAATGTATTACTATTTCCTGCTGAGATAAGAACAGAAACTCCCTTGGCACGAGCCCGTTTGATGGCATCCACAATATCAGAACCAGCATCGACCATAGAACCAGTGCTAGATCCCAAACTCATATTAATGGCATCTGCTCCTAAGGCAACTGCGTCATCAATCGCCTTTACATAAAGAGCAGAACTGGTCGTCTTTTGGCGATCTGAAAAGACACGCATAAACATAACTTGGGCTTCTGGTGCAACACCATAGACCTTTTCACCATTCGGTGCTTCTTTATCAGGGTTTCCAGCTGCAATCCCTGTTACGTGCATCCCATGAGAAGTTCTTTCTGCTTCTTTGATCTTATCTGTTCCGTCAAAGTAGTCATAGGCATAGACAACCTTATCGCTATACCATTTACCGTAGTCGATTCCAGCAGCCTTTTTAGCTGCTTCGATGGCTTCCTTGTTTTTAAATTTTGCTTTTGACGGATCCGAAATTCGAAGAACCTCATGATTCAAATCAAGCCCTGAGTCAATAATGGCAACAACGGTCCCTGTCCCCTTGTAACCAGCCTTCCAAGTTTTCGGTACTGTGATGATATCATTGCTTGAAAGACTATTTGGTTTTGCAGACTCAGTTTTTTCTTGTTCTTTTTCTGTAGTTGCTGTTTCTCCAGTAGTTTTAGGAGCTGTCGTTGCTTGAGTCTCTTTTTTCTCTATTGTAGAAGCCTTCTCAGTAGCAGGCGCTGGACTGGTAGCGACTGTTGTTTCTTTTTGGACGACACCTTGGTCTACTTCTTTTGCAACTGCGCTATCTTTTCCTGATTCTTGGGCTTCAGCAGTTTTATCAACCGGAGCATCTACCTTAGCATCTTGTTTACTAGCATCCTCTTTAGAAGTTTCAGCTTCTTGTTTCTCTCCAACTACTGGTGCTATCCCATTAGTATTGGTTTGGTCAGTTGAAGAGTTTGAGTGTTTATCGTCTTTTAGCTCTGTCTTAATTTCCTGAGTTTGAGCTTGATTTTCACCTGTACTCTGCTCATTGGCACTGACTTGACTTGCTCCAAAAACCAAAGCAGTTCCCAATAAAACTGAAGCAAGACCAAATTTGTATTTCCGTAATGAAAAACGTTGTCGTCTATTCATAAATAATCTCCTTTTTCTTTAAAGTATACCTATTATAACGCAAATAATCAGAATTTTTCATAAAAATCTGAATTGTCACAAAAATGTAATATTTACGTATATATTTCACTTGTTTAACTTTATTATTCGTGTTATTCGCTCCATCAAACCAATATTTTCTAAATTCGTTCCTATATTTCAATCCATAAAATTATTTTATTATACAAACAATTTAGATTTTTTATACACAAAAAGACTAGGATTTAAAATTCCTAGTCTTTGTTATTTCGGTATAAATAGATTTTACAAACTAAAAATCCATCTCATCCACACGTGGTGCGCCCGAAGTCACTGAAATTGTCTTTAAAACTTCTCGCTCGTCATTGCTGAGTTCAATTCCAAAACAGTCAAGATTGCTCTGGATGCGAGAGGCTGTCACTGACTTAGGTAGAGGTAAAAAGCCTTCTGCCAAACTCCAAGCCAAGGCGATTTGAGCCACTGATTTCCCATACTTAGCAGCAATTTCTTGGACTTCTTTCTTGTCAAACAACTCTCCTTGTCCAAAAGGTCCCCAGGCCTCTAGGAGAATGCCTTTCTCTCTACAGTAGTCAACCACTTCCTCTTGATAAACTCCTGGTGCCAAGCGCACCTGATTGACTGCAGGAACAATTCTTGCTTTTTCTAGCAAGGCATCCAAATGCTTGGGAAGGAAATTACTAACTCCGATGGCACGGATTTTGTCTTCTTGGTAAAGGTCCTCCATCGCTCTCCAGACTTCAGCATTGCGACTTTTCCATTCATCATTTTCTCTTAGTGGTTTTGGATTTGGCCAGTGGATCAGGTACAAATCTAGATAGTCTAATCCCAGTTTTTCCATTGATTGCTCAAAAGCTTGGCGAGCCTCTTCATAGCTGTGATTGGTATTCCAGAGTTTGGTCGTTACAAAGATTTCTTGGCGTGGAATACCACTATCTCGAATAGCGCGACCAACACTCTCCTCATTTTTGTAGATAGCTGCTGTATCGATATGGCGGTAACCAGCCTTCAAGGCTTCTAAAACAGCTTGGTAGGCTACTTCTCCATTTTCAGCTTTCCACGTCCCAAATCCTAAAACTGGGATTGAAACGCCATTATTAAGTGTGTAAAATTTCATCGTTTTTCCTTTCTATGTGAAGAAAATCTAAAGAAACAAAGTCCTGATTATCAGAATACTTGCTTCTTTAGATTTTACCAATTATTGATCACGGTCGTAATACATTTCGTGAGCTTTTAGACGTGAATTGAGCAATTCCGGAATCGTCACAAATGTATAACCTTGCTCTTTCAGATATTCTATAATCTTTGGAAGAGCATTAACTGTAGCGCCGTGAATATCATGCATAAGAACAATCGATCCATTACGAACCTGATGCTGAATCTCTGTTAAAATAGCAGATTCATTCTTGCTCTTCCAGTCCAAACTATCTACATTCCACATGATAAAGCTCAAGTCAAGACTGTTACGGATATCATCAGTAATAGCGCCATAAGGCGGACGCATGAGTTTAGAACTCGAACCTAAAACCTTGGTCAAGGCATCTTCCGTATCCGTGATTTGTTTTTTAGCATCTTCAAGAGTCAATTTGGAAAGAACGGGATGGTCCCAGCTATGGTTTCCCACAACATGTCCTTCCGACTTCATCCGTTTCAGAAGATCTTCATTACCCGCGATATTTTTACCAAGTACAAAGAAAGTCGCCTTTACATTGTACTTAGCTAATGTATCCAAAGCTTGCGTAGTTGTAGATGGATTTGGACCATCATCAAAGGTCAAGGCTACAACTTTTTTATTTTTCTGAGCAAAGTAAGCTTGGTAAAGCTCAGCATCCTTTTCTAATAGATAAGAGGACTCCAACACATCAAAGAAACTGGATATTGGTAAAGCAATTTCCTCCAGAGTCTCCCCTGGATCAGCAGGATAAAGGATGAGTTGACTATCTTTATAATCAAAGCTCCATGACGACAAATCTTGGTCTGTGAAGTTTTTTAGAACCTGATCCATTTTTGTCTGGTCAAGTTTCTTATCTTCTAGGGTTGATTTGATTTGACTCAGCAAGAGTTCCTTGGCCTTGCTTGCATCTTTGAAAAGTTGACTAAGAGTAAAAGTTTTGCCGTCTTCTGTCAAGAAAATTTTTCCTAAAGAAGTCTTTTCTTTTTCTTCAACCTTTGCTGCAGACAAATCGTAAACTTGCTTACTAATATTACGAGCCACAACTCCCTTTAAAACAGGATCCAACTGCTCCGTATAATAAAAAACCAGATCCTCTTTATCTTCTAGCTTTTCTTTGATATCCTGGTTAATCTTTTCTCTAACAGACGCAATGACTTCTTCTCCTTGAAGAGGGTAGTAGACAATCACTTCGGCTTGACCTTTTCGGAAATGGTCTTTCTGACTGCCTACGTTGAATTGTTGATCTTTTTCATTTTTTAGCGCTTCAATTTTCTGTTCATAGGACTGTTTCTGCAAAATCTTGTAACCAATCACGCTACCTAGGCAGAGCATAGTAAGACTTAAAATACCTACTAAAACCAGTAATACATTTCTCTTTTTATCGTGGGAAACACGCTTCTCTCTATTTTTCTTCATATCTCCATCATATCAAATCAGAACTATAATTTCAATGATAAATCGATATTCTTCTATTTTTGAAAGAAATAATAAAAAGCCTAGATGATCTAAGCTTTTCAGGTATTAGAAGCGAATCGCTTCACGTGTTTTTTCATAAGAAGAAACAAAGCGATTTGTGACTCCTGGTTCTGCAACTTCCAAGGCCTGAGAAATCTTCTCAAATGATGCCTTGTAGTCAAATTCTTTTTCAAAAATTTCAAGTGCTTCATTGAAAGCTTGCTGGATACGCTCATCAAATGAACGGTAACGGTTTGAATACTGCAAGAGTTGCTCCGTCAAAGTCGCGTATTGAACAATATTGTAGGTTTCTGTTTCAAGAGCCTCCATGTCATGAGTCGCAATTTCAAGAATTCGTTTAACTGATTCAATATTAACTTGTGCTTGTTCTAACTCTGCTATCAGATCTTCTGTGTTATGGCTTGCAGTAAAGAAAAGTTTCAAGAAACTTTGAGGAATACCCGGTAAGTTTCTCTTTTCCATGTAGCGTTTGATAGTATGCAAGCGATTCACATAGACATTGGCTTTCTGACGAGCATTGATGTCGTCTTTTTCGATTTGAGCTAGGCGTTCACTAACAGAAACTTGTTCGTCTTCAATGTCTTTTAGATTACTTTGAAGTGAATTAAGCTGCTCCTCTAAAACAGAGTAGGCTTGAGTAGGTTCTGTCTGATCTTCAGTTGCCTCTGTGATCGCTGTATCAAGCCCTGACAATTCAGCTTGAAGACGGCGGACATGGTTCCCATCACTTTCTGGGAGAAGATAAGTTTTATTCAAGCGTTCAAGGTCTTGAACCAAAACCTGATTATTTTCTTTCAAGTGATTGAGGTAGGTTGGAAGCGTTGAAAGGAGACTTTCAACGACTTTTTGGGCAGCTATTTCACGCGTGAAGATATCGTAGAGCGCATTAATCTCTTCTTGGATTTGTGTATTTTCATACTCTGCATTATCCAATTCCAACTGGCGGATGTTTTCTTGATTATTTTTCAAGGATTCATGTAAAAGTTGGAAGCGTGACTCGATGTCCGTTTCAGTGAAGTGATAATTAGCATCCAAGAGTTTACGGTAGCCTTCCTCCAAATCTTCCAATTGTTCTGGAAGTTCTGTTGACAAAGTCTTCACGAGAGATGGAACACGATCAACGATATGTGTCAAAGCGAGAATATGATTTTCAGTTGAATCAAGAATTGCTGCAGCTTCAACTGGGTCACCTGAAGAGTTCAAGGTTACAAATTGAGAAAACTCTGACTGGATATTTTCCAATTGTTTCTCAATTTCAGGAAGGGCTTTACCATACTGTTCCGAATTTTCTGCTACGGTATGTTGCAGATTTTCAAATAAGTCCAAAGCATGCAGAACACGTCCGCTATTCTTAGACTCTTGTTTTTCAAGCTCTGAAAGCGCATTGCGAATCGCCGCAATGTCTTCTTCAATTAAATCAATTTGACTTTCGATTTGATCGATTTGGTGAGTCGCTTTGAAAAAGCGAAAAGAATTATTATAGCCTTCAGCCTCAAACAGGTTATTTTCAATATCAGCAAATGAGTTAAGGGATAAATCAACCCATTTTTGATTCCATTCACGGAAGGTTACCTGACTTTGACCAATCAAATGCATGTTTTTAACCGCTTCAACCTCATCATTTACAGGAAGGTTGTAGAGTTCTTCTTTTCTTTCTTCGAGGGCCGTCAATCTACTTACATTACGCTTACGTAGGAAGATTGCCGCTACATAAGCCAGAATCAAAATGACTGCAATCGCAACCATTAGATAAATTAGTTGTCCATTAGACATATCAAACTCCTTTTATACTAGAAACAATCGTATTGATTATATCATATTTTTTATGTCATGGGAACTATTTCCCACATTTTTAGACGTCAAGCGTACTGTAAACAGCATTTTCTTCGATAAATTCACGGCGAGGTTCAACTCGATCACCCATTAACATATCAAAGATTTTATCGGCTTCTGCTGCATCATCTACTGAAACACGTGCCATCAAGCGATGTTCTGGATCCATAGTGGTTTCCCACAGTTGGTGGTCGTCCATTTCTCCCAGACCTTTATAACGTTGGATGGTTGGTTTTGAGCGCCCTTCACTATGACGTGCTAAGGCTTCTTGGAGTTTAATTTCTTGATCCGCACCTGGCTGGATGTATTCTTTAATCTCACTTCCAACTTTTACTCCGTAGATTGGCGGTTGGGCAATATAGACATATCCAGCTTCTAGAATTGGTTTCATGTAGCGGTAAATCAGGGTCAAAAGAAGGGTCCGAATGTGGGCTCCATCGACATCAGCATCGGTCATCAAAACGAGCTTTTGGTAACGAGCCTTAGTGACATCAAATTCTGCTCCAAAACCTGTTCCCATAGCTGTGAAAAGGCTTCGAATTTCTTCGTTAGCAAGAATTTTATCCATGCTAGCTTTTTCAACGTTCAAGATCTTACCACGAATTGGCAGGATAGCTTGGAATTCACGATTTCGACCAGATTTAGCTGATCCACCAGCTGAGTCTCCCTCAACGATGAAGAGTTCTGTTTCAGCAGGATTGTTTGAAGAACAGTCTGCTAGTTTTCCTGGTAAATTGGAAATTTCCAAGCCAGATTTCTTGCGAGTGACTTCACGCGCACGTTTGGCAGCTACACGAGCCTTGGCAGCCAAAATCCCTTTTTCCACGATGCGCTTGG
>ERZ773069.1731-NODE-1731-length-12154-cov-4.911563_pt1 | contig 12154 bp, 9 predicted proteins | sample MGYA00580619_ERZ773069 | MGnify/ENA primary metagenome ERZ773069 (study PRJEB29015, sample SAMEA2738007) | human oral metagenome | biome: human oral; feature: human-associated habitat; material: dental | place: China | collected 2108 ...
ATTAGGAAATGGCCTTTCAGTTATCTAGTTACACTAGGCAACGGAGGGCTATTTGCTTCTTGTAAGGCAAATAAGTGCTATTAAAGCCCCAAAAGCAATAACAATAGCCATTACTTGTAACAGGAGCATGATTATTTCATAATCGCTCATAGACTTATCCCTCCCTTCAAAAACGAAGAGAGTCCCAACCTCGTCTGACTATCCTAAATCTATTATAGAGCGAACTAATATACGATACAATAAGCATCATATTATATAAATATATAAATTAACAAATAAAGCCGAGCTACTAAAACAAGGTAGCTCGGCTTTTTATGTCGTTTCACAAATTTATAATCTACTAAATTCTAATTACATTTCTCTCAAACCAAATCTTTAAAGAAGGATCTAATTTGCTCGTTTTAGAGGTTTACAGAATCACACTACTCTCAAACCCTCTGCTAGTTTTGCATAATCCCAATCGCATTTTAGAGGTTTACAGAATTACACTACTCTCAAACGCGTTAGGTAAAGGGTGTCTAATTATTTCAGTTTTAGAGGTTTACAGAATTACACTACTCTCAAACCAGAAAGCTCGGTTCATATCCTGTAGTTTTGTTTTAGAGGTTTACAGAATTACACTACTCTCAAACCGGACACAGGACTTTGAGGCGTTGCAGTCGGTTTTAGAGGTTTACAGAATTACACTACTCTCAAACAGATAATCTTGCCTTAACCGCATCAAGTTCGTTTTAGAGGTTTACAGAATTACACTACTCTCAAACAGGTCTGTGAATGCTTTCTGATAATCCCTGGTTTTAGAGGTTTACAGAATTACACTACTCTCAAACTTTACAACAAGCCAAAAGTAGAACATTTGAGTTTTAGAGGTTTACAGAATTACACTACTCTCAAACTACAAAGGCAGCTTAAACGGTGCTGGTCCAGTTTTAGAGGTTTACAGAATTACACTACTCTCAAACGGAGGTATTGTCAAATTCGGTGCAGAAGCTGTTTTAGAGGTTTACAGAATTACACTACTCTCAAACTGCGTATATGGGATTGCAAAAGAATCTGTTGTTTTAGAGGTTTACAGAATTACACTACTCTCAAACAATAGATAAGAAAATCTCATCAATCTTGAAGTTTTAGAGGTTTACAGAATTACACTACTCTCAAACCAAGGCTAATGATCGTGTATTGAAAAATCATGGTTTTAGAGGTTTACAGAATTACACTACTCTCAAACCAAGATGCTTTGATGATGTCTGCAGGTATCGTTTTAGAGGTTTACAGAATTACACTACTCTCAAACGTCCTCTTGGTAAGCTATCGAATGCAGTCGGTTTTAGAGGTTTACAGAATTACACTACTCTCAAACCAGGACGCTTTGATGATGTCTGCAAGTATCGTTTTAGAGGTTTACAGAATTACACTACTCTCAAACGAATAGAATTTAGAAAACTTAGGTTCCATGGTTTTAGAGGTTTACAGAATTACACTACTCTCAAACCGCTTGAACAGATTCAAGGTAAGAATACCGGTTTTAGAGGTTTACAGAATTACACTACTCTCAAACAGTTAGTTCCTGTGTTTAATGACTACGCAAGTTTTAGAGGTTTACAGAATTACACTACTCTCAAACCAATGGGATGTAGCCGTTAAGAAATTATCCGTTTTAGAGGTTTACAGAATTACACTACTCTCAAACACCGACGATTTCCTCTAATTCGTGTAATGAGTTTTAGAGGTTTACAGAATTACACTACTCTCAAACTAGAAATGGCGGAGCAGTACCACGTGGCACGTTTTAGAGGTTTACAGAATTACACTACTCTCAAACTGAAAGGCTAGGATATGATCTAGAAACCATGTTTTAGAGGTTTACAGAATTACACTACTCTCAAACATCTGTCCGCCTGGTTTCATTCGAACTACGGTTTTAGAGGTTTACAGAATTACACTACTCTCAAACGTAATAACTCTGTTTCATTTGGTATTTCTAGTTTTAGAGGTTTACAGAATTACACTACTCTCAAACCCCAAATTAAATTTGAGGCTCAAGAGTAACTCGGGCTACCACCAGGTGTAATTCTGTATACTCCTTAAATAACACAAAAATCATTATCTAAAATATACCCATTTATAAGACTTTTATCAAGATTTTCTTTAACAAAAGATCCTGTCGTTAAACAAACTAATCGTAATTGTCTACTCAACATGTTGTGATAAAATGCATTAATCTCATCATCATTTAAAACTAAATCTAGATTTACCATAATATATACCATGGGAGATAATAATGTATCAACCACTTCTATGTAGGACATGAAATCCATAATATCCCCTGTACGATTAAACTCAAAGTTAAAGCTACCTAACTTAATAAGTTCAGCAGTACCAATTTCAAGTTTATGTTGGATTGATAAAGGATATCCAAATTCTAAAGAATAATAAAAAGCATGAAGACGATTTACAATATCTGCCACCTCTTCTGTCATCAACAAGGCTTCTTTAGATAATTGATTTTGTAATTTGGTTAATAAGGCTTTACTATTTATATCTACATATAATGGATTAAGTATTATATGTCCATATTTATCTAAATTGAACGCCTTATTATTATCATTTAAAATCCAGGGGCCTTCCCCTCCATCGCATTGTATATCAAGCTCTGTGACCATACGTCGAAATACTTTACAATTCTCAAATGATATAACCGTTACCTTATCACTAGATACTTCAAAGTCTAACGTAGAATCTTGATACATCAATTTCATATCATAAGCACCCTCTCCGTTGAGTCTATAACCTCACTTTGCTTATCTCCTACTACAATCTCCATTCTTGAAAACTGTTTTTCTGTAACAGTTAACATAAACAAGCTACCACTAGGTGGCTTATTTTTACGTACATGGTCCATTATAATGTTGGCACTAGTTGTATTAAGAACTAATTTTGAGTACACAGATTCTTGTAACATGAGGAATCCTGATACAATTAAATACTTTCTAAAATTCCTATATTCTTTTCTGTCTTCCGAAGTCGACGTCGGTAGATCAAACATCACTAGTATTCTCATAAATCTATAGCTCATATTCTATAAACCTAATCTCTGAAGCATCTTGATTCCGCAATGCATCAAATACACTTTTACAGTAAATGCGAATAGCAGCACTAAATGTCTGAATAGTATCATTAATTTTTACATCTTCAGATAGTAATTCTATAAGTGACAATTTAACATCTCGATTGAATTCTGTAGGTATCGACTTGATAACAACCGCATCAACAAAGCCTCTCAACGGTTCCATCAAATCAGAACCTAAATTATACGGATTAAATTGATTACAATGATTAAGACCTAGCTGAGTAATATAACCTAACGATAAAATCTCTCGATTTACCGCAGAAAGCAATATCGCATATCCATAATTCAGTGCTGCATTAATAGCATTATCCTGTTCGCGAGAAAATGATTTTCCAAACAAAGCATTAAAATATACTTTTGCAGCATGCCCCTCACGTTGAGTTTCATCATTTAGAGTCAACTCATCAAGATATTGGTATAGTAAATCTGCTTCAACTAACTCCTGATGCTGTAATAGCTCTGCTTGATTCATAATCTTACGTCGTACAATTTCTGTCCATATAGAAGCTTTCAACTCTTTAGACCATTCAGCCTGTTCAAAACATCGTTTACTACTATTGTGACTACCATGTAACGGAAGAAGCTCACTGGCTGGATTCCGTTTCTCATCACAAAACACAATAGCCACTTTTTTCTTAATCAACTCGTTTAGTAGTACGGCGGTGAGACTCACCGCCGTAGATTCAACAATCAGCATATATATTTCATCAATATATACCTTAGTCGTCTCAAAGTCTTTGCGAATAATCATGTAATTCATTTTAAAATCTAACTTAGAACGACTACTTATGACTACCGTACGCCAACTCATAATAACCCCTAATACTAACACATTCGTTTTAAACTATAGTTACTTCATTAGAATATAATCCTGTAATGGATTCATTGATAACTTTAAATTCATCTTGATTACTTATTTTACTCCCCACAGTTGATCTAGATGCTGTTATTCCTAAAGGCTTAACTTCAAAAGTAGTTTTTTGATTTGTTAATAAGTTTAAAAGCTCTATCAAATGAATACTCTGTTCTTCTAAAGACATTTTTTTAAATAAACCATATCCCTTTTCTGATAATTCAGCTGCTTTATTCCCTTTCATCTTTTGATATATAGGCATTTTAAGTTTACTTACCAAGTAATCAAAGAACTCTATATTTTTCTCTTCTACGATTCTAACCTCTATCGTATGCTTATTATCAAGAGCTCTTGTTGATACAACATTTGCCTTCAAATCCTTATTATCTTTTCTCATATTATTAAACTTCTCAAGCACTTTGAGGTATGGAATCCATTCATTTGAAACAATAACTTGAATCGCATTATCAATACAGAATTTACTATTAGTTTTCCCACCCAAATAATAATAGAATCCATTAACCTTAACTAATTGATTAATGCACAGTTTTCCATAAATGATAGAAATGTCTTTTGCTTGTGGAATAATAGATGCTACATAATTAATTAAATCTTGATCAGTTGTATTTCGATTTGTTAAATAGATTGGCAATGGCACGATTTCCTTAATCACTTCGCCTTTTTTACCTGTATATTGAACAATAATAGAATAGGCATTCTTAATTTTTGTCATGCCACCATACTTAGAAACATCTGCAAACACACTAGACTTGGTTTTCATCCCTATATAAGCACCATCTTTAGCTTTCCCTGCAACAGTAGCTTTATATATAGTTGCATCAGCTAATGCACCAGTTTGTTCTAATAAACGTTTCGTCACTCGAACATCGTTGCTGTCCATCATTTTCTTAACAGTATCCATGCTTGTTTTTACATCCCAAGCTTTTCCATCTTTAGCATTTGTGCAATTTACATCATAATTGAACATCTTCGCTAAATTATATGTACGATTAGCTCCATTCTTTTTAAAGAATGCACGGAAGTTACGAGTAAATCTTTCATGATATACATTACCAACAACAATATTTAAATAAGCATCTTTAGCATGATGGTGATGATTCAATGAGCGAACTTTGATAAAGTTATTATCATGACGGAAGTCTGTTACATTTTCAGCCTTTACAAAGACTACATCAACACCTGGGTAAAGACGACGCAGTAATGTTGTGGCAGCCTTAACAGATTGATTAGTTTCTACTAGTTGACGAGCAATAAAGCCACTTAAATCATCAGCTGTAAGTGGTGTAATGCGAGTAAGACGCTCATATTTCCGTTCACTAATAAGACCTTGTTGTTTTAAGAATGTCCAGAATGGCTTTTGTGTCTTTTGAATTTCTTCACTAATTGGATATGCATCTGATTTCTGAGCATTTGCAGTTCGTTTACATAACACTAAGTTATCAAAACTATCATCCTTGGTAAGGCTACGAGGATAAATATGGTCGATATCATAATTATCTGTATTTAACAGACTTAGCTCTATAATCTCACCGGTATAAGCACAGCGCCCCATTTGAGTATAATATAGATACAACTTTTTACTTCTTAAAGCCGCATCATCATATTTAGCCAAACTTGATTTCAGTTCCCCAAAGATTTCATTATTAAGGCCATTTAATAACACATCATCCTTTTTAATCGCTGCATATAAATCAGATAATCGTTTTTGACGAGAGTCTTTTTTCTTTTTCTCGTTTTTATTTGACCGTGTTACTTCTACAAAGATACGAGCCGGTAACGCTTTTTTAATATGTGCAACCTCATCAACGATGCGCAATGCTTGCCATACCGCACGCTTAACAGCTGGTGAAAGCGCTAAATCATCGATAATATCATGAGGGTTCACGATTTGACCTTCTGTTAATTTAGCATTTATTTCTTGAATACGTTCCATAAAAGAGAATTTATCGCCTAATAATTCCATCAAGTTATAGCTGAAATTACGCATCAATATAATAATAGTTTCAGGCGTACCATCACCAGCTTTATCACATCCCTCGATACCATTCAGTAATTTTTGGGAGAGACGGCCCCAATCTCGATATCTTAATTTTGTCAGCTTCTTGATAGCTTCATCATCAAGGCACGAAGCGAATTTTTTACGCAATGTTTCTCGCAACATTTTTTTACTTTCACCAAAGATAGTAATATCCGTAATAATCTCTTCAGCCATAGATCTATCAAAACCATCGCCAAGGATACGAACCATATCACGATAAGAGGCTAAATCATTTTTAATTTCCCCATCTAGACCTGTAATCTCATGTTTATGAGTTTCTGAAATATAACCATTATCTTTTAAAAACTGCTCTATCCGATTTTTAGTCATCTTTTTATGGTCTTGCTTAAATACAGCCTCAATAAGATGTTCTTTTACCACTTTCTCTAATGGTTTACCATCAATACGTACATTATTTAGTTCGTTAAGCAACATAAACTCACTATACAAAAGTGATGATTTGGGCAGCACATCCTCGCCCAAAAGGTAAGTGCATTTATTAGTAAGGTTTTTGATAAAAGCTGCTGCTGATTTTTCCCGATCAATTTTATCATCAAAATTCCACGGAGTTACTCGTCCAGATGCTTTCCGAACCGCCCAAGCAAAACCACCGTTATCTACATTATGATGAGTATTTAAAGGCCCTACGTAATACGGAATGCGAAACTCAAGCATTTTAATAAGTTTCTCTGCTACAGAAAAACCATCCGCCACTTCATTTAAAAATGGGAATTTAGGACCACATTTAGCAAGGATCGCTTTGAGTTCTTCTAAATGTAATTGATAAGGAATAACACCATTGTCTTTAATTCGTTGTAATGGTAATAATATTTGTAGCTCAATTTGACTAAGAATATATTCTTTATCCTTAGAATCAGATAGTCCTTCTACTATTTTCTTAGTGTATTTATAAAAATCTTCACGGTTACAACTAGTTTCCTCAGTACGACCTTGTTTAATATAATGCACATAGTTGTGTAGACCTTTTTCATCAACTTTGAACATTGTATTGTAAATGCTTCTATCCGACTTTAGTAAAGATTTCAATATAGCTAAATCATCTTTATGCTTGTTGAAAGCTTTTACCTTAGATTCAGAAATAGTAAGACCAGGTTCTTTAATGGACAGGAGTATAATAGCATCATATACAGATTTACAATCATCAATAATATAAATCTCATCACTCCAAGCTTTAGCTAGCTCATCTCGTTTATCGTCATATGTGTCTCCTGTTATTTGAAGCTTTTTAAGATCTTCTTCTAACTCTTCTACAGAGCCGAACAAGTCTATAAGACTAGCATTTAAACCTAATACTAAATTTGCAAATGCTTTAAGTCTTTTTTTATCTTCTTTGACTTGATCTTTTTGAGTTTTACTAGAAGTATCTACTGTATCAGTAGCTATATATGTATCAACCAAATGTTCTATGGCTTTGGCTTTATCAGATTTTGTTTTTCCAGCCTCCATAAGGATTTGCCCTATAGAGCTAATAGCAGAATTACAATCAAAGCAATTAAATGTAATATTTTCTAAAGCTTGTTTAATAACATCATCAAGCGTTGAAGCATTAGAGTCAAATGTAGCCCCTTCATAAAGGAAGTTACCACGATATTTTAAAATATGATGTACAGCTAAAAATAGTTTGCGAATATCATCAGTACCAGATTTCATCAATTCTGAACGCAAATGATAAACAGTAGGATACTCTTTAAAATAATCTTGATCATTATAGTTTTTATCGATAAACAAAATATGTTTTGAACTATGACCGGTCGTTTTATCCTCATAGTGGTACTTACTTTCACGAAGGCGCATAAAGAATGTAGGATCCACCTGTGCCATAGCATCAGCAAACAATTCTTCTAATAGTTTTAAGCGTAATTTACGACGTTCCAAACGACGACGCATGGACCGGAATCCACGACGTGCTACAGCGGATTCTCCCTCATCAAACAAACGACTTCCCCACATTTTATGAGATCGAAATTTCAGCAACTCATAGGCCTTATTGGTTACTGCCCAGCCCACTGAGCTTGTACCAATATCTAACCCCACAAAATAATCTTTAATTGGATATCCTTTCAAATGACTTGAAATAAGTTGGTTCGATGCTTGCGTTTCCATAAGTCCTCTCCTTTGGAAATTAATAATTGACATTCATCAAATGCTTAACTATACTATAATTAATCCAACTAGTTTTGGAGGTTTACAGAATTACATTACGAGTTCAAATACAAATTAATTTACAATGCCTTCGGGCTGCCCGACGTAGGGCACCTACTCTCAATTCTTCGGAATTGAGTTTTTTATTGCCAAAATTTACTATTTAAACGTGATATATAATCTATAAGTCGCCAAACACCGTATAATTAACTTCATTTTAGCATAAAACAATAAATTAATTCATATGTTTTTCATAAATCTTATAATTATACTCATAATCGAGTACATAAAAGTTAATAAATAGTTATGTTTATAAGTAAAGCCAAGCTACTCAAAATTTAACGTAGCTCGGCTTTTTCGTCTCTTTTATTCTAATATAATTATCTATAAATCATAATTTTACTTACTTTATCGCCTTTTTGTTCAAATTGTATGCCATGCATCATATCCGTACGATAGCGATATTTCCCATAAAACCATCGATTATTAGAGTCTACTAAATCAGGTCTACCGTATACATTAAGGACTTTTCGCATGGAGTCGCCTACGGCAATGCCTCTATGTGTTGTGGCATCACGATTCTCGATCATCATATAGGTAACAACTGACTCTACACCATCCATTTTAAAACTCCCAAAGGTAACACCACCATAGGTGAGTCCTCTACTAGTTTCTTTAGTAGGCTGCCCCAAACTTGCTTTCACACTATCAAAGGTATTACCTAATGAAACACCAAGAACCATCATATCCTCGTCTGGTAAGTTAGCACCTACAAGTTGTCCTCCCGCATAATGAGTATACTGCTCAGCTTTCGGCCAATCGTAAGACTGTTTCGCTGCATTTGTTTCAAGGCGATCCCACGTTTTGCTCAACCAACTTGCATCTGTCACATAACTATAACCACTTACCAATTGCAGGCCGATAACAAGCCCCGTAATCATGCATTTTCTTTTCATGTTCTCTCTCCTGAACGATCTTATAAACAACTGAATTACATTTTATCTTTACTTTGCATACGGATTACTTTATTCCGCAGTGTCTCAACATTTGCAAAATCAGAATATTCTACCGTATTACGCAGCTGAATATGAGAATATGGCGTAGCCCCATCAATATAAACTAAGCTCATTATATATACATTCTTGTCATCACGTAAGAATCGATGCATTAAAGACGTTTTTCCTGGTTGATAGTTATCTACTAAAAGACTAGGAACGCCATTATTCCAAACAGATGCTGATTGAATAGGTGCATCACCTATGATTTGACTTTCTGGCTTTATTTCCGAAATCTCGTCAATAAATGAATAGATATATTTATCATCTACTTTTACAGGTTTCTTAGCTACAATAAGTCGGATACCTGATCCACGATAGTCTCTCATTTCGGCAGAGTCCTTTAACGATTTCTGTGCTATTAGTTTGAGCCCTTTAGGAATACGATATGTGAAATTATCCCATTGAATACTTTCACTATAATGATCCATGTCATCTAACGATCGAATCGACGGAATTACATAATTACTCATAACGTGCTCGAGCTTGCCGGTAACAGGCTGATTTTTGTAGCTAAGACCTACCATATATTCTTGATTCGGTTGATTAAATAAACCAACTACAGCAACCATAGCAGGCGTATTCTCACCGAAAGACTCAGTTTCAATAGCCCATTTACCATGTGTGATACCCGGATATGTAAACTCCCCTTTTCGCTCTGATTTTAATTTGCCTAATGCATCATCATAATTCTGTTTTGTACCAATCGCAAAAAATATGGAATTCTCTCTTACAATAGATAAACGTTCACCATCACTGCGTTTTGGGTAATACTTACTTGCTAATAGTAGTCCAGGAACAGATGCCCGAATGTTATTACGCTCATCATGCAACAACACAACTGCAGACTCATTAACAAGTAAGTCCATCAACTTCTCCGAATCGCTTGCTATCTGATTGACTTCATCTCGTGTTAGTCCCCAGTCAGTTACATACATGTCCATGCGTTTTTTAGATTCAGAATGTAATTTTATAACATCACTAGCTCCTACATTGCTCAAGCTACCGGCCCGATAGTTTTCATAGGCATTGGCAGGGATATTCGCATCTGCCCCTGGTATAGGTGGCTGTCCTGCTGGCACTTCTATCTGTACAGCGCTTACATTCATGGTGAAAGCAGCTAGTACAGCCATGATAATCAAACTTTTACGTAACATAAAACCCTCTCTTTTTTCTCTCACATTACAACATAAATAAGCACAACCTTATTAGCATAAGTATACTATGTAAACAAGGCTGTGCCTATTATTAATAATTTTATAATTTAGTATATGTATGATATATCTATAATTGGTATATATAAGGTTTATCTCCATTTGACGATATATCCCTTTATCCCTATAATATAAGTAGATAGTCAGACGAGTAGTGACGTCAGGCTCATCTCACAAACAAATAACATGTAGAAATGGCCTTTTCGTTTTATCTAATTTCCGAAGAAACGAAGGGCTATTTTGCTATTTCTAGACAAATAAGCGCCACAAGTGCTCCAAAGGATATCATGACTGATAAAATCCCAAGGATAATCATAATGATTTTATAACCACTCATAAGCAACCCTCCCTTCAAAAACGAAGAGAGGCCCAACCTCGCCTAACTATCCTAAGTCTATTATAGAACGAACTAATATGCGATACAATAAGCATTATATTATATAAATATACGAATAAACTAATAAAAGCCAAGTTATTCCTAACTATAAATAGCTTGGCTTTTACATTATGTAAATAAGTTAAAAATATATCAGAAATCTAATATGCGTATTTAGGAGCTTTCAAAAGCTAATGAAATATCAGTCCAATAATAATCAGAATCGGAGCCAGGTAAGAAACACAAAAATAACAATAGCTAAAACAATAATAGTGCCATACATTAATATCCCTAGCTTTATAACAAAATCTATACTATAAAAGATAAATGTCCCCACTAAAGATTGGTCTTTCAAAGAAAAGTACCAAGCTTTCACTCTATAATAAATTTTTGGTTTATCAAACGCTGGATATAGTTTCTCATGCCACAAAATAAGCCACGGTAAAACCCAAATATTCCCAAAGGTAAATATCAATACTGGCAAATAATCCCTTAATGGATATGCTTCTAATACATATCGATCATAGAGCAATGTATAGAAAGCCCAAATAGAGATTCCCCAAATAAGTAAAAGTACAAGCTTTATTAGGAGTCCAAAAACAAGTTTTATCTTTAATCTATGTTTATTCACTGTTTTAACCACTCTAGTGCCATACATAAATATTACAACTCATCATCATAAGATAGTCCAAAGATCTTTTTATAGATCAAATTAGGCAATTTATATTTTTCATCACCAAATTCAGCAGGTAGAATCATAGCTTTTAGATTTTCTGCATATATACGTTGTTGGCGAATTTGTCCATTATTGTAATAGGTACCGCCATCATTAACGGTCCCTGTAATTCCTGAACTTCCTTGCTTTGCACGCCAAATAGAGATATATGGGGTCTTATCACCTTGTTTTAAACTTCTATCATGATCATTAATCAAATGGCGCAAAGAACGATCCATTTGGTAATCGTATTGTACTGAAAGTCCTTGAATCATATTCGCAGCAGGCATGGAAACATAAATGACGGCTTCAATACGACGATGGCCATTCGGCGCCGTTACAGACTTAACAGATGAAAGATCCAAATATTTTCCATCTCCTCTTCCAGAGTCAGCACTCGAATCGATGTGTTCAAATCGTTCTGCGTTTAATAAGTCAGCTTGTGATACGGCTTGGATTTGCATTGGCAACACGAGGCAGCTTAGTAACCATAGTGAAAGTAAATATATGCGTTTCATCATCCACCTCATTGGGCCACAATATCATCAAAATGCTGCTGATAGGCAGCCATAAACATTGCATCAGCTAA
>ERZ773069.1734-NODE-1734-length-12124-cov-3.018974_pt1 | contig 12124 bp, 10 predicted proteins | sample MGYA00580619_ERZ773069 | MGnify/ENA primary metagenome ERZ773069 (study PRJEB29015, sample SAMEA2738007) | human oral metagenome | biome: human oral; feature: human-associated habitat; material: dental | place: China | collected 2108 ...
AAAGTATAGGCTTGGTATGAATATGAAGATGGTAAATAATCTATCTGCCGAGACGGGTTTTGATTGCACTCCTGTAAAGGGTACTGATGCAAGAAAGATTTTTGAATATGCGCTATGGCTTTCCATAAAACTGAAAAGAGAAGAATATATTGATTTTATCAGAGGTATAACACCTATAATAGAAGAAATGTTCGAAGTGATATTAAAGAAAAAAGGAAATCTGGACATTGATAAATATTGCAGGACAACTAACAATGTACGATTTTGGGATCAAAATAAAACAAAAGAAAAACTGCCTAACCATACAATGAGTATAAAAGAGATAGTAAACAGTGCCTATGGAGCTAAACATAACAAAGACGGAAGAATAAACCCCGATAAGGATTTTGCATTGACTTATGTAAAGTCGGAAGCTTTGGTTTATCTTATAGAAGCTGTTATAAACGACATTAAACTCTCTGAGCTTGTAACAAATCTTAGAAGCGTAGAAGAAAAGGTAAGAAATATAGCAGCCCATGATATCGCATCTATAGATGACAACTATATAAAAAATAAGACAGGGTTTAGTACAAAAAATGTTATGGACATGATAAAAAGTTTATTTACATATACCGATTTTAATATCAAGTCCGAATATTGGAACTCTTATGAAGAGATGAATAAAGGATTGAAGGCTCTTATGTAACAGTATAAAAACTTACGGAGGACGGATGTTAAACACAATTAAATTCGAGCTTGAGGGGGAACTTGATAAGGGGCGAAATGACTTTTTAGGTTCTCTTCTTCAAGGCTTTATAATGGAAAATATAGACAGCGGCTATGCAGGTATTTTACATGAGAGCAGTCTGCATCCCTATAGCCAATATATAACCGAAGATAACGGTAAAGTAATATGGACTCTTAATACACTTAGTATTGAAGCAAAAGATAATATAGCGGATATAATTAAAAGTAAAAACCTTATATATCTAAAACATAAGGACAGGAATATAAAAATAAAATCTTTTAATGAAGAAAGTATGGATTACAGCAATATGGTAAAAAAATACTACTTACAGAATCATAAAAGAGTGCTAAAGATAAGGTTTTTAACGCCAACATCATTTAAGCAGGATGGAAGATATTGTATATTTCCAAGTGTAAGACTTATTTTTCAAAGTTTAATGCTCAAATTTGATAAGGCTGCCACAGACATGGAGGTATTTAGCAAATCTGTTCTTGAAAATTTTGAAGAATATATTGAAATAAGCGGCTATAAGTTAAGAAGTACATTTTTTCACCTTGAGGGTGTCAGGATTCCTTCATTTATGGGAGAAATTACCTTAAATATAAAAGGTCCTGCTCAACTTGTAAATCTTGCACATATGCTTGTGTTTTTCGGCACATATTCGGGAGTAGGGATAAAGGCAGGAATAGGAATGGGAGGTATAGCGTATAATGAGTGATAAAAATGCAGATATAAAAAATAAATTTATATTTAACAGCTTACTGTATTATATGGATAAGATTATCAGCAAAGTTAATAAAGCTGAGGATAAGGATGCATATATATACATAACATATCTGGCAGAAAAAATAGCGGCTGCATTTGATAAAAAAACATTTAAAGAAGAGGGTTTTGACTTTATAAAGGGTAAAAATCTAAGCAGTATATTTAATACATTAAATGGAAATAATCAAACATATGGATATGATTCAAGTATTTTGTACGAAGATGAAGAAATAAGCTTTCCGGAAGAGAAAACTCTAAAGCCGGCAGATGATTTTTATAAAGTGATTAATGAGATGTTATTAAAGAAATTAGAGGAAGCGGAATGTAGTTTGGATTTTATTAATTCGTGTTTAGAAGTATTGGAGCAGACTGCTGCTTATATCCCTTTAATTACTGACAATGATGATAAGTCGGACATATCGCTTTATGAGCATATAAAGCAAAGTTTGGCAATAGGCAGTTGCATATTTGAGTATTTATCAGAAAAAGATATGCTGCAAAATCAAGAAAAGATATATGACGATTCCAAGGAATTTTACGAAGAAAAAAGTATTATGCTTTACAGCATGGACTTTTCAGGTATTCAAGCATTTATATATGGTCAATACGGAAAAGAGGATGTGCTTAAAAACTTAAGGGCAAGATCTTTCTATCTTGAGATACTTCTTGAAAATGTAATAGATGAACTTTTGGCAAAATTGTCACTTTCAAGAGCTAATCTTTTGTATGCAGGTGGCGGACACGCCTACTTTATATTTGCCAATACAGAGCAAACAAAGGCTTTGCTTGATGAATTTGATACTGATTTGAGAGCGTGGATGCAAGAGAACTTCGGCATTGATTTATTTATAGGAAGCGGATTTACAACCTGCTCATGCAATGACTTTTTGAATAAGCCGGAAGGTGCATACAGTCAGTGTTTTAGCAGGGTATCAAGTGCGATATCTGAAGATAAGTTAAAAAGGTATAATGCAGCTCAGATACTAAGCTTGAATAATCAAAAAAACTCTGACAGTGAAAGAGAATGTAAAATCTGCCACAGTTGTGACAATTTAGATAGTGAAGGTGTGTGCAGTCTTTGCAGCGGATTTGCAAAACTTTCCAAAAACATACTTAAAAGAGAAATATTTACGGTGGTGAACAGTAAAAAAGACGGAATACTGCCTATCTATAAAAAAGGTTGGCTGGGTGCGGAAAATATAAGCAGAAAGGAAGGCGGGGAGTATCTAAAATCAAAAAAAGATATACTTATTCGTGCGTACTCAAAAAACAGTCTGTATAAAGGAAAAGATTTTGTAAAAACCATTTATGCAGGAGATTATCATAAGGCGGATACACTTGAAGGCTTACTGGCTAATGCTGAGGGCATAAAAAGGTTGGGTGTATTAAGAGCAGATATAGATAACCTCGGAAAGGCTTTTGTCGGAGGATTTGCTCCAAAGGATCAGACTCTTTCCAAATCGGCTGCATTTTCGAGGAAACTTACACAGTTTTTTAAATATAATATCAACCATATATTGAAGAGCCCGGAGTATAAAATTCCTTTTAAAGATGCAGATGAAACCGCTCAGGAAGATAAAGGAAGAAAAATGGCAGTAATATACTCCGGTGGAGATGATGTATTCGTAGTAGGTGCTTGGAGGGATGTACTGGAATTTGCTGTAGATCTATATAAAAATCTGAAAAAATACACACAAGGAACTCTTAGCATATCGGCAGGCTTTGGTATATATATGCCCAAGTATCCCATATCATATATGGCAGCAAAAACAGGTGAATTGGAAGAATATTCTAAAAAACTGGACGGAAAAAATGCATTGACAGTTTTCGATAAAGATAATTCTTATCACTGGGAAGAGTTTATTGATGAGGTTATGGGAGAGAAATTCCCTCTAATCAGTGAGTTTTTTGACTTTGTGGAGGATAAAGGAAAGAGCCTTTTATACAATTTATTGGAACTTTTCAGAAAAAAAGATAATAAGATAAACCTTGCAAGACTTGCCTATACACTTGCAAGGCTTGAGCCTAAGGGAAAGGTTAGTGAGGAAGAGAGCAATATATATCAAAAATTCAAAGAAAATGTGTATAAGTGGATGCTAAGTGATAAGGATACAAGGCAGGTAATAACTGCTATATATATCTATAGTTATCTGATAAGAAAAGAGGAGGACAAAAAAGATGTATGATGATAGAAATTTTAAGGGAAGAGGTACACGAGAAAATAAAAATAACAACAGAAATTATCAAGAAAAAACTATAGTAGAAAAGGTACCTATAATACTTGATGATGATAATTATGTAGAACAGGCTGAAGAAGTCATATTAAGCCTTATAAAGAAAAATGGAAGGAATGGTATTTTGACAACTTCCAAAATAAGGAAATTACTCTCAATGTTAAGTGATATATATACTAAAGTAAGACATACAAGGGATGATAAACTGGCTAGAGCTATACTTATTAGACTACAGTATTTTAAATTACATACCATATATGAAGCCGGTAGAGAAAATGGTAGTAGAACACCTGTGAAAGATTTTATAGAAGAAGCACAGCTTATTGAACAAATAGACAATATAAAAAGCGATAAAAACAAACTGATATTATTTTGCCATTACATGGAAGCTTTGGTTGCATATAGAAAATATCATGGTGGAAGGGACGAATAGGAGGATAAAGATATGTATGGAAAACTTGAAATAAGCGGAGTTATAGAGTCATTAACAGGACTTCATATAGGTGGAGGTTCACAATTTGCTGCAATAGGAGCGGTTGACTCGGTAGTAATAAAAGATATACAGAATGACTTACCTATGATACCCGGAAGCAGTCTTAAGGGGAAGCTTCGCTCTCTTTTATCAAAGCAGTTAAGTGACGGAAAGCTTCCAAAAGAACATAATCAAGATGATGACAGGATAAAAAGGCTTTTTGGTCATGCAGAGTCCAAGAATCCTAAGACAAGCAGAATATATTTTTCAGATATATTTATGAGCGAGGAAAGCAGGGAAGAACTGGAAAACTCAGACATGGATGCTACAGAAATAAAGTTTGAAAATACTATTACAAGGTCTACCGGTGTAGCCAATCCAAGGCAGATAGAAAGAGCGATAAAAGGTATAAGCTACGATATGAGCCTTATCTACAATATAGAAAATGAAAGCGAAATAGAGGAAGATTTCAAGTTGCTCAAAATGGCTTTTAAACTCTTAAAATATGATTATCTGGGTGCAAACGGCTCAAGAGGATATGGCAGAGTGGACATAAAAGACTTGGATGTAAAGGCATTAATAGTAGATGAGGAAGATGAAAATTGTAAAAATGTAATAGAAAGCTGCAAGAATATATTAAAGGAAGTGTAGTATGAGGTATAAAATACTAAAATTAGAATTTAGTACGGCTGTTCATTTTGGCAGAGGCGGTCTGGAAAAAAGTCAAAATGTACTGAGTGCAGACACTATATTTTCGGCTTTATTTATAGAGGCATTAAAATATAACTTATCTGATGTGATGTTGGATTTATTTAAAAAAGGAAAAGTAAAAATTTCCAATGCATTTCCCTATATAAAGGATGAGTATTATGTACCGAAGCCCATTATACAATTAAAAAAGGATAGTGAGGGAGATTCTATAATAAAGAAGGCATTGAAAAAGTTAAAGTACATACCTCTGTCAAAGTTTAGAGATTTTATAGAAGGGAACTTGGATATAAAGCAGGAAGAGGATACATTCAGTAACAATTTGGGAAATTTTTCTTTAGTTGAAAAAGTATCAATGCAAAGTGCCAAAGAAGATGAGGTAAATAACCTGTATGCCATAGAAGTATTTAAGTATAAAAAAGGAAGCGGTTTATACTTTTTTGTAGGCTTTGAAGAAGAAAAAGACTTTGAAGTTATTAATAAACTTATAATAAGCTTATCCTATACAGGCATAGGAGGTAAAGTATCATCAGGCTACGGAAAATTCAAATCAGAGATAATAACTCCAAGTGAGGATGTAATAAAAAGCTTTGAGAGTAAGGAGGGCTACAAACAATATATGTCCTTATCCATATGTTTGCCTAAAGAAGAGGAACTTGAAAAAAGTCTTGATAAAGCCTCATATATTATTGTTAAAAGAAGCGGTTTTATAGCATCTTCAAGCTATGCGAATACATTTAGAAAAAAGAAAGATATATATATGCTTGAGGCAGGCTCGGTATATATTAATGAATTTACAGGTGATATATATGATGTGTCGGAGATAGATAAAAATATAGGCACACATCCTGTATATAGATACGGCATACCGTTTTTTATGGGGGTGAGGTAATGGGAGCTTATTTGAAAAAATATGATATTGAACTTACAACACTGGGACCTGTTTTTATAGGAAGCGGTTATAATACCAATAAAAAAGAAGCCATATTTTTTAAGAATAAGGTTGTACTTATAGATACAAAAGAAATGTTTGAATATCTGATTAGAAGAAACCTGCTTAGAAGATATCAGGAGTATATGCTTGATTCCGGTAAAGACTTAGCCGCTTTTTTAAAGGAAAATAATATAGGCAGTGAAGTGTATGAAAAGTGGAAAAGTAAGACAATTCCCTTGCTTGATACTGAAGATACTTCGCAAGGTGGAATAAAACAAGAAGGAATAAAACAAAAAGGTATAGATAGATTTATTAGGGATGGAAGGGGGCTGGTTTATGTACCCGGCAGCAGCCTAAAGGGTATGTTTAGAACAATTCTTACAGCTGCGTATCTTATAAAGAATAAGGAATATGCAAAAAAGACAGGTGATAAACTGGAACTTGCATTAAGGCAGTTAGGGCAGAGTACAAAGCCTAGAGATTGGGAGCTGGCACTTGACAGAGCTATGGGTGAGATAGACACTGAGATTTTTCATAAGAACTTATTTTCCAATCCCGAATGTAAGATGGGTAATAAAGTAAATGACAGTCTAAGAGGTTTTATGGTGTCTGATAGTGAGTATATAGCCGATGAGGATATGTGTATTTGTCAAAAGCTTGATTTTAGCCTATCTGCAAGAGAGGTTGCCCTGCCGCTGTACAGAGAGTGTATAAAGCCTAATGTAAAGATAAGATTTAGCATAACTATAGACAGCAGTTTCTGTAAATACAGTATAGAAGATATACTTGAAGCTATAGAGCTTTTTTCAGTCGATTATAAGAATAAATTTACAGGCAACTTTACTAAAGCTCCTAAACTTAATAATAAGTATATATGCTATTTGGTTGGAGGGGCAGGTTTTGTAAGTAAAACTATGATATATCCGAGTTTTGAGAAAACTAAAGCGGTCAAGTTCACAGCTAAGTGGCTTAGTATAAAGTTCAATAAAGTCGGTCATGATAGAGATACACAGGTATCGCCAAGGATGATTAAGTGTACAAGATTTAATAATACAGTTTATCAGTTTGGGGCTTGTTGTCTTAGTAAATATAGTGAAGATGTATTGAAACCGGATTGATGATGATATCCTAAGGAGGTTTATATGTCCTGCCTTTATATTACAGAACAGGGTTCAAAAATTACCGTATCTGAAGGAAAAGTTGTTGTAGAGTGTAAAGATGGCTTAAAGCGAATAGTACCGCAGGAAACTCTGGAATCTATTATGATATTCGGAAATGTGTTAATGACTATACCTGCACAAAAGCTATGCCTTGAAAGCGGTATAAAGGTTACTTATCTATCCACTAAAGGAAAATACTTTGGCAGACTCGAAAGCACCGCTCACTTTAATGCAAAAAGACTCAAAGCCCAAGTGTATTTGAGTGATAATGACGGTGACTGCCTTGAGTTTGCCATAAAGGTACAAAAAGCCAAAGTACATAATCAAAGGATCATACTGAAAAGATATGAGAAAAATTCAGATAAGGACATAAGAGAAGAACTCAAAAGAATGGAGATATATGAGAATAAAATATCACAGTGTGAGTGCATAGATGAAGTAATGGGTTATGAGGGAATGGCTGCAAAGGAGTATTTTCGGGCATTGTCAAAAATTGTAAGGGAGGAGTTTGCTTTTAATGGGAGAAGCAGACAGCCTCCCTTGGACGCATTTAATTCTATGCTGAGTTTTGCCTACACAATAATATTTTATGAGATATACGCAGAACTACAAAATAGAGATCTCAGTCCATATATAGGTTTTATCCATAAGATAAAGCAAAATCATCCGGCACTTGTAAGCGATATGATAGAAGAGTGGAGGGCAGTACTGGCAGATGCTACAATACTTAGCTTAGTTCAGGGAAGAGAAATAAGTAAAGAAGAGTTTACTACAGATGAAGAAACAGGAGCAGTACAACTGTCAGATAATGCAATCAAAATATGTGTAAGAAAACTTGAAGAAAAAATGCGAAAAAACATAAACTATCTTGAATATTTGGACTCTCCTACAAGTTTCAGGCGTGCAATATGGTGGCAGGTAAAAACATTTGCCGCCTGTGTTGATGAAGAAGACTTTACAAATTATAAACCTTTAAGAATAAAATAAAGCTGATTTTACAGGTAAAGTATGTAGATATGAAAGAAGAGTTGTTGTGGGGTCAGGGATAATTACAATTACATCCGGGTTTTGTATAAAAATAAAGGATATAGATATGAAAAAAGAGTCGAAAGAAGAGATAGATATTGAGTTAAAATACAGGGTACTAATAATATATGATATCACTGATAATAGGCATAGACTTAAACTATCCAAGTATTTATCGTCTTTTGGAAGTAGAGTGCAAAAATCGGCTTTTGAAGCAAAACTTAATAAAAAACAATATATTAAACTTATAACAGGTCTTGAAAGGCTTATTTGTAAAGAAGATAATGTAAGAATATATAAACTTTATGAGGATAGTGAAATTATAACATACGGTGAATTTAATGAGGATGAGTTTGAGGAGGTGGTGATAATATAATCAAGATGTAATACTGCTTGATAAATATATGCTTGGTATAAATTAAATTCTGTGATATAATGACGAAGTCTTGGAACAACTTATAGCCTTCCACACAAAGAAGTTATTAAGCAGATATTAATGATGCAAATATGCAGTATTATGGTAAAGAAAAATACCAAGAATTTTTATTTTAAGACGGCTACTGTAAATAAAGGCTGTAGCGATAATACTAAGAATAATTCCTACCTCAAATAATAGAAAAATAGCTTTGCCACGCAAATGGCATTTTCAAGCCCTGTTTTATGGGGCTTGGCGAGGGGTAGGGATTAGAAATGATAACCCCGATAAGGGGACGGAAACAATATATGGCTTAATTTTGCTATAAGCTCCACCTATGAACCGATTAGAAATGATAACCCCGATAAGGGGACGGAAACACGAGTTAACTCATTATAGTAACTGTCAACACTAAGATTAGAAATGATAACCCCGATAAGGGGACGGAAACGAGCCTGTCAGCGTCTACTCTAACAGCTAAGTCCTTGTGATTAGAAATGATAACCCCGATAAGGGGACGGAAACTTTCAAGGTCATCGTAATGCCAAATTCCAAGCACGATTAGAAATGATAACCCCGATAAGGGGACGGAAACATAGGAACTGTAAATCTTTACTGCAAAGTAAAGAGATTAGAAATGATAACCCCGATAAGGGGACGGAAACAAACCCACTGGAACAGTTGCTCCTCTATGTGTGATTAGAAATGATAACCCCGATAAGGGGACGGAAACTCGTTTTCGTCCTCAAAGCCTAATTCTAAATTAAGTGATTAGAAATGATAACCCCGATAAGGGGACGGAAACATGGTCTTGACCAACTTATATTATTTGATATAAGATTAGAAATGATAACCCCGATAAGGGGACGGAAACGAGTATGAGGAAGTGGCAGAACAAGCCGACTTTGGATTAGAAATGATAACCCCGATAAGGGGACGGAAACTCATAAAGCCAGACACCTAAAGCTTCGCCGTCAGGGATTAGAAATGATAACCCCGATAAGGGGACGGAAACTAAACTTCAATCTCCAATTGCTCGATTTCGTCCCACTCGATTAGAAATGATAACCCCGATAAGGGGACGGAAACGCAACCATTTCTAATGATAAATTCTCATTAAAAAAGATTAGAAATGATAACCCCGATAAGGGGACGGAAACGTTAACTCATTATAGTAATCATCAACACTAAATAGATTAGAAATGATAACCCCGATAAGGGGACGGAAACTTTTTAATGCAGTAGGTGCATAAGCAAATATTTAATTGTCGATTAGAAATGATAACCCCGATAAGGGGACGGAAACAATAATCATCTATTACACCCCTCCGCCATTGTTTCGATTAGAAATGATAACCCCGATAAGGGGACGGAAACCCATGTCAAGCCATATATATGGCTTAGTCATGTATCAGATTAGAAATGATAACCCCGATAAGGGGACGGAAACCCTGTATAAAAACAACAAAACCCCCGATTTTACGAGGGTTCTCTTTATTTGTGTTGTATTTCATGTTGCATACTTTCAAGGTGATTGAATAAATTTTTTGTAAATTTCTCTTTATAATCTTCCATAACTCCTCTGTAAATTTTCTTGAGTACATGGTCGGATGACCAGCCACCTCGTTGCATTATATATACATCTGGAATACCTAATGCATGCATCATACTTGCAGCATAATGTCGCAGATCATGAAAACGGAATACATTTATGTCTAAGTGTTTAAAAGTACGCTGAAATCGTCCTGAAATCTGATTAGGGTTAAGATTTACTACTCTGCCGGCAGCAGGTAGTTTTTGAATAATAAAATCCGGCATTTCTACTTCTCTAGTGCTCGAAGTTGTTTTTGTTGTCTTTATGACAAACTTTCCCCCGCCTGCATCAACCATGGCTTTGTTTATTCTGATTATATTCCCTTTGATGTCTTCAGATTCAAGGGCTGATATTTCCGACCTTCTCATTGTTCCGTAGGCTGCTAAATACACCGCTTTTTCCATTTCCGTATCGTTCTTGGAATAATATTCTATAAGAGTCTTTACATCGTTATCAGTTGGTACATACAAATCGTTTGCGAGCTTTTGTGGCAAGGTAGCTGATATCCTCATGTGCGGCTTAAATGTATTCAAAACCGCACGGAGCAATCCATATGCGTTCTTCACGCTTTTCGGACTATGGGCAGCAGAATAATGATTAACCCATTCCTGAATTGTCTTACTATTGATTTTATCAAGTTTTAATTCCTTAATAGTTTCATAAGCTATATTATTTAGTTGCCTATATCCCTTAAGAGTTGAAGGAGAAAGTACATTTGATTTTAAAGTACAATACTTTTCGATTGCTACTTTAAGAGTAATAGAACTGTCAGATGTGTTAAATTCTCTTTCTTTTAATTTATATGAAGCGGCTAGATACTCTGCTTCTTTCCTTGTCCTTGCAGTAAAAGACTTGTAGTGTCTTTTGCCCTTTTCATCTGTATAGTCATAGATTTGACATCTATAGTTCCCAGAGGGCAGTTTTCTTGCCGTAGCCATATCATATCCTCCTTATTTTTAGGTATAAAAATAGCACCCTTGCAAGGATGCCGCCGGAATGATATAATCTAAGTGTCGAGTTTAGATATATCTTGTAGGGCATCTTGCAGGATAATCTATAATAAAGTCCTTGTGTTCCCGCACAGGGACTTTATTTTTATTATATTATAAGAATTTTAAGACTAGATGTAATGCTTTACATATTTCTCTTAAAATCATAGTAACTTTCATATTTAACTTATATTTCGATTGGAGTAAAGCTGTCAACTACTCTACCCAATATATTTAAATAAATTCCTTGTTCTATAGGCAAATCTATGTAAATATCATTATATTTTTTATTAATTGAAGCAAGCCTGATCCTATCTCCTTCAATGAAAACTTTTTTTAAAAATGATTTGCCATCATAATCAACCGCATATACAGCTCCTTGAATATTATCATAGCCCTGCTGTATAAGAACCACATCGCCATCGTCATATTTAGGTTGCATACTATCTCCAGTTACCATACTGGCAATATCATAATATGGCAAATCATCTCTATCAGTGTATACATCAAATGTTTCGTTATCATCCTGATATTTATAACCTATACCTGCTGCAAGTCTCTCAGTTGCAGTTACAACTTGTAATGACTTTCCTTGAGCTGCGTATTCTTCTTGAAGTTCTTTTATAGAAAGAGTACTTGGTAATGATAACAGCTTTTCTTGTTCTTCAAGCTGTAGTTTTGCGAAATCAACCACTTTTCCTCTTCTGGATAAATCAAGTTGAGTATATATAGTATCTATTAAATAAGTATCTAATGGAGATATATCAAGTATATACTCTTCATTCACATTCAACGCTTTTGCAAAATCGGAAACTTTATTTAATGGAAATTGTCTTGTTTTATTGAAGTACCTAGACATAGTTGACTTGGCAATATCTACCCTACGAGCAAGTTCACTTAATGATATATCTTTATCATTACAAATTTCTTTAATCAAATCTATGATCTCATCATTGCTTCTCATGTTTTTCTCCTTTTTTAAGATAATACCATAGTTCCCATAAGAAAACAATATATAAAATAAAAAAAATAAATAGTTGACAAATGGGAACGGTAGGCTTATAATGCAATCACAACTTGAGGAAAGGAGTGAAGATGTT
>ERZ773069.1735-NODE-1735-length-12121-cov-4.616194_pt1 | contig 12121 bp, 9 predicted proteins | sample MGYA00580619_ERZ773069 | MGnify/ENA primary metagenome ERZ773069 (study PRJEB29015, sample SAMEA2738007) | human oral metagenome | biome: human oral; feature: human-associated habitat; material: dental | place: China | collected 2108 ...
TTCCACTTTTTGTAACTTCTTCCTGTTCTGTCTGTTTTATTAAAACTCTTTCTCCTAATGGTTTAATTATCATTTTTCCCTCCTAAAGTCATTCATTTTTATCTTTTTATTTTAAAATCTTCTTAGCACTCTATATCTTTAAGTGCTAACAATATAATAATACATTTTTGAAAATTTTGCAAGTCTTTTTTTAAAAATTTTTACTTTTATTTTATATTTTATAATAAAACATCTATAATCTCTAAATCTAGTGAAAAAATTTTTAATTTTTTTCTTAAAATATCCACAAAGAATTCTCCTGTTACTTTATATAAAAAATAATTTTTAAAAATAAGTACAAAAACTGTAAAAATATGGTATAATGATATATACAAAAAGTTTTTTAAAAATAATAAGTATAAATCAAAATATAAAAGAAAAGGAAGGTAAAACAAAAAATAATGCAAAAATTTGAAGATTTTGGATTAAGTATAGAAATGCTTAATGCTTTGAGTAAAAAAGGATTTGAGGAACCAAGTGAAATACAAAAACTGGTAATCTCTGAATTACTAAAGGAAAGAACACATTTAATAGGACAGGCGCAAACAGGAACAGGAAAGACTGCCGCATTTGGTATTCCAATTTTAGAAACAATTGAAACGGATAAAACAGTTAGAGCTTTAATTTTAGCACCGACAAGAGAACTTGCCAATCAAGTTGCTGATGAAATTTATTCATTAAAGGGTGAAAAGGATTTAAAGGTTCTTGCAGTTTATGGTGGAGCTTCTATTGAAAATCAAATTAAAAAATTAAAGTCTGGAGTTGACATTGTCGTTGGAACACCTGGGCGTGTTATGGACTTAATGAGAAAGAAAATCTTAAAAGTTGATCAACTAGACTATTTTGTTCTAGATGAAGCTGATGAAATGCTTAATATGGGATTTTTAGAAGATATTGAAGCAATTTTAGAAAAAACTAACGATGAGAAAAAAATGTTATTCTTCTCAGCTACAATTCCAAAAGCAATTATGGCTATTGCTAAAAAATTTATGCCAGAACATAAATTATTAAAAGTTGCCAAAAAAGAACTTACAACTAATTTGACTGAACAAATTTATTATGAAGTTAAACAAGAAGATAAGTTTGAAGCATTGTGCAGAGTTTTAGATTATGAACAAGATTTTTATGGAATTGTATTCTGCCGTACAAAATCAGAAGTTGATGATGTTACAAATAAATTGAAAGCTAGAAATTATGATGCTGAATGTATTCACGGAGATATTACTCAAGTTCTTAGACAAAAAGCTCTTGATTTATTTAAGAAGAAGATATTGACAATATTAGTTGCAACAGATGTTGCTGCACGTGGAATTGATGTAAGCAACCTGACACATGTTATAAACTACTCTATCCCACAAGAAGCTGAATCTTACGTTCATAGAATCGGAAGAACAGGACGTGCCGGACAAAAAGGTGTAGCAATTACTTTCGTAACTCCAAGAGAAGCAAGCAAACTTGCTCAAATTAAACGTATTACAAAGACAGAAATCAAAAGAGAACATATTCCAAATGTTGAAGAAATTTTAGAAGCTAAAAAAGAAGCACTGCTTGCTTATGTGGATGAAATTATAATGGAAAACGACTTTGACGCATATTCAGAACTTGCCCAAAGACTTATGGATGGAAGAGATGCCAAGCAGGTTCTAGCCTCTGTATTAAGACACGTTTACGAAGATGAATTCTTACCTGAAAACTATAATGAAATAACAGATGTAAAAGTTAAAATTGATGATAAGACAAGATTATTTATCGCTCTTGGAAGTAAAGACGGCTACAATGTTGGAAGATTACTTGATTTGTTAAACAAAAAAGCAAAAACTCCAGGAAGAAAAGTAAAAGATGTAAAAATTATGGACAAATACTCTTTCATAACAGTACCATTACAAGAAGCTGAATACATAATGCGAGCCTTAAATTCTAAAAAAGATGCAAAACCACTTGTTGAAGAAGCTACAGGAAGCAGAAATGGCGGTGGAGAAAAATCTGGTAAAAAATCAGACAGAAGAAGAGACAGAAAGGGAAGAAAAAAATCTTCTGGTAAAAAATCAGATAAATCTTCTAAAGGTAAAAAAGATAAAAAAACAAGAAAAGTAAAAAAATAATATAAAAAACAAAAAAACTCAGAAGATAAACTTATTTTCCGAGTTTTTTATTTTTTCTAAATATTTAAATTGCTTTTACTAATTTCCATTATTTGTTATTTGGATTAGTCCTGTATTCCTTCAGCAATTCATCATTTTCCATAATAAACGGCTTAGCCACAGGCTGTCCCCATGCAGTATCATATTTATTCATCAAATAGTCGTTAAGTTCTGTCCGATTGTTAAATTTTAAAACCTGATAAGGCTGTTGAAATGCCAATTTTTCAACGAACAATAACTTTCCATCCTTTTCAGGAATTAAAATCCCAACATGCCCTATAAACAGGATATTTTCTTCAGGATCATCATTAAAATGGAAAAATACAGAAATCATTGATATTTTACTATTTTTATCAAACTTAATTCCCCGCTCTTTCCAGGCATTTTTCACATTTTCAGCATGAACTCTCACATCCTTAGTCATCTTTGTCGGAATTTCTGAAAATAAATTAATAAATTTATTCTCTTCATTTTGAGAAAACAGCTTAAACGGCATATTCTTCAATGATTCTATATCCATAAAAAGCATTTCCCCAGTTTTTACAACTGGCTTTTCCATTTTTATATAATTTTTCATCAATGTGAATGCTGTTATCCGACAGTTAAATCCAGGAAAATTTTTATTCTTTTTGTCCCAAATTTTCTGTATCGCCACTTCATCATAAATTGGATTTATATTTTTAGAATTAATAAATCCTGACTTTATCAAATCTTTATTTTCAGTCGCTTCATTATAGTAATTTACACTTTTAAAAAAAAGATCTATATTATTAGAATCAACCCCTGCATTTTCCAAGCTTTCCTTAATCTCATCCTGAGCCATCTTATCTGCTATATTTGAATAATTTATGCTTTTTAAATATTCCTTTTCTGTTTTTGAATTTTTTATATTTTCAGCAGCACTCTTTTTTTTTATATTGCTCTTTTCGATACTATTTTCATTGGAACAGCTTAATACAAATATAATTGCTGCTAAAATCAATAACATTTTTTTACTTTTCATTTAATCACCATTTTAATAAATATTTTTTATTTTACAATTTAATATTTGAAATTAAGATTTATTATTTACATTAAAACTTTTGCTATTATTTGTAAAATAATTTTTTTTATTTTGTGAAACTGAGATTTTCAAATCTTCCATATCATTTTGAGCTGTCTTATTATCAGAATCTTTATCTTCAGCTAATTCCAAATACAAATATTTTCCATCTTTTGCTTCCACATTTTCATCATCTATCTTATCACTTGTATATATTTTAGAAACTTCTCTTTTTACTTTTGTTTCAGTTGTATTAACGATTGGTTCATCATTTTTATCTTCTGTATTTTTTTTAGAAATATTTTTTTGGGTAACTGTAATTGCATTTTTTGATAATTTTTCATTTTTTATAGACTTATCAAATTCAATAACTACAGCTTTTACTTTTTTCCCAGAACCTTTTTTCTCAGTTACTGTCGTTACATTTTTTACATTATTTACACTCAGATTTCCCTTGTCTGCAATTTTTATATCAATATGATTATCCTTACTTTCTGTCAGTATCACAAGCCCAACTAGCATAATCAAAGCTCCAAGCACTGCATTTCCTAAACTTTTCATTTTCATAACATTTCCTCCTATTCTTGAAATATTTTATATTTAATTACCTTATTAATTTATTTTTTTATTATACATCACATTTTTGTCAAAATTTTGTTTTTTTTCCTAAAAAAACCTTTTAATTTCCCAGTATTTTACAGAGAATCAAAAATTTTATTATAAAATAAAAGGAATTACCTTAAACCAGTTAAAATAAATTCCTTTTATCATTTCAGTTATTAAGACTTTAATATTTAAACTATAACCATCAAAATTTATTATATGAAATAATTTTACAAATTATAAACTAAATAAGTCTATTTTACTTTTTTTGAAACTCATCGACTTTTTTCATAAGACTGTCCCATAATTTATTTCCTTCTTGAACTGCCTGTTGTCCCAATTCGCTATTTTTAACATCATTTATGCTCTTTTCAATACCCTTCAACGCACTAAGCATTTTTTCAACATCAATTTGTTTTGAAGAATACAATTCTTTACCCTTTTGAAGCAATTTTGGACATTCCTTGTCAAATGCCGCATCTCCAGTTGGATTACATTTTGTATTTTTAAATAAGTTACTAGATTTTTTTACATTGTCCAAAGCCTTTTCGCCATTTCTAATTCCTTCGCCTGTATCCTTTTTTTCAAAACTTTTCTTTAACATATCCATCAAACTTGATGTATTTCTTTCACTATCTGCAAACATTTTATCAATTCTAGCTTGTTCCCTTTTTACATTTTCCTGAACTTGTGCATCATTCGGGTTTGAAATTATGTTATTTTGAATAACTGGTGTTCCTTGATTTTGTCGATTCTGATCCTGTTGGTTTTGATCCTGATTTTGGTTTTGGTTTTGATTCTGATCAGTTGTTATATTTGCCATTGTCCCTTCAGATTGCTGTTGAGCACTCATATTATCTGAATTTTCATTATTATATAAATAAATATTATAAAATCCTCCTCCTAAAAGAGCTATAAGTGATAAATAAAACAAGCCTTCAATAACTTTATCATTCGTCGTTTTGGCATCTCTTACTTTTCCAATAGCCTCATTTTTCCCAAGTCCTTGTTCTTCCATATATTCTTTCATCAATTTCCTATTTTCAATTCCCTTTTTCACATAAGGAATTCCTGTCGCAATAACGACAACTAATGCAAATATTACAAATAACATCATAACTGCTCCTCCTTTTACTTTTTTTTAAATTTTTTATACTAAACTCCATTTAATTATATTTATTATATTTTTATTTATTTACCAAGAAAATCATTCTTTTGTTAAAAACATTTATGACAATTCTACTTTATTTAAATGAAGAATATTATTAAATTCAAGATTTTTAATCAAAAAAGATACAAATCCATATACAGCAAGGGTTCTTGCTTGTATAACTGACTCTATGCCTTTCTCCTTTTTTTATTAGCACTGTATCTCCTTTTCTTAATTGTAGTTTTATATCATTAGTATTTTTTATGTTTTTTATTATATTTTCATTTGCATTAAAATTTTTATTTTCACAGCTTTTATTTCTATAATATTCAATTTCAGCATTCCCCTGAATCAAAATTACAAATTCATTTTTATCAGATTCCTGCCAATCTGTCACTTGCCCAGTCGAAATAATTTTCTCAATTTTCACATTCTCGTTTTCAGACAAAATTTTTACAACTTCTTTTCTTTCAGATAAATCTTTTAAATCAAAAATATTTATTTTTTCATTTTCATTTTCAATTTCGTTTATTTCATTTGTTCCCATTTATTTTTCCCTTTTTATATAAAATTTTATTTTAAAAATTCACGATTAAACTTATTTATTTTTCTTTTCACCTTCTGAAATATCAATAAATTTATACTCCTTATTACCCTTTGTCGCCACCGCCTTTTTCTTCTTTTCCAGCTCCAAAACACGTTTTGCTATCTTATCTTGCTTTTCAATCAAGTCATCCAGTTTATAATGCAAATCTTCAATTATAATTTCATTTTTTAAATTAACTTTATAATCATTTTCAGATTTTCTTCTATCCATTTTCTTTTTTTTATTTTGATTAAAAACAATAAGCGAACAAAAAATCAATACTACAAACGACAAAATCACATTCATTATAACAAATGAATACGGATTAAACTTGTCTGCTAAAAGAAAAACAACATCTATTAAAGTCCACGCCAACAAAAATATCCCCATAAAAGCAATGAATTTCCCACTTCCTACAAAATTTAAAACTTTATATGAAAACTGTTTCTTCTCACTTTCTTCTTCCTTTATAACTTTTGAAACTTTTTGTTCCAGCAGCATGTGTATGATTTCTTCCCTTTTCATCTCATCATCCACATTTTTTAACATATTTTTTAATACTTCTTCTTTTTTAACTTTAGATTCATTTTCCAAATTATCTTTATTTAATTCCACATCCTTTTTTACCCTACTGGAAGCTACATTTCTATTTATCACTCTTCCATTTTGTTCTTCAATCCTGCTTTTCAATTTTGACTTCCCTCCTTATCGAATTTTAAATCATTCAATAAATTAAATGATATTAATATTTAACACTATTTCATTTAAACTCAATCTTAACTCAGTTTTATTATTATAATACCATTTTCAGGAAAAAAATACAAGCATTACACCAAAAATACATTTAAATTTTTTTTCTATAAATTCACTAAAAGCTTCTTTAGTAAAATATAAATTTAAGTATATTATTATTTTTTTTCATAAATTAAATTATTATTTGCACTAATTTTGTGATAATTGATAAAATTAAAAATAATAGAATTTTTTTAATTGGCTGTTTTCATAAAAAATAATTATAATTTTTCTAACTCCTTAACTATATCTTTAAGATCTTTAAAAAAAGATGCACTATCATAAACTTTTCTTCTCATTTCACTTTCTCCCCAAAGTTTTTCGATTTTATCTTTGCCAGAATATTCGGACGGAACATTTCCTAAATACTGTAACGAGTTTATTTCATGTTGTTTATACGCATTGCCTGAATATTTTTTTTTCACATATCCAGAAAGTTCTATTTCATAACTGAAATCTAGTTTTTCAACTGATTTAGTTTTACTTTCCTGAAATATAAATTCTTTTTTTACCATTTGTCCATCGTTATTTTTAACCTCTTTTACTTGAGATAAATTTTTTATTTGGCTAGGATACGTAGAAACTTGATAATTATCTGTAACTTTACAATTTATTTGGACTTCAGCCTCACTTGAATATTTTGTATAAACTCCAACTTTGGATAAATGACCATTTATATATGCAGGAACATGGCTATTATCACAACCAGAAATGTTATATTTTACGTAGGCTTTTTTAGAATATTCTGCAATTTTCTCTTTTGAATCTTTAAAATTAGGGATAATTTCTTGTGCCTTTTTTAATTTTTCTATTGATTCCCTGTATCCATGTTTAGTTACAGCACCCGAAGTTCGTATAGCACTTTGATAAAGCTTGTCTGCTTCTTGATAATCAGCTTTTTTTTTGAGTTCTCTAATTTTTATATACATATTTTTATAATTTTTCTGATATTGTCCATAAGTTTTTTGTGCTGCTTCGTTTAATTTTTGTGCTTCACGGTATTCTTCAGCTTTTTCTTTTATATTAGCATACTCTATAAGTTTATCAGCTTCAGCTTGAGACGTTTTTCTTGATATTGATTCATATTTTAAAATTTTATTTTTATCTATTTTTTTAATTCCACTTAATTCTTTAGTATAACCAATCATATTTCTATAATATTCATCAAGTATTGAAATAATATCTCTAGAATATTTACCTTCCAATTCTCCTGTTTTTATACGTTCATCTATAATTTTATAAATTTCGCCTAAAAGTTCATCGCCATCATATTTTGACAAAAAATCAGTAAAATTTGAAGACTGAGAGTAAACATCGAATAGTGCATAAATTTTATAAAGCCCTTCATAACCATCTTGTCTTTCTTTTAAATTACTGCTTCCAGCTTCTGTTTTATAATAATTTACAATATTAGAAAACTTTTCCATGATTTCATTTTTAATATCTGGTTTAATTTTTTCAACTTTGTTTGGATGTTTCTCAAAATAACTCAAAGTAAGATATATGCTTCTTATATATTCTTTATTATCATTCAATGATAAAATATACTTCCATCTAGAAGAGATTAATTCATTAACCACTGAAATATAGTTATCTATATTTTTTTCAGAATTTTCAATAAAAAAATTCTTGAAGTCATTAAATAATTTTTTATTAGTAAAGATACTTTCAAGAACTTTTTTATAATAAGCAGAGTTCTCAGCTTCATCTATTAAAGAATATGATTTTATCTTCATTAAATTTATAACTATATTTTTAAAGATTATATTCAAAAAAGCATCTATAGTATAGATTTTCAATTTTTCTTTATTTCTGATAATATCCTTATATACATTAAATAAATTATCTAAAAATTCTCTATCAACAATTAAACTTTTTTCAATCTTTTCTATACTCTCAATAAGATTGATGTAGTTAGCTTTTTTCTTTTCATCTAAATTCTCATGATTTAAAATAGTCTCTCTCACTGAAAGTTTAGAGTATTTAGAAATATCATAGATTTCAATAAATTCACTTAATTTTTTTAATATTCCTTCTTTTATTTCAGCAGTTGCCTTTCTTGTAAAAGTCATGACCAAAATATTTTTATAGTCAATAGCCTCTGCATTAGCTTTTTTAGAAAGAGCAGCAATATATTCAAGAGAAAGTCTATAAGTTTTTCCAGTTCCAGCACTGGCACTTACAACTAAATTTTTAATTTTATTCATTAAAATCACCCATTTTTTCCAAGGCTATTATATTCTTATATCTATAATACTCATTAAAATCAAAGTTATTTTCCTTTAAACTACTTTTATTAGGTAAAATATAATATTTTGTTTCTAAGAATTCTTTAAGGAAAGTCTTAAAATTATTGTCTTTTTCATCTAATTGAATTATTAGGTGTTTACTGAAGTCAAAATCTTTTTCTTCTTCCCAGAAATTATAAGCAGCACTATAAACAGGTAGAGAGTTATCTGAACCATAAAACATTATAGAATAGAATTCTAATTGGTCTTTATTATAGCTTCCTGTCTTAAAATCAATAATATATCTAGCTTTATCAGTTTCTATAAGTAGGTCTGCTCTACCATTTAAGATAACTTGTATTCCTTTATGTTCTAGGTAGGATACATTCTTAGTTGTAGATTCTTTTTCAGCTTCTATTCTTTGGATTTTACTATCCTTTAATTCCTCATATAAGACTTTTAAGAAATTTTCTATATTATTAATTAATCTAGGGAACAAAACTTCATCAAGATACAGCTCCATAAAGTTTTCTATTTTTAATTTTTCTTTCCATATATGTCTTTCTAAATATTCTTTTATTTCTTCTTTTGAAAGAATTAAATTAGTACTATCTTTTAATATATTTTTCCAATTAGTCTTAAATATATCTTCTAAGGTTTTGTGCAAAATATTTCCTAAAACCTTTGAAGACATACCATTAACTGGACTTGTTTCACTAATACTCTCAATTCCACAAATTTTATCTAGAAAAAAGAAAGTTTCATTCTTTTTTAATAAAATATAGTCATATGCTCCTATAGTTAAAGTATTATTTATGAAATCAGTATTTTTCTTTGAAAATGCTCTAAAAAATACAGGATCTTTTTTGAAATTTTCAGTTTTATTTTGTAAATAACATGCTTCAAAAAATCCTTTTAAGTCATTTGTATTAAGTTCTTTGGCAGAATATTTATTTACAAGTTCATATATGAAAGGAGAGAAATCAATATTTATATCCTGATTTACCAAAGAATAAACCGTAATCTTATCCAAATTTAATATATTCTGAAAAAATCTATATTTTTGTATAAGAATTTCATCTTCATTTGTTTTTAAAGCTAACTTTATTTTTTGTTGCTCTGTAAATAAATTGTTATTGGCTTTTATTTTTGGTAAACTTTGGCTATCAGCATATACAAGAGCAGAATTCTCTAAATTTTTAAGAGAATATTTAATTAAATTTAAATTCTTTAATTCCTTATCTTTATTTTGATTTTTCTCTATAGAATAGATGTCAATTTTATTTAAGTAGTTGAAAAATAGTGTAAAGATATTCTTACCTATATTTGTTTTGAAAAAACTATCAAAGCTATTAAAGAACTCTATATTTTCATTAGAATTTAAAAGTCCTAAAATTTCATAAATTTTATCATATAGACTATCAAATTTATTCTCCATAAAGAAATCTATATCAGTTTTTGAACTGAAGAAATTAGTACGTAGAAAATTATTTAAATCATCTATATTGTTAATATTATCAATACTATCTAAAGTTTCAAAAATTAGGTTTAACTTTATCTTCAAGTTTTCATCATCATTTAAAAAATGGGAATAATAATCTTCTCTTAATAGATTTAATGAAATATATCTATAATCTCTAGAAATAATTTTTTCAAAACACTTGTAGTCTTCAACATCAAGACCATAGAATTCCATAAAGGCTGAGTTAAATATATTTTCTTTTACTAGAAAAATATCTATGAGATTTTTATTTCTATGATCTATTCCATTTAAAAGATTAAGATAAGTTTCAATTATTTTATAAAATTTTGTATCGTTCAAATAGTATTTATTTGATTTAGTGAATATAGAGTATCTATCTTCTTTGTTAGCATCTGTTGTGTAATAATTGTCATATTGTCTTGATAAAATCATAGTATAAAGTTCTAATTCGTTTGAATATTTTGCAAGCTCTATATCCATTTTTTTATCTATAAGACTAACTTTATTTAATTTTAATTTATCTCTATTGAAGTCTTTATCTTCCATTTGTAATATAAATTCTATATCATAATAATTTTTTAAAGTTTCTAAAATCTTTGAGAAATTATGTGGAAAATCAACAATATCAAAAAAGACTAGTTTTTTATATTTTTTTAAAAAATCTAGTTTTAAATTAGTTATAGAGTAAAGCCAATCACTTGGAAGATAAGAGTTCTCTTTTAAAAATTTATCCATTTCATTTTTTATTTCAAAAAATAGTTCAAATTTTTCTTCCTGCCATTTAGATAAGTTCAAACTTTCTAAATCTTCCTTGTTTCTTATATAAGAAAAAAACTCAAAGAAATCATCAGCAATTTCTATACAATCAAAATAGTTAGTAATATTCAATTTTTTCTTGATATCATCTTTAAGGTACGAATAAAATAAAAAGAATCTTTTAATATCTTTTAGAATTTTTTTATCTGAAATAAAAATTTTATCTAAAAAATCTTCAAAAGAGATAAGATTAGTTTTTACTCTTAATTGTCCTTTATTTACATAAGCAAAATATTGTTTCTTAGCTAATTCATTTTCAACAATAATAAGGTTATCTTCTGGGAGTTTTTCTATTGTTGATAAAAGTTCATTATTTGCTGCTTGATTATAATTTAAATAACTATACTTTATTTGCTTCATAAAGCACCTTCTTTTTTTATTTTTAAATAACTTAATGCAAGCATAGTTTTAGAGTCCTCAAAAGAAAAAATATCTATATCATTAAAAGGAATTTTAATAACTTCTAAAAATTCATTTTCATCTAATGATTGCTGAGTTTTTACTAAATCAGTAGCATAAAATAAATGATACTGTCCAGCATTTATTCCAGCTGAATTATAGTAAGTACATATTTTTTCCCATTTATTCGCTCTATATCCAATCTCTTCTTCAAATTCTCTCTTTGCAGCATCTAGTATATCTTCACCTTTTTCAACTAAGCCTGCAGGAATTTCTATAAGTTCTTTTTTTATTGCAGGTCTGTATTGTTTCACAAAAATAATTTCTCCTTCTATTTCTGCTATTATTGCAACAACTTCTTTTTTTCCTGTAAATGTCCAAGTTACAATATTATTATTAGGCAGTTCTAATTTTTCTTCAAAAACTGTTATTACATCATTTTTAAAAACTTGCTTTTTTGATATATGTGTAAATTTCATATTAAAAAGCTCCTTCTATCTCTCTAAATTTATATAAAATAATTCCTGTTGCCACTGCAACATTTAAAGACTCTGTATTTGAAAGTATTGGAATAATAGTTTTATAATCAGTTATATTTATAAAATCATCACTAATTCCATTTCCTTCATTTCCAAAAACTATTGCATTCTTTTCTTTTAATTCTATTTTATTATAAGGAATAGCAGTTTTATCTAAATAAGTTGAAATTATAGAATAATTATTTTCTTTTAAAAAATTAATGATTTTAGATTTTTCTAAATAATAAAGACTTACATTTAAGATTGAACCCATAGTAGCTCTTATAACTTTTTCATTATAAGCATCTACTGTACCCTTAGTTA
>ERZ773069.1737-NODE-1737-length-12115-cov-2.656716_pt1 | contig 12115 bp, 9 predicted proteins | sample MGYA00580619_ERZ773069 | MGnify/ENA primary metagenome ERZ773069 (study PRJEB29015, sample SAMEA2738007) | human oral metagenome | biome: human oral; feature: human-associated habitat; material: dental | place: China | collected 2108 ...
GTGGAAACTGAGGTAGAAGTAGATGGAGAAGAAGTAGAAGTTAAAAAAGAAAAAGATTTCACTTGTGTGCATCACGAATAAAGCTAAGGAGGAGGCGGAGATTGTCCTACGGGAAGTATATCCGGAGGGAACCTTTTCTCCCATTATCGGAGATGACGGCGTGATGCCCCTGAAACCGGACAAGGCGCCTCTTGAGAAAGCCTGCCGTGCGCTTGGCATTACGAAGGAAGAAGCGGTTATGGTAGGGGACACGAAGACCGATTTGGATGCGGCAAAAGCGGCGGGAATGCTTTCCATCGGCTGTCTCTACGGCTTTCGTGATGAGAAAGAATTACAGGAGCACGGTGCGAAGTATATCGTTTCAGACGGGACGGAATTATGGAAGGTACTGGAGGAACATTTTCTGAAGGAGTAAGCGTCTTTTTAAAAGGAAAATAAGAAAAAGAAAGTATGAAAGAATCGTGAAGAATGAGGGGAAAGCTTGACAAGGCTTTTCAGGGAAACGTATACTTGGCAGACGTAAGCGGTGAGTGCTAATGTTCGTAATAAATCGCTTTGTTCAAATCGATTTCACTTGGTTTCTACACGGATTACATGGTAGAGATGGATATAAAGGAGGGTATATGACACAGATTGACATTATTTCGGGCTTTTTAGGTGCGGGAAAAACGACGTTTATCCAGAAGCTTTTACAGGAGGCGTTAAAAGGAGAGAATGTGGTTCTCATTGAAAATGAGTTCGGAGAAATCGGGATTGACAGCGGCTTTCTGAAGAATTCCGGTATCGAGATTCGAGAAATGAATCAGGGATGTATCTGCTGTTCCCTGGTCGGCGATTTTGAGACTTCTCTGAAAGAAGTGATTGAAAAGTATCAGCCCGACCGTATTTTGATAGAGCCGTCCGGCGTCGGAAAGCTTTCCGATATTCTTTCCGCGGTAAAGACGGTTTCCGCGAATCTTCCGGTACATCTGGACGGTGCCGTAACCGTTGTGGATGCCTCTAAGGCAAAACTGTATAACAAGAACTTTGGCGAGTTTTTTGATGACCAGATTCGCTTTGCGACGACCGTGGTTCTTTCCAGAACGGACATTGCGAAAGAGGAGAAGGTGGAGGAAGCCGTTGCCATTGTTCGTAAAGTGAATCCCAAGGCAAATCTGATTACAACGCCGATTCAGGAATTGTCGGGAGGAAAGCTCTTGGAAATCATCGGAAAGGAAGAGAATCTGGAGGAGGCGCTGCTCGAGGAAGTACGGGAGAAAGCGGCGCATCATCATGATCATCATCACCATCATCACGGTGAAGGAGAGCACGAACACTGCTGCGGGCATCATCACGATGAAGAAGAGCACGAACACTGCTGCGGGCATCATCACGATGAAGAAGAGCACGAGCACGGTCCTCATCATGATGGAGAGGAACATACGCATCATCATTGCAGTTGTGGGCATGACCATGATGCGGATGAGATTTTTGACAGTATCGGTCTGGAAATCGTTAAGAAAGTTTCTCGGGATAAGCTGGAGGAGATTCTGGAAGAGATGGCGGAAGGTTCTTCTTACGGCGGTATTGTTCGGGCGAAAGGGATGTTGCAGCTGGAAGACGGAAAATGGATTCAGTTTGATATGGTACCGGAGCAAGTTGAGATTCGCGACGGAAGCCCGGAGTCCATCGGTAAGTTTGTTGTCATTGGTACGGAATTGAATAAAGAGAAGATTAAAGCGATTTTTGATTAGTTTTCTCTCGGGATTTGTTAGAAGGAGTAATATGGACGATCAATTTCAGGAAACAGGGATTCCGGTATTCCTCATCAACGGTTTTTTGGATAGCGGAAAGACGACGTTTATTCAATACACCATGCAGCAGGAATATTTTCAAACGGAGGGCAATACCCTGCTTCTCCTCTGTGAGGAGGGAGAGAAAGAGTATGACCCGATAGAACTCGCAAAGTACCATACTACACCGGTTTATATGCAGGGTATTCGCGATTTTCAGGAAGAAAAGTTACAAAAGCTGGTAGACGAATATCAGCCTGAGCGAATTCTGATTGAGTGGAACGGGATGTGGAATCAGGACGATTTATATGACGGCCCGATGAGCGAGGCGGTGCTTTCCAAAGAGCAGAATCGGGAGGCGAAGTACAGTGTATCGATGCCCAAAGACTGGTTTCTCTATCAGGTGATTACCATTGTGGATGGCAGTACGCTGAAGATGTATCTCTCCAATATGCGTTCTTTTCTCGGGCAAATGCTTCGGAGAGCCGAGCTCTGTATTGTCAATCGTTGTGACGACCTTTCCAGTGAGGATATGGTGGATTATCGCAGAAAGCTTCGTGCCATGGGGCAGAATGCGATGATTATGTTGGAGGATAAGGATGGGGAGATTCCCCAGTCGGCTCTTCCGGAAGAATTACCTTATGATTTGCGTAAGGATCAGATTGCGATATCCGATAACGATTATGGAACCTGGTTTCTGGATTGCATGGATAATCCGGAGAGATATCTCGGGAAGGAACTTTCTTTTACCGCGATGATTTTAAAGCGGAAAAATATGCCGGAAGACGAGCTCATTCCGGGAAGGATGGCAATGACCTGTTGTGCCCAGGACATGAGCTTTCTCGGTTTTATCTGTAAGGCGGATAAGAAGCAGATTGCACCGTTTCAAACCAGAGATTGGGCGAAGGTCAAGGTGAAGGTCGCCTTGGAAGAACGGGAAGAATATAACGGTGTAGGGCCGGTACTGCACTTACAGGATATTGTGCGGGCGGGGGAGATTGCGGATCCGGTTAGCTTTTAAGGAAAGCGCTTTTTACACTCTGCTCATGCTAGAGGGGGAGAAACGTATGGCAAAAGAAATCTGGAAAGCGGGAAATATGCTCTATCCTGTACCGCCGGTACTGGTGAGCTGTAGGAACAAGAAGGGGGAAAGTAACCTCTTGACCGTCGCCTGGGCGGGAACAGTTTGCAGTACCCCTCCGATGCTGTCCATCTCCGTTCGGGCGGAGCGCTACTCGCATCCGATGATTGTGGAGAGCGGAGAGTTTGTGGTCAATCTTCCGACAGAGGGTCTGGTGCGGGAGACGGATGAAGCCGGTGTCCGTTCCGGAAAGGATATGGATAAGTGGGAGACGCTGCATCTTCATAAGGAAGAAGGGACAGTGCTTTCCACACCTATGATTCAAGAATGTCCTGTTAATATGGAGTGCAAAGTAAGGCAGATTCTTCCCCTCGGAAGTCATGATCTGTTTATCGCGGAAATTCTTGCTGTGCACGTCGATTCCGCTTTGCTGGATGAAAAGAAACGTCTTCAACTGGAAAGAGCGAAGCTCCTTGCCTATTCGCACGGACAGTATTTTGGCATGGGAAAGATGTTGGGTACATTTGGGTTTTCCGTGCGAAAGAAGGAAAAAAAACGAAGCGCCCTTTTGAAAAAAGAGAAAATTTTACCGGGAACTTGTTAAATTATGTTATTTCCGTTATAATTTACATGTTGTGCTCGGACAAGGGATAGGAAAAGAGTGCTGGTTTTGGAGTATGGATATTTCTTCGGGATGGAGAAGAAAGTTTCCATCAGTTTATCATTATGGAGGAAATGGACATGGATTATTTTTCAGCGGTACTGGCATTGGGCGGATTCTTTCTTTTTCTCGTAATGGCAATCTTGATTGCCCTTTACGTCGTGGAGTCGCTTGCCCTCTATACTTTGGCGAAGAACAACGGACAGGACAGCAATGCGATTCTTGCGTGGGTTCCCTTTGTGAATCAGGGCTTTTACGGCTTTCTTGCAGGAGATCAGGATATCTTCGGGAATAGAGTGCAAGGGATGATTTTGGGTGTGCTCATGATTATTTTCCCGATTCTGATCATCTTCGTACACGGATTCCTATTTTATATTGTGGGGCTTTGCGGGATTGTGGTCGCGTACTTTACTTTAAACGGTTTATATAAGAAGATGGAAGGGTCCGGAGACCAGTCTGTTATTGCCGTTATTTCCGCTATTATCCCTCTTGTGCGGATTATTTATGTTTTCATGCATAGAAATGATACTTTGACAGAAGAAGGACAGATTGTAGAGTAAGCTTTTCAACAGAGATTTTATCTATAGGAAAGACACCGCGCTTGTGCTATCCTTTATCCGGTAAGGAAGAGGGAAGGAAAAGAGATACGCGATGTCTTTTTCTTGTTCTATGGATGAGAAATGAAATGAGATTGATTTAGGGAAGAAAACGGGGAGAAAGCGATGAGCGGGAATGTCAATACGGCACAAGTTGAACAGGAAATTAAGACCTGGAGTTTACAGAACTTTGGAAATGGGCTTGTAGAGGGGCTGAGTCGCTTTGCCGGGAAACTTCTTTTTGCCGGACTTCTTTTTCTTGTCGGAAGCTACTGCATCAGAAAATTCATCTCCTTTCTCCCGAAGAGCAGAATCGGAGGCAAAATCGATCCGACCGCACGGACCTTCTTTTTGAATTTCCTGCGCTTTGTACTCTATTTTTTGCTCGGAATCAGCTGCATAGGGATATTGGGCGTCCCTATGGCGTCCGTCATTACCTTAATTGCTTCCGCGGGCGTTGCAGTGGGTCTTGCCATGCAGGGGTCTTTATCGAACCTTGCAGGCGGCATCATGCTTCTTCTGTTTCGTCCTTTTCGGGTGCATGACTATATTAAGAGCGGAAATGACGAAGGAACCGTCAAGGAAGTCAGTATTTTTTATACGGTGATTATTTCACCGGACAATAAGAAGATTTCCATTCCGAACGGAAACCTCATGAACAGTAATATTATAAACTGTAGCGCGGAACCTTTAAGAAGAGTGGATTTAAGTTTTTCCGTTGCCAGAGAGGAAGAAGTCGAAAAAGTGGAGAAAGCTTTAAAGAACGCGATAGAAGGAGATAAACGAATTCTCCACAAGCCGGAGGTCTTTTGTGGTTTAGCGGAAGTGCACGAGGGAAACTTAAGCTTTGCCATACGTGCCTGGACGGAAAATGCGAATTACTGGGATCTTTATAATACGATTAATAAACGTGTGATTTTGGAATTTGAAAGGGAAGGCATTGCCTGTCCGAATACAAAAATCAAACAGGGATAAAAAGGCTGTTTGGAAAGCCACTTTGTAATAGAGGATAGAGGGATGGCTATGGAAGAAAAACTGCAAAAAGAATTGCATACGGGGAAAAGTTTCAGTGCAGAGGAGAAATTCAGAGTCCTTGCGAAGAAAGAACAAGAGGAGGTGCTTACTTCCTTTTCCGCGAATCCGAATGGACTTTCGGAAGAGGAACGCAGGAGGCGTCTGGAAGAATATGGGGGAAATGACCTTTCCGAGAAGGAAAAACATGGTTGGTTTTATTTTCTTCTCCATAGCTTTATGGATGCTTTTATCATCGTGCTTTTGATTCTTTCGTTCGTGACCTATCTCCTGGAGAGGGATCTGCTTTCCGCTTCCATTATTCTGGTTTTAGCCTGCATGAGTGCATTGATCCGTTTTGTGCAGGACTATGGCTCTTACCGGGATATGCAAAAGCTCCGGGATATGGAGCATGATACGGTGCGTATTCGGGTGAAAACCGAAGAGGGGACGAAGGTGGAAGAGATTCCAGTGGAAGAGCTTGTCCCGGGAGATATCGAGCTGATCGGTTCGGGGGACATCGTGAGTGGGGATTTATATCTCCTGGAGAGTAAAGACCTGTTTCTTTCGGTTTCCGCATTTACCGGCGAGTCCGTCCCCGTTGAGAAAAGGAAGGGTGCGGATAGAACAGAGGGAAATGCTGCGGAACTCCAAAATATCTGTTTGAGCGGTTCAACGGTGAACTCGGGGACAGGAGTCGGGGTCATCTGTTTTACCGGAAAAAACACCTACCTCGGGAGTATTTCTTCCAGCATCCATAAGGAGAAGAAAGATACCGATTTTGATCGGAGCCTTGCAAAGATTACCAGGATTCTGATTACCTACATGGTTCTGGTGGTGATTTTTGTCCTTTTGATTAATGGCCTGGTCAAGAAAAACTGGCTGGAAGCATTTCTCTTTGCTATTTCCGTGGCGGTTGGCATTACGCCCGGTATGCTTCCGATGATTGTGAACGGAACGCTGGCAAAAGGAGCGCAGTTTCTGGCAAAGAAGAAGACTATTGTGAAAAATATGTCTTCGATTCAGAATCTGGGGGCGGTGGATGTACTCTGTACGGATAAGACCGGAACACTGACCCAAGACAATGTTATCTTGCAGGAGTATCTGGGGTGTGACGGAAAGAGCTCCCACCTGGTTCTCAACTACTCCTGGATGAATGCCTTTTATTCCACCGGTGTAAAAAATGTGATTGACCGGGCAATTCTCGCTTATGGAAAGCAAAATCAAGTGGATCAGTATGCCGGCGGTTTTGTCAAGACGGATGAGATTCCGTATGATTTTGAAAGACGAAGAATGAGCGTTCTGATTCGAACGGATGTGGAAAAGATTTCCGAGGAAGACAGGAAAGATTCTTTGGAAGGGAAAAATAAGAATCTGGCTGTTTCTTCGACTCTCGGAACGGAAAACAGTGCTCTACAGGAGGTTCTCCCCGGAAAAAACGAGGAAGTGCTGATTACGAAAGGCGCAGTGGAGTCCGTTCTTTCCTGCTGTAGCCGCGTTCGTGTGAACAAGACATATATGGATATGGCGGATTTTGATGAGAAGCGCATATCCGCCCTTACGGACAGTTTGAACCAGAAGGGAATGCATATCATCGGGGTAGCGGCAAAAAAGAGAGAGATTGAGGATGCGAAAGTCTTTCATGCGGAAGATGAGAACAACATGACTTTCCTCGGGATCGTCGCCTTTCTGGATCCGCCGAAAGAGGATGCCAAGGAAGCGATTCAGGGCTTGTATCATGCGGGAGTACAGGTGAAAGTCATTTCCGGCGATGCACCGGTTGTGGTAGAGCACGTCTGCGGTTTAGTGGGCGTGAAGGGTGCCGATAAGCAGAAGGCGGTTACCGGTACGGAACTGGATGAGCTCAGTGAAGAGGAACTTTCCCGGCTCGTTGAGGAAAGGGATATCTTTGCAAGACTTTCTCCGATGCAGAAGAAGCGGGTGGTCAATGCGATACAGAAAAACGGGCACGTCGTCGGCTATATGGGAGACGGCGTCAATGATGCGCCGAGCCTGCATGATGCTGATGTCGGTATTTCCGTGGATAATGCAACGGATGTGGCAAAGGCAAGCGCGGATATCATCCTTCTGGAGAAGAGCCTGATGGTTATTTTAAACGGAATTCATGAGGGAAGACGAATTTACGGGAATATCTTGAAATACATGAAGATGGCCCTGTCCGGTAATTTCGGAAACGTATTTTCCGTTCTGATTGCCTCTTTGTTTTTACCGTTCCTGCCGATTCTGCCTTTACAGATTCTGATTCAGAATCTGATTTATGACTTTACGCAGATTGCCATCCCCTGGGATAATGTGGATGAGGAGTTCCTGCAAAAACCGCATAAATGGAAGAGTACCTCTCTTAGCTCTTTTATGAATGTCATGGGAGGCGTTTCTTCCGTATTTGATGTGCTAACCTTTCTCGTCCTCTGGTTTTTCCTGGGATATAACAGTATGGCATTGCAGAATCATTTTCAAACGGGGTGGTTTATAGAAGGGCTGATTTCTCAGATTTTGATTGTACAGTTTATCCGTACCTCCAAGCGGCCCATTTTGGATTCGCACTGTGATGTACGACTGGCCTTCGCCTCGATTCTGGGAATCCTTTCCGCTGTTCTCATCCCGTATATCTTTGCTCCGGTTTTTAAAGATACTTTTACGAAGATGCCGGCGAATTACTTCGTCTATCTGCTGCTGATTCTTTTCCTCTATTGTATTTCGGTAGAGACGGTGAAAAAATGGTATATTCGATACTTTGGAGAATGGTTGTAGTGTAGAAAAATGTTTTCCCGTCTTGGCTTCTCTGCTATACTGTTATGGTATTCCGAAATGAGGGGAGAAGACTTAAGGAATCGAACTGGGCACTTTGGGTGATAACGATTGTTTCCGGCAGTCGTTTCGATTCATAACGAGTATCGCTCGCAAAGCGTGCGGTATCTCGTTTTGTTTTACAGTGTTCCGGACGCTGTTTTGCGTTTTGGCACGGGTACAGGTAGGAGGAAAAGATGGCAGAGAAGTTAGCGGAAGAGGAGATGAAAGCACGCCTCAGGATGGCGGAAGGACTGCATCAGAAGATTTTGGCGTTTTCCGATCATAGAGACCAAGAACACTTGAATCAAGTGTTTCAAGAGCTGGAAAATTTGATTCAAAAGGGAGGAGGGCTTCTTCTCGCTGCTGATCCGGCAGGAGAGAAAGACGGACAACAGCAGATTACGCTGAAGTTTTTACAGACGGAAGACGGGAAGAGCTTTGCCGCTGTCTTTACCGATGAAGAAGAGAAAAGAGGCGGAGGGGAAGGACAGGACAGCAGTGCCGTTTTACTCCCCGCAGAGGAAATTCTCCATATTCTGGCAGCGCACCCGAAAGCTTCCGGAATGGTGATCAATCCGTTCAGTAACAGCTTTATTATGCAGAAAGAGGCAATTCAGGCTTTTCAGAATAAGATCCGGACGGACCGTGTAGAGGAAAGGCTGAAAGGGAGTGCCGGCATAACGGACGCTATTACGAAGTACTATGCGATGCAGAAACAGTATGCGGACAATCAAGAGATGCCTGAGGAGGAGAGAAGGTCCGGTATTGAGAAAGTCTTGCAGGGATTCTTAGCGGGCATGGAGGAGAGTGCGGAACTGCTTGTCGCCATTGTTTCTACCGAGAAGAGTGCGGGAGAGACGATAGACGGACAGGTGCATTTTAATCATTTAAGTACCAGTGACGGAAGAGATGCCATGGCGGTATTTACCTCCGGAGAAGAAGTGAGGAAGAACAAAGAAACGACAGCGGCCATTGCGATGCCGATTGCCGAGGTATTGAAAGCGGCCATTCATATTTCCGAGAACGGGAAAATGGATGGGATGATTATCAATCCATGGTCTCAGTCCTTCTTCTTAAGCATGAACCTGATTCAGTGGCTTTCCGATGCATGGGAAAGACGAAATAAATTGAGTAAGGAAAATGAAGAGAAGCGGAGTCTTACGAAAGATTTGGCGGAGAATATGATTCTTTCCTCCCTCTTGGGAGGAAGCCTCGGTCTTTCGAAAGAGAGAGGCTTGATTCAGAATCCCCCATTTCAGGCGGGAGCGTTTAGCTTAAGACCGACGATAAACAGCATCTTACTTTCCTCGTTCCACAGTTTGAATACGGAGAAGCGTCTATCCATGCAGGATATGATGGAGAAAATGTATGAATGGAAGTCCAAGGGGCTGTACCTTCTGAACGGAAAAGAAGAAGACAGTGTTGAGGCGGTAGATGCGGCAGTCATGCACTATGCAACCGGAAAGAAACCGGAGGAAGTCGGATCAGACCTTGACGATGATTCCGTGCTTTGCAGGATGCTTCCTTTCGCCCTTCTTCTTTGCAGAAGAGCGCATCAGTTTACCGACTTGGATCGGGAAATGTTGCATGATGGAGCAAAGCTGACACACAGATCTCCGCTTGCTCTTCTTATGGCGGAACTTTACAGCTATATGATTCGCAATCTGGTTTTGCATATCGGCGGGGAAAGCATGGAAGAAGAGCTCTCTGCAGCGGCTTCTTACGTAGGCCTTTTCTATGAAGAGGAAGAGGCGGAAGACGAGGAAGAGGCAAAGTGGAATGAAGAAGCGAAAGCGCAGCATAGGGAAGATGTGAAAGACTATGACGAGATTGCTTCGTACTATTCCGCCCTGCTTCCCTTCTTGCATCCTGAGGAAATCAAGCAGAAAAAAGAGGACGAGATCAGACCGGACGGCAGTGCGGAGAAGAGTCTTTTTATTGCAGTCTGGGTGCTCCTGCATACCGGAAGTTATCAGGAAGCCGTGGAGAAATCTCTCCGTTTTGTAACGAAGGAGCAGGGAAAGAATCTGCCTATCTTGGTTTCCACCCTTGCCGCTGCACATTACGGGCTTTCTTCCATTCCGAAAGAGTGGAGGGAAGAACTGTCCGGAAAAGAAGAAGCGCTTGAACTTGCCAAAGAGTGGCAAATGCGTTGGTTGAATTAAGAATTGCCTTGTATATTGGAAAAGTGCGCGATAGAAAAACATCTGCTCATGTCCCCTTAGCGGGACCGATGAGCAGATGTTTTTTTCGTAGGAAGGATAAACTTAAGAGCTCTGTTCCGATGCCGCGGCCTGCACAGAGATAAGCTTTCCTTCGCTGGAAAGATGAATTTCCGCTTTTTTACTCGTGAGAGGAACTGCCTCCACTTTCGTATCCGTATCTTCCTTCTCGTCTTCGAGGATGGATTTTTTATCTTTATCTTCTTCCACTTTCTCCTGTAAAGCACGCATGGATACAGCAACAGAGTAGAGTTTCGGGTCTTTTTCTCTTAAATGGTTCAGGTCTTTTTCATTAACCGCTTTCCCGGTTCCGTAAAGCATGGCAATTTTAAGCAGATTCCACTGTTCCTGCATGGCTTTTGCCTCTGCCTCTCCCTGTTCTTTGGCATTTTCCGCATCCTTTACGGCATTTCCGAGTTTTTCTGCCATTTCGTTGTACGATTGGATATCTTTTCCGAGTTTTTTAAAGGTCTTTTTCTCTTCATCGGTAAGAAGGATTTTCTGACCGTCCATTTCAATATAGCCGTCTTCAGCAAGGTTTAAGAGGTCGTCCGCATTTTCCAGTTGAATCCGTATTCCGCCGTTTTTCAGGTCTTTTCTGAATGACCCGGCATAGCTTCCATTGAGAAAGACGGTTTCTCCCTGATTTTCTGCTTTTGCTTTTTGTTCTTTCACAAATTCCCGGTATTCGGTGCTTGCTTGGAAACGATCCGTTTTGACGGTTTTGATTTCTACTGTCTTCCTCTCTCCTCCGGACTTAAAGGACAGCTTGTTTTTTTCGATTTGTACTTGTGCGCTGCGAGCATGGTTTGCGAGTGGACGTAGTGCCATACGTTCTCCTTTCTAAAAAAATTTTTTGTTCGGATTTTGCCGGGAACAGCTATGCTGTTTCGCGTGATATAGAAAGAATATCGTCAAAATGAAGGAAGGGTATAATTCTTAGCGCCGCTACGCTTTATCTTCTTTATCAAAAAAACTTAAGCAACTTTTTCTCTTTTTTCTTGACGAATGCAGAAAATGAAGTATACTGCATAACAAGACTTAAATAAAAGACACAAAAAGATATGTCTCAATCGAAGGAGGAAACAGTATGAAAGGAAAAACAAAAAGTGGTGCGCTGCTTGGAGCGGCATTTTTGATGGCGACTTCTGCCATAGGACCGGGGTTTTTGACACAGACAGCGAAGTTCACCGGAGACTTTAAAGGAAGCTTCGGCTTTGTGATTCTGCTTTCCGTTCTTCTCTCGATTGTGGCGCAGTTAAATATCTGGAGAGTACTTTGTGTGAGCGGACTGCGTGGACAGGAGGTCGGGAATCGGCTACTTCCGGGACTGGGCTATTTTATTTCTTTTTTGATTGTGCTTTTCTTAGGTATGATTTTGGGCATGCAAGGAGTCGGTGTAGCTGGCTTCCGTGAATTGATTACTTGGGCAGAGGGGGATGTCTTTCAGATTTTTTTCTCCTTGTTTACGTTGGAGGATGAATCGGTTATTGCCCGCTATGGATCGCAAACTGCAGCATTTCATATGTTTTTATCATCTCCTTTTACTGGTGTTGGTTTAGGTCAATACGCTTTTTGGGTAAGTGAATTTATGCCGTCGTGGGCTTACGAGAGTGAGGAAATCAGCAATACCGCATTTGGCTTCGTTAATGGTGTATGGCCGATTTGCCATGGCTTGTATGCGCGCCTTTTGGGAGAAGTCGGAGGGATTGGATTCCTGCTTTGGATGTCTGTTTGGGGGAGTCTGTGCTATAAACTGATGCGAGCATGTCGTGTAGCTGCGCGAATAGAAAGTTTGAGACTCAAGAATATTTTGATGTCTATTATGGGTTATTTATTCTTTGGATTTATGCATGATGCTTTTGGGATGCTTGTAGTGTGGATTCTTCTGGGAATCAGCATGGTTCTGGTAGAACCAAGGCGAATGGGAAGGGAAAATGGTGATGACAATGCCTTCAACG
>ERZ773069.1739-NODE-1739-length-12108-cov-6.161951_pt1 | contig 12108 bp, 9 predicted proteins | sample MGYA00580619_ERZ773069 | MGnify/ENA primary metagenome ERZ773069 (study PRJEB29015, sample SAMEA2738007) | human oral metagenome | biome: human oral; feature: human-associated habitat; material: dental | place: China | collected 2108 ...
GGTGGCGTCGGGCGGGGCGACGGCGGCACCCAGGATCAGGGCCGCCTCCCACGGGATCCCCAGCGACGACGCGATCCACGCCACGGCGAAGGCGGTGGCCACCACGAACACCGTCGAGGTGATCAGGATGCCGCGCAGGTCGCGTCGGATGGCGTTCTTGGAGGTGGTGAGGCTCTCCCAGAACAAAAGGCCCGGGAGGAACAACAGCAGCACCACCTCGGGGGGCATGTGAAGACTCTCCAAGCTGGGCACGAAGGCCAGCGCGAACCCGAGGAGGACCTGCGTCAACGGCACCGGAAGACGCAACTTGGGGGCCAGGGCATTGCCTGCCACCACCGCAATCCCGACTCCGACCGCGATGATGAGACCCTCCATGCGCCACCCTTCCCTGATTTCCCTCGGCGAATCCCCCGACTTGGAGCCGGGCCGGTTGAATTATCCCCTATGTCCCCAAACCGGAAAACCGGCTGAGCCGGACTGCTCACTCGGGGCTCACGGTCCGGCTCAACCAGCTTCGGGGAGAGAAATCGGGCGACTACTTCGCGAACTCCTTCTCCAGGCGTTCACGCATCCGCACGTGGATGGCGTCGGCGTCCTCCTCCCAGCCGAAGACGCACACCGACAGCGGGCCGTCGTAGTCGATCTCCCGGAGATACCCGAAGACCTCGTCCCACGGCACCTCGCCGTTGCCGATCTCGTTGTGCTGATGGATGCGGGCATCCACCCCGGGCGGGTTGATGATGTAGCGGTTCCCGACGTTCGCGAGATGGTTCCACACGTCCGCGACGTGCACGTGCCGCAGCCTCGGGCCGGCGTATTCCATCATCGCACGCGGATCCCCCCGGCCCCCGGACAGGTGGAACATGTGCGGCAGGCAGAACTCGTAGTTCAGCCACGGCTTGTTCACTCCGCGCACGATCTGCACGGCACGCTCGTTGGTCTCGACGAAGTCGTAGGGGTGGGCCTCGATGGTGCACTCGATGCCGCGTTTCTCGAAGTCCGGGATCAGCTCCTCGATGGACTTGTAGAACTGGTGCTCCGACTTCAGGGGCTCGTTCGGGTCGCCCGAGAACTCGGTGGCAATCAGCGGCACCTCCAGCTCCTCCGCGATCTCCAGGAGACGACGGAAGTTGCGCACCTGCGCCTGGCGTTCCTGTTCGTCGGGCGAGGACCAGTTGAACACCGGGTTGAAGGTCCAGATCTTCACGCCGGAGGCGGCCATGGCCTTCCTGACCTTCGCGACCTCCGCGTCGTCGACCTTGGGGTAGTGGTGCCACTCGTGGAAATCGGCGCGCGGCGACAGCTCGATGTACTCGTAGCCGAGATCGGCGGCCTTGAAGCATTCCTCGGCGACGCTGAGGTGGGGGTGGTACATCGACGGATCCAGCAGGATTTTCACCATGGGAGTCCTCCTCAGGCGTAGAACGCGGGCTTGGGCATCATCTCGACCGCCACCTCGCCGTCGGCCTCGAGGGCCTTGACGCCGGCGTCGCAGACACAGGCGGCCGCGTAGCCGTCCCACGCGGTGGAGCCGGTGTGACGGTCCTCGGCGACGGCAGTGATCCACTCCTGCACCTCACGCACGAAGGCCTGGCCGAAGCGCTGGTTGTGGTCCATGGTCAGCCGGTTGCGCCGCCCCTGCAGGTCGGCGCGCTGCACCAGTTCCTGGTCGCTGAGCCGCACCGCACCGTTCTCGCCGACCAGCTCGCACTGGATGTCGTAGCCGTACTGGCAGTTGACGAAGATCTCGTCGTCGACGCGCACCCCGGAGGTGGTGGTGAGGATCAGCACCAGCGGGTCCTGCAGGTGCGGGAAACGGTTCTTGGTCTTCTTCGGCTTGTCGACGCGGGCCGAGACGAACTCCTCGCCGAGCAGCCAGCGCATGGTGTCGATCTCGTGGATGGCGGTGTCGTTGATCGCCATGTCCCAAGTGTAGATCTTGGGCACCGTCGGGTTGCGGTGCGCGTTGTGGACCATGAGGGCCTCACCGATCTCGCCGGCGTCGAGGATGGCCTTCATCTCCCGGTAGGAGGAGTCGAAACGACGCATGAACCCGACGGTGACGAGCTTCTTGCCCGCCTTCTGCTCGGCCTCCATGATGCGCGCACAGGCTTCGGCGGTGGGGGCGAGGGGTTTCTCGCAGAAGACGTACTTGCCGGCCTCGACGGCCGCGATCACGTCGGGTTCGTGGGCGGGCCCGAAGCTGCAGATCATGACGGCGTCGACATCGTTCGAGGCGATGAGCTCCGCGGCGCTCGGGAATACCGTCGCGCCGATCCGGTCGGCGACCTTCCGGGCGTTCTCGGCGTTGAGGTCGGTGACGGCCACCACCCGGCCGCCCGCGATGACGCTGTGGATGCGTTCGATGTGCGCCTGCCCCATGCCGCCGGGGCCGATCATTCCGATTCGCAGGGTCATGGTGTCGCTCACTTCACTCCGAGGCCGATGGAGGCCAGGTATTCGCGGACCTTGATGGCGTTGGGCAGCGGGTAGGACGGGTCACAGCCGTACATGTCCTGCTCGCAGATGACGTAGAGCTCCTTGTCGAGGTCGGCGAGGGCCTCGACGAGGCTCGGCATGTCGGGTTCGCCCTCCGGCGGCGGCACGGAGCAGCCCGCCTTGACGGCCTTCACGAACGGCCAGTCCTCGTCGTGGGCCTGTTTGACGAGCTTCGGGTCCATGGCCTTGATGTGGACGTAGGAGATGCGCTCCGGGTAGTCGCGGATCAGGGCGGTGTTGTCGGCCATGCCGTAGACGATGTGGCCGGTGTCCAGGCAGAACCCGACGTACTCGGGATCGGTGGCCTGGAAGATGCGGTCGATGTCCTCGCGGGTCTCGATGTGGGAGTCGCCGTGCGGGTGGAGGACCATCTTGAGGCCGTAGTCCTCCTTCATCATGCGGCCGAGCCGGTTGGCGTTGTTGATGTACAGTTCCCAGGCCTCGCCGTCGAGGTGACGCACGTCGGTGAACTCGCCGGTGTGCTCGTCGCGGAACATCGGTGGCAGGTGCACCACGTACTCGGCGCCGACGGCGGCGTGGGTCTCACCGATGGCGCGGAAGGTGCGCTCCGTGTCGGCCCAGGCCTCGGCCTTGTGGAGGATGCCCCAGCCGGTGCCGGCGACGACGCGGAAACCTCGCTTGCCCATTTCCTCGGCCAGGCGCTTGGGGTCGGTGGGGAAGTAACCGAAGGGACCGGTCTCCATCACGGAGAAACCGGCCTCGGCCATCTCGTCGAGGGCTTTCTCCCACGGGATCTGCGCCGGATCCTCGGGGAACCAGACGCCCCACTGGTCGGGACAGACACCGATGGTCAGCTTGTTGTATCGAGGCTCGGGGTTGCGGGACTTGTCGGCCATGGATGTCCTTTCTGGCGCGTCGTTGGGCACGATCCAGCCTAGGTTCGGCCATATGTCCTGTCAATTGCCCGGGGGGCACTAATTTTTGTGATGAAAGTGATTCTCAACGCGGTGTGGCGGGGTCGCCGGGGTGGGGCCGGTCCGTCGACCACTCGCTGGCCTCCGCGTGTGGCGAGCAACCCGGGTGATGGTGTTCCGGGCCCAATGGGCACCGCCCATCGGGTCAGCCCGAAGGTCGCGCCAGCTGGAGTGCTACACGCCAGTTCTTCGCTTTCTCTCCTGAGAGTTTGCTGGCCTTAGCACTGTTTTGCTGGCTCTAATCCTGTTTTGCTGGGCTTGTTCACGTTTGCTGGCTTCACAGCGCAGGCAAACGTGAACAAGCCCAGCAAAACATCGGTAAGGCCAGCGAACCACCAGGACAACGGGTCAGCTCGGCCCCACTCTGTGAATCAAGTCTCTTGGCGTGTCCGATTGGCGTTTCGTGCGTGGGGAGGGGCGCGACCGCGGGAGCGGGACGAGGTGGTCGTCGGCTGTCCGTCAGTACTTCACGACGGCCTTTCGGAGTCCTGGGCCGGGTTTGGAGGAATCATGGGAGACAGATGCGGCACCGCTCACGGGAATTGCTACGACCCGACCGGGCCGGTTTTCATCTCGTACCGACAGAGCGACGGTACCGAGCACGCCAAGCGTTTGGACCGTTTCCTGCGTGCCGGCGGTCTCGTGCCTTGGCGTGATCTCGTTGATCTGCCTCCTGGCGAGACCGCCCACCGCGTTCACGAGGCCTTCGACGAGGGTATCGCGGCCGCCGTTCTCATCGTCACGCCCGAGATCCAGCAGAGCCAGTTCGTCCCTGCTGAGGAGCTTCCGGAACTGCTCAAACTCGAGCAGGAACCCCACGACTTCAGTCTTCTCGTCCTCAACACCATCCCCGAACAGGACGAGACGGTTTCCAATGACGGCCGGTCGCAGGGAGATGGCGTGGATGCCGGGCACTCCTCACCCGACGATGCTCCTGCCGATCACCCGCTCGGCGGGTGTGGGCGAACGGATGAGGCCATCGACGTGTCGGCTCCCGACCGGCTGCTGAAAACCACAGGTGAGCCGCTGAAGAATCTGAAGCAGTACGGTCTCGGTGAGTGCCGTCAGCTGTACCGGGACCTCCTCCACCGCAGGCTCGGGCATCTCATGAGACCGGCGGAGCGGTACCTGCCGATCGGCCTGCCCACGGGTGTCGTCGCGGCGATCTCCAGTGCCCTCGGGTGGTTGTTCGGCGACCGGGGGATCGGCGACGGCGAGGTCACCATCCAGACACAGACCCGCCCGATCCCCGACGCCCACACGCGTCGTTCCGGCACCACCCGTCTCGGTCGCGAGCACGACCTCGCCGTCCGGCTGCGCCAGGATCCGAGGACCGGTATCCCCGCCGTCGAGGACTACCGGCATCTGAAGGAGACGCTGCCGATCATGGTCGATGCCCTCTATGCGCACGGCGTGAGTGGTGTGACGCTGACCGGTGGCGGTCATTTCAGCCTCGGCTGGGCACTCGGCACCGCCCTGCCGATCACCCGCCAGGGCGGCCTGCGCGTCATCGACCTGCAGGGCAACGAGTGGACCGACGCCAGCCGCAGCGACGACCAAAAGACGTTCCACGCGGTCGCGGGGCCGTCCGCCGAGCACACACCCCAGGATCCCTCACTCCAGAAAGCCGACCGCCTGCACCGCGTCGCCGTCCTGATCCGCAACCAGAACGACCAGAACCAACAGCCCTTCGACGAACTCAAGACCACCTGCGACGAAAGTTTCGAGATCGTCATCGAGGGCAGCGGCGACCACTTCTACCCGTCCAACGAGGGCGCCCGCCTGGCCAAGGAGATTGCGGAAGAGCTGCGCAAACGCGGTGCAGGCAGGGAACTGCACATCGCGTGGTCGGCAGCGGTGTCGCTGGCGCCCCTGGTCGCGAGGCGAACCAACACCCTCAACTGCGTGCTCTACGAGCTGACCCAGAACCCGCTCGTGACCAGGCAGCGCTACCAGAAGGTGCTGCGTGTGGCCGCGGGCATGCCACACGGCCCCATCGTCGAGGTCTTCGACGACGTCACACCGACCCAATGACCGCCCCGGCAGAGCAACACCTGTGGAAGGAGAAACGCGTGACCGATTTCGTCAACCCCTACACGTTCGTGCCGTTACCCCGGAAGGTGGTGCGCAGACAGCCACCCGGGCACGACCCCGGCCCCGCTGAGGCGCAGGAACGCTACGTCGGCGCGCTGGAGGTCACGTGGCACATCCAATCGCCGATCGCCATCCCGACGGAAGAGTGGGGCAGCATCGGCGGCGACGTCCGCATCCCCGGCAGCTCCATCAAGGGTGCGGTCCGCAGCACCCACGAGATGCTGTTCGGCGGCTGTCTGCGTCAGGTCGACCTGGGCTACCGCCCCACCTACCGGCAGCTGCCCAACATGGACGCGCTCAAAGACTGGCGGATGGCCGTCGTCCTCAGTGAAGACGAGGTCCTGCTGTGCGAGAAGGAGGATCCGAAGCGACGCTCCTCGATCGATTCGAAGGCCCTCTGCGAGCGTGTTGGGGACCGTGCCAGGACCGGTGACGTCGTCGCCGTCCACTCCAAGAACGATTGGAAGATCAAACCGGAGCGGCGGGTGGCGGAGCGGTTCCAGGTCCGTGACCGTCCCGCCGACGCGAGCGGTTACGAGGACCTGGCCGGCTGCTACGTCGTGCTGATCACCAAGGAAGGTGCGCGTCACGAGACGGCCATGGTCAAGGACAAGAAGGTGCGCACCAAGTGGTACTGGTCGCTGGGAAAGCTGACCCGGGAGCGCGCGACCATCTCGCCGCAGGCCAAACGCGACTTCAGCTGGGCGATGATGGAGGCCCGCCCCGACGGCAAGTGCTGGGTCGATGTGTTCCGCGGGAAGACGAAGCTTGGGCAGGCGCGCGGCAACGAGCACGCCCTCGAGCCCGGCAGCGTCATCTGGGTGAAGGTGCGCGACGGCATGGTCACCGCCATCAAGCTGAGCCAGTTCTGGCGCGAGCGGTCCGAGGAGTGCCTGGGAGACCGCATCCCGAAGGAGACCCACCCGTGCTCTGGCGATAATCTGCGGCTGTGCCCGTCGTGTTCGGTGTTCGGGTCGGCCGACACCCTCAACGACAAGGCCATCACCGATGAGCGTCGCCGCGAGGGCGACCAGCGCTCCTACGCCGCGCACGTCCGCTTCGGGGCGGCGGTCGGCGTCGACCTGCAGGGCGACGAGGTGACCTTGGCCCCGCTCGGCCAGCCGCACCTCGGCGCCGGCCTGACCTACCTCGAACCCAAGCCGTCGGCGCCCACCCCCAAGTCGCGCGACATGCGTCAGAGCCGCTGGGACAGCGACGGCACGCAGAAGCGCCAGCTGCGGGGCCGCAAGTTCTACTGGCACTCCAACCCGGAACGCCAGCTCGATCACCTGAAACGCACCCAGGGCGTCGGGGATGTCCCCGGCCGGCACCTGAAGCGTGAGCACCACAGCGCCGACATGTGCACCAAGGCCCAGCTGGTCACGGGCGGCACGTTCCGGCAGACGATCACATTCGACGGCCTGGATCAGTTCGGCGTCGCCTCGCTGCTCGCGGCGCTCCAGCCCGGGCGCCTTCTCGGCGACGGCGAGTTCGCCCTGCACCTCGGGCGCGGCAAGCCGCTCGGCCTGGGGTCGGTGACCGCCGAGATCACCGCCGCGAGGATCATGACGGTGGCCGCCCGTTACGGCGACAAAGCGGAGACCCCGCTGGAGACATTCATCATCGATCCCGCGGAGGTGAAGGCCCGCTGCGGCGACCTCGACGCCGTGCACGAGGGCGCCCGGAAGGTGCTCCGTCTTGACGGGCTGGGCGAGAACTGGTGGAAGGTCACCTACCCGACCCGCGAGGCATGGCAGCAGTTCGGTTCCAAGGAGTTCGACGAGTCCTTCAAGTTCTTCAAGGACTTCGGCGGCCCGGCTCAATCCAAGAATCAGAAGGTGAGCTGGAAACCCGGAGCCTGGAAACCGATGCCGGAGATCACCGACCACGACCAGAGTGATTGGAGCGCGAAGTGACAACCTACGTCGTGATCGGGGCGAAACGAATCCAGCAGTGGATCGCCCGTACCCCGCGCCTGGCCCTGACCAAGGGCGCTTCCCAGGCCCTCACCACCCGCACCTCCCGCGACTACCTGCGCGACAAGCTCCCTGAGGGGCTTCGCCTGAGTGACGAGGTGCCCGACATCGCCGGCGTCGTCGTCCTGGAGTCCGACGAATCGGTCGACGATGACGTCGTAGACGCGGCCCTGATGGTGGTCGCCGAGGGCCTGCCCGGGCTGGAGTGGAACGCCTGGGTGCAGGATGCCGACAGCTACGTCGAGGCCTACCAGGCCACGGGCGGTGGGCAGCGCTGTACGCGGGTGCGGCACCGGGTGCCGTCGGCGCGCCGGCTGCCGATGCTCACCGAGTGCGACGGCTGCCACGAGGAATCCGCCGAGGTCTTGGTGGCAGTTCCCGAAGGCAAGGACAGCTACGGCTCCGACTGCGTCGTGCGGCGGGAGGCCTTCAAGCAGTGGAAGGACACGCTGAAACCTCGCGAAGACGGCGTTGCGGAGCCTGAGATGTTCGAACACCTAACGAAGATCGAAGAGCCGGGAGATGTCGGCCACCCCGTCCGCGCGATGGGTCGCCGAGACGCCGACAACCACCTGGCGTTGATCCTCGCCGACGGCAACCGCATGGGTGACTTCTTCAAGAAGGTCGCCCAGCTGAAGGAGCCGCAGGCACACAAGGCCTTGTCAAAAGCTCTCGACGACGCCACCCAGGAGGCCGCCCGGCAGGCCCGCGAGGCCGTCATCGCCAAGATGGTGAACCCCAAATTCTGTCCCGATGTCCTGCACTACATCGGAGGCGACGACGTGATGGCCAGCGTCGCCGGCAGGTTCGCCTGGACTTGGGCGGTAACCCTAGCCGGGGCCTTCGAAACCGAGTTCCAGAGCCGCGTTAAGCATTTCTGCGAGCAGAATCCCAGGTGCGGAGACCTGAATGCGGCGGCGAGCAAGGCGAGTCTCGGAGTCGGCATCGTCTTCACCCACGTCAAGGCGCCGTTCGCGGGGGCCCGGGAGTTGGCCGAGGAGATGGAGAAGATCGCCAAGAAGGCAGGCAAGGGCGAGAAGTCGTACATCGCCTGGGCCGATACCACCGCCGACCACCGAGCCCTGAAACACCACGTCATTGACACCCCCGAGGCCGCCAGGCAGCTCGCCGAAGGCCACGTCCTGGGCGGGCTCACAACTAGCGCCCGCAGTGCCCTGAAGCAGGAGCTTGATGCGGGGCGGGACGCCATCGCGTGGGCCACGCGCACCAAGCGGGACATCGTCGAATACCTGGGGCAGAGTTCCGAGGACCAGATCCGCGCCGACCTGGACCGCGCTCGCTGGTGGCCGGTCGTCGAAGAGACCAAGGAGGGCCAGGAATGAACCTGAAATTCGAAGTGGAGTTCCTAACACCGTTCGCGATCAGTTCTGGTAAGGCCCTCGACGGCCTGGACCACACGATCGACGAGGAAACCCCGTTCCCCAGCTCCGCGGTCAAGGGGCTGCTGCGCGCCCACGCGCTGCACTGGCTCGGCCTGCCGAAAACCCTCGTGGGCGAAGTCTTCGGGACGGCCCGCAAGGGCAGTGACTGGATCTTCTCCGACGTCGCCGTGGAGCGCGTCGGCACCGGGTCGCTGAAGCACGGCGTCGAGCCGTCGCTGTGGAACCGGGTGCGCGTCGACGAGAACGGCTGCGCCGAGGAACGCGCCCTCGTTGCGGGCCAACAGTGCTGGGCCGCCAGGGGCGAGTTCACCATCGCCTGGGACGGCCGGGGCGATTCCCCGAAGCTGCACGTCCTGGTGCTGCGGGCCGCGGCCCGCGACATCGTGAGCATCGGGCTGAACCGGCGTCGCGGTTTCGGCTGGGTCACGATCCGCGACGCCGAGCCCTGGACCGACGACGACAGTCGCACTCTGCTGGCCGTGAAGGAGGAGTCGTGAGATACCAGCTGACACTGCGCTTCGAGACGCCGTTCAGCGTCGGGATCGGCAACGAGGCGTTGTTCCACACCACCACCCAGCGGGTGATTCCCGGAGCCACGCTGCGGGGCGCCCTGGCAGCGCTGTGGTGGCGCGGGTGCAATTCCGCCGACGACTTCGCCGCTCTGTTCGACGACGACCTCCTCGTCACCCAGGCCGTCCCCGAAGGAGCGGTACTGCGGACCACCTCCGAGGTCACCTGCAAGTACTGCGCCACGACCGAATGCGGGGAGGTCGTCTACGACCGTGCGCTGTTCGTCGCCTCAGGTGATGCCCCGGACGCCGGGGTGTGCCCGCGCTGCAAGGGCCCGTTGACGGCCAAGCCCGGGTGGATCGACCTGCCCGATCCGGTGCGGCGCGGCCGCGTCCAGCTGGAGGCAAACGAGACCGCCAAAGAAGGGCAGCTGTACTCCCGCGACTATGTCGGAAAGGGCACGCGCTACATCGCCGAGATCGAGACCAGCGCCGACCTCTCCTGGCTCCACGACGCCACCGTCCGGATCGGTCAGGGCCGGTCCCAGGACCGGGGCCGCGCCCTCGCCACCGTCGCGCCGCTGGAGGAGAAGCCGTTGACGTGGCACGACCGCCCCGTTGCCATCCACCTGACCAGCCCCGCGATCATCACCAACCAGTGGGGCGCGCCGAGCCTGGACCTCGACGACGTCAAAAGCGAGCTGCAGCGGGTCAGCGGCGACGAGAACCTGACTCTCAACCGTCGCCCCGAGTGGGTGCGCAGCGAACTGGTGACCGGCTGGCACGGGCGCAGCAACCTGCCGAAGGTGCCGGACTGGGCATTCGCGCCAGGGGTCAGTTTCGTCGTCGACGGCCTCACCGCCGACGGCTGGCGGCAACTGCGTCGATGCGGGATCGGCTGGCGCCGCATCGACGGCTACGGCCAGCTTGCGCTCACCGGCTGGGAGCCGACCAACCGGCCCCCTTTTGAAGTCACGGCCGAGTGGTGGGACCAGGAGAGCGGTGAGTTGCGGAAACACAAGAGTTGGGGCGAGTACAAGTCATTGCTGCGGATGGCCTGTATCAACCTCTCGGACACCAGCGAGGTGTCTGAGGAAAAGACTCAACGCAACCTCGACCTGGTGCTCGCCAAAGCCCCGCCCCAGTTCCACGACAAGCTCCGGGAGATTCTGGCCCTGGAACCAAGGCAACTGGGGCAGCTAGTCGAGCTATTGCGGTCGAGCAACAACAAGAAGAGGAGGAAGTGATGCCCCGCTACGCGACCTTGATGCGGTTCGACCTCACCATCGACACCCCCTGGGCGATCGGCGCGTTCACGCGCTCCGGGACCACCGGCGAGGACGCGGTCCAGGCGCCCATCCAACGCCGACCCGACGGGTCGGTGTACCTGCCGGCGACCTCCCTCGTCGGCGGGCTGCGCGACCACCTCGGCGAAGTACCCCGGGTCCTTCTGAGGCGCCAGCCTGCCGACCATGACGAGCCGGGAGGGTCGCCACGGCCCGTCCACGACATCCGGCTGCGAAAGAGTCGGCACGTTGGGGATCTCGATGGCCGGGAGGCGGCGCGACATGCCGGCGACGATCGCGCGCTCGTCGGGGGACAGGACGCCCACTGCGGCGGTGTTCATCGTCAGGCAGCGCTCGATGAACCGGTAGGTCCGGCTCACCGGCCCCCTGAGCGCCGGGTCGGTGAACTTGAAGCAGTGCGGTTCGTAGACCACGGGCGCGTCCAGACTCACCACCCGCGTGTAAACGCCCGCCCAGCTGGAGTGGGCATGCACGACGTCCACCCCCAGTTCGCGCGTTCTTCTCCTGGCGGCGCTGATGCGGGAGGGTAGGGTTCGCGGCAGCCTCATCATGCTCGCCCAGCGGGAGGCGGTCGGCGTCTCCTCCCCCGTCCACAGCAGGTGGTGCTCGGCCTCGGGCAGGGCCGCGGCTCTCAGACCAATCGCGCGCCCGACACCGGCGCCGAAACACTCGGTGACGTGCAGGACCCTGAGGGGGCGTGCCCTCCCCCTCTGGTCGTGAATCAGGCCCGACGTCGTCACACATTCACCCATGAAAACCGTTTCCCCCTTGCATCCGTTGTTCTCAGCGCGAGACGCCCGCCCGCTCACAACGGCACGCCGCCGTCATCGAAACGACGGATCCAGGAGTTGAAGTCGTAGTAGTCGACGATGTCCTGCACGGGCCCGGCCGAGGCGCGCTCCACAAACTGTTCGAGCCCGTCCCAGCGGTCCCGCCCGACGATGAACACACGCTCGGGGTCGTAGAGCCTTTCCGCGCGAATATCCGACGTGAGGCTGAGGACGCTCCTGCCCATGAGCACCGCCTCCACCGGCCTCAGAGAGGAGCCCCGCTGCCCCGCCTGGGGAATCTCGACGACCGCCCTCGCCGTGCCGGTCATCCTCAGAATCTCGACGTAGGGGATCGGACCGATCGGCTCGAGACGGGGATACCTATCCCTGGTCCGCCGGCTCATCCCAGCGACGCAGAACCGATAGGTGTAGCCGTCGGCCTCCAGGCGCCGGGCGAGATCGGCCAGCACCGCGGCCCGACCCTTGTCAGAACCGACGAACAGGAAATCCACCTCGCCCCGTCCCCGGAAGTCCCCCAGCTCGCGGAAGGAATAGGTGGTGTTCAGGCTCAGCCCGAGAGCGCGGCAGTCCCCCCTGTCGAACGACCACACCTCG
>ERZ773069.1741-NODE-1741-length-12102-cov-2.449240_pt1 | contig 12102 bp, 16 predicted proteins | sample MGYA00580619_ERZ773069 | MGnify/ENA primary metagenome ERZ773069 (study PRJEB29015, sample SAMEA2738007) | human oral metagenome | biome: human oral; feature: human-associated habitat; material: dental | place: China | collected 2108 ...
TCCATTTTTATTGACAGCGTCAGGGTTGTCGAGTTTTAAAGCCGCGTAAATATAGAGAATGATGGCTTGATCCAGTCCCCATGTGACGGCTGACCAGAAGCCATGTTTGCGATAATTTCTTAGATGCTTGTGATATCTTTTTCGAAAGGGTTCTGGTTTGAAGAATGGATAATGTTCTTTTAACTTGTAAATTGTTTTTCGAATATCTTCAGGTAGTTTATAGTACATAGCGAGTCCTTTTTATGTGGTGAAAAATAAAGCAATGACGGATTTATAAGGTATAGTTTTTCACAATAATAAAATCATTAATTAATAATTTTTTGTTATTCCATGTATCCATCGACAATCCATAATTGGAAAAGTTGATTTTCGTTATATGGTCGAGATAATTTAAGACCGGTTTTTAATTCATTTGATAAAGCAATTAACGATTCAAGAGTATCTATTTCAAGTTCTATTGTTTCGTTACCCGATTTAGAATCACAAACGTAGGATAGTTTTCCGTGGTTTTGTAGTTGATCTTTATAGTTTTTATAAGTTGCCTCTTCGTCAAAGAATCGTGCAGAATGAATTTCGAATTTCATCGTAATGTTATTGATTCCTTTCTGTGCTTTTTTAATAATGTTATTAAAAGGTTTATGCTATATATGGGTTTACAAGCCACTTACTTTAGTTTTTTGGATTGAATGTTTTTGATGAGTGGCCGTTTGTGAAATCGACCGTAACTGTATTATTTTTAGCCCATTCTATACAGACGAGGTCGTCACGTTTCAATTCAACGTTTGTCCATTTGGCTAGAGTTCACGTGTATCGAATCGTTGGTCGACGACAACACCGTAACCGTTTGGCGTTTTGTAGGTTTTAACCGTCATTGTTGGTCGAACTTCACCTTGTTTTGTTTGAGTAGTTTCGTGATAGTATTGAACGTCAGCGAGAAATTCTTGTAAGAATTCTTCTGTATTTTTTCCTTCTACTGGATCAAAGTCGAATAGCCATTTCAGATGTTTTGAGTCGTAAGCATTTTCTTTTAGGGCGGCAAGCGCGGCGACTCGTTGAGGCAAACTTGATAGATTGAATTCATTATCGAGCAACTTGTGTTGTAGAGCTTTGAATGTTTTGGTATTGCTACGAGGGTTGACTGAAACGTACATTCGGCACATCTCGCCAACTTGACCTTGAGCAACAAAGGCTTTAAATTGATTGTAAAGTTGTTCTGGCTTTTTTGTTGTCGTAAAAGCGTTTCTACGCTCTGTGAAGTTTGGTAAGTTTTTGTTGTCTTTGTTTCGTGATACAAAGAGAACGACCGTTAATTTGTCGCTCTCATGATTTTCATCACGATTCCACTTATTGAAATTTCCCATAAGCGGTTTTCCTTTCTATTTGACCGCGGATTTTGGTACTCGGTCAATCGTTTCTTTGTATTGGATTTGATAAGTTTTATTATCTTCGTCGATGATTTTTGCTTCAGCTTGTTTTTGTAAGTATTCTGATTTGGAATCTTTTAGTTTAAATATGATAGCTTTTCCATCTTTGGTTAAAGTATAGTAATCTTCAACGTGACCTTTTTTAATGGTTTTGATTTGGTCAGCTAGTGTATTTAGTTGTGTCACGGCCACATAGCCACCGCCAATTCCGATGATGACGACTATAATGGCGCATATTCCAAGAAATGTGTCTTTATCTAGAAATAAGGCACTAACACCAAATCCAAGTGACATTCCTACTAATAGTATAAGCAGTGCAATTATGCTGATTAATAGAATTGTTTCGAAGTCATTGTTGATTAATAGTTGTTCTAACATAGTTTTTTTTCTTTCTATTTATTAAATAATTTTTCAAGGTCTTTGTCTTTGTTTGACTTGAAAGTGATACGAATTTCGCCGTCTTTATCAGATTTGCTCGGTTTGTTTTTGATTCCGAAGACTTTTGGCGCAGTTCCTTCGATTGGTCTGTATTCAATTTTTGTAATTTGAGCGTTATTTGGGTCGACATCTTTAGCGATGAAATTGTCTTTTTCTAATAAGACTTGTTTAACGATTGAGTTTTCGTCTTTTGTTACAATTAATTTGATATTTATTACGTTATTGTTTTCGTTTAATGCTGATTGAAAGTCTTGTATATTTTGTTTTTTATTGGTAATAATGTCGGGTTTATTAGAAAAGTTACTATAGGCTATTCTTATATCGGCGTTTAAGCTATTTTTGTAAATTGTTTTCCATTTAGTGTGGGATACAGGGTAATCACCTTTAGTGTTAAGGGTGAATGCTACTAAAACGGTTATACATATAATTGTTATAAGTCCATCAACAATTACAATGTTTTCATTACCGTGTGGACTGGTATTACTAAACGCATATATTGCGCTTATTATCATAATGATGAATGTTACAATAATAATGATTGTAACATTTGAAGCTATAAATTCTAACATTTTGTGTACTTTCTACCAATAGGTGAGTGTGAGTTTATAATCAGGATCTAATTGTCCAAGAATTGTGAAATTGTCATCTTGACTAGCGTCTATGTTATATTTATGTTTTGTTCGAATTATTTGTTTGTTTATGATAGCGTCATGCTCTGTCAACCATTGTACAAAGTGATATGATTGGAAAATATATGAATTATTGAAGATGGCTAATGCGGCGTCATAGATGCTTGTATGTGGGATCGCTTTATCATTATCTTTGTAAGCGAAATTTTCTATGAAATTGAAATATTTCGAGTAATTTTCAAAGGTAGGTTGTAAATTACCATGTATAATATCATAGAAAACGGTTTCATCAATGATTTGAATGAATTCAGCTAAATCTGTAATTTCAAGGGCGTTTTTGTCCGAAATATATGGGTAATCATCTTTGTAATTGATGCCTTTTAAGTCTAAATATTTTTCGAACGTCGGAAACCATTCGTTATTTCCGAATAGTTGAAAGTAATGATCCTCACCTGTGATACGGTTGAACAATGTTATATTGTAACGACGAGACATAGAGCTTCCTTTCTATTTTGTGTATTTTTCAATTTCTGCGATTTCATTTTTCACAAATTGAATGAATTTGTTAAGTTTGGTCTCATCGACAGAAATTGTGTGAAAAATTCGTTGTTGTTCTATTAAGAGTGGATCCCACATCGGATCTGAGGATGAATTACTAACGACACTACTATGGTAACGAGCACCTGAAATTCCTTTTAGAATATATGCTTCATTGAGTGTGATATGCAAATCAATAATTAATTTATAAATTTGATTTTGCGCAAATACTAAGAACCACGGATTTGATTGATCGCTGTCATGTATTTGTTCGAGTATTGTTAGTAACTTTTCATAGCGTTTTTTGGTTTGACGGTTTTCAAGAATGATGTCATACAAATCTGTTAGACCATTATAAATACGTAATCGTTCTTGGTCAATCATGCGTTTTGCATGGTTAAGCTTTTTGATAATGTTTTTATGGTTGGTTTCTTTTGCAATGGTCAAAAGAGCTGTTTGATGCGGGTTCTCACGCCATGTTATATAATTCGCGTGACTCATTAATTTGATTTTGAACTGTTCTTTTTCGTTTTTAATGTAAATGTATGGTGCCAGACCGTGTTCGCGAATCAGTTTTTCGAGTTCTTTTTGAGTAATCATAGTGTTCCTTTCTAATTAATCGAACAAAATGCTACAGAGTCGCGTGATGTCATTTGGTGTGTGACCGTTATAATGGAGCGCAAGATGTTCATAAATACGAGTTTCAAGTTTGTTTTTTTGACAGTGGCTTTTTTGTTATGATAGTTGATTTGCGGTATTTTGTTAGTCTAACATCGTTTGGTTCGAATTGTTGTTTATCCACCTCCATTAGTTTGTGAAAGATTTCTTGTGCGAGTTCTTTTGCTTCAGTTTCTGAATATTCTTTATATGGATCGAGGTATGTTTCCATTTTAAGAGACCGTGGGTTTTGCGGCATTGGATATGGATATTTCGAATAATGAAGTGTATGTGTAAATTCATCGCGATAGTCTAAATGGTAATCTGTATTTAATTCGCTATCACGAAAAGACAGGTAGGTTATTGGACTATATGGGTTATCTAAATATTGATGATATAGATAGTTGCGTTCATCATCGATTTGTGGTTTAAGTGATTCAAAACGTTTATCGTAGTATAGTACGAAATCGTTTTCTTCAAGAATGTAGACGAGTTGTTTTAATACACGTGCTACGTTTAGTTCTTTGTTCATGTGGGTTCCTTTCAATATTGGAATAGTGGTTTATTTGGTGTGGTGATTGTGACTTCACTTGAATAGCCATCGTTAAATAGTTGGTGGCACGTAGCGATCACTTCATCACGGTCAGTATAAAGCCCATATAGCCAGCCTGTTTGATGTGGATCTAACTTTTTATCATAGGTTTCTGCCATTGTGCCGAGTGCAGTAGATACTTCACGGATGACGTCTGGTAATATCTCAATAGCGCATAAACTATTGTTACGAAATAGATCCCAATCGTCTAGCTCATCATAGGTGATTTCGGCTAAAATTGATTCTTCGAAACAATTATCATTCAGATGAAGCATGTCGAAGGGTTTTGATATTTTGTGATTTTCGATAGTTGTACAATGTTGAAATAAAACCCCGTCCTCGATGCTATAATAAATATCGGACAGTTGTTTGTATTTTGTGAGGATCTCTAATCGACAACTGTTAAGGAGTTCGAGTAGACGATCTTGATGGAGGGCTTCGATGTCAATGTGATAAATAATATAATAATTCATGCTGAGCCTTTCTCTAACGTAATATTATAAATAAAAACGACCACGAGCACGGCTCGTGGCAATTAATTTATAGTTACGTCAATAATGTGTATGACAATTCCACAATTTACTACAAAAACTTGATCGATAACGCAATGTATTTTTAGTGGATAATAACGATGACCATTTGTTAATGTTAAATTAAAAGTGTAATAGTAATGTTGGCCGTCATCTATATAATTTGTTATTTTAAATGACGCCAGAGTCATTCTTAAAGAATATCTCTTTTTACTAAAATAGTATAATAATGTTTTTTCAATATCTGAATAGATGTCATCGGTTTCTTGATTTAATTTGATATATCGATTGGTCAAATCCATTCGAACATCTGATATTAAATCTATAGGTATGTTCGTTGTCATGCTGTATAGAGTCTTTCGTTTTTGTTATTTTTGATAGTCATATGCAGAGCATCCAAAATAATGAAATGTTCTGTTTCTAATTGTTTTGGTGCGATAATTGTTAAAAGATCATTTGATTTTAATTTTTCTGCGATTTGTTTAAATCGAACACGTTGCTCAAAATGGACTTCGCCAAAGTCGAAAATCAAACGTTTCTTTGATTTTGTATCAATATAAAATTGAGAACGAGGTTTTGGTTGTTTAATCTTAACTGTGTATTTTTGCATAAATTCACCTTGTTTAATTAGTAGTATCCTAATTATAGCATATTTTATTAAAATATGCTATAATTAATGTATGGAAACTCTTTATTTAATTCAACACAAAAACATTCCCGAATATACTAAAATCGGATATACGTCTGATTTGAATGCCCGCATAAAACAACTACAGACAGCATCGCCAACGGGCGTTCATTTAGTTTATTCAATTTCTTGTGAGAATGCATATCGATTAGAACAACATTTGCACGCTAAATATAGTCGTCAGCGTACGAATCTTGAATGGTTTTCTCTTTCACGAGAAGATATTGTTGATATTATTTTTTATATTGAAGAAAAAGTGCTTGACAATCTATCATAAGTTTGCTATACTTATTATTAGATATTGAAGTCTATTTCTGTTTACCTGCTTTAGGCAGGTTTTTTTGTGCATTAAAAAGAGATCTCGGATGAGATCTCTTTATTTGAATTTGGCGATTAATGTATCGAGACAATCGTAAAAGTCTTGTTCTGACGGAAAACGCTGACTGATAATGAGCGATGCATCGGTTACATTGGGATCAAAACCTTTATATTCATATGTGTTGTCTTGTTTTACGTATTGGAGAACTGCGATGGGTTCTGTGTAGATGTTCGCACCGCGAGCATATTTTACTTGTAAAGATACATTATACATCTCATTAGTAATCTTGCGAATCTCTATGTGGAGAGGTTCTACAAAGAGTTCGTAAGCGCCGTGCATCTCTAACGACATATGACTTTCGAGGGCTCGATTAGCGATTGGTGTAAAGTGATTAAAAAAGTATTTTTGTAAGTCTGTTAACTCTATATGCGCTTTATTTGCATGAGCTAAGAGTTGGGATAATGATGGCGATTCGTTGGTCGTCATTTGAGGCACCTAACAGCCGTTTTACGCGACTGTTTTCCTTTCCAGTAGAATTATAGCGGAGTAATGTTAAAATCGCTCAGAATCGATTTAGTGACTTCTCAGACGGTTATTAATAACTTGATCAATATCGTCTCGTGTTAGAGTCAAAATATCGTCATTGGTTAAAATATATCCGTTGCGTTTCATATTAGCGAGACGAATATCACGTGTTGCTAACAAGTCATTCATAAAGTTTTCAATATAACGACCATTTCCATCGAGAGCACCGTTGACGTTTGTGGCGTTAAAGAGTTCAATAAAGCGAGATTCTAAATAGTCCCAATCGTCTTGAGATAAGGTGACGTTCTTTTTGTTAATATTTAATAAGAGAATGTCTAGAAGATCATCGCAGGTATAACTTGGAAATTCAATCCAGTTAGGGAACCGTGATTTCAATCCGGGATTTCCTTTTTCGATAAATTCGTGCATGTCGTTCGTATAACCTGCAACAACGACGAGGATTTCACCCTTATGTTCAGTGATGTCCATAACGAGCTGATCAATAGCTTCTTGCGCGTGATCTTGCTCGCCATGTGGTAGAAGAGAATAAGCTTCATCAATTAGAAGAACACCGCCTAAAGCTGACATGAATACGTCATGCGTTTGTTGAGCGGTCGCCCCGATGTATTTTGAGACAAAATCCTTTCGAGTGGTTACTTTGAATTTATTTGTTGGCAAGATGTGCTCTTCAAAGAGCATTTGACCGATGATTTTAGCGACGGTCGTTTTACCGGTACCGGGTGCACCTCCGAAGACCATATTCATGTTCGATACATCTTCTTGAGAAAATCCACGAGCTGCACGCTCCGCTTGCATAGAAGCAACGGCCATGAAGTTTTCGATTTGTTCTTTTACAGATGCCAAACCAATCATTTCTTGCAATTTCTTATAACCCGAGGATTGCCCTTTACCCGTTGTACTTGAGTTCACAATTTCCGAGTTAAAGAGATTCCACTTGTTCGTATCTCCTGCAATGAGCGTAATGGTCGAATTCTGTGCGAGCGAATCTTGTAGAGATTTGCTTTTTTTAGAGCGTTTTAATGTTAAATTAGTAACGATGATTTGGAGCAGGCGTGCTTGATAGACTTTCTCGTTTGTTGCAATACGCATGTCGTGAATGATTGCTTTTTCGCAATTATTGATGGTGAAACAAGTAATATCCTCTTTTACGAAAGAACTGTCTTTAAATTTCTTACGAAATATTTTTTCAGGATCATTATAAAAGAGAAAATTGATTTTATCTATATCGAGCGTATTTACTCTACAGTAACATTCACCATAGGTTGTCAGCGTTGAACTTGTTAGCGTTTCAGCTTGTAGGTAGATATTCGTCAAAGTTGAATTGTCAATTTGAATCTTTGATGCAGATAATGCCGATTGTGTTCCAAAGAAATCACCGAAAGTTGAATGTCTCGTTGAGATATGCGATGCTTCAAATGAGCAAAACTCTGCGGTAATATTTGTGAGTGTTACGGTAGCGGTGTTGCTCGCGAAGATCGGTGAATAGATGTCTCTTGGGTCATTCTTTTGCGAGAACGTGAAAGTAACGTTTTCGAGATCGATGACGCCGTTAGGTGTCTCGTTTACGACACCATTACAGTGTTTGCTTTGAAAAATCGTGACATTTTTTACGATCGCACGTTTTGTACGAAATTCTAATCCAGCTCCGCCTTCTTGGATTTTGATCGTATTATTTTGTCCGTTTATTTCAAGGTTTTTTGTAACGATGACGGTGCCGATTTCGACTGATTTGTTCAATAAAATGGTGTCGCCTTCGCGTGCTTTGGAGATGGCGTCTTTGAGTGTCTTATAATGATTTCGCAGACCGAATCCGCCTACGTATAATTCTGTCATGTGTTAATACGAGTCCTTTCTGGGTGTTATAGTTACATTATATCATATTTTTATTTTATAGTCGAATGTCTTGACAAATGTGTTGTAGCGTGTTATTATAAAGAATATCTATGAAAAAGGAGACTTTATTTTTTATGAAGAAATTTCTATTGAGTTCTGCGGTGTTGGCGGGGACATTGTTGAGTTTGAACTTCGCACACGCAGAAGAAGTTGGTGAGGTTATGGGTGGAAGTCATTTGCCCCCTGTACGTGTTTGGCAGACAGGTCATACAAGTAAGCCAAAAGAATCTAAACAAACGCTTTGGGCTGAGGATAATATGTCGATGACAACGGCAACTGTACCGCAAGAATATCCTCGTCAATATGAGTATCAATACGGTTATGATGGATCACCTATTTATTATGGTTATCATGATTGGTATGGTTATTGGCATAATTATACTGATGAATGGGGTAATCCGATGTATTATTGGAATGGGTATTACTATTACTACTAAGGTTTAGTAGTGCGTTAGTCAAGACTTTTAGATTGGGTTTTGGTGAAAACTCAATCTTTTTGTTTGACATTGTTATTATTTTATGTTAGACTATAAACGTTCTTGAAAAGATTTGAGAACAGGGTTCTATAGGGGCATACAGGTTGTAAGAGTCAAGTTTCTTTTGAGACTTGACTTTTTTTTCTTGACGGGTGTAATTTTGTATGTTATACTTATGATAGTTGAGAGGTCGGCTCATGGTCAATCTGATATTAATCTTAGACATAAGAGCTAGGCAGTGGCGGACACTAGAACTAAATCCGATATTAATCTTGAACATAAGGGTCAAACGGGTGGCAGACACCAGAATAAACCGACTGACTAGGTGGCTTACAGACTCTGTAAACCACCTTTTTTGTGAGGAAAATATGGCAAATTCTAGAGATTATCGTAATCCAAATTACACCGAAAAAATAAAACTTCAGCGTTTTTTTACTCAGTTACAAATTGCGGCTTCTTTTTTTAAAGAACACTTCGTTGGCAAAATCATGTATTATGAAACAGAAATAGAAAGTGTTGAACTTCATTTTTCACCTACTAATTTCATGCACCTATGTGGTGTTGATTACCGAAAAGGTGCAGGCAGTTTCTTTGACGATTGTTTAAATAGGCATGTCATAATTGATGAGTTGAAAATAAAAAAAGATGGAACCACAATGCAAAAGTTACAAGTTTTAGGATCCATTGAGGAGTTATTGGGAAAGCATGTTCATCTAACTGGTTCAGGACGTTATTTGTATTTGGAGTTTGATTATGCTTTACGTACAAGAAAACAGATACTAGCATTAACATTGAAAGAGACATCAAGGAAAATTGTTCCTCAATCTTTATTAGATTTGAAGAGAAAGACAGTATTTCCAAAAGGTCAAAAAGTAATTCCAATTTACTCAAAACATTTACAAACGTCGGAACTTTTTTATTATTTAAAAGATTAGTTTACATATCTTTTGTGGCATAAAATATATTTTTATCATTTTCAGGAGAACGCAGTTTTGGCTCGTTCTCTTTTTTGTTGTGATACTTCTTTCAAGAAATATTTGGTAGGATTGGAGTGAAAAAAGATTAACTAGGAAAGAAGGAAGTATATGGAAGCCATTTATCAACGTGATTCGGATCAAGATGGACTGACTGATGCTCAAGAATTAGCGCTAGGAACCAATCCTCTTAGCGCAGATTCTGATGGTGATGGTCGTTCAGATTTAGTGGAAATAGAAGAAGGAACTAATCCCTTAGAAAAGGATTTACAAGACATAGACCAAACAAGTATAACTGAACCATCTTCAGTATTTATGGAAATGAAACAAAAGATTTCAGATATGATGGAGAGTCACTACAAGGAATTTATAAAGGCTCTTATTAGTATTGAAACAGGGATTGAAAACCAACAAGACCTTGAAGACTTATATACTTACTACATGAGAACAGATGCCGTTTCTCTTTTATCTAGTGATTTAGAAATCAGTCCTCAAGAGGTTGAAATGGAGATAGAGTTGTAGGGGAATCATGTGATTCTCCTATTTTCGTATAGATGAAAGGAGCGAGTATGGAAGTAATACAATTATTGGCTATGTTTCGTGGAACAATTCCAAAAGATAGAGAGAAAATGGACTTATTTCTTCGTTATCAAGCGCAACATTTTGATGAGAAATGGCAGAATTTGGTAGAGAGTTTTTTGACTGAAGAGGGCAAGATAGAGGAGATACCTCATGTCTTTTCGTTTCATCAAGATATTATCTCTTTCCTAGAGGCCAGTTCTGAAAATAATGACCAAGATTTAGAAAGTTACACAAGAAATTTTGGACAAGCAGGTCTAAGTAAATTATCTCAATTAAGTAATTTTGAGAAAAACTTGGTGCTAGAAGTCGCAACCTATAATCTTTTCACTCGATTTTACATCCAATCTGAGAAAGAGAAGCTAACACCATTAAGTGAGCTTGTATTTCATCAGAATCAGGATGTCAATTTAGTCAATGTCTATCGGGTTGCGAATAATCTATCTGACCGCATTAGTAGAGATATAGAGGAGTTTCTTCTAATGGTTGATTCCAAAGAACTAAAAAAAGAAGTTCTTGAGATTCATTTTGAAGAAAAAGAAGGAGATGTTCTAGCCTATTTGGGTTCAGAATTGATGGCTACTTTAGATACCGTTACGGATCTTGTCCATCATGAAGAAAACTACACACAACTCCCACTGACACAAAAGCTGAAAATTATTACTTATTTTGATGAAGTAAAGGCTATAAGAGAAAAGTCTAAGCAAGTAGAGGAAGCAGTCTTACCTTTAGATAATATTGACCAGGTAGAAGAAAATGTGGAAGTTCATTCCCTATCTAAAGTAGATAAAATTGTAGAAGAAGCTTTGAGGGAATATCCAATTGGTTCACAAGTAAGTTATAAAGGACAAGTATTTCAGTTGGTTTCGATTGAAAATGCGCAGTTAAATGACTTAGTTCGCCTAGAGCTATTCAATGATTCCAACCAGTTATTTGAAGAGAATCCTATCTTATACTTGAACAGTTTGGAAGAGATTGAACAAGTATTGTCTCATTTAGAACTTGAAAAAGAAGATTCAGAGATTGAGATTGATTCATCAAGTGAAAGTCAGGAAATAGATTTGTTTTCCTACCTGGAAGAAGAAAATGAAAAGGATAAGGAAACAGAAACGCTTATTGTAGGCATAGAAGAGACGGATGTCCCTGTTCAAGATTTTGTTTTTCCAGATGATTTAGAGGACTTTTATCCTAAGACAAATCGAGAAAAAATTGAAACGAATATCGCCGCAATTGATCTTGTTAAAAGATTAGAAAAAGAGAGACGACAAGCAAGTCCAGAAGAACAAGAACTACTAGCCAAGTATGTTGGATGGGGTGGTCTTGCTAATGAATTTTTCGATGAACTCAATCCAAAGTATGAAGCAGAACGTTTAACTCTTAAGAGTTTAGTAAGTAAATCAGAATACTCCACCATGAAACAAAGTTCTCTCACAGCCTATTATACAAACCCAATGATTATTCGCCAGATTTGGCAAAAATTACTGGATGATGGTTTTGAGGGAGGGAGGATATTAGATCCTTCTATGGGGACTGGGAACTTCTTTGCGGCGATGCCTAGAAGTATACGAGATAAATCAGAGCTCTATGGGGTTGAATTAGACAGTGTGACAGGCGCAATCGCAAAACAACTCCACCCCAATACCCATATTGAAGTGCGAGGATTTGAAGAAGTTCCCTATCAAAATAATAGTTTTGATTTAGTCTTAACGAATGTTCCTTTTGGAAATTTTCGCATTGCCGATAAAAACTACGATAAACCTTATATGATTCATGATTACTTTGTCAAACACTCACTTGATTTAGTAAGAGACGGAGGACAA
>ERZ773069.1743-NODE-1743-length-12080-cov-53.039917_pt1 | contig 12080 bp, 7 predicted proteins | sample MGYA00580619_ERZ773069 | MGnify/ENA primary metagenome ERZ773069 (study PRJEB29015, sample SAMEA2738007) | human oral metagenome | biome: human oral; feature: human-associated habitat; material: dental | place: China | collected 2108 ...
CGTCCGGGTCTCCGACGATGAGCCCGACGCGATCCCACGACTGGGCCGTCGCCGCGGGATACCAGGATTCCATGAGGGCCATCACGTCGCGGACGGTCCAGGTGGTGGCGGATACACCGACCGGGATATCGGGGGCACTGAAATGAGACGAAGACTGCATGCGCCAAGCATACCGGACCCCCATCTAGCAAGGGACCCTGCCCGCGACTATGATCACAACGTGCAGATTTTGAGTCTCCTCGACCAGGGGCTGGTCGATTACACGCAGGTTGATGCGCTTCAGCGCTCCCTGCACGAGGAAGTCCTCGCCGGCGGCGAGGACACGCTCATCGTTTCTCAATTCACTCCGACGTGGACGGCCGGTCGTCACACGAAGCCGCAGGATATTCCCTCGACGACGATCCCCATCATCCGCACGGACCGCGCGGGATCGGCCACGTGGCACGGTCCCGGACAGGTCGTCGTCTACCCCGTTGTTCGGCTGCGTGAGCCCGTCGATCTCGTCCAGTGGATCCGCGCCGTCGAGGCCTCGGTCATCGACACCGTGCGCGAGGTCTGGGACCTGTCGGTGCACCGCGTCGAGGGACGCGCGGGCGTGTGGCTCACCGAAGAGGGACGCCGCGACCGCAAGATCTGCGCGATTGGTCTGAAGGTCGCGCGCGGAGCGACCCTGCACGGCATCGCCCTCAACGTCGACATCGACCCTGCACATGCTTTCGAAGGCATCATCCCCTGTGGCCTCACCGACGCTGACGTGACCTCCCTGTCGTGGGAGGGCATCCACACGACGGTGACGCACGCCGCCGCCGAACTTCTCCCACGCATGGTGGAACGCATCTCCCCCTGCCTGGCGACCACTCCCACTTCTGTTTCCTATACGACGAGGTCAACGCTATGAGTACCCTGCCCGATCCCGAAGGACGCAAGCTCCTGCGCATCGAGGTGCGTAACTCTCAAACGCCGATCGAGAAGAAGCCCGAGTGGATCCGCACGACCGCTAGGGCCGGCGAGAACTACCAGGACATGCGCTCGCTCTCGCATGCGAAGGGGCTGCACACGGTGTGTGCGGAGGCCGGGTGCCCCAACATCTACGAGTGCTGGCAGGACCGCGAGGCGACGTTCCTGCTCGGTGGCGCCCTGTGTACGCGCCGCTGCGACTTCTGCGATATCGCGACGGGGCGCCCCACCGAGTACGACAAGGACGAGCCGCGTCGCATCGCCGAGTCCGTGCGCGACCTCGACCTGCGCTACGTGACGATCACGGGCGTAACCCGCGACGATCTGCCCGACGGTGCCGCGTGGCTGTACGCCGAGACGTGTCGTCTCATCCACGAGCTCAATCCGGGCACCGGCGTTGAGCTGCTCGTCGATGACTTCCGTGGCCAGGACTCCTCGATCGACATGGTGATCGACGCCGGCCCGCAGGTTTTCGCGCACAACCTCGAGACGGTGCCGCGTATCTTCAAGAAGATTCGTCCCGCCTTCAACTACGATCGCTCACTCGCGATGATCAAGCGCGCCCACGACGGCGGCATGGTCACCAAGTCGAACCTCATCCTGGGCATGGGCGAGACGCGCGAGGAGATCAGCGCGGCGATGCGCGACCTGCACGAGTCGGGCTGCGACCTTCTGACCCTCACGCAGTACCTGCGTCCCTCTCCCCTGCACCACCCGATCGACCGCTGGGTGCACCCCGAGGAGTTTGTCGAGATGGCCGCCGAGGCCGAGGATATGGGCTTCGCGGGCGTCATGGCCGGACCCCTCGTGCGTTCCTCCTACCGTGCGGGTCTGCTGTGGGCCAAGGGTATGCGCGCCCGCGGCTTCGAGATCCCCGAGCAGCTGCGCCACATCGCCAACTCCGGCTCGACGCTGCAGGAGGCCGGTTCGGTCCTGGCGCGTCTGAAGGAGCGCTCGGAGCGTCACGCAGCGATGGCAGCCGCGAAGGCCGCCTCGGCCTCGTGACCCCCGATTATTCGCCCGCGCGGGCGCTGCTCGCCGCAACTCGACGGCATCCGGATCGTTGTTCCCTTGTGGACGCTGTGACCGGCCAGGAGTGGAGCGTGTGCGAGGCAGCCGACACGGTCGCTCGTCTCGCTGCCGCCTTAGCTGAGGCGGGGATCGGCGAGGGGACGCGCATCGCCGTCATCGGCGCGAACTCGCCGTGGCACTACATCGTCCACGTGGCCGCATCGTGGCTGCGCGCTGTAACGGTCCCGCTGTCGCCCCGGATGCCATCGCCGGCGCTCACCTCAATGTGCGAACAGGTTGGCGTCTCGTGGGTGTTCCTTGACGAGGCCTCCTCCCGCACTCACGCTCCCGCACTGTCCGACGCGGGCGCGCAGGTCGCGTCGTTTGCGGATCTGTCGGCGTGGGCGGATCGCGCTGCCCCCATCGGGCACCCTCCCGCCCGCTGCGGGACCGAGCTCGCCGCCATCCTGTTTACCTCGGGGTCCACGGGCACCCCACGCCCCGTCGAGCTCACCCATGAGGTCATGTGGTGGGGCTCGACGAACTTCCGCGAGGGTTTCGACTATGCGCCGACGTCATCGGTGGTCGGCGTGTGCGCGCCCGCCAGCCACATCGGCGGCTTCAACGGGACCTCGATGGACGTGTGGACGCACGGCGGCACGCTGGTCACGCTCGGCTTCCCAGGTTCTTTCGACGCTCGCGGCGTCATCGACGCGATCGAGCGCTACGGGATCACCATGATGTTCGCCGTGCCGGTGATCGTCCGCGCAATCCTCGACGAGCATGAGCGCGGCGGCGGTGACCTGTCGTCGTGGGTACGTCCCCTCATCGGCGGCGACGCGATGACCGCGGACCTCACAGACGCGATGCGTACAGTCGGCCTGGCCCCCATTCACGTGTGGGGCATGACCGAGACCTCCGGGGCGGGAACTGTCGCCACCCCAGATTCTGGCGCGCCCGCCGGATCGCTCGGTGTTCCCTTCCCCTACGTAGACCTGCGCCTCATGGCCACCGACGAGCGCGAAGCCGGGGTCGGCGAGCTGGGTGAAATCTGGGTGCGAGGCCCCGGCGTCGTGAGCGGCACGGAGTGGCTGCATACGGGAGACCTTGCAACGAAAGACAAGGACGGCTGGCTGCACATGGTGGGACGCGCCCACCGCATGATCAACACGGGGGGTGAACTCGTCGCTCCCCCGACGGTCGAGCGCGCCCTGCGCTCCCTCGACGAGGTCTCGGATGCGCTTGTCGTGGGCCTGCCGGACGAGCGCTGGGGGCAGATCGTCGCCGCGCTCATCGTCCCCTCCCCCGAGGGCCGCGCCCAGGCCTCGTCGATGAGCACCGAAGCACTCTCCGAGGCCCTCAGCGATGCCCAGGCCCCCTGGGAGAAGGTCCGTCGCGTGCTTATCGTCGATGCGCTGCCAACGACGACGACGGGCAAGCCGGATCCGGTCGCGGCGGCCCGCCTATTCGACTCGTGAGAACACCGGCTTAGGTGCGCCTCACCTCACAATGCACGCGCACCATAATTATGTAAGATTAGCCTTGCTTAATTGAAGGAGAGTCTTATGTCCCGCCACCGCATTGTCATCATCGGTTCCGGTTTCGCAGGCCTGAGCGCCGCTCGTCGACTGAAGCGCGCCGACGCCGACATCACCATCCTGGCCCGCACGTCGCACCACCTCTTCCAGCCGCTGCTGTACCAGGTGGCCACGGGCATCCTCTCCGAGGGCGACATCGCCCCCACCACGCGCGAGATCCTGCGCGGCCAGAAGAACGTCACCGTCCTGCAGGCCCTCGTCGAAGAGATCGACGTCGAGGCACGCGTCGTCAAGTGGCGCAACCACAACAAGTACGAGCAGACCGAATACGACACGCTGATCGTGGCGGCGGGTGCCGGCCAGTCCTACTTCGGCAACGACCACTTCGCGGTCTTCGCGCCCGGCATGAAGACGATCGACGACGCCCTCGAGCTTCGTGCGCGCATTTTCGGCGCGTTTGAGCTGGCGGAGATCGAGACCGACCCCGCCTCGGTCGAGAAGCTGCTCACCTTCGTCGTCGTGGGCGCGGGCCCGACCGGCGTGGAGATGGCTGGCCAGATCCGCGAGCTTGCCTCACACACTCTTAAGGGCGAGTTCCGCAACATCGACCCGACCAAGGCGCGCGTCATCTTGGTCGACGGTGCCGCTCACCCGCTCCCACCGTTCGGCGAGCAGCTCGGCCACAAGACCGAGGAAGCCCTGGCCAAGCTCGGCGTTGAGATGAAGATGAACGCCTTCGTCACCGACGTGGACTCTGAGGGTGTGACGCTGAAGTACAAGTCCGGCGAAGAGGAGCGGATCGAGTCCGTGTGCAAGGTGTGGGCCGCCGGCGTCGCCGCAAGCCCGCTGGGCCGCGCGCTCGGCGAGGCCACGGGCGCCGAGGTGGACCGCGCTGGGCGCGTCACCGTCAACAAGGACCTCACCCTGCCCGGCCACCCCGAGATCTTCGTGCTCGGCGACATGATGGCCTTCCCGGGCGTACCGGGCGTCGCACAGGGTGCGATCCAGTCCGCGCGCTTCGCCGCCGACACGATCGCCGCTCGCCTTGCGGACCGCGAGCCCAAGGCCACCGAGTTCGTCTACAACGACAAGGGCTCGATGGCGACGATCGCGCGTTTCAAGGCGGTCGTCAAGATGGGCAACAAGAAGCTGACCGGCTTCGTCGCGTGGGTGGCATGGTGCTTCCTGCACCTGCTCTACATCGTCGGCTTCAAGTCGCAGGTGGGCACGCTCGTGAGCTGGTTCTTCAGCTTCATGTCCGGTGCGCGCCCCCAGCGCACGACCACCAACCAGCAGATGGTGGGCCGTCTCGCTCTGGAGCAGCTGGGTGCCGGCGCATCCGGCAAGCTCGTCGTCGGCGAAGACGTCGTCGAGGAGCGCGAGCAGGAGGACTGAGCGGCTCGCGCTCTTACGGTTTGCTCGGGCACACGTACGGGCACAGTGCGAAGGCGTGCCAACAAACAGACAGACAGGCTGGTGTGGGGCCGGAAGCAGGAGCTTCCGGCCCCGCTGACACGCTACTTTGCGCGTCGCCACATACCATCCGCTAACTCTGTAGACTGTGCTTATGAGCACAGTGAGAGCAGCATTCAATATCTCCGCCACCATCGTCAAGTCTCTTGTGAAAGTGGCCGGCTTCGGCTTCGTCGCTGACGCAATAGAAGGTGGGCAAGAGATCTACCAGCTCGCATGCAGCCTCAAAGATGAGACCTTCGGCAGTGCGGAAGCGCAGATGAGCGGAGCGCTCAGAAACTCAATTACCGATGAGCTGGCCTCCATCGAGGACCAGCTAGGAAGGTTGGGCCATGATGAGAAGAGTATTGACCTGTTCATCGGACGCCTTGAGACATCGGCCAAAAGAACTATTGCACGACTCCTCGATGATGAGAATGCGTTAGGCAAAGCAATCACCGAGCCAGCTAAATTTCAGGCCTACGTTTTAACGCAATCAGCACCGGAACGAGCGAACTACACACCTGAGGAGGAGCACCACCTCGACAGCCTCATTCACTGCATTGCAGGCGAATACTTGACCCTGGCTCCAAAATCGCCAAACTATAACGTGACTGCACTTAGGGTTACGGTCGAACAACTTATTGAAATCCGCACAACTCTTGAAGAGATCAAAGACGGGCAACAGGACCTCAAGGACGGGCAACAGGACCTCAAGGACGGGCAACAAGAGCTGAAGGACGGGCAACAGAAACTTGAGAGCCACATCAAATCAATTGAAGCAAAGATTGAATACAGATGCGACATCAGAGATAATAAGCAACTGAACAACGCTGTTTGGGGCAGTCGCCCAAGGCCGCTGAAGCACTGGATCGAACGTAATCCAACATGCGACGGCATAGCGTTCCATGACGCGATCTTTGGCTCAGACGCTAGCAACGAGGCAACATTCTGCGTCTTAATAGGCCCACCGGGAAGCGGAAAGACGCGCCTTGCAGCAACCATTGCAGACACATGCATCAAGAAACACTGGTCACTAGTTGCATGGATCGACGCCTCAGCGCGCACTAAAATAATAACAGACTTAATCGCGTTTGGCGAATCACTGTTAAATGTAAATACAGATAAAGAAATCGATGTACTGATTAGAGTGAAACAGGTACTTACAACCTTTAGATCCGCCATCAAGGAAGATTGTCTATTTATTTTCGATAATGCAGAAACAGTCGACGATCTAAAGGATCTCCTGCCGGACGCTCCGCGCACACACACCATTATCACAACACGCAATAATCGCGGATGGGATCTCCATAATGACTGGAACCGCTTTTACCTCAACGACTTTACCCAAGAAGAATCGTGCAAATACCTAGCTGAAACCACTAAGGACAACGATAAGACAAGCGCAAACCTAATAGCTGAGTATCTTGGTAACTTACCGCTTGCCATCACCCAGGCAGCAGATACGACTTCACGATATTTCAACTCTAGCTTATCCGAATATTTCATGGCCCTTACATCCCGTAGCGATAATGACCTTGAGGACCTACTCGAACCTATCGAAGGGGATAACTACACCTTAGGTGCCATTCTAGCTCTTCATACTGCTGTGCAAACAACACTCGACAGAATCCAAACCGGCAAGATTCGAGAAGAGGCCATTAGAATCCTCGACTCGCTCTGCTACCTCGACAAATCAGGCGTCCCATCTACTTGGCTTAAAGTGCCTAGCAATTTAAACAGAAGTAAAGCCTATCGCGCTTTACTTGATGCATCAATTATCGAAGAATCGATGGACTCAAGATACACAACAATCCATCGCTTATTCGGCCACGCAATACGGAAGCAATCGGTGAAATCCGCGGCGATGAGCAATGCTTGCAACACATTAGCGAACGCCAGCAGTATAAAGACCTCAGTAGGCAACACTTTGCAATACGGACAACAACTGCGCGACCTAACCACTCAAGTTATGGCAATCACACCAGACTTATCGTCTGTCAGCAGCGCCGACCAGATCACCATAACGACTCTAATTGAAGAAATTCTATGGAATTGCTACGACCTCAGCCTCTACGATTACGGAGCAGCTCTATATACTTCAATCGAAGACCTACGGCCACTACAACACAACACGGAAACATGGATCAGAATTCTTGACCATCTTGGGGCCAATCTACGTGCACTCAGAAAATTTGCGGACGCTCACGCAGTGTATGACGAACTATTTTCACTAATCAGCACTAATCACCCAAAGTATTACATCTATCGATCACACTTAGCCCTACTATACTACTTTGAAGAAAATGACGATATCGCGTTGAAAATTTGCAAGAAGACACTTGCACAAACCGATCAGGATGACCCTTACTACAGCTATTACGAATATTATTTTGCAAGAATCACTAAAGACACTATCAATTCGTTTAACATGAGCAAACAAGGACAATACGATCAGATTCAAATGGCAATTAGTCACCTCCATCATGCTATTGAACACATGGATCCCATCATCTTATCACACGAGAAACAATTCAAAGTCCACGCATTTACCGCACTCTCACACTCATACAGCTTGACAGGAGAGCACACTGAGGCCATTAAATATTCCAACAAGGCCTTGAAAAGCGCTCAACAAGCCCTCACACCTTCACATCCCGACCTTATTACTTATAGACACAATCTACTTGCTTCTAAGAAACTAGCCTACGGCACGTCTCCAGAATTAATCACCGCCCTAAGATCTCTCATTAACGAGGCTACAGTTCGATTGTCGGACTCAAATCCCGAAGTGTTTACAATGCGATGTAATCTTGCCCAATGGCTCACCGAGGATAAACAATATCGCGAAGCCATCGGGGAATACGATAGCTTGATTGCAATTTCAGAGCCATCCGATGATTCAACATTTCCATCGACTGCGAAACTGCGCGAGGTGCAAAATAGTCTTCTACAACTGTGATGTAGGAGCATGTTTTTCACACGATTGTTTTGAGAGGCGTTTCCCCAGTTGTTCTGGCTGCCAGTGGCCGGACAGAATAGATGACCATGAGGATGTTTTCCAAGCACACGGATGAGCAAATTGTCGTAACGCTGGCGGAGGCAGCGTTACGGGAGCGTCAGCTGAGACATGCTACTTGGCAGATTGCACCCACGACGAACCAGCAGATGGTTGGCCGCCTGGCCATGGAGAAGCTGGGGGCCGACGCATCCGGCAAGCTCGTCGCGGGCGAAGACGTCGCCGAGAAGCGCATCTACGAGGCCTGAGCATTTCACGCTCTGACGGTCGATTCAGGCGCGCGTTCGGGCACAGCAAGCGCGCGCTGACAAACAGGCAGACAGGCACGGTGTGGGGCCGGAAGCAAGAGCTTCCGGCCCCGTTGCCATACGTCCCGTTACGTGTTTACAGACGCGAGAAACAGCGGTATAGACTACGTCTATGGCGACGCGTTCTAACAAACTAGCGATGATCGGACTTTCCCTCGCAGATCTGATTTTCGAGGTGTTTTGCTTTGCTGCCACACCATCGTTCCGTGGTGTCGCAACCATCGTGTCCAAAGCCCGGCAAGCAGTGAAGGATGCCAGTTCTTCGTCGCCTGAGCTTGCGAGAGATCGCAGCGACCTTGGCAAACGGGTCACGGATGCCCTGACGACGAAGGTCAAAGCAGCGCGCGAGCAGTCTCTTGACCGTGGTATCGATACCTCGCTCCTTGCACAGGCTGAAACTGCGGTCGCCGCACTCCTCTCTACTGACGCTGATCAAGACCTCATCGTACTATCTGCTGTGCGCGATCCCGAAGGCTTTGTAGCTTTCTTCATGACACGCGCAGCTAAACACCGCCAGCAAATCGACGAGCAGGCCGAACCGTATTTCGACGTGCTTGTCAGGGCAGTTGCAGCTGCTTATGTCGACATCGCACCCTGGTCTGACAGCTTCGTCGTTGTTGCGTTGAAATCACTACTCACCGAATGCAGTGACATCAAAGAACAGTTGAATGATAATCACAACGAAAATCGCCAACTATTGAGCCAGATTCTCGAAGTAGTTGAAAGCCTAGCAACAGCAATCAAAGAGCTAGCACAGCACAGCCTTTCTTCAACTCCGAGCCGCATCTTTTTCGGTAGCCGACCGGACGTGGTAGTGGGAGACCGTTTTGTCGAGCGTGACGAGCAGAAACACCTGCATAAGCTGATCGTCGATCCAACGAGACGACTCACGGTGTTGGTAGGCATGCGCGGCTGTGGGAAAACTCAGCTTGCTGCTTCTCTCGCCAAACAGTGCGAAGACGCAAACTGGAGCCTCGTCGCTTGGATAAATGCGAGTTCACCCGAGTCCATCAAGAGCGACCTCGTCGAGCTCGCGAAAGAATACAGAATCGAGACGAGCGACGCACCCTCTCCCGAAGATATTGTAAATCGACTCTTCACTCGTTTGAAATCAGCGGTTCACTCCGACAGGCTCATCGTCTTCGACAACGTTGAGAACATCGACAATCTTAAAGGACTCGTGCCGGAAACCGGTGGCTTACGCTTCGTCGCAACAACGACAAATAACACTGGCTGGGACGGGAAAGGATGGGGCGCCATCAAGGTCGGTGTCTTCGACCGCAGGAAGTCAATCAAATACCTACTGACTACAACCCGCTCCACTGATCGCGATGCCGCAGACACGTTGGCGCGCCGCCTCGGCGATTTGCCGCTGGCTCTTGCTCAAGCAGCAGCAACAGCACTTAACGAAGATTGGACACTAACTCAATATCTGAGGCTTTTGGAAAAACACAGAAGCGAACAAGTTATCCGCTCGATTCCCGGAGACGAATATCCGCACGATGTCTACGGAGCACTGCGGATGGCCATCAGAGGCACTCTCAACAACCTGGATGAAGGCACGAGACGCGCGGCTCGACGTCAATTAGGAGCACTTGCACTACTCGCGGCGTCCGGCGTACCCACACACTGGCTCGACCCCATGTCAGAGGAGCCTAACGACGCAGAATTCCACGACCACGGCCGAGCCGCAGATGAAGATGCACATATCGCTTTAACCAAGCTCGTTCGCAGGTCTATCGTTCAGCAGAGCGCAGACAAAGCGACGACGATGCTTCATCGCCTCCAGGCGCAGGTGCTGCGCGAATCCTGGAGCGAAAGAGAACGTGAACAAGCATGCAAATCAGCTGCCGCGCTGCTCGGTTCTGTAGACATCGATAGATTCCGCGCAGACGATTCAGATGCACGTTTTCAGGAAACACGCGATCTCATCGAACACCTTCGGGCCTTTTTCACTCAAGATTGTTTCCATTGTCTCCAAGACTATCGGCCCGTTACGTCTGCTCTCTGTCAAGCCTTCGATCATGCACGTGATCTCGGGCTTGTTCCCGAGGCCCTCTCACTCGAGCAATCTGTGGACACACTTTTGGATCTGCAAGTTGTGGATGCTCTCGACATTCTTAGTTTGCGTTCACACCTCGCATACGCGTACCTGCATGATCGACGCTCCGCCAATGCGATCGAGCTCTACGAGGAGGTGTTGAGCAGCAGCAAGCACGCTCTAGGGCCTATCCACCGTGTCACCCTGACCATACAGAATGATCTCGCATACGCCTACTACTGGGCGAATCGCACTGACGAAGCCATTGATCTTTTCGAACAGGTCCTTGACCAACGCACTCGCATTCTGAGAAGCGACTATGAGGACACCTTGATGACGGGCAGCTACCTTGCCCTCGCATACGCGGATGATGGCCAGCTCGAGCGCGCCATCACTCTGGGCGAACAGGTCGTCAAAGACCGCGACCGAATCCTGAAACCGGACCACAAACACACCCTCGTTACACGTAACAACCTCGCCGACGCATACAAATCCGTCGGCCGCCTCACCGATGCCATCGAGATGTACGAGTACGTGCTAGAAGCACGCATCCGCACCCTGGGCAACACACATCACCACACGCGTATCACGCGCAACGATCTCGCACAGACATACGAACAAGCAGGCGATCTTCCCAAAGCCATCAGCATGTACGAAGACCTGCACAACGACCATATCCGAATTTATGGGCCCGACCATGAATCGACAATAGAGGTGCGAGATAGACTCGAAGCAGCCAAGCGCGAGCTAGAGCGGCAGGAGGATGACTCAGCAGCCGAATGACGTACACGGGTACGCGTCAGGGCCGGAAGCTTTTGCTTCCGGCCCCTGGGCGTTTTGTGGGCCCTACCGGGCTCGAACCGATGACCTTCTGGGTGTAAACCAGACGCTCTAGCCAACTGAGCTAAAGGCCCCACGCACGCGCCAATCTACCAGAAGAGGCGCCCGCGGTCACAACCGAGGCCGAGCGTCACAGCACAGGACAGTGCTGACCAGCCCAGGCCTCGTCAATAAAACTAGCGGCGCGAACGCGGACGCGCGGTCAGGCGCACGCCCGCCCAGTTGTCTCCCAGCGCCGTCGAGGTCGTCGCGTGCAGGCCCGCGATCTCCGCGGCCTCCTCCACGTCGCCCACGCGCACGGAATTGGGGCGGCCCGGCTTGGGAATCAGCACCCAGATCAGCCCGCCATCATCGAGGTTCGACATCGCGTCCACGAGCACGTCCGCGAGGTCCTCTTCCTCGGCGTCGTCCGCGCGCCACCAGACGATCGCACCATCCACGACGTCCGCATAATCGACGTCAACGAGCGGATGCCCTGTCTCTCCTTCAATCGCATCGCGCACACCCTGATCCACGTCGTCATCGACGTAGAACTCCTGCACGATCGCATCGGACGCAAAACCCAGGCTCACTGCCATCACGCAGCACCGCCCATCAACGAGCTGACGCTCAGTGTCATATCAACGTTCACGCCTTCATCCTAGGGCATTGGAGCTACTGGAATGCAAGGGATAGACCACGACATAAGACCCCTGCGATCACTGGCCCACCTGAGCAGCGGATTCACTCGGCGCGGAACACCTACCAACCGGTGATACGCACGTCATAGTCACAAGCCGAGGCAAACACTCGCAAAGGTCTGCCAATAGTGGGACAATGGTCCCGATATGTGCGGTGTCGCCAGAGGACACCGCTCACACAGGCTGCGCGAGCAGCACCGAGTCAAGCGAGAAGGTACACCGTGAGCCAACTCC
>ERZ773069.1747-NODE-1747-length-12065-cov-12.319067_pt1 | contig 12065 bp, 6 predicted proteins | sample MGYA00580619_ERZ773069 | MGnify/ENA primary metagenome ERZ773069 (study PRJEB29015, sample SAMEA2738007) | human oral metagenome | biome: human oral; feature: human-associated habitat; material: dental | place: China | collected 2108 ...
GGGCGGTGCGGGCACATCCGTCAACATGAACATGAACGAGGTGCTCTGCAACCGTGCGCTTGAACTGCGCGGTGAGCCGAAGGGACGCTACGACATCATCTCGCCGAACAACCATGCGAACATGGCGCAGTCGACAAACGATTCCTTCCCTACAGGCATCAAGGTTTGTCTCTCAAAGAAGGGGGACGATTTCCTCGCCGCGCTCGACCGTCTTGCGGCCGAACTGGAAAAGAAGGCTGTCGCCTATCGCGGTATCCTCAAGATGGGGCGTACGCATCTGCAGGATGCTGTCCCCATCACGCTCGGGCAAGAGATGGGTGCCTATGCCTCCGCTGTGCGCCGCTGCATGAAGCGCACGCGCATTGTCCAGCGCGCGATCCACACGATCAACATGGGCGGCACCGCCGTCGGCACGGGGCTGAACGCGGAACCCGCGTACATCAAGGCGGTCGCCAAGCGTCTCTCGGAGATCACGGGGGAGACATACCGTACGTCGCAGAACATCATCGATGCGACAAACAACACAGATGCGTTCGCCGATTTCTCCTCGGCGCTCAAGAATGCCGCGCTCGTCCTCATCAAGATGGCGAACGACTTCCGTCTCATGGCATCGGGACCACGCTGCGGGCTGAACGAGCTGCATCTGCCGATGCGCCAGCCCGGCTCCTCGATCATGCCCGGCAAGGTCAACCCCGTCATTGCCGAGGTTCTCGATCAGGCGTGCTATCAGGTCATCGCAGGCGATCTCGCCGTGACGTTCGGTGTAGAGAACGGCCAGTTCGAGCTGAACGTGATGGAGCCGGTCATGGCGTTCAATATGTTCAACTCGCTGAACTACATCACGCGTGCCGTCAATACGTTTGTCGACAAGCTCCTCATCGGCCTCGAGCCGAACGTCGAGCAGTGCCAGAAATGGCTCGACAACAGCGTCGGCATCGTCACCGCGCTCCTGCCGCACATCGGCTATGAGAAATCCGCTGAGCTCGCGAAGGAGGCGTATACGACAGGAAAGCCCATCCGCGAGATCATCCTCGACCGCGGCATCCTCACGAAGAAGGAGCTGTCGCACATCCTCTCGCCGCGCCAGATGACGCGCCCCGGCATCGCCGAGTAAGGCGTTCATGCCGGCTGGGTCATTTTTAGGGAATCACGGATAAAGCATCTGCTCGGATCGGCATAGATTTTTTCGTCCAAATAAGACGGAAGACCTCCACAGCGCATGGTGCTCTGTGGAGGATTTTTTTATCACACGTCGAATCAATACAGGCAGTCATCTCTTTGGCAGCGGCTGTCTCGCTGTTTTACTTCTAAGGAGGTTTTTTCATTGGCTATTGCGGGAGGAATTATCGTTGTCCTCGCATTTGTCGCGATCATCAAAAAATATGAGACGCGTATGGTGCTCTTCGGTGCCGGGCTTCTCATGTGCATCATCGGCGGTGTCGCCGACAGCGCCATTACGACGTTCAGCAAGACCATGGTGCATACCACACTCGTTCCCGTCATCTGTACGGTCATGGGCTTCTCCTACGTCATGAAGCTGACGGGCTGCGACCGTCACCTCGTCGCATCGATCTCGGGCGTCATTACGCGGACGAAATTCGTCCTGATCCCGCTCGCGATGCTGCTCACCTGGTGGATCAATATCGCCATCCCGAGCGCGGCAGGCTGCGCGGCAGCAGTGGGCAGCATCCTCATTCCCGCCCTCATCGCGGCGGGCGTGCATCCCGCCATGGCAGGCGCCGCCGTTCTCGCAGGGACATGGGGCAGTGCGATCAGCCCCGGCACATCGCACAACCCGTTCGTCGCCGATCTTGCGGGCACAGACATCATGTCAGTCATCATGAATGAGGCACCGTCCGCCATCGCTGCCTCCATTGTCTGTGCCGTCACGCTCGCCGCGATTGCGATCATTCGCAGCGAAGGGCCAAACGAGGAACGCCGCGCCGCCTATCTCGAGGAACTTGCGGAGGAGGAGCGGGATGAAAATTTCCACATCAATCCGCTCTACGCCATCGTCCCCCTCGTGCCGCTCATTCTGCTCGTCCTCGGCAGCAAGCAGATCGCCGTCCTGCCGCTCACTGATGTGCCGACGGCCATGATCGTCGGCACGGTGCTCGCCCTCGTCGTCACGCGTGCCAATCCGCAGGAGATCACGCGGAAGTTCTTCGACGGCATGGGGGAGGCGTATGGCGGTGTGATCGGTCTCATCGTCTCCGCCGCCGTCTTTACCGCCGGCATGACCGCCATGGGGCTGACGGGCGCACTCATCGAGACAATGAAGGGCTCCGAGTCCATCGCGCGTATCGCGGGAGCATTTGGTCCATTTTTCATCGCGATCATCTCCGGCTCAGGCGACGCCGCGGCACTCGCGTTTAATGGTGCAATTACGCCGCACGCCGAGACCTTCGGCATGACCATCGTCGATCTCGGCTCACTCGCCCAGATGGCAGGTGCGATCGGCCGCTCCATGTCCCCTGTCGCCGGTGCCGCCATCGTCTGTGCAGGTCTTGCCAAGGTCAGCCCGATGGAGATGACGAAGCGCAACGCACTCCCGATGCTCCTCGCAACCATCACGTTTATGATTGTGCTCTTCCTCTGAAAGGAGGTATCTCATGATCAATCAAAAAAGAGTCCTGGATGAGTTCCTGGAGCTCGTCTCCATCCGTTGCTCGACGCTTGATGAGCGCGAAATCGGCGATCTTCTCACAGCACGTCTGAAGGAACTCGGCGCAGCAGAGATCCACGAGGATGCTGCGGGAAAGTTTCTCGGCGGAAACTGCGGCAATATCGTCGCAAATTTTAAAGGGACGGCGGCAGGCGCACCGACCGTAATGCTCACAGCACACATGGACTGTGTGGAGCCATGTGCAAATATCCAGCCGATCGTCAAGGACGGCGTGATCCGCTCCGACGGCACGACCATCCTTGGTGCGGACGACAAGGCAGGCGTCGCTGCCATTCTCGAGACCCTGCGCTGTCTCAAGGAGCAGAACCTCCCGCACGGCGACCTGCAGATCGTCTTTACCGTCGCCGAGGAGGGCGGGGTCAACGGGTCACGCTGCCTCGATACGGCGCTGCTCCACGCGGATTTCGGCTATACGCTCGATACGCACGGGCACGCAGGGACAGCGGCGTTTAAGGCACCGGGCAAGAACCAGCTGGCGGTGCGCATCATCGGCAAGGCGGCGCCGATGGGCGCGCTGTCCGTCATAGCGATGGCGCTGTGCGCGGCCACCGGGGTCGTCGCGCCCGACGGCGACGCCGGGGACAGGATCTCGCAGGCCCTGTCGGGGTTCTCGAACTCAACGATCTGGTTGATCGTCTCAGCCTTCTTCGCGGCGCGAGCCGTCATCGCCTCTGGGCTCGGTGAGCGGCTGGCCTATCTGTTCGTCAAGGTCTTCGGCCGGTCGACCATCGGGCTCGCCTACGGGTTGGGGCTCGCCGATCTGCTCACCTCCCCGGCGATCCCGTCCAACACCGCGCGCTCGGGCTACGTGTACCCGGTCATGATGAGCGTGGCCAGGGCGTTCGGGTCCGAGCCGGGCAGGCCGGAGACCCACCGGCGCCTCGGGTCCTACCTGGCGCTGACGACCTACAACCTCAACCTGGCGGTCTCGGTCATCTTCTTCACCGGAGCCGCACCGAACGCCATGGCCTCTCGGCTGGCGGCCGTGGCCGGGGTCCAGGTCAGCTGGCCGGGATGGCTCATGGCCTCGGTGGTTCCGGGGCTGATCGGGGTCATCGCCGTCCCGCTGGTCATCTACCGGCTCAACCGGCCGGAGATTCGGCGCACGCCCGACGCCTCCGCGATGGCCTCACGCGAGCTGCGGCGGCTCGGGCCGGTGACGGCTCACGAGTGGACGACGCTCGCGGTCTTCGTGTGCATGATCGTCCTGTGGGTCATTGGCGACTCGTTCATGAGCGCGACCACGGTGGCACTGCTCGGGCTGGGGGCGCTGCTGCTGACAGGGGCGCTCACGTGGGAGCAGATGAAGGCGGAGAAGTCGGCCTGGGACACACTCACCTGGTTCGCGGCCCTCGTCATGATGGGCACCGCGCTCAACGACCTCGGTTTCATCGGTTGGCTGGGCGAGCACGTAGGCGGCATGATGGGCGGGTTGGGGACGATCACCGCCTTCGCTGCTCTGACGGGTGTGTACGCGCTGACCCACTACCTGTTCGCCTCAGGGACGGCACACACGGCGTCAATGTTCTCGGTGTTCCTCGGGGTGGGGCTGGCGCTGGGGCTGCCCGGCGTTCCGCTGACCGTGCTGCTGGGCGCGATCCCGACCCTCATGGGGTGCCTTACCCACTACGGCAACGGGCCGGCGCCGCTGTACTTCGGGTCCGGATACGTCGAACTCGGGGCGTGGTGGAGGACGGGGCTCGTCTTGGGCGTCGTGCACATGGCCATCTGGCTCGTGGCCGGGCCGATTTGGTGGAACGTCATCGGGGTCTGGTGAGCCGGGCCGCCGAGGGGCGACCACGGTCGATCTCGGCGACATCATTTTCTGCCAACGAAATCCAGGTAGAGGCTGTGTCCAGTGCTGTCGTTCGCAACCTGCCCGAAACAACACACCAGGACCTCAAGGCCTGTGCCCAGCTGCACGGCCGCAGCACGGAGGCAGAAATACGCCACATCCTTGGCAATGCAGCGGCTCAGGACCACAAGCCACGACTGGGCTCCTTACTCACGTCAATCAGGGACGAGATCGTCGACGTGGACCTCGACCCAGCACGAGACCGCTCCCCGGACAACCCGATTGACCTGTCATGACTATCGATACTGATGTCATCTGACCTACTGAGGATTCACTCCAACATCATCACCCTGGACGCCCCGTCACTCTCGCTGAGGAGCCGTCACCAGAGCAGCCGATGACCTCCTTGAGGGGCTCTGTGTCCAGATCTGCCACAAAGAGGTTCAGGCGCCGTTCACTGAGCAGCAGGAACCGCAGAATTGCGCGGTTCTGTATTTTCTATCCGAGACTCACAGCAGCCTTTGTGGCAGATTTGGACACTCCCCAGCACTCCACGGCCTTCAGCACATCCGGAACGACCTGATGCGCGTAGACATCCTTCCTCGTGAAGCGCAGCGGCAGGAAGCCACGGGCAACAAGCCGGCGGTCGCGCCAACGGTCGAGGCCGAACTGGTACTTGTCGCAGTGGTAGGTGTAGCCGTCCAGTTCTACGACCACCCATCCCTCGACCACCAGGTCCACCTCGCCGACGCCCTCAATCTCCACCCCGTCCTCGAAGCTCAGTCCTGCAGCATGCAGGTCCATTCGCGCCAACGTCTCCAACGGGGAACGGGCCCGGTCACTGGCGCGATCGAGTCGTGCGAGCGCCCGAGCCGAGCCAGGGCCACGAAGCAGATTGCGAATCTGCTCGGCAGTGACGCGCTCGTCGTGAAGTGCCGCATCGAGAGCGATGAGTGGGGAGTCGTCCTGGAGGTGACAGCGCAGAAAACGCGCCAGAGCCTCAGGAAGTGCCTGTACGGGGAAACGAGTCGGAGATGCTGAGCCCTGGCTCCGATCGACATGGATAACCTCACGTCCCACGGCTGCGAATCGTCCGCTATCCGAAACCACGAGGTGAACCTGCTCAGATCCTTCTGCAAACGGAAGATCGTAGTAGCGCATGGCTGCCTGGCAGCTGAGGAGCCCACCGTGAATGCGAGCCAGAACGACGGCACGTTCAGCACCTGGAAGACTGACGACACCGTGCTCATGGGCGATGAGCTCACCGGTTCTCACAAGCGAGGCGACATGACGGCGCTGGGTGCGAGTCAACTCAAGATCCCGAATGCGCACTGCGCCATAGCAGCCACGAACAACGGTGAGAAGATCAGCGTCCATGGCGTTCATGGAGCCCATTGCCGCTCACCGGCGGAATGGACGCAACACCTTGCCGGAGCCCTGTGGACAACCGTCGCAGCCATCAGACTGTGGCCCCCGGACAGCAAGGGCGTCGCGCGAAAGACGGGGCAGGATCACCCCGAGCCGCGATCGTTCGCCAGGAGTATCTCGGGCCTCTCGGCCGGTAAGGGCTCCTCGAGGAGCGCTCACCGGCATCACAGTCACCACACTCGCCCGACTCGGAGATTGCCTACCCGCATTGCGGGTAGATGCCCCGACCTGCTCGACGGCCGGCATTCTTTTGTCGGGCTGGCCCGACATGAGTTGACTGGCTGGCTGGATCGTCCCGGCGAGAGCGCCAGGACAGCCTGGTCCCATGAGCACCGCGACCTCTCCAATTCCCCGTCCCCAGCCGCCATCACCGCAGGTCAGACCCACATCTCCCATCCGGCCGTCACGCAGCCTCCTCCCCCGCTGGGCCTGCGCGATCCTGGCGGCCTGCCTGGCTCTGGTGGTCTTCGCCGCCGGGCCGCACGCACCGAAGGCCGACACCTCCTCCATCACCGGCGACAAGGACCTGGCCAAGCAGGTCATCGGTCTTCTGCCCGACGACTACCAGGCCCGAGGCATCCACGTCTCCGTCATCACCGCCGAGGACGCCCGTCATGCCGGCATCGGCACCGCCGCCTCCGGCCAGCAGTACACGTCCACCACTCCCATGGAGATCGGCTCGATCACCAAGACCTTCACCGGCCAGCTCCTGGCCGATGCCATCGCGCGTGGCGAGGTCAAGGCCAGCGACCCGCTGTCCACCCACCTGCCCGAGCTCGCCGGCACCCCGGCGGGCGAAGCCACCCTGGAGGAGGTCGCCTCGCACCGCTCCGGTCTCCCAAGCATCCCCACGCAGGATGAGAGCAGGTGGGTGCTGCGAGCAAACATCCTGGGGCTCAACCCCTTCACCGACAGCACCGACCAGCTCATCGACAGCGCCCGCGCCACCACGATGGGCAAGCGCGGCGAGTTCGCCTACTCCAACCTGGGCATCTCGCTGCTGGGTGAGGCCCTCACCCGTGCCTCCGGGGCCGAGTCCTGGAAGTCCTACATCACGGAGCGGCTCTTCACGCCCCTGGGCATGAAGCACACGACCCTCACCTCCGGCCAGGCGGACATTCCCGACGGCGCCATCCACGGTGTCCAGGCCAACGGGCGCCGTGGCCAGTCGGTCAGCGGTTCTGGCTTCAACCCGGCCGGCGCCGGCGTGTGGAGCACCCCGGAGGACATGACCCACTACGCCCAGGCGGTCCTTACCGGCACAGCCCCCGGAGGTGACAGCCCCCAGGAGCCGCGGTGGCCGGCCGAGGTCATGGACGGAATCAAGCTGCCGGGAGAAAAGATCGGCTACACCTGGTACACCGACGTCGTCGACGGGCACACGATCATCAACCACGGCGGCACCACGATGGAGTACATGACCCACCTGGCCATCGACAAGGAGTCGGGCAAGGCCGTCATGGTCTACACCGACCAGAACACGGACGGCACCGCCGCCGCGCTCGCCACGGCACTCCTGACCGACGGCCAGAAGATCTCGACGGCGCGCATGCCGATGACTGCCGACACGCTGCCCCAGACCGCGATCCTCGGCATCTTCACCATCCTGGCACTGGTCATGGGCCTGTACACGGCCGCCCGCGCGGCGAGCGCACCCAGTCGCATGGCGGTGGCCTGCCGCGTGACCGCACTCCTTGCCTGCCTGGCAGCAGCCGCCGCCAGCGGGCCCTGGACGTCCCTGCCGACCTGGATCCTGGCGGTGGCGGCACTACCCGGCATGTACGGCATCGTCCGGGGTATCACGCTGTGGCCGGATCTGCCTACGCTGCCGCATCGCAGGGCCTGGCTCCGCTGGATGCAGGTGGGACTGACTCTCGCCTTCGTTGCCCTCTGCCTGATCGTCGGCTGGCCCAAGGCCTGAGCACCCACGCCTGGTGCCGCGTTCGTACCCTGCACCGCGCCTTCGGGGCCTTGCCCACCAACCCTGAGCCGGAAAGTACGAACGCGGCGACCACCTGGGGGAGGACGACGACATCCACCTCCTCCGAGAGGCCAGCCGAGTCCGCCCCGGCGGCCGACGAAACCGGTGCCGCCTCAGCTTTAGCGTCACAGAGGTCCGGGCGCTGCGCGGGAGCACAAGCCCGGACGAGGCAGACAGCCCCCACCACGCCCCCGACACACCAAGGAGCAGAAGTCCCATGAGCGCCAACACTTCTCCCTTCCATCGCTCCCGACCTCCGTCGCAGCAGGTCAGACCCACATCTCCCACCCGATCACGCGGCCTCCTGCCCCGCTGGGCCTGCGCGGTCCTGGCGGCCTGCCTGGCCCTGGCAGTCTTCGCTGTCGGACCGCACGCGCAAAAGGCCGACACCTCCTCCATCACGGGCGACAAGGACCTGGCCAAGCAGGTCATCAGCCTTCTGCCCGATGACTACCAGGCCCGAGGCATCCACGTCTCCGTCATCACCGCCGAGGGCGCCCGCCACGCCGGCATCGGAACCTCCGCCTCCGGCCAGCAGTACACATCCACCACCCCTATGGAGATCGGCTCGATCACCAAGACCTTCAGCGGCCAGCTCCTGGCCGACGCCATCGCGCGCGGCGAGGTCAAGGCGAGCGACCCGCTGTCCACCCACCTGCCCGAGCTCGCCGGCACCCCAGCGGGCGAGGCCACCCTGGAGGAGGTCGCCTCGCACCGCTCCGGTCTCCCAAGCATCCCCACGCAGGATGAGAGCAGGTGGGTGCTGCGAGCAAACATCCTGGGGCTCAACCCCTTCACCGACAGCACCGACCAGCTCATCGACAGCGCCCGCGCCACCACGATGGGCAAGCGCGGCGAGTTCGCCTACTCCAACCTGGGCATCTCGCTGCTGGGTGAGGCCCTCACCCGTGCCTCCGGGGCCGAGTCCTGGAAGTCCTACATCACGGAGCGGCTCTTCACGCCCCTGGGCATGAAGCACACGACCCTCACCTCCGGCCAGGCGGACATTCCCGACGGCGCCATCCACGGTGTCCAGGCCAACGGGCGCCGTGGCCAGTCGGTCAGCGGTTCTGGCTTCAACCCGGCCGGCGCCGGCGTGTGGAGCACCCCGGAGGACATGACCCACTACGCCCAGGCGGTCCTTACCGGCACAGCCCCCGGAGGTGACAGCCCCCAGGAGCCGCGGTGGCCGGCCGAGGTCATGGACGGAATCAAGCTGCCGGGAGAAAAGATCGGCTACACCTGGTACACCGACGTCGTCGACGGGCACACGATCATCAACCACGGCGGCACCACGATGGAGTACATGACCCACCTGGCCATCGACAAGGAGTCGGGCAAGGCCGTCATGGTCTACACCGACCAGAACACGGACGGCACCGCCGCCGCGCTCGCCACGGCACTCCTGACCGACGGCCAGAAGATCTCGACGGCGCGCATGCCGATGACTGCCGACACGCTGCCCCAGACCGCGATCCTCGGCATCTTCACCATCCTGGCACTGGTCATGGGCCTGTACACGGCCGCCCGCGCGGCGAGCGCACCCAGTCGCATGGCGGTGGCCTGCCGCGTGACCGCACTCCTTGCCTGCCTGGCAGCAGCCGCCGCCAGCGGGCCCTGGACGTCCCTGCCGACCTGGATCCTGGCGGTGGCGGCACTACCCGGCATGTACGGCATCGTCCGGGGTATCACGCTGTGGCCGGATCTGCCTACGCTGCCGCATCGCAGGGCCTGGCTCCGCTGGATGCAGGTGGGACTGACTCTCGCCTTCGTTGCCCTCTGCCTGATCGTCGGCTGGCCCAAGGCCTGAGCACCCACGCCTGGTGCCGCGTTCGTACCCTGCACCGCGCCTTCGGGGCCTTGCCCACCAACCCTGAGCCGGAAAGTACGAACGCGGCGACCACCTGGGGGAGGACGACGACATCCACCTCCTCCGAGAGGCCAGCCGAGTCCGCCCCGGCGGCCGACGAAACCGGTGCCGCCTCAGCTTTAGCGTCACAGAGGTCCGGGCGCTGCGCGGGAGCACAAGCCCGGACGAGGCAAACAGCCCCCACCACGACCCCGACACACCAAGGAGCAGAAGTCCTATGAGACCGACACCCCTCACCGCGCGGAAGGCGGGCGCGGCCCTGGCAGCACTGATGCTGTCGGCAACCCTGGCGGCGTGCCAGCCGCGGACCTCCGCCGCCGGCGCCGCGACCCCCACATCTGTGCCAGTGCCCACCGACCAGACCAGCACCACAGCCAGCGGATCTCATGGGGGCTCCACCGGTGGCGCCACTGGTGGATCCACTGCCAGCTCCACCGGCGCCTCCGCCTCCCAGACCAGCGCCCCGCAAGGACTGGAGAGCTTCTACAACCAAGACATCGACTGGCAGGACTGCTCGGACGGCACCTCGCCCTTCCAGTGCGGGACGGTCACCGTCCCCATGGACTACGAGCACCCGGATGGTCGCACCATCACGATCGCCCTGAAGAAGCTTCCCGCCTCCGACTCCAACGCCGAGCACGGCTCCCTATTCTTCAATCCGGGCGGCCCCGGCGCGAGCGGCATCCAGACGCTGGAGACCCTGGCCACTGCCCTGCCCGAGGAACTCCGGGCCGCCTACGACGTCGTCGGCTTTGATCCGCGCGGCATAGGACAGTCCACCCCAATCACCTGCTGGACCGATGAGGAGATCCACCAGGTCCTCGCCGACGCCCAGAACGGCAAGCTCTCAGACCTCGCATCTATCGACACGGCCTCCTCCACATACATCTCAGCACAGAAGAAAATCGACCTGGGCGCGACCGACGCCGCCGCCTGCGCTCAGCACTCGGAGGTCCCCGCACTGCTCGACCACGTCGGCACCCGCAATGTCGTCCGCGATCTGGACATCCTGCGCGCTGCGTCCAAGGACACCACGCTGAACTACCTGGGCACCTCCTACGGGACCCGTATCGGAGCCATCTACGCCGACCTCTTCCCGGGCCGCGTCGGACGCGCCGTCCTGGACGGGGCCATGGACCCATCGCAGCACTGGGCCGACGACGAGGCCGAGACCACGGCCTTCAAGGAAGACGTCCTGCGCCAGTACGTCGAGCACTGCAAGGCCCACAGCGGTTGCCCCCTGACCGGCTCCACGGACGAGGCGCTCGCCCAGCTGGCGGCTTTCGTGGACGGCCTGGACCAGGATCCCCTCACCGCCCCGGACTCCAACGTGACCGTCAACGCGTTTGAGGCCACCACCATCATCCGGCACTACGCCATCGACAAACCGGACTGGGAGGCACTGACCGCCATGCTCACCCCGGCGATGAACAACCACGACGGCGCACTCATGGTGAAAGCGAAGCAAAGCGTGCTCGCACTTCAACTGCCGACAAACATCAAGCAGGCCGTCAGCAGAGCCAACAATCTGTTCATGGCTGCCGCTGTCATCTGCAACGACTACCCGGACACAGGCAGCACCACATCCGACTGGGACGCGCAGTCAGCCGCCGAGAAGAAGAGCCACCCCTTCTTCGGCGGTACCTCGAATGGCCTGGAGGCCTACTGCCGCGGCTGGGGACACCGGGCACAGACCCCGCCCCAGGAGACCCACGCTGAAGGATCCGCCCCGATCCTCGTCGTCGGGCTCACCAAGGACTCCCGGACCCTCTACCCCTGGGCACAGAGCCTCACCGACCAGCTGAACAACGGCCACCTGCTCACCGTCGAGGGCTACGGGCACATCACCTTCGGACGCAACACCTGCGCCACTGCGGCCATGACTGACTTCCTTGTCAACGGGACCATCCCAGCAGAGGGAAGCACCTGCGCCGCAGAGCCCCAGCCCGCCACCGACGGCGGAACCGGGAACTGACAGGCGGCACCGTGTTCGTACCCCGCGCCGTGCCTTCGAGCCCTGACCCGCCGAAGTCGAGCCGGAAGGAACGAACGCGGCGCCGGCCCTTCTATCCCCACTGACCACCGATTCACATCCTCAAGGAGCTTGCCACCATGACTCATCAACGTTTCTCCGCACCCGGTCTCGCCCGGCGCCTGCTGGCTCCGATCGCCGCCCTGCTGGGGCTGGTGGCGGGCCTGAGCGTTCTCATCCTGCCCTCCCCCGCACCGACCACCGCTGACCCGACCACGTTCTCCGCCGAGCGCGCCATGGCCTCCATCAACCGGCTCGCCGACGAGCCCCACA
>ERZ773069.1752-NODE-1752-length-12047-cov-4.889343_pt1 | contig 12047 bp, 13 predicted proteins | sample MGYA00580619_ERZ773069 | MGnify/ENA primary metagenome ERZ773069 (study PRJEB29015, sample SAMEA2738007) | human oral metagenome | biome: human oral; feature: human-associated habitat; material: dental | place: China | collected 2108 ...
GGGTGCAGCTGCACCGTGGAGCTTCCGATTGTCGCACGACACGCGTGACGAGCGCGGCCGGGGGTGGCATCGCCATCTCTCCCGTGAGGTTGCCACCGGTAGCCGCCTGGCGATGATCAGGTCTCACCTGAGAAATTTGGGAATACCATTCCCAAATTTGACAGCAAATTGAGCACATAAGAAAATGGACCCCAACGAAGGGGGCCATATCATGTACATATCCAGGGAAGTCGAGAAGACCATCGATGCCATGCTCACACAGGGCAAGGTCGTGCTGGTCACGGGCGCCCGGCAGGTGGGCAAGACCACGGTCCTCAAGCATCATCTGGGCAGCGCCTTCGACTACGTCACCATGGAGGACCCTGCCGCATACGCACAGGCAAAGACCGATGCGGTGCTGTTCTTCGAAACGCGCTCCCTGCCTCTCATCATCGATGAGGTGCAGCGCGCGCCAGAGCTGTTCTCCACGGTCAAATGGATAGTCGACCAGTCGGACCAGAGGGGCCGAATCGTTCTTACCGGCTCCCAGACATACCACCTCATGAGGGGCGTGAGCGAGTCACTGGCCGGTCGCATCAGGATCATCGAGATGCCACCGCTCTCGCTGCGCGAGCTTGTGGGTGCTGCCGACACCCCGCACAAGTACGTTCCCTCCATGCGCAAGATAGAGGACGTCACGGTGCCCGAGGGCTTCGACCTGTGGTATCACATCCATCGCGGCAGCATGCCGGAGCTGCAGGATCCCTCGATCGACTGGGACGCCTTCTACACCGACTACGTGAGGGCATATCTGGAGCGCGACGTGCGGGACCTCATTAAGGTCAAGGACGAGGCAAAGTTCTATGGCTTCATGGTCGCCTGTGCGGCGCGCTCCGCACAGCTCCTGAGCACGACCGACATAGGGAATGCCATCGACGTGGATCACAAGACGGTCAAGGCGTGGCTCTCCGTGTTGCAGGCGTCCGGCATCGTGCGTGTCGTCGAGCCATTCTTCCCCAACATAGAGAAGAGGCTCACGAAGGCGCCGAAGATCTTCTTCATGGACACAGGGCTCGTGTGCCACCTCACTCGTTGGACAACACCCGACCAGCTACGCTACGGAGCTGTGGCGGGTCACGTCTTCGAGACCTTCGTGGTGTCCGAGATTCTGAAGAGTCACATGAATGCAGGCGCTAACATGCACGACATTTGGTTCTATCGAGACTCCAGAAAGAGAGAGATCGACCTGGTCATCCAGGACGGCCGCACGTTGCACCCCGTCGAGGTAAAGACAGGCGCACTCGTCAAGAGGGACGCAGCGAAGAACTTCTCCTGTCTTGAGGGGCTGCCCGACTACGAGGTGGGATTCGGCCACGTTGTCTGCCAGGCACGGGAGCCCTACCTCTTGACCGAGCGCGTCGAGGCGGTGCCCGTGTGGGCGATATAAGGAAGTGGCTGTAGGGGAATAATGGCTGCGCAGCTTCGGGGGAGAGGGACCCATGCCACCAAGGAAGACATACGGACGAACGCTCCTGGCATGCTACCTGGGCTTCGTAACCCAGGCCATCTGCGCCAACTTCGCACCCCTCCTCTACGTGACCTTCCATAGGACGTACGGGATCGGGCTTTCGCAGCTCGCGCTGATCTCGACCGCCTTCTTCCTCCTGCAGCTGGTGACGGACCTCCTGTGCGCCAAGGTGGTGGACCGGGTGGGGTACCGTCCCTGCGTCATCGCTGCCGAGCTGCTGAGCGGATTGGGGCTCCTGGGACTTGCCGTCGTTCCGGACCTGATGCCGTCTCACCTTATCGGGATCCTGCTCTGCGTCGCGGTCTACGCCGTCGGGTCAGGCCTCACCGAGGTGCTGGCGAGCCCCATCATCGAGACCTGCCCCTTCGAGAACAAGGACATGGTGATGAGCACCCTCCACTCCTTCTACTGCTGGGGGTCCGCCGCGGTCATTCTGGGTTCCACGGCCTTCTTCGCCCTCTTTGGCATCGAGTGTTGGAGAATCCTGGCGGCGATCCTGGCGGTCGTCCCGTTGGCTAACGTCTACAACTTCGCGACCTGCCCCATGGAGACCCTGGTCGAGGACGGGGAGGGCATGGGAGTGAGGCAGCTCCTGGGCAACAGGGCCTTCTGGCTCTTCGTCGTGCTCATGGTCTGCGCCGGGGCGTCCGAGATATCGATGGCCCAGTGGGCGTCCGCGTTCGCCGAGTCCGCCCTGGGCGTGACCAAGACGGTGGGTGACCTCGCGGGTCCCTGCGGCTTTGCCCTCCTGATGGGTCTCTCGCGGGCCCTCTACGGCAGGTTTGGCGAGAAGGTCGACCTGACCGTGTTCATGGTTGGCTCCGGGGTCCTGTGCCTTGCCTGCTACCTGCTGGCGGGGCTGTCCAGCGTTCCTCTCCTCGGCCTGGTCGGCTGTGCGCTGTGCGGCTTCTCGGTCGGCATCATGTGGCCGGGGTCCATCAGCATCTCGTCGAGGGCCATGCCCAGGGGAGGGACGGCCATGTTCGCCCTGCTCGCCCTGGCGGGAGACCTGGGCGGCTCCGTGGGACCGTCGCTCGTCGGCAATGTGTCCCAGCACTTCGGCAACGACCTGCGGACGGGGGTGCTCGCGGGGGTCGTCTTCCCGGCCGTGCTGGTCGCCTGCGCGCTTGCCGTCCGGAAGGGTTCGTCCCCGCTCGGGCAGGGAGGTGAATGCGCGTGACGAGTCGGTATCTGCAGGAGACGGCGATGCTGGACTACTCGAACCCGTCCATCCAGGGACTGATAGAGGTCAGGGGCTGGAGGGAGCTCGGCGAGTTCGACCGCCTCAAGGCCATCTATGACTTCGTGAGGGACGACGTCGCGTTTGGATACAACGTGGACGATGGCATCCCGGCGTCCAGGGTCCTCGAGGACGGATACGGCCAGTGCAACACGAAGGGCACCCTCCTCATGGCCCTGCTGCGCGCCTGTGGCATTCCCTGTCGGATACATGGCTTTGCCATCGACAAGAAGCTGCAGAAGGGGGCGATGAGTGGCTTCGTCTACAGGAGGGCGCCCCAGCACATACTGCACAGCTGGGTCGAGGTGCACTTCGAGGGCAGATGGTACGAGCTCGAGGGCTTCATCCTGGACCGGGAGTACCTGTCCGGGTTGCAGGAGCGATTCGCGGGCTGCACCGGCCCCTTCTGCGGCTACGGCGTTGCGGTGAGGGACTTCCGGCACCCGACCGTCGACTTCGACAGGAACGACACGTACATACAGAGCGAGGGCATCGTCCAGGACTTCGGGGTGTTTGACTCTCCGGACGAGCTGCTGCAGGACCATCGGCAGGAGATCTCGGGAATCAAGGCCTTCGCGTACAGGCACCTCGGGAGGCATCTGATGAACCGCAACATAAGGAAGATACGGGATTCCTGAGCTTCCTGGGCGCCCTTGGTGGCAAGCTCCTGGTAACGCCTGCCGATCAAGGGGACAAGTGGGCGGGAGGTGCGCATTCTAAAGCTGGAATGTACGCCTCTCTCCTCTGAGCTGCGATTTTGCCATAGAGTGCGCATTCCAGGTCTAGAATGTGCATGTGGTCGCAGCGCACGGCCAAGACGGTGGGGAAGAGAGGTGCCGGGAACATGGCAGACAGGCAGCTCGGCGTGGTGGAGGACACCCTCTACGTTCCCATGCTCGGCAGAATCTACGCAAGCGAGAACCACAGGTCGATTCTCTACGACAGGAAGGCGCTGGAGCTGAAGGCGCATCTTCCTAGGGAGGTCGTGGAGAACGACTCCCAGACGCAGTACACATACCTGGCCTCTGCGGTGCGCTCGGCGAACATGGACCGCTTCATCGCCGACTTCCTTGCGGACAGGCCCGAGGGCGTAATCGTGCAGCTCGGTTGCGGTCTCGAGACGACCTACAATCGCGACGACGACGGTCATGCCCCGTGGTATGGGGTTGACCTGCCTCACGTCATCGACTACCGCAGGACGATTCTGCCCGAGCCCGGCCGCGAGCACTACATAGCCGGTAGTGCGTTCGAGGAGGACTGGCTCGAGCGGGTCAGGAGGGAGCATTCCGGCGCGCCGCTCTTGGTCACGGCGAGCGGGCTGTTCTACTACTTCGAGGAGGAGCAGGTTCTGGGCCTGATTCGCATGCTTCAGGGCAAAGGCGACATTCAGCTTCTTTTCGACGCCGTGAGCAAGTCCGGCATGTTCATGATGCGAAAGAAGCACATGAAGACGGTCGGGCACGAGGATGCCCGAATGTTCTTCTACGTCGACTCGGCTCGCGAGCTGGCTTCCAAGGTGGGCGGCAACGTGACCGTCCTGGCGGAGGAGAACTTCTACTGCCACGTCAGCAAGGTGGGTCTCAGGCTCTCGACCAAGCTGAGCATGCGCGTCTCGGATCTGCTAGGCATGGTGAAGATGGTCCACCTGGGGCTTTCCTGATCCCTTTGGGTAGCGTGAGACACGGTCCTCTCAGTGGCTAACGTCCTTAAAAGTGTTGCATCAATCGATTTTACGTCCTAGTTTTTGCGTTTTACAGCAAATTTCAGGACGTAACGTTGCGAGAAGGCCAGGCAACTTTCCTTGTCGCGTGCACCTTGCCTACTCCCAGCGTCCGTCGAGGCGCTTCACGAACGAGAACATGAGACTCCCCTTTCCGCTGGCATCCGCTGGCCCCGTCTCTGGGTCTTTGACCAGGCCGATGATGTGGAAGCCGCACTTGCTCAGGTAGAAGTGGATGTTTCGCACCTCGAAGTAGGGTGTGCACAGCGTCCAGGCAACTGCGTCCGGGTAGCGCTTCTCGATTGCCTTCCAGAGTGCGGCTCCGATTCCCCTTCCGTGCGCGTCCGCCCTGACGTAGAGGAGGGCGCACTCGTGCTCATGAGTCTCCTCGTCGAGGAACAGCACCGTGCCACCGACGCGCCTTCCCTCGCAGGTGGCGACCAGGGCGACTGCGCCTGGGTTTGCGAGGGACTCGTCGATGTCCTGCCTGGGCAGCACGGGGAGGGGCTCGTCGTCGCTCGCCGCATCCACGGCAAGCTGGAATGCCTCCTGCATCTCTGCGGCGAACGCATCGGTGTCTTGTGGTTGCAGCGGCTCGAGCGTGACGTCCATGGTCTTCTCCCTTATGTGAGAAGCCCGGGCGCCGCACACGTCAATGCGCGACACCCGGGCTCACCCGGCATCTTCTCTGACAGGCGGCCTGCGGGCCAGCCGGGCCCACGATCCCCTACGCTACGGCGTACTGTCCTCCGATGTGTTGTCTGCCAGATTATAGCAAGGCGGCGTCCGATGCGGCGGATGCGCGTCTCTTCCGCGAAAGCGTCTATCGCGTTCGGGTATTGCTCGAAAGCGTCGGACGCGTTCGGATCTCACTCGAAAGCGTCCGACGCGTCTGGGGACAGAATCTGACCAGGGATTTTGTCGATGGCCAGACGCGTTTGACGTCGTCGGCGATTTTACGGACGCATTTGGCGTTGTCAGAGCTGCAGTAGACGCGTTTGACGTCGTCGTCAAGTTTTCGGACGCGTCGGACGTCGTCGGCGCTGCGGCAGGTGCGTTTGACGTTGTCGGTGCCGTGGCAGGTGCGTTTGACGTTGTCGGCCTTGCGCCCGGGTTGCGTGTCAGCGCCACCTCGGCCGTTCCGTCACGTTCGACCGACGTGGACGAGTCGCCCAAGCTCACCTTGCTCTGCGGGCACGGGCAGCACGACGCCTCCTTCCAGGTACAGGCAGCGCGTGCAGGCGCAGGCGATGAGCTCCAGGTCGTGCGTCGCGACCAGTATCGCACGGCCCTGCTGCGCCAGTGCCTTGAGCAGCCGGGCGACACGGCGCATGCCGTCCAGGTCGAGCCCGCTCGTGGGTTCGTCGAAGACGAGCACGCGCTTGTCGGCTGCAACGCAGGCCGCTACGGCAAGGCGCTGCTTCTGACCTCCCGAGAGCGTGGCGGGATGCCTGTCGTCAAGTCCCCCGAGGCCCAGGTCGAACAGGAGCCGCGAGACGTCGACGTCCCTGGCCCGACGCGTGGGCAGCCCGAACGTGACCTCGCTGGCGACGCTCTCGGCGAACAGCTGGTAGTTCACGTCCTGGAACACCATGGAGGAGATGCGCGTCCGCTCCCTGCGCGTGGCCTTTGCCCCGTCGACAGCCACCACGCCTTCCGCCTTGCGCTCGAACCCACAGAGCGACCTGCAGAGGGTGGTCTTGCCCGCGCCGTTCCTGCCCACGAGGGCCACGACCTCGCCCCCATCCAGCTCGATATCGGCATCTCTCAGAACGGGGACGGAACCGCGGGAGAGCGAGAGGCCATGTGCCGCGAGCAGGGGAGGGCCCGTGCGAGGCGCATCGTCACGCGCGTCCGGCGGAATGACCATGCCGCCCGCCTCCCGCGCGCGCAGGCCCATGAGCTCGACCTCCCGCGCGTCGAGCGACAGGAACTCGGCCGCCTCCATGCTGCGCTGGACCCTGCCGCCATCCAGGTAGACGTATCGGTCGGCGACGTCCGAGAGCCACGAGAGGCGATGCTCCGCCACGAGGACCGCACAGCCCCTCTCCTTGGCATGGCGCACGAGGCGTGCCATGTCGTCGATCGAGGGCAGGTCCAGGTTGCTCGTCGGCTCGTCGAGCAGAAGGTTCGTGGGGCGCAGCGCCCAGATGCTTGCAAAGGCGATCTTCTGGCGCTCTCCGCCCGAGAGCTCGAAGATGCTGCGGTCTGCAAGGGACGAGATGCCCAGCTCGTCGAACGTCTCGCCCACGCGGGAGCGAATCTTGTCCTCGCGCCACCCCGCGCTCTCCAGCGCGAATGCCACCTCGCCCGTGGAGTCGACGTTGAAGAACTGGGTGCGCGGGTTCTGGAAGAGCGAGCCTGCCCTCTGGGCGATCTCCCAGGTGGCGAGCTCGTCGACGCCGGTGCCATCCAGGGCGACGCTCCCGGACTTCCTCCCGGGGAAGAATCGGGGCGCCAGTCCGTTGGCGAGCCTGAGCAGGGTCGACTTGCCGCAGCCCGACCGACCGCAGAGCACGACCACCTCGCCGTCCCGCACGGAGAGCGTCACGTCCTCGACATCCGCCTGCCCTAGGCCGGGCGGCGCTCCATACGTGAAGGAGGCATGTTCGAAGGCGATCATGATGTCAGCCTCAGCGCAAGCATGCCTGCCGTCACGGCCGCGAAGCCCGCAACCAACACGAAGTCGAGCCCTCTCATCTCAAGGTGCAGGTAGCACGTGCGTCGCGCGGGGTTCTCGATGCCTCGTGCGACCGCCGCCATGGCAAGCTCGTCGGAGGTGCGGCTTGCGCTCATGAGCAGGGGGACGTAGATGCAGTCGATGGTGCGCATCGGCGCTCGCGCGAACCCCAGGGGGCTTGGCGACACGCCTCGCATGCGCATGGCGTCACGTATGAATCCCCAGTCCTCGCGTATGGTCGGCGCATAGCGCAGGGCGACGGCAAGGGGAATCGTCACGCTGCGCGGCGCTCCCATGCGTGCCAGCGCGCCCATGAGCTCGTTCACGTGCGTCGTGGACACCGTGGCGTAGGCCATCAGGCCGCACGCGAACACCTTGCGCAGGAGGAGAAGGAACGAGGCGAACAGGGTGCGCAGCGCCACGTTGCCCAGAAGCGGCGTGAGCTGCGCACCGACGAGCAGGGCCGCATACAGGGCCAGCGCAAGCACGCTGGTCCCGCCTTTGCCAAGGGCCGCCCCAAAGGAGGCTGCGAGCGCCATGAGCAGGAGCTCGCAGGCCATGTTCGGGGCGAGGGCCACGGAGGCGGCCATGCATGCCAGCGCCACGAGCTTCGTGCGCGGGTCGAGGTGACGCGCTTCCCCCATCTAGGCCGTCATCCCGGCCTTCGCGAACTGGCGGCGCAGGAGGCGCATGCCCACCAGGCCGCTGACGACCGCGCACGCAACGGTCGCGACCAGCATCGCCGGCAGCATCCAGGACGTGGCTGTCGAGAACATCGTGTCCATGTATGCCTGCTCGGCCCCCTTGCCCACGAGGTACGAGGCGTATCCGCTCGGGTCGACCCAGAGCATGAGGTAGGACCCCATGGGCGAGAGGGAATACACGACGAAGGCCACGAGGTTGAGCGCCTTGTTCCTGAAGCCCCCGACGCCCGCGACGACGTCGGCGACGACCCCCAGGACGACGCAGGCCACCGACCAGCCCCAGTACATCCCCGTCGCAAACACGACGAGCCCCTCGACGACCCCCACGACGACCAGCGGGCCGTGCTTGGGGACCTTCGCGACGAGCAGCAGGTACACGGGGCCCGTGAGAAGCGCGGACGCGGCCGGCATCCAGAACGTGAGCACGGGGTTGGAGGCGAAGAACATGCCTCCCACCATCATGAACACGAGGTAGAGCGCCGAGAAGATGCCCGTCGTGACAAGGTCGCGCGCGGCGAGGCCGCCGCCTCCCGCCATCAGATTCTCCTGCTCCATCACGCATGTCCTTTCATATCATGTTATATGACGCTAACTTTCTCTTGCGAGTGTATGCAAGAGCGGGAGAAGCGGCAGCACGTTCGAGGGTTTCCCGTCCAATCCTCGCTCGTTTGCGTCCCATCGGCATAGGAGGAAAGGACGACCGGTGAAGGTCACGTTGCAGGAGCGGGCGCTGATTGCCGCGGGGTTTTCCAGGGAGCCTTCGCCGGAGGGCTTCGGCCCGCTCTGGCGCTCGTATCGGGTGCGGAACGAGCGCTGCCAGGGCTGGTTCCACTCCCTTTCCCCGGAGGACGAGCCATGGAGCGTCAGCATCCACGACTTCGTCATAAGGGACGACTTCGTGATGAACTTCGATTCGCCCAGGTACCTCACCGTGACCTGGTTCAGGTCGATCGCGGGCGAGGAGTTCAGCCCCTATCGCAAGCTCAGGCCCAACAGCATATGGGGCCAGAGCATAGGGGGAGGCCCGTGGAGGGGAGTCGCCCATGGGGGCATCCCCGTGCAGAGCGTCTCGATCGAGGTGACCCCGGAGTTCTCGGCGCGCTTCCTGGACCTGGAGTACGAGGGGAAGTTCCGCAACGTCGAGAAGGCCTTCGTCTCGCTGGGTCGCAACGACGAGTTCCCCGAGATGAAGGCCCTGCTCTCGGGGCTCTGGCCCCAGCCGGGCGACGAGGGCCGCGGCAAGCTCTTCTACGGGGGCAAGGTGCTCGAGGCGATGAGCCTCATCGTCGAGAGGACGAGGCGGGAGGCACCCGGAAGCCGCAGGGCGGCCAGTCCCGCCGACTGCGAGCGCATACACGACGTGGTGTGCTACATCGACGACCATTGCGCGGCGGACCTGCGCGTCCCCGACCTCGCGGCCATGGCATGCATGAGCCCGACCAAGTTCAAGTCGACCTTCAAGCTCGTCACCGGCATGACGGTCATCGGCTACGTCCAGAGCCGACGCATGAGCCAGGCAGAGCAGCTGATGCGTCGGGACGACCTCACCATAGGGCAGATAGCGCATGCCGTCGGCTACGCGTGCGCGGGGCGCTTCTCGGCGGTATTCAAGCGCGAGGTGGGGATGCTCCCGAGCGAGTTCAGGAAGTCGGTCGTCGCCCGGCGCTGCCAGGGCGGCGAGCCCAATCGCTGAGCCCCGGCACCTGCCGGAGGTGGAGGACGGCTGGAGGGAGGCTCCGCAGACGGGTGCCCTTCGATGTCGAGGCGATATGCTGGTGTCACGTCACGGGGCTGCCGGCGCTCGTCCGCCGGTCCGGCATCCGGGGCAGTGGCGGGCACCTTGCCGCCAAGTGGCATTCGGTTTTTCGAGAGAGAGCGAGGCATCATGAGGATCAGCGCGCGCAACCAGATCAAGGGCACCGTCAAGGCAGTGCAGGAGGGCGCCGTCAACGCCGTCGTGACCATCTCCTTCGGCGACCAGAGCGTGATCAAGTCCGACATCACCATGGAGGCCGTGAAGGAGCTCGGACTCGTCGAGGGCAAGGAGTGCCACGCCGTCATCAAGGCCACGAACGTCATGTTCGCGACCGAGAGGCTCCCGCAGCTCTCGGCCCGCAACCAGATCGAGGGCACGATCGTCAAGGCCCAGCTCGGCGCCGTGAACGCCTCCGTGGCGCTCGAGGACGCCGACGGCAACCGACTCACCGGGTCGATCACCAACGAGGCCGTCAAGCAGCTCGGTCTCACCGAGGGCATGAAGGCGGTCGCCATCATCAAGGCGACCGACGTCCTCGTGGCAGTCGACTAGGGCGCGGCTCGGGTAGGACGCGCTTGGGACGGGCGTCCCTCGGGCAGGGTTCGGACAGCCTCCCCCTCCTGGATGCAGGAGGGGGAGGCTTTGCTTAAGCGTAGGAGGGTGCAGGAGACAGCCAAGGGCCTAAAAGTTGCTGCAATTGTAACTTTTTAATGTTACAATTGCAGCATGAAAGTGCTGGATGCCTTGAACATAATCAACGACATCAGCTCCTCTCAGAAGGGGCTGTTTACCTCTGCGCAGGCGACATCGCTCGGAATTGACAGGATGGCGCTTTCGCGCCTTGCCTCGCATGACCAGATTGAACCTGTTGCGTGGGGTGTGTTCAGGGCCGCGGCTGCTCCCTCGATTCGCGAGGAGGACGTGTATGCCGCGTGGCTCGCGACGAATCCGGCGACTCCCGCACATCTCAGGCCTTTCGACGAGAGCGGCTGTGTAGCCTCTCTTGGGACTGCTGCATGGCTCCATGGCTTGGGCGAGTTGAAGCCCGAGCCTATTACGTTTTCCTGTCCGAAGAGGAAGCAGTCGAGAAATCCCTCCCTGAGGTTCCTCAGGCGACAGCTTCCCAAGGAAGATGTATGCATGGTGGCTGGGATGCCTACGACCACTCCCAGGCGTACGATTCTCGACCTGCTCGACCACGGAGAGGACTTGAGCTTGGTCGCCTCTGTCCTGCGCGACGCCGAACTTGCCGATTTCGCTATGGACCTTGGAGACGAGGTCAACTCTCGTGCAGCAAAATGCGGATTCGGCAAAGGCTTTGATCTCTACGCGTATCTGAAGAGGGGATGACGGATGGATTTCGTCTACAGCACGCCAGCTGCCTTCGATCGTGCGATCAAGAAGGCAGTGAGGGAGTCGGGCACGAATCCGGGAGAAGGCTATCGCCAGGCCTTACGCGACAGGTTCCTCTGTCGCGTGTTCGCTGACGCCAACGAGACATTCGTTCTCAAGGGTGGAAGCGGGCTACTTGCGCGCATTCCCGACGCCCGCGCAACGAGGGATTTGGACTTCGCGACGAGCCTTTAGCGTTCCTTTAGGGATCGCCCCCAGACTGGCTCTCGAAGACGAGAAGCCAGAACGGAAGGAGATCCCATGGCTGAATGCGTCCTGGAGACGCGCGGGTTGGTCAAGCGCTTCGGGCGTGGAGCGAACGCCCAGACGGCGGTCGACCACGTCTCGCTGCATGTCGAGGAGGGGAGGGTGTACGGGCTCCTCGGTCCCAACGGGGCGGGGAAGTCGACCACCCTCAAGATGATCACGGGCATGCTGCGCCCGACGGAGGGCGAGATGCTCTTCGAGGGTCGCCCCTGGCGTCGCGACGACCTGTACCGCATAGGCTCGCTCGTGGAGCAGCCGCCCCTCTACCCCAACCTCACCGCCCGCGAGAACCTGCGCGTGCGCACCACGCTCCTTGGCCTGCCGGAGGGGCGCATCGGCGAGGTCCTGAATACGGTTGACCTTACCGACACGGGCTCCAAGCGTGCGGGCCGCTTCTCGCTGGGCATGCGGCAGCGCCTGGGAATCGCCCTCGCCCTGCTCGCGAGCCCCCGCCTGCTGATCCTGGACGAGCCCACCAACGGCCTCGACCCCCTGGGCATAGAGGACCTGCGCGGGCTGGTCAGGAGCTTCCCGAAGCGTGGCATCACGGTGCTGCTCTCCAGCCACATCCTGGGCGAGGTCCAGCACATGGCCGATTCCGTGGGCATCATCGTGGGCGGCAGGCTCGCCTACGAGGACGTGCTGCGCGAGGGAGAAGACCTGGAGAGGCTCTTCATGGACGTGTGCCGGAAGGAGGGGTCCAGATGACCGCCGCGTCGCGCCATGCGGCGCGGAGGGGCGAGAGTGCCAAGGGGACCGGGGCCGTGGGCGCCACGCTCGT
>ERZ773069.1754-NODE-1754-length-12035-cov-3.034641_pt1 | contig 12035 bp, 10 predicted proteins | sample MGYA00580619_ERZ773069 | MGnify/ENA primary metagenome ERZ773069 (study PRJEB29015, sample SAMEA2738007) | human oral metagenome | biome: human oral; feature: human-associated habitat; material: dental | place: China | collected 2108 ...
GGGAAGTGTTTTTATAGTCAATTTCTTTCTTTTCCCGATTCTCTTCACCTTTTTCTTCAAGATTCGGAGGCAATAAACCGTTTACCAGATCCGCTTTCGTAAATTCTTTGGTGGTACCGCTAACCGTGATAACGCCATCCCTCATAATAGAAACATGAGTCGTTATTTCAAAAACTTCATTTAACCTATGCGTAATATATACAATTCCAATTCCCTTTTCTTTGAAGTTTTGAATTACCTTGAATAAAGATTGCACTTCATCAAAGGTCAGCGCACTTGTCGGTTCATCAAGAATCAAAATCCTTGCTTCACGCATCATTCCTCTTAAAATTTCCACTAACTGTTGTTCCGCAATAGAAAGCGTACTGGCTTTTCGCTGTAAATTAACTTTCCAGTTTAGCTCTTTCACTTTTTCTGCTATTCGTTTTTTTAAATCCGCTGTATTTTCAGAGAACCCCATTAATACATTTTCTTCTACCGTCATATTTGGAAACAACATAGGCTCTTGTGGCACCATGTATATTCCTTTAGATAAAGCCACGGACGGGTTGCTGAGCTCTGTCTTCTCCCCCGCAACATAAATATCACCTTCATCCGCCTGGTAAATGCCCATGATGATTTTCATCAGAGTACTCTTCCCCGCTCCATTCCCTCCTATTAGAGCAAGTACTTCTCCGGATCCGATTTCCAGATTGATGCCCTTTAATACAGCATTACTGCCAAAAGACTTATACACGCCTTTTACAGATAGTAAGCTATCAGACGCACTTTGTGAAACTCGATCTTTTTCCTGATCCATTTTGTTTGTCTCTTTCATTTCCAACGCCCCGATTGATTCAATTGTTCTTATTAACAACTTTTGTTATTGTTTGTATGATACTGGATTTGTATATGATTGTCAACTGAATTGTAACAATACTGTAGGAATAATCCAATCAAAGTTGTCTATTTTTGTAATATTTATCTTGATTCAAGCATTTATAATGCTTGTAAATTCCGATAAATAGCATCTTTATCTTGTTGACAGCGTGTCTTGTAATTGCTATACTTTAGACGGTAACATTTGTTTTATTTAAAAACATTTATCAAAGGAGATTTATGGAAATATATGACTATGAAGAATCTTTGATAGCAAAGACTGCTTGGTACTATTATTCCGAGAATCTAACGCAGCAAAATATTTCAGAACTTCTAGGCATAAGCCGAATGAGAGTGATTAAACTTTTAGAAAAAGCAAAATCTACCGGCATCATACAATTCAGAATTCGTTCCAATGTAGATAAACGCATGCAGTTAGAACAAAATTTAATTAGAAAGTTCGCGTTAAAAGACTGTTTTATCGTTCCGTCTCCTACGAATTCGCAGGATACAAACGAAAATGTAGCAAGAGCAGCGGCAATGTACATTTCAAATCGCATAAATGCGGACTGCTTTATTAATATCGGTTATGGAGATACTACCGGAAGAATTCTGAATCACCTTGCAATCAATACAGAATATACCTTGTCCTTTGTATCCTTAACCGGTGGTGTCAGCTATTACTTGCCAAATGCCAGATCATCAACATTTAATTCCAAACTTTACTTAATGCCCTCTCCACTAATCATATCCACAAAGGAGATGGCAAACGCCATTAAAGCAGAAAAATCGGTAAAAGAGGTTGAACAACTGATTCCCTCTTCCCATCTTTCCGTAGTAGGAATCGGAGCAATGGATCAGAGGGCCACCATTCTTCAATCGGGTATATTAAGTCAAAATGAATTTTTAATACTGGAAAATAACGGAGCAGTAGGGGATTTACTCAGCCACTTTATCAATCAGAATGGAGAAATTGTCAACTCGTCTTTGGAAGAGCGAACAGTAAGTACTACTTTAGATGTTATAAGAAAGCTTGAAAACGTCATCGGTGTTGCTGCAGGAGAAAAAAAAGTGAAAGCTATCCGTTCTGTATTAAATGGTCACTTTCTCGATGTTTTTATTACAGATGAAGAAACCGCTTCCTATTTAGTGAATGAAGATAACGAAAATTAAAGGAGTTGCTTATGAAACAACAATATTTACTTGCAATTGATGCCGGTACCGGAAGCATAAGAGCCGTTATATTCGATACTTTAGGTCAACAAATTGATTGCGTACAAAAAGAATGGGAACATCGTGAAGACCCACGATGGCCGGGCAGTATGGACTTTGATTGGAAATCCAATTGGGAATCAGCTGCAAACTGCATCAAGCGCCTAATCGAAAAGACATCCATAAACCCCAAAAGCATCGCCGGTATCTCCACTACGTGTATGAGAGAAGGAATTGTTCTTTACAATAAAGAAGGGGAGGAAATTTGGGCATGTGCAAATGTGGATAGCCGAAGCACCGATGAAGTAGCAGAACTCATTAAGCAAAATCCCGATCTGGAAAAAACTTTATACAGAGAATCAGGACAGACCTATGCACTTGGCGCTCTTCCACGTCTTCTCTGGGTTAAAAATAATCTTCCGGAAATCTATAAAGAAACCGCCACACTCGGTATGTTCAATGATTGGTTGATTTACAAATTGACCGGCATTTTGGCGGTAGAGCCCAGTAACGGTTCCACTACCGGCATCTTCGATTTAAAGAAACGCTCATGGAACCCAAAGATTGCAGAACAATGCGGTTTAAGAAGTGATATATTTCCTCCCGTCGTTGAATGTGGCACAAAAATCGGCTATGTATCGGAACGCGCGGCAGAAGAGACAGGGCTCGCCGCAGGAACAACAGTGATCGTTGGTGGAGGAGATTGTCAATTGGGTACAATCGGTGTGGGTGCCGTTAATCCCGGTGAAGCTGTAATTTTCGGTGGGAGCTTCTGGCAATACGAATACAATACAGCGAATGGGAACACGGATCCCTATTGCAGAGTTCGCGTAAACTGTCATGCCGTACCGAATGTTTGGCAATATGAAGCACTTGCTTTTAAACCGGGACTTGTGATGCGCTGGTATAGAGATGCTTTCTGCCAGCGTGAAAAAGAAATCGCAAAAGAAACCGGTGAAGATCCTTATAATCTAATGAACATTGAGGCAGAAAAGATACCGGCAGGCTGTTACGGTATGATGTGTACTTTCTCCGATGTGATGAATTTTATTCAGTGGAAACACGCCTCCCCTTCCTTCTTGAACTTCGGTTTAGATGCGGAAAAGTTTAATCGCTATACATTTTATCGCTCAATACTGGAAAATACCGCACTGGTAACTAAAGGGCACATGGAGTTGGTACAAGCTTCAACAGGTACAACGCCAAATGCTGTTATCTTCGCAGGAGGAGCAAGCAAAAGCCCTCTCTGGTGCCAAATTTTAGCGGATGTACTTAATATCGATGTGAAAGTGCCCATAGTGAAAGAAGCCACTGCACTAGGTGCCGCAATACTGGCGGGGTATGGTGTGGGCATCTATAGCGACATTGCAAAAGCAGCTAAAGCTTGCGTGAAATGGGATAAAATTTATTCTCCAAACCCCAAAAACCATGCCGTTTATCAGGAAATGTATCCTATTTGGAGAAAAACATATGAGGAGCAATTACATCTCTGCGACGAGAAACTTCTAAAATATATGTGGATTGCACCCGGTTTAAGTTAAAGAATAATGTGCATAAATAACGTATTGATTGTATGAATGTAGGAGGAAAAAAATGTACGTAGTAGATGAAAAGGATTATGAATATAGGAACGAGAATCTGAACGGGCCTAAATACTTAATGAAAGGACCCAGAATGAACTTCGCACTCGTTCAATTCCAGCCCGGTGTGGATTTCAAGGCACATTACCATAATGTCATGGAAGAGAACTTCTATATTTTAGAAGGAAAAATTGATGTCATTGTGGACGGTGTCGTAAATCACTTATCCGAAGGACAAATGATTCACATTGAGCCGGGTGAAATTCATTATGTAATAAACAACTATGATCAACCGGTTAAGATGATCTCCACTCTGGCACCATTTCAAGATTCTGATAAAGTAGAGGTAGATAATTACAGTTACTAATGCAAGACTATCAAGCCAAGCTAAAAGCAGATAAAAAAGACCTCCTCTGATGCATTGCATCATAGAAGGCCTTTTTTCGTACACGTTATATATCTTAATCGTAAATGGTAGTAGTGTTGAAAAAACTACCACGAAAACTACTACTAAAGCTACAATGAAACACGAAGAATTCCCGACGCCGGATTGGCAGACTTTTTAATTTCTATAGGATGGAGCTCTCCGTCCTGCTCCAGAACAAGGTCGATTTCTTTGGCATCTTTATCCCGATAGTAATACATAAACGCCTCTTTCCCTTGATTCAAATAGGTCTTTTGTATTTCCGAAACCACGTAATTCTCCAAAATAGCCCCGCTCATCGCGCCGCTTGCAAGTGTTTCCGGACTGCTCCACTTGGTCAGATAGGCAACGAGTCCCGTATCGTAAAAATATACTTTCGGTGTTTTAACAAGACGCTTTAATAAATTATTGGAATACGGATACAAGTAAAACAGAATTCCCAAGGTTTCCAATATCCCGATCCAGTCTTTCACCTGTTTTTGATTCAACTCTGCATCCCTTGCAAGTTCATTGACATTCAGCATCTGACTGCATCTTGCTTCAACTGCCGTAATAAAGCGTAAAAACTTTAAGGAATCTATCGCATCCGACAGGCTTTTTACATCTCTCTCAATATAAGTACTTAAATAGCTGTTATAGAAAATACCGGGACTGCTTATATCCCCACTCACAATAGCCGGCATGGAGCCTTTAAAAATACGTTTAAAAATCTCCTCTGCATCGGCATGTTTTCTCCCCTTTTTTCGGGAAAGCAGGCTTTCCGGAGTAAGCGTGAAATTTCCTCTTCTCCGCCATAAGCCTCTGTCTGCGAGAGCGACGACAGAGAAAGTAAGGCAACTCTCCCTGCCAAGGATTCTTGTACACCTCGCATCAGCGAGAACACCTCTGAACCCGTTAACCAAAAAGCTCCCTTGTTCTGTTCTTTATCCACAATCAGCTTAATATAGGGGAAAAGTTCGGGAGCATATTGTATTTCATCAATGAGAATAGGCGGTTTATGCAACTGTAAAAACAGTTCCGGATCTGTCCTCGCAAGCTCTCTTTCCTGCAAATCATCCAAAGAGACATAATTTCGTTCTGTCCCTTCCATTAGTTTCTTGAGCATGGTGGTTTTTCCCACTTGACGCGGTCCCGAAAGAAGCAGCACCGGATATTCTTTTGTCACTTGCAAAACAATCTTTTCTAAACTTCTTCTGATGTAGGACATATCTTCCTCCTATTTCGAAAGTAAATCGATGGATTTATCGGATTTTTTATGGCTGTATACTCTATCCTTTTATAAACTTTCGGCTAATTTATAATACAATTCCATATTAGCCGAAATATTGTGTTTGGACAATATATAACTTCGACCAAAATAGGAGCTCCTTCCATTTTAGCCGAAGTTACTCTGAGTAAAATAAATTACACTTGCATATTTATAAGATAACTGCTCGTTGGTAAGATCCTTTAAGAGATATTCTTTGATTGCATCTGTATGGATTTTATAGTTAATCTTAGAAATTTCTCGATTAAGATTCCAAGCTAATGTGTCATTGTAAATCTATTCAGTCCTGCCTCATTTCTAAACGTGTCGAATTGCACACGGTTAAAATTTTCATTGTTCAGAACTTCCCATAGCCCGATAAATTCTAACGTATTTCTGTTTCTCATCCAGTTCTGAATAACAAACCTCGGATCATCAGTATTTTTATACTTAGCAATATCCGTTATACTTATATAGTCATTTTAAAGTCTTCCGTATAAATTTGAATACCAAAACCCTTTGCTTCAATCGTATCTTTTTTCACCTTAGACATGTGAATTCCTCCTTAATGGACGAACTAAGATCCGCCCTTTCCTACGGTGCTGGTTTTTCTCTTTTCGCCGATAGATTTTTTGTTTTCAGCTAATATAGAGTTCCTTTCCATTCTAGTCGAAGCTACTCTGAATAAAATTAATACCACTTTGAAAAACCATATAGAATATATCTCTTCCAAGGAAATTCAAGAAAATCACAATCTAAATTTTAATGTCCACATCATATACCTTAATCTATTCTTCCCTCAAAAAACGGCGTACTTCCTGTTCTAATTGCTCCTTGTTCGGTAAATAGAGCTGATACCGACTGACGAACAGCTGATTGGAAATGTTCTGCGTCGCATACTTAACCATCAGTTTGTCCTCATAGGCTCCCAGCACAATTCCAATAGGCTCGGTATCGCCCTCCGTATTCAACTCTTCACGAAAGTAGTTTAGATATAGGTTCATCTGTCCAATATCCTCATGTTGTACCTCGCCTCGCTTCAAATCAATAAGGACAAAGCACTTCAGGATACGGTGATAGAAGACCAGATCGACCTTATAGATTCTTCCGCCGATATTGATTTTCTGCTGTCTGCCCACATAGGTGAATCCTTTTCCAAGCTCCAACAGAAACTGACTCAGGTTGTTAACCAGCGCATTTTCGAGATCTCCCTCTTTGTATACCGGAAGTTCCGGCAAACCGACAAACTCAAAAACATAAGGATCTTTCAGAATATCCTCTGCCTTCTCAACCACCTGTCCTTCTGTTGAAAGCCGGATTACTTCCGTTTTGTCTTTGCTCAACGCCAAACGCTGAAACAGCATACTCTTCATCTGTCTTCGGAGTTCCCGAACGCCCCAGTTATCCTGTTCACATTCTTTTAGATAGAAGGACCGTTCCATAGAATCTTCAATCTTTAAGAGCTCTACGTAATGGCTCCAGCTCAATTTTGCAGACACTGTCTGCAAAATTGGGTACAGCGAATAAAACTTTCGCATCTTATTGATATTGCTCATTCCGAAGCCATTACCGTATCGTTCCGTCAAATCTCTAGAAAGCCTTTTCAGAGTCTCAGAGCCATATTCCGCTTTCTCATTACCTGCCTGTTCATACTCCACAATATGCTTACCGATTTCCCAGTAGGTTCTAACCATGGCTTGATTCACAGCGGACACTGCCTGCTTCTTACCGGTTTCCAGTAGAGAGCCAATATTTCGAATTAACTCCCCATAAGAATTGGCATCGGAGCGCCATAGCTCATCCTTTTTCTTGTTCTCATTCATGGCAATCCTCCACAAGCTTCAGGTACATCTTCTCAGACCTCATAGTTTCCTGCTACAAACAACATATTACTTACACTTTTGTAGGTCTTCCTTCCTCAGAAGGGCCCTTTCATTATTGATTTATCATTCAATAAATTGTAGCACACATTTCTTCTTGCTTACAGCAAATAAACTGTCGTTTCATACTATTTCTCTTTTTTATCAAGCTTTTCTGCACTTGACCTAGTCGTTATTCTTCCCCATAATAGGACTGTTTCTACAATATCTTCTTTGATACGAAAAGCATGAAAACTTCTGATTCGTGAGAGAAGATTCATTTATGCAATTCCATGGGAGGAAAATGATGAAAAAACAACTATCTTTATTACTCGGCGGCCTTCTTCTGGCTTCTTCTCTGGTAGCCTGCGGTGCAAAGGGAAGCACAGCTTCTACTACTGCGGCGGTAAGTGACAAAGAAACTGCGGCAGAAAGCACTACTGCAAAAGAGGAAGAAAGCAAGGCAGAAGGAGCTTCTTCCGACAGTTCCGATTTTAAGGCACAAATTTTATTCTGCGGTTCCACCTCTTTGTACCCCATTATGTCCTCTTTAGCTTCTTCCTTTACCGAGAAGTACGAGACCTGGGACAAGGTAGACAGCTCTTTCCCAAAGGAGAACATCTCCATCTATGTGGCTCCGGGCGGATCCGGCGTAGGAGTAAAGGCAGCTGTTGACGGCACCGCCGACTTCGGTATGCTGGCGAGAGACATCAAAGATAAGGAAGTAGAGAGCCTTGGCAAGGATTATAAGAGCTTTGAAGTGGCAAAGGATGCTTTAACCGTGTCGGTCAGTAGTAAGAATCCCAATGCGGATAAGCTGGAAAATCTGGATACGGAAACCTTACAGAAGATTTTCGACGGAGAATATACCAAATGGAGCCAGGTCGATTCCTCTCTCTCCGATGACGAGATTCATGTGTACATCCGCGACCTTTCCGGCGGCGCTTATGAAGTTTTCCAGAAGGCAGTAATGGGGGACAAGGAAATCACCCCTTCCGCTACCCAGTCCGCTTCCATGACAGAACTCGCTACCAATGTGGCAAACGACCCGAACGGGATCGGCTATGTAGGATTCGGTGCATTTAACAAAGCGAACAAAGAAAGCACTGTTTTAAAGGAAATCAAAGTTAACGGTGTAGAAGCTTCCGAAGAGAAGATCTTAAGCGGTGACTACAAGATTCAAAGACCGGTTATGTTCGTTACCGGAAAGACAATCACAAAAAATGAACAGGCCTTTATTGATTACGTTTTCTCCGAGACAGGGTATGACGCGGTTGTGGCAAACGGCTACATTCCTGCATTTACCAAGTAAGATTGTCGTAAAGATGAGGTTGTAAAACGAGTATCGCACGCCTTGCGAGCGATACTCACTATGAACAAGATGTTACAGGCTTCGCCTGCGCCACTTGTTAAAATCAAAATTACAAAAAGCTTTCCATGCGTATAGCTTTGAAATCGGGGTGCGCTCAGATTGCCCCCTTTTTCAAAGCTATGCTGCATTAAAGTTCTCCTATGATTTTGATTTAACGCCTCACTTTTATTCTTTAGAATCAAACGAGTATCGCACACTTTGCGCACGATACTCGTTATGAATGCAAGACTGAGTTATTCTTTGTCCCCTTCAGGTAGAAAGGAAAGAAAAAATGCGGAATCTTAAAAGCAGAAAGCTGGAAAACTCTCTCTTTCTTTTTGTCGTTTACGCTTTTTTGTTTCTCTCCATCGGTATTCTGAGTTTTTTCTTTCTTTTTCTGGCAAAGGAATCCCTTCCCCTCTTTGAAAATGTTTCCCTGCCTTCTTTTTTGTTCAGTTCCAAATGGAACCCCATGGCATTCACCGGAACAGCCTCCTTCGGCATTTTCCACTTTCTGATGGGCTCTATTTCCGTTTCTTTCCTTGCCCTGTTGCTCTCCACCATTTTGTCTCTGGGTTGCAGTATTTTTTTTGCTTTTTATTTTTGGGATAAGGGAAGACGCATCCTCTATCCTCTTTTGGACTTACTTTCCGGCATCCCTTCCGTAGTCTACGGCTTTATCGGCTTGAGCGTTGGAAAGCCTCTCTTTTTGAAAATTGGCGTGAGCACCGGCTCCTGTGTCTTACTGGCTTCTATCTTGCTCTCTATTTTGATTTTCCCCTTTATGGTGGATTCCATCACGGACAGTATGGTGAAATTAAAAGCGAAATACTATTTAGAGGCAAGAGCTCTGGGACTTTCTCCCGCATACATTATCCTAAGGCTGATCCTTCCCTCTTCCCTTCGAAGCATTTTCCTGGCCTTTCTGCTCGGAAGCGGAAGAGCGCTGGGAGAAACCATGGCGGTCATGATGGTGGTGGGCAATGCCAACCTTTTCCCGAAGCTCCTCTCCAAAGGAGAAACCATCGCATCACTCATTGCACTGGAAATGGGCAGCGCGGAGTATCATTCTCTCCACTACCACGCCCTCTATGCCTCGGGGCTTGTGCTTTTACTGCTGGTCGCGCTGATTCATTTGCTGGTGAAAATGGGGGAAAGACCGCGCACTTCGTATTCTACATCTCAGGCGTCCCATCCGAATAGGGGCACTTCGGAGTCTCCTTCTGTGCATTCCCCGGGAAATAGGGAAGAAGTGGAGCCTCGTCTCCTCGCTACCGGGAAGCGAGCACAGGCGTCTCGGTCTTTTTCCGCTGTCCTTCTCTTCCTGTACAGCTTTCTTTCCTTCCTGCTGATTTTTTCCGCCCTGCTGTTTTTCTTTCTTTATATTTTTTACAAGGGATACAAGGTCATCTCCCCAAGCTTCCTTCTGGAAGCACCAAAGGGAATGGTCTTAGGAGAAGAGGGCGGTATCTTCCCTGCCATCACCGGTTCTCTGGCCTTTTCCCTTACGGCTTTAGTGCTTTCGGGACTGCCCAGCCTTTTCACCGCCATTTTCATGGTCTTTTATGCGAAGGAAGGCAGAGTAAAAGAGAGCCTGCACTTCTTCATTCACCTGCTCTCCGGCGTTCCCTCTATCGTATTGGGACTCTTTTCCTACAGCTTCTTTGTATACCAGCTGAAGCTGGGGCGCTCGGTACTCTCCGGCGCCATCGCTTTGGCGATTATGATTTTCCCCTTCATGGAAATCCGTATGGAAAAGATTTTCGAAGAAGTGCCGAAAGGCTACCTCCAGTCTTCCGAAAGTCTGGGCTGCTCCAAGGGCTATACCTTGAGAAAGCTTGTGCTTCCTTATACTTTACCGGAGCTTCTTTCTACCATGCTTCTGGCCTTTTGCTTTGCTCTCAGTGCCACACCGCCGATTTTATTTACCGGAGGAGTCGCCTTTGCGAAAAGTCCCACTTCCTTACTGTCCCCGGCTATGGCGCTTCCCCTGCACCTTTATCTGCTGCTGGTGCAAGGTGGCTCCTCCTTATCCAGAGCCTACGGAACCGCTTTGGTGATGCTCTTCCTTCTGCTCATTGGAAACGGAATAGCCAGTCTTCTGACCGCTTACTGCCACAGAAAATGGCAAAAATAAAGAACTATTGGCATAGCTTTTCCCGGTTCAAAAAGTTAATTTTAAAAGAAGTATACACAGGTATCAAATAACATTTTAGGAGAATAAAATGTCTACCGAATCTACAAATCCCATTTTATCTACAAGTCCCATTTTAGAAGTGAAAAATCTGAGCCTTTCCTACGGCAAAAGACAAATCCTCCGGAATCTGCATTTTCAAATTCCGGAAAAGAGCATCACGGTTTTTCTGGGAAGCTCCGGCTGCGGAAAGTCCACCCTCTTAAAGAGCCTGAACGGTCTTCTTTTGGAAAATAAAGAAGCCTCAATGGAAGGGGAAATCTTTCTTTCCGGGGAAAATCTGACAAACAAAAAAGAAAAGCGACTGGAGCAGATTGCCATGGTCTTTCAAAACCCCAGTCCTTTTCCTTTTTCCATTTATAAAAATATGACTTATGCCTTAGAGTACTACGGTATCAAGAACAAAGCCGAGCAGAAAGAATTGATTCTTCGGAAACTCAAAGAAGTGGGGCTCTTGGAGGAAATTTCCGGAGAGCTCCATCGCTCCGCTCTAAGCCTTTCCGGAGGACAGGCCCAAAGGCTTTGTATTGCCCGTGCCCTTTGCATTGAGCCGAAAATTCTCCTTCTGGATGAGCCCTGTTCCTCTTTGGATCGCCTTTCCACTCTAAAAATAGAAGAGCTCCTGCAGAATCTCAAAGAAAGATACAGCATGATTATCGTGACCCATAACCTCTCGGAAGCAAAGCGTATCGGTGACCAGATTCTCTTCTTCCATGAGGGAGAACTTTGGGAAAGCGGCACGAAGGAGGAGTTTTTCACTCATCCAAAGAGGCCTGAAACCAAAGAATTTTTAGAGGGAGAATGGTAGGGCGTGCTTCAAAGGGAGCATGATAAAACGTGGTTTAGAGAGAAAGTGATAGTACGTGGTTTAGAAGGAAAGTGATAGTACGTGGTTTAGAGGAAAAATGGTAAGACATGGATCAGCTCCGATAAATCGGAAATGCTTCTCTCCGCTCCCTCCACCTTTCCAAAGCCATAAGCGGCATGGATAAAGGCAATTCCCGCCTCTGTAGCGGAGCTAAAGTCTAAGGCGGTGTCCCCAAGATACACGCAATCCTCCGGATTTAAATGGTTTCTCTCCATCAAAATCCGGATATTCTCCGCCTTCTTTTTCCCGTTGTTTCCGTAACATTCCATATCCAAAAAGTCTCCGGTCTTTCCCAGGCTGAACTTCTCTCCATACAGCACCGCATCAATATAGCCCGTCTGGCAGTTGGAGACAATATAGCGGCCAATCTCAGCCGTTTTCAATGCCGCAAGACACTCTTCAAGGTGGGGATAGAATAGTACCTTATGCTCACTCAAATAATA
>ERZ773069.1757-NODE-1757-length-12000-cov-27.017246_pt1 | contig 12000 bp, 15 predicted proteins | sample MGYA00580619_ERZ773069 | MGnify/ENA primary metagenome ERZ773069 (study PRJEB29015, sample SAMEA2738007) | human oral metagenome | biome: human oral; feature: human-associated habitat; material: dental | place: China | collected 2108 ...
CCCGGCGCGGCGGTCAACGGCGTCGCCAGGGCCTCAGCGGCGGAAGGTGCCGACTGCGAGCTGGCGGAGGTGATGGAGGAGGGCGCGATGGCGGGGGTCGCGGTGCCGATGGGGCCGGGGGCGGGGGCCGCCTCGCCGTCGACGATGTCGTCGAAGTCCTCGTCCTCGTACTGGGGGCCGGAGTCGTCGGCGAAGTCGCGCGGGTCGGCGACCTCGATGACGTGCTCCTCCTCGACCGTCTCCTCTGCACCCTCAAGGTCGTCGGGGTTGGTGGAGTCGGCCGGGTCGGAGGATTCTTCCGGGGTCTGTGGGCGCTCGGAGGCCACCTGCCCCACGAGGGTCTCGTCGCCGGTGGAGGAGCCGCCAGGGGCAGTCGGGGCGGCGTCGGGCTCACCCTGGGCGTCGGGGCTGGCGACCTCGGCGGAGACGGCCGGACCGTCGATGCTCGCAGCCTCGGGCGAGACCGCCGACTCTGCGGCCTCCGTGGCTTCGGCGGCTTCGACAGTTTCGACAGCCTCGGTCGCCTCGCCGTCGTCGACCACCTGCTCGGGCTCCTGGGGACTGGCGTGACGCATCCACCCGCCCAGGAAGCGGGAGAGCGGGGTGGGGGCGGAGTGAGGCGCGTCGTTGGTCATGGCCACATGGTCCCACGTCCGGGCGGCCTTGTGGGGCGGAGGTCCGCCCCAGTTCGGCGATGATACGAGGCGTCGCCGCTCACGCCCGCTCTTTGGGACTCACGGGTGGTAGGCGCCCCCGCTGGGCGCTCCCCCCACGTCTCGTCCAACGAAGCGCGCATGATCTCGCTGATGGTGCCGATCGTGTCCAAATCGGAAACAAAGGAGCTTGCGCACTCTTCACGCCTTCAACAGAACCGCGGAATCATGCGGTTCTGATCTACCTACACACGCCTGCTTCAGGCCTTTGTTTCCGATTTGGACATTCCGCGCCCGGATCGCCCCTGCGCAAGGGCCTCTCAGTCGAGGAGTCCGGCGGCGGCGCGGCGGGCGGCGTCGGTGAGCTCGTCGGCGGTGGCCAGGAGGGCGGAGTCGCGGCGGGTGACGCGGTCGGCGAGCTCGTCGGTATCGTCCTCAATCCATACCGGGTTGGAGCCGGCCGCCAGGGCGCGCAGGAATCCGGCGGTGGTGCTCAGCAGTGGGGCGATCTCGGTGACGGAGCCCTCGATATTGCCGGCCAGGACAGTGTCGAGGCGCTCGCGCAGGTCGGTCGGTGAGGGCGCGGGACGCGCCTCGCCGAGGGCGGACTCGAGGCGGGCGTTCGCGGTATCGTCAGCCTCGGTGAGGTCGACGATGGTGGCGTAACGGCGGGCGACGAGCTCGGGGTCGCGGCGGATCCACTCACGCACGAGGAACAGGCGCCACAAGGTGCCGGGCAGGGTGGTGGCCGGGGAGTCGGCCCACAACTCGGCAATGTCGTCAATGCCGTTGGTAGCGACCGCGGCGACGACGCCGGAGCGGGTGATGGGGTCACCCTCGGTCTCGGTGCCGGGGAAGCCGCCGATGAGGGCTTGAGCGGCACGGTGGGCGAGCTCGGAGGCGACGGCGGTGTCGGCGCTGCCCACGATCTGTTCGGCAGCCTCGGGGTCGAGCCGGGCGGGGCGGTGGAACTGGCGGGCCATGGGGACTCCTCACGCGGTGCGGGCGCGCCGGCGACGACGCGCAGCCCCATTGTCTCGCGGGAGCATGGGCACTCCCCCACCGGTTCACTTCCGGCCGACGGTGAGGCCGGTTCGACACGGCGGTCGGTCGTCCGGCTATGCTGGCCCCTGCCGATGGCGTCTGGACTCTGCTTCCGGCCGTCGGCGCGCCCCCTTAGCTCAGTTGGTCAGAGCTGCGGACTTTTAATCCGAAGGTCGTGGGTTCGAGCCCCACAGGGGGTACCGCACCGGCCTCGGCCCCACCAGGGACCGGGGCCTTCTTCATGCCCGGACGCCACTCAGCCGGGACCCAGCCCTCCTCGTGACGAGTCGGGGTGAGCTCATCCAGGCTAAGGCCAAAAAGGCCCGCCATGATCGCCAACTCCTCGGCGGTCCAAGTGACCTCTCCTCGAAGCTTCCGGCTCATCACTGACGGAGTGACCCCGAAGTGCTCACCGAGGCTTTTACGGGTCATTCGGCGCTCGAAGAGCAACTGATTGACAGTCGCCCCCAACGCCTCGTTGTAGGCAGCACGGCTTGGGCTCGTGGTTCTCATGGCATGAGCATAGCGCACAACGTGCATTACGTGCAACACGAGTCTTGACGATACGCGATGCGCGACATATGTTACTGCCATGGGCGTGCACGACATGCAACACGAAGACGAAGACGACCGGCAGGCCGGCAAGTGGAAGGACGGTGACTTCCTTACCCCCAAGGAGGTCGCAGAGGTTCTCATTCGGACGAGCGTGGACTCTGTTCGGCGCCAGATTCGGAGCGGCCGGCTCCCGGCCAGCAAGACACTTGGGGGTCAGTACCTGGTTCCTTGGTGGGCCGTTAAGGCAGAACTGGAAAAGATGACCCGCCTGTCTCGACCGCAGCGCCCATCTGAACTCCCCGGCCCTTCAGTGTCGTCGGCGCCCGGTGTTGAGGGTGTGGAGCTTCCTGGTCAGGGGGCGTTGTTGTGATGGCTGGTGTTGGGGATGTGAGTGCTGCGGATGTTGAGGCTCGTGAGCACTTTGTGCGTGAGCTTGTTCCTGGTGGGGCTGGTGGTTGCTCGGTGTGGGCTGTTGAGGCTTTGCCGGCTTGTGTGCGGGAGGTGTGTCAGGTTGCGGGTGTTGATGAGGGGTATCTGAGTCGTTGGCCTGTGGAGGCGTGGGTGGAGTGGTCCAGGGCGTTGGAGGCTTTCTCGTCTGGTGGGGTGCTGCTTCGTCCGGATGCGTGGTTGGAGTGTCCGGTGCTGCCTGGGTGGATGCGGCCGTTGGTGCGGCCGTGGTACAGCGACTTTGATGTGCCGTTCCCGTGTGTGGCCAGGGTGTCCTCTTCGGGGCACGACTGGTTCGCCGAGGCTGGGGAGCATCCGGAGTCGTTCAGGCTGAGCATGACGTTCTTCGGTATCCCTGGGTTGCCGTCCGTGGCTGAGGTGGAGGAGGCCTGGCGGTGGGCGGCTGGGCAGGGGCTGTCGCCTGTGCTGTCGTTGTCGCTGGTTCCGGCTGCTCCGTGGGGGCAGGCCGTGGTGGGTGCGGTCGAGGCGTTGTGTGTTGACGGGCCGAGTGAGGAGCAGGTGGATGTCCTGGCGTCGTTTCTCGGCCGGGGTCGTCTTCGCCGGGACCCGTTGGAGGGGTTCACGGCCAGGCGGCCGGTGGCCTGGGAGTGGGTGGTCGGCTGATGGCGTCGGTGGTGGCTTGCGGACGGCACTGGGACCAGCCGTTTCCCGTCGACGCTGCTAGTGGGGGTCTTCCCAGCCTGGGGGCAGGGGTCGGTGGTCGTAGTGCTTAGCCTTGTCGGCAGTGGTCCAGCACGAGCTGATGTGGTGGGTTCGGCAGTGGTCGGCGATGTCCTTGCCGAGCAGCTTGCAGGTCTTGTCGTAGTTCTTGGGGCTGGGGCCGTCTCGGAGGGGGTCGTTCTCCCAGGGCCGCCATTTGAGGAAGTAGATCTTGTCTTCTTCCTCGATGTTGGTGCGTGCGGCCTTGGGGAGCTCGTTGGGCGGGATCCAGGTTCGGGGTCGGGCTTTGCTGGCGCCGTGGTCGGCGGCTTCGAGGAGCAGGCTGGCGGGCCATGGTCTGGTGCCGCTGCCTCCGATGTTGAGGGCTTCGAGGAGGCGGCTGTAGTCGGCTGCGAGGAAGGCGTCGGCCCTGAGGGCGCCGGTGGGGCTGATGGTGATGTCGTAGGTGTGGGCCCAGTGGTGGGGGCCGATGAGGGCTATGAGGAGGGTCCAGGGTGGTTCTCCTTCGGCGGCGAGGACGCTGTCGAGCTCGTGGGTGCGGCCGCCGGCGTCGAGGGTGAAGCGGTAGAGGACGCGGTGTCCTTCTGCTCGCTTGGTGCGCCAGAGGGCTTGTGTGAGCTGGGGCAGGTCGGTCATTGGCCTGTTCCTTTCTGGGGGCACGGCGGGCCTTCCGCCGTTGCTTCCTTGGGGCGCGACGGGCGGTCCGTCGTTGCCCTGGTGGGGCCGGTAGGTGGTTTCTGCTGGTCCTGGCGGGCCGGGTGGCGGTGGTGCGTCGCCTGGCCGGGGTGGGAGGGCGCCCGGGCTGGCGTTCTCCCACCCGTCCCTAATTGTTCCTGTGACCTACGACAAGAATTCCTGCGGCGAGATGCGAGGTGGTCGTGATGGTGTTTTCTCCTGAGTTCTGCTGGCGTGTGATGGGTCTGGTGCCGTGGTGGTGCTGGGTGCTTGAGGCTTCGACCCTCGCGGGGGTGGCTGTGGTGGCGGAGCTGCTGCGCGCCAGGGCTGCGCGTCGTGAGGCTGCGGCTCCCGTGTTGGTTGGGGTTCGGCCTGAGGGGCGGGCTGTCCGGGTGGTGTCGGGGTCATGAGTTCGTCGGTGGCGGCTGGCTTGTGGGTGGCGTTCAGTGTCGGTCTGCTCGTGGGTCTGTGGGCTGAGGAGGCGGAGCAGCTCTCACCGAGAGACGTCGCGGCGTCCGAGTGGGTGCCGGCGGCGTTGGCGCTGTTGCGTGCAGAGCTGGCCTGCCTGCTGGGGTTGATGGTTCTGCTGGTGGTGCAGCCGGTGTCGTGGGTGCCGTTCGCCGCGCTGGTGGTGATGGCTGGGCTGGTCGGGCGCGTGCGGTTCATGCGTCTCGTCCGGCGTCGTTGCTGGTGGTGGTTGGTGGCCGGCGTGGGGATGGTGCTGTTGTGGCCGGCGGTTGTCGCGGTGTTCCTGCCTGCGACCGCGCCGCTCGGCGTGCGGGTTGGGGCTGCCTACGTGGTGATGATCGTGGCCTGCTGGGTCCTCAGCGTGGCGCGGTTTGCGGCTGGCGTGGTGGCCGGCGCACGGGTCCGACCGGGTCGGCCTGGCGAGTACGTGGTGGTTCCTGAGGTGGTCTGAGGGCCCCGCTAATTGTTCTTCATTTCTTCTTGTTTTTTCAAATCACATTCGTGTTGTTTACGAGTGGGAGGTTTTTGTGTTTGAGGGGCTACGGGCAGGTGTGGCGGTGGGTGGCGCGGCTATGGGTAGGGGCGGCGAGGTGCTGCCTCCGGGCCGCGGGGCGCGGGGTGTGCTCACCCCGGTCATGGTCCTAGGTGAAGGCAGTTCCGTCGGCGTGGTGCCGGCTTATTGGAAGGGTGTTGAGGAGCAGTGAGCGCTAAGCGTGACGACGCAGGCCGGGGACCGTTGGGAGCAGGACAGTCAGTCCACGTCAACGTCGTCGATGTCGGCGTCGGCGTCGGTTTCGGCTTCGAGGGCGACGTCGGTCTTGCCTTCGGCCGTGGTGGCGTAGGAGTCGGGGCTGTGGATGAGCCAGGAGAGGCCTTCGTCCTCGTCGGTGCGGGTGGTGATGACGAGGTAGCTCTGCCATTTGAGGGCGACGTCGAGAAGGTTGGCGAGCCTGTCGACGTCTCCTGTGGTGGGGATGTACCTGTCGAGCACGGAGAGGGTGACGCCGTCGTGGCGGTTGGGGTCGCCGTAGGGGATGAGTGCCGGGGAGGTGACGCGGAAGGTCCCGTCGGTGGACTGGTCGATCTTGACGGTGTTGCCGAGCTTGAAGGCGTCGTTGATGGCCTCGGCGAGGTGCTGCCGGGCGTCGGGGGCGATCTGCCAGAAGTGCATGGGGGTCCTGTTCTGGTTCGGGGGTGGGTGCTGTGAGTGAGTACTTCGTTGTTCGTAAGGGTGCCACAGCGTTGCCTAATGAGGTGGTGTGGGACTCGTCGATCTCGTACGGGGCTCTGGGGATTCTTGCGCGGGCTCTATCGACTGCTCCGGGGGCGGATCTGGGTTACCGGGCGTTCGCCGGCCGGGGTATGGGTGAGAAGGCTGTGCGGGCGGCTCTGGGCGAGCTGGAGGAGGCTGGTTACCGGCATCGGTTCACGGTGCGTCGTGAGGGTGGTCGGATCCGGACGGTGACGGTGTTCTCGGACATGTCGATAGGGCGGGCTACGGCGTTGTCGGAGCTGCCGGAGGAGCAGCGGGCGGGCGTGGTTGACCCTGAGGAGCCGAGGCAGTCGTGCGGGTCGCGTATCCGCAGATCGCACCGTGCGGCAGATGGTGCCGCACGGTCTGACCTGGGCAAACGCACCTCTTCCGATGGGGCTGTGGATAACTTGTCTGATGATGGTCGCCGTGCGGCACCTGTTGCCGCACGGTCTGACCTGGGCAAACAGGGTGTTTCCGCAGGTCGCACCGTGCCGCGCTCCACCGTGGCACGGTCGAGCGCGGCACTATCCCTACGGGATACCAAACCTTCTTCCTCACTACGTTCGGAAGAAGAGTCTTTAGACCAGACCGGACCTGACCGGACCGGGGTGGTGTCGCTGGGCGCGGGTGCGGGCTCGCGGTCGGGTCGGGGCGGGTCGGGTCGGGTTCGTGATCGACGGACGTCTGTCGCTGGCCGGGCTCGGCGGGACGCCTCGCCCGGCGGCGCGCTGCCGGGTTCCCAGGATGTCGGTGGTGGTGTGTCCGGGGTGGAGCCTGAGCCGGCCGCGGAGCCGTCGAGGCTGGAGGAACCTCGTGAGCAGCCTGTTGGAGCGTCACCCAGGCGTCGTGGGCGCAGATCGGGCGTGAAGTCCTCTTCTCAGGGCTCGCATACACCTTCTGGGGGTGCTTCCCGGGGTGGGAGGGCCGTCGAGGGCGCGGAGGTCGGGGTTGCGGGGTTGCCGGCTGAGGTTCGTGGCTTGCTGGGGTCGTGTCTGCCGGCGAGCATGCTGAGGGTCGCGTCGGACCTGCAGGGTGCTTTGGAGGTGGCTGGGCTGCTGCGGGAGCGGGTTGAGGCTGGCTGGAGGCCGGGTGAGATTCGTTCGGCGCTGGATGAGGACCTGCCTGAGCCGGTGGGGCACTTGTCGCGGTTGGTGGCTTGGCGGTTGAGGCACAAGGTGGATCCCGCTCTGGCGCCGGCGGCGCTGGTTGCGGCGGGTGAGGGTCAGGTTGAGGCCGTCCGGCGGGCGGTGAGGGTTGTTGAGCCGCCGCGGACACGGGAGCAGGAGCTGGCTGAGCGGGCCTGGGATCAGGTGAGACGGGAGCATCCGGATGTGGGGCGAGCCAGGCAGATGAGCCTGGCTGGCGAGCTGGTTGAGCAGTGGAGACAGGCTGAGGTTGAGGTTGGGGAGGTTGCGTCGTGAGTGAGGAGACTCGGGTGTCGTGGCCGGTGTGGGTGGAGTCCTTGGAGGGGCTTAAGCCTGCGGATACGGCTGTGGTGATGGAGCTGGCGCGGTTGGCTGATTGGCGTGGTGAGGTGATTGCATCGGTGGCTTGGCTGGCGGCTCATGCGCATGTCTCGGAGCGGTCGGTGAAGCGGGCTTTGGCTCGGATGGAGGATCGGGGTGTTCTGGTTCGTCGTCTTCGTCGTCGGGGGCAGCGTCAGGGAGCGAACCTGATTCGTCTGCTGCCTGTGGAGACGAGGGCTGACGAGGATGTGGATGAGGACGTGCGGGTGTACCGGTTCGCGGTTCCGGATGTTGACCCAGATGGGCCGTGGGTGGCTACTGGGGACAACCCAGAGCTGCGGGAGGCGGTTCTGGGAGCGATCTGCGAGGAGTGGGTGGGTGAGTCGATGGCTGTGGTGGCTCGGAGCCTGGACAAGGCGGTGGAGCGTCAGTTCGCGGGGTCGGTGCATCAGGGGATGCGGTTTGGTGGGTTGAGTCGGCGTGAGTCGAAGGCGGACACGATGGGCTGGGCCTGGGAGGTGATGCGCCTGAATGCCAGGGCGATCGCGATCGCGGACTCGCCGTGGGCGATGTGGACGCGGATCACGAGGACAGCAACCTTGGAGGGGCGCGACTACCTGCTGCCTGAGGGCGTGTCGGTGACGTCGGTGGAGCCGGGTCTGGTGCCGGAGGGCAGCGGCCTGCCGGGGGCGCTGGAGGTGTCGGCGGTGGGGCTGGATGACTTCCAGGTGGTGATGTCGGGGCTGGTGAACGCTTTGGTGGATGCGGGGATGGCGGAGCCGTTGGCGTGGGCTGGGACGCGTAGGGTCACGGAGCTGGCTTTGGCGTGGGGCGAGTCGAGGCGGCAGACGGCTGCGGCTAATGACTCCCGCCTGGCGGATCTGGGGGCGTCGAAGGCTTGCGCTCGGGCGTGGATGACGCTACTGATCGGGTCGCGTCGGGGTACGAAGGCGCCGATTGTGGCGCTTGGGTCTGAGGAGCTGGCGAAGCGGGCTCGGGAGGTGGTGGAAGCGTTCCAACCAACCACGTAGATGTGATTGTGGCCACATATAGTTTCAGGGTGACACAGTGTCACCCTGAAACTTTTTCTTTTGGTGGCGGGCTTTGTTTAGGTGAGCTGGTTGTAGAGCTGGTTGATGGCCTGGATGGGATCGATGTTGATGTCGTCGGGGTACCAGGGTGTGGAGGCGCTGGTCTCGAGGGTGTACCAGAAGCGGATGCCGGTGGTGGGTTCGGGGTCGGGTGGGACGACTCTGTTGAGGTCTTTGGCGACGGTGAGGTAGCGGTCGCGGGCCTGGGCGTAGGTGGTGGGGGTCTCGTCGGCATAGATGGGGCTGACCCAGATGTCGTCGACGCCGTCGTTGGGATCGTCGGCCTCGAGGGTGACCGCCCAGGTGCCTTGGGCCTTGATGTTGGTGAGGGTGGGTGTGGTGGTGATGGCTGGGCGGCCTAGGACGCGGGGGTCGGCGTGGTCTCCGCTGATGGTTGGGGTGGGGTGGGTGGCGAGCTCAGTGCGGGCCTTGGCGAGGATGGCGTCGAGGTCGGTGTCGTGGTCGACGGGGGTCCAGGTGGCTTGGGCGAGGAGGGAGAGCTGGTAGAAGAAGCTGGCTTCCTGCTCGGGGATGACGACGGCCATGTCGGCGAGGCGGGTCCAGTAGTCGGAGGCGTTGTCGGGGACAGGTTGGAGGAGGCGCCGGTAGAGGGTGACCGCGGCGAAGTGGCGGGCCTCGTGGAGGGGGCAGTAGTAGGGCTTGGTGTCTGGGTTGTTTCCTTTGGTGACTGCCCAGTGGTGCTGGACCCCCGCTACCGCCATGGCTTGTTTCCCCCTGTTTTTGGCGTGTTTTTTGCGTGTGGTGGGCACCACGGTACCGGAGGGTGGTGGTGTCACCTTCTGTTGGAGACGGGTGTCGTGCGCCCACGTCATACGAGTTGGGTATGAGTGCGAATCCGTGGCTGAGTCAGCAGCAGGAGCCGGTTGAGGAGGGTCCTGCGCCTGTGGTGGAGGAGGTTGCTCCTCGTGCGTGGGCGCTGGGGGTTGTGTCTCCTGATGTGCCTGAGCCTGTGGGTGCGGTGGGGACGTTGGCTGTGCGTGGTGCCCGGCGGTGGCTTGTGGGCGCTCATGGTGGCGCAGGCGTCTCGACCCTGGCGAGGTTGCTGGGGTGGGGGGACGCGGAGAGGTCCTGGCCGGTGCCTGCGGTTCCCGGGGAGGTGCTGGAGGTGTGGGTGGTGGCCCGTACTCATGGCGCTGGGATCACGGCGGCGCAGGACGCGGCTGTGGCGTGGGCCGGCGGCCGTGTGCCTGGTGTGGAGCTGGGCGGGATCGTCTGGGTTCCTGACGCACCGAAGAAGCTCTCGCGCGTCTTGCGCGAGCGGAAGGTCCACGTCAGTGGGGCCTTCCCTACCAGCGTGACTCTTCCGTGGGTGGAGGGGTGGCGTGAGGAGCCGGCGGCGCAGCTGCAGGCGGCTCCTGGAAACGTGCGGCGGGCACTGAAGCCGCTCGTCGCCGAGCGAAAGGATGACAAGTGACTAGCTCGATCATGGAAGCAGGCATCGTCAGCGCGATGAGGGTGATGCCGCTGATCGATCCGGCGCCGGTGGCGCCTCCGGGAGTTGAGGGCCCAGTGAACACCTTCTTCGGTTACCTGAAGTGGGGGCTGGGGATCATCTGCTTCCTGGTGCTGATGCTTCAGGCGATCTGGTTGATCCTGTCCTCCACAGGACGCACCAACCAGGGTGCTGAGGAGTTCGTTGACAGGTTCGGCCGCATCATCCTGGGTATCGGCCTGGGTGCAGGTGCCTCATCACTGACGATGCAGTTCTGCGGGGTGTGATGACGATGAGCAGGAAGGAATCTGAGCAGGGCACGGAGACTGCGGAGCGGCAGTCTTTCGGCGAGCTGATGCAGTCCAAGACGTTCGTTGCCGCGCTGGTGTTCGTGCTGGGGCTGGCTGTCGGTCTTGCCTGGATCATCGGAGACCGTGTGATTAACGGCCGGCCGTCGGCTGATGCGAGCCCGGCGGCAACCACCTCGCCGACGCCCGGTGGTGCGACGCCCACTGGTGCTGGTTCGGCCGGCGTGGGCGGTGACGCGCCGTCGGCGTGCTCTATGCAGGCCGGCGACCAGACCCTGCCATCGGGTGCTTTGGAGTTCCGGACTCTTCAGGTGGGGAGCTCGTGGGGCGTGCCTGAGGTGGCGGGCGCGGGCCCGGGGATCACGACTGGTATCACGCGCTGCTTCGCGCACTCACCGACGGGTGCGCTGGTGTCCTCGGTGAATTTCATGCGCTGGTTCTCGTCCCAGGAGCGCCTGCCGGAGGTTACCCGGGTACTGGTGGTTGATGACGGCAACCGTCAGCGTCTGCTTAATCAGATCGATGCTGAGTGGGACGGGTCGACGACACAGCCGCAGACGATCCGGGGATACCGGCTCGAGGTGCACAGCCCTAATGAGGTGCTGGTAACGCTGGTGACGTCGCTGAACCCGAGCGATGACAGGTTCGTGTCGTGGCGGCTGGTGATGGTTTGGAGCGGTGGGGACTGGAAGGTGCAGTCCCCGAGCTCGGACTCCTGGGGCCAGGAGCCGCTGGAGTCGCTGTCCGGGTTCTCGACCTGGACTGTCAAGTAGCAGGCGCGCGCAGCGAGAGGCTAGGAAAGGAGGTGGGTGGTCTTGTCTGACTGCTGGTTCTTCCAGGTGCAGTGCCAGGCGACGGAGGCGGCGAACAAGGTCGCTGAGAACGTGGTTATCACGTGGGGGCGTGCGCTCCTGGAGTCTTTGGAAAAAATCATGATCAAGGTCGGCACGTTCTGGATCGATAAGAACACCGGTTACGTCGGTGGTGAGGGCTCAGTGGCCTCGGACGTGCGGTACCTGACGGCATGGCTGTCCGGGATGGTGTTCTTCGGGTCGCTGATCATGGCCGCGATGATGCTGATGATGAACTCCCGGGGTGATGACATCCGGAAGATCATGATGGGGATCATCAAGATGGTGGTCGTCTCAGGTGCGGCGTTCAAGGTCATTGACCTGATGATCGAGGCCAGTGACGCGTTCTCCAAGTGGGTGATTGAGACCGCGATCGGGGCCGCTGACGGTAAGTTCGTGACAAAGCTGCTCGACGTCGCCTCGATCGAGCCCAGTGGGATCGGGTGGGCCCTGATCGTGCTGGGTTGTCTGGTGGGGATTCTGGCCAACCTGATCCAGTTCGCGATGATGGAGTGCAGGGAGGCGATCCTGCCTCTGGTGGCGGGGATCATCCCGTTGGCGGCTGCCGCGGCTCTGACGGACTGGGGTCAGCAGTGGCTGCGGAAGACCACCTCGTGGGTGATCTCATTCATCATGATGAAGCCGGCCGCGGCGATCATTTACGCGGTCGCGATCAAGATGGTCTCCGGAGCCAGCCTGGATCCCGCCCAGCGGCAGGCGAATCAGATCAATCAGGTGATTGGTACGACAGGCAGGCTCTTTCCTGGCTCTGGTTCTGTTGGAGAGGACCTGGGGACGTTTATCCGGGGCCTGATCATGATGGTGCTGGCTGCTGCGGCGCTGCCAGCGCTGATCCGTCTGATCACTCCTGCGGCTGAGGCCATGGGTGTGGGTGGTGGTGGTGCTCTGGCAGCGACCGCTGGTGCCGTGTCGGTGGCGACCGGCGCGATCAGGGTGGCTCGTTCCACCGGCGGCTCTGGTTCGGCAGGACCGCCTGGGGGTAGCGGAGCCGCTGGCGCGCCTGGGGCCCCAGGATCAGGCGGAGCCATGGGG
>ERZ773069.1759-NODE-1759-length-11996-cov-7.373671_pt1 | contig 11996 bp, 8 predicted proteins | sample MGYA00580619_ERZ773069 | MGnify/ENA primary metagenome ERZ773069 (study PRJEB29015, sample SAMEA2738007) | human oral metagenome | biome: human oral; feature: human-associated habitat; material: dental | place: China | collected 2108 ...
CGGCGCCGATGAGGAGAGTGGCGCCCAGGCCTGCGGCGATCACCCACCAGTGCAGGGTGGGAGGCCAGCCGTAGACGTAACACATGCCCCAGGTGACGCCCGCACCGATGAGGCATCCAGCGAGTCCTCCAAGGAAGGACAGGAGCAGTGCTTCGGCCAGGAACTGAACGGTGATGTGCCCACGCTTGGCGCCCAGCGAGCGGCGCAGGCCGATCTCCTTGCGGCGTTCCAGGACGGAGATGATCATCGTGTTCGCCACTCCGATGCCGCCGACGAGCAGGGCGATCGAGCCGACACCCGCGAGCAGCGTCGTGAGCGTCTGGTCGGCCGCGTTCTGGGCGGCCAGCGCGTCGGAGGGGCGCGAGACCTTCAGGCCGGTGGCACCCTGCGGGGCAAGCGTGGGTCCGAGGAGCTCGCGGACGGTCTCCACCTGGTCCTCGGTGGAGCGCTCGTAGATCGTCGTGGGTGTCTTGCCCGCGTCGAAGTACGTGCCCGCGGCGGACACACCGATGAGGGCCGCGTTATCGAGTTCCTCGGCCAGGGGTGCCGGATCCATGATGCCCAGGACGGTGAAAGACATGCCCCCCAGCCACACCTGGGTGCCCGGTTCGACGACGCCGAGCAGCTGCGCGGCCTTCGAGCCCAGGACGACGCCCGGATACTTCGCGGTGGCGTCGTTGAGCCACGCGCCCTTCCTCATGGTCCCGGAGACGACCTTCAGGAGGTTCGTGTCGGCCGCCATCGTGATAATGCCGCCGGTCGCATTCGGGTCGGACAGGCGCGAGCGGTACACGGAGACGCCGCTCAGCGTCGACGTCGAGGCCGCGTCGGTGACGCCCGGGATCATGAGGGTGCGCCCCACGGAGTCCTCGGGCAGGATGAGGTCCGTTCCCGACAGGTCCGCGCCGCTGCGCGCGGTCAGCATGTTGGTGCCGAGCGCCCGCAGCTGTTCTTGCAGGCGGGCCTGCGAGGAGGCCGAGACGCCGACGACGCCGACCATCGCAGCGATGCCGATCGCGATACCCAGGGCCGAGAGGATAGCTCGCATAGGGCGGGCGCGCAGGCCCGTCAGGCCCAGGCGCGCGACGTCCGAGAGGCGCAGCGCGGAGCGGCCGGTTCCCGAGTTCTTCTTACTCGCCATGGCCACCTCCCGGGTGTGCGGAGTCGGAGACGATCTCGCCATCGCGGATGGCGATCTGCCTGGGCAGCGATGCCGCCAGGTCATTGTCGTGGGTGATCACGATGATGGTGGTGCCGGCCTCGTTGAGCTCGCGCAGGAGGGCGACGATGGACGCGCCCGAGCGCGAGTCGAGGTTGCCGGTGGGCTCGTCGGCGAGCAGCAGGGCCGGATGCCCGATGATGGCACGGGCGATAGCGACGCGCTGGCGCTCACCGCCCGACATCTGGTGGGGCTTGTGGTCCATGCGGTGCCCGAGGCCCACTCGGGTCAGGGCCTCACGCGCAGCCTCGCGGCGCTTAGCACGGGGCACGCCCCGGTAGAGCAGCCCGTCCGCGACGTTGTCGAGGGCGGAGACGCCGGCCGTGAGGTGGAACTGCTGGAACACGAAGCCGATCAGCGAGGAGCGCACTCCCGACAGGTCGGTGTCGCGCAGGGAGGACACGTCCGTACCGTTGATACACACGCTGCCCGAGGTCGGCCGGTCGAGCGTGCCGATGAGGTTGAGCAGTGTGGATTTTCCGGAGCCCGACGGCCCGACGATGGCGACGAACTCGCCCTCGTCGACGGCCAGGGACACTCCGTTACAGGCGTGCACGGGCGGGCTGCCGAAGGACCGGTGCACGTCGGTCAGTTGCAGGATGTGGCTCATCGGTTGGGCACCACCACGCGCTGGCCTTCGGCGATCTCGTCGCCGCTCACTTCGACGCGGTCTCCCGCGAACAGGCCGACGGTGACGGGAACCCGGCGAATCTCGCCCTTCTCATCCACGACCTCGACGCCGAACTGGTCGGTGCTCAGGGCCACGAGCGCGCCGAGGGGCACGGACAGCACGCCGGTGCGGGTCTCGGAGGTCAGGCCCAGGGACACCGAGGCCTCCTGGAGCCCTTCGAGGGCGGAGGTGTCATCGGGGGTGACGGTGATCGGAATGATCCGTTCCTTGGTGGTCTCCTTGGATCCCTCCTCGCCGGCCTTCTCGCGCGGCGGCTCGACCGAGGTGATCGTCCCGGTCGTGGTCGTGGCGGATCCGGGCAGGCGCACGGTCACGGAGTTTCCAACGACGCCGAGGGCCTGGTCGGAAAGCTTCAGGTTCGCGGAGATGACCTGACGCGAGGACGAGGCCGTGAACAGTTCCGTCTCCATGGTCGCGTTGTCGCCGACGCGGGCTTTGAGCGCACCGATGCGCAGGTCCTCGGGGGCGAAGAGGACGGTGCCCAGCGGCAGTGAGCCGCTCTGGGGCAGGGTGAGGGCCTTTTGCCACTTCTTGATCGCCGCGATCGTATTCCAGTCGAAGTGGGCATTGGGGGTGGCCTCGAAGTAGCCGAGCTCGGACAGCGCTGTCTCCAGCTGGGTGACGTCCTCGCCGTCGCTCATGCCCTCCTCGAATGCGCGCCAGGCGGGAGTAGAGCCGTGGAGCAGGTAGGTGTTGTTGCCGGCGACCGTGTACACGTGCGATCCCTGGGTGAGGGATGTGCCGGGCGTAGGCAGGGCAGTGACGACGCCTTCGAAGGCGCTCTTGAGGGTGTAGGAGTCGGCGTAGTGGAGCGTTCCTTGGACGGTGGTCTCCCCTACCAAGTCGCCTTTCGTGACGGTCGCCGTCGCCCCGTCAAAGGACTGGGGAGCTTCGGCGTCCGCGTTGGTGCCCGAGCAGGCGGACAGGGTCAGCGCTCCAATCGCCAGGATCGCGAGCGCCGCTGGGCGTGGGGTTCGCGGACGCTTCACTTGGCGGCCCCTGACTGCTGGAAGCACTTGTTGAGCACGTCCTCGGGGATGTCCTTGACGCTGATGCCTTCGCCGGCCTGCGGGTCCTTGACGTCGTAGCCGGCCTCGCGCAGGCACTGGGCGGCCTTGACCATGGCCTCACGTGCGGCAGGGTCATTCGCGACGTTGTCCTCGCCGGTCATGCCGGAAACCTTCACCATGCATTCGTTGAGGGCGTTGTTGAACGCGTCGGAGGTGTCCTTCAAGTTGTCGGGCGTCAGGCCCGTGTCGGGCACGTCGAAGCCCTTGTCGCGCATGCACTGAGCGAACACCAGGTTGGGGTCGTTGCTGGCCGCGTTGGTGGCCGCCGCGCTCGGGCTCTTGGTGCTGGACGCGGACGAGCTGGACGATCCGGTCGATCCGCATGCGCTGAGGGCCGCCGCCAGAGTGATGGCAATGACGGCAAGAGCGCGCGTCTGTGCGCGATTCTTCATCGAAAACTCCTTGAGGACTGCTTATCGGCAATGGTTCTCACTGCCTGTATAGATTACAGTCCACAACCCTGAAAGCTACCTGAAAACTATCGGGGAGCCTGCGCAAAATTTCATCAGACAACCCTGAGAGCGCAAAAAGAGGCGGGGGACGCTCGCACATCCCCCGCCTCAGACCCGACACTCCTCCTCATCGGGCGCTTATTCGTTTAGTCTTCAGCAGCCTCGGAGCGAGCAAGGTTTTGCTCGAGGATGGACACGATCTCTCCGTGCTTGGCCTCGGTCAGGGTAACCTTCCGCGCAAAGACGATGAACGCCAGGACGATGACCGCAAGAGGAGCGTAGAAAGCAGCCGTCTTGAAGGTCTCAACGTTGGCGACGGTCAGTAGATCGGGATCAACGTCGTTAGTCATCGCAGCAGCGATTGCAACGAAGCCAACGATGGAGTTCGACAGGGCACCGGCGATCTTATCGAGCATGGGCCGCACAGAGAGGGTGACCGCCTCGTTGCGTTTTCCCGTCTTCCACTGTCCGTACTCAACGGAGTCGGTGATTGTCAGGATCGCCGTCATCTGGATGCACGTCGCGGGCAGGTAGAAGAGGACCAGGGCAATGAACACGACAACGATGTTCGCGGAGAACAAGATAAACAAGACGTAGGCGATGGCCATGAGCACCATGCCACCCAGGTAGAGGTTGCGCCGGGGAACTCGGCGGTTGATCGCAGGGTACAGGGGAGTAACCGCAAGCCCGATGACGAACGCGATGATGCCGACCATGGAGTAGCTGTCGGGCAGTCGGAGGACGAACTTGAAGAGGTAGATCATAAAGCCGGTGGTGGCGACGTTCGCGATCGAGTAGAGGACGTAGGACAGGGAGACCCACAGCAGCTGGTCGTTACGCGCGATCGCTTGGAATGCTTCGAGGGGATTCGACTTGTCACCCGCGTCGCGCAGCAGGCTTTCCTCCTCGCGCGTCCCGATCGCAACCGCGAGGCAGGTGACGATGCCGAGGATTGCAATCACCGCACCGAATCCTGTCCATCCCTCCTGGCTTTCGGAGCCGGCTCCCGCGATGGCTCCAAAGAAACCAACCACGGGGACAACGATCGAGGTAACGCCGTTGTATCCGACGGAGCCGGTAAATGTACCGAGGGCCGTGTAGACGCTGCGTTCCTGCGACGATGAGGACAGTGCCGGAATCATGCCCCAGTAGGAGATGTCGCGCAGCGAGTACAGGACATCAAGCACGACGAAGACGATGATGAAGACGACGATGAACACGCCCTTGTTGACGTTGACGAGGCCGAAGAGTCCTGTGAAGATCGCGAAAAGCAAGATGGAGGAGCCGACTCCTCCAATGACCTGCCACGGCTTGAAGCGGCCGAAGCGCGATGTCGTGTTGTCCACCAGATTTCCGAGGAGGGGGTCAATGAAGATCTCCACAATCCTGATGATGAAGACAAGGGCCGTGATGATGCCGATCATCGCGGTGGCCTCGGACGCTTCGTAGTCGCGGAACAGAGTCTGAGCCGCATAGTACGTGACAAAGTAGGTCGACAGCGCATTGTAGAACGCCGCCTGTCCCAGGTTTCCGATCGCATAGCAAATGCGCGACGCCCACCGGTGATTTGCGTTGTGTTCGTGCGACATAGCACCTCTCCTTCGAAGCAACTTTTGCTCGGACAGCATTAGGTTAACGGATTTACCTTTAGTGCTCAAGGTATTCTAGGTCATATTTGCCCTGTACTAGTAACGATATTGCGCTCTTGTCAGCGAGGGGCTACTCTGAACGCGAGGCAATTCCGCTCCCTCGCAATGTCGCACGTTCGGAGGTCACCATGTTCCACGCTGTTCCCCTCTCCTCGCCCATGCCGGGCTGGCTCACAGACCCACACGCCTTTGCCATCAATCGGGTTCCATCACGTTCTTCCCATCGGAGCGACGCGGCCACTCAGAGCCTTGACGGCATGTGGGACATCGCCCTCTCCTCGCGCGACCGCGTCTCACTGCTCTCCCCCACCGACGCCTTCGACCAGGGGAGGGTGCATCGCCTGCCCGTGCCGTCCACTCTCGAAGCAGAGGGCCTGTGGCCGCCGGCCTACGTCAACATCCAGATGCCGTGGGATGGACACTGCGACCCACAAGCCCCCGAAGTTCCTCAGGACTGCCGCGTGGCCATCTACCGGCGCGAGTTTTCACTCAACACCGGGCTCCGGGAGACCCTCAAAGCCGAAGGAAGTCTCCGGCTACGCTTCGAGGGCTTCGCGACGGCGCTATACGTCTGGATCGACGGCGCGTTCGTCGGCTACTGCGAGGACGGCTACACAGCAAGCGAGTTCGATGTTACGCAGGCGCTATCGGGCGGGCGTTCGGGCACACAAGCGCATAGCGTAGTGGTCGCGTGCTACGAGCACGCGAGCGCCTCCTGGCTTGAGGGGCAGGACTCGTGGCGCTTCCATGGGCTCTTCCGCTCCGTTTCCCTGCTGGCCCTGCCCGCATGCCACGTTGAGAACCTGGAGGCGAGCGCCGACTACGATCGCGCTGCTCGCGCGGGTATTCTCTCGGTAGCGGTCGATTGTGCGGGACCGCTCGAGGGAGTCACCCTAAGCGCCGAGCTGGCGGACCCCGACGGCGTGCTCGTATGGAGCCACAGCAGTGCCGCGAGCGCGTCATCGTTCATGGTGAGCGAAGAGCTGCCCGGAGTGAGCCCCTGGACGGCGGAGACCCCGTCGCTGTACACACTGAGAGTGACTCTCACGCAGGCGGATGGGACCGCCGTAGAGTCCGTCAGTCAGCGTGTCGGGTTCCGCCGCTTCGAGATCGTCAACGGAGTCTTCACCCTCAACGGTGCGCGCCTGGTGTTCCGGGGAGTGAACCGTCACGAGTTCAGCCCATGCACGGGCCGAACGGTGTCGCTGCAAGACATGGTCACCGACATCATCTCGTGCAAGCAACACAACATCAATGCTATCCGCACGAGCCACTACCCGAACGACACGCGATTCCTCGACCTGTGCGACGAGTACGGACTGTACGTTCTTGATGAAGCGAACCTGGAGACGCACGGCTCGTGGTGTACGCCGGGTGACATTCCTACTCCCGAGACGGCGATCCCCGGTTCGAACATGGAGTGGGAGGGGGCGTGCCTCGACCGCGTCGAGTCGATGATCCGCCAGGATCGCAACCACGCGTGCGTGCTCATCTGGTCGCTGGGCAACGAGTCTTTTGGCGGCGAGGTGTTCCGTCGCATGTACCGCCGCTCGCGCGAGCTAGATGCCGTGCGCCCAGTCCACTACGAGGGCATCACGTGGGACCGCACCTTCGACGACGTGACCGACATCGAGTCGCGCATGTATGCGCTGCCCGAAGCAATCGAGGCCTACCTGCGCGACGCTCCCCGCAAGCCGTATCTGTCGTGCGAGTACATGCACTCGATGGGTAACTCCGTCGGCGGCCTCAAGCACTACACGGACCTTGAGCGCTACCCCGCTTACGGAGGAGGCTTCATCTGGGACCTCATCGATCAGGCTCTCTACCACGAGCCGACGGCCGGCTCGGAAACCGAGTTTCTGGCCTACGGCGGTGACTTCGGGGACCGTCCATGCGACTGGGAGTTCTCCTGCGACGGGATTCTCTTCGCTGACCGCACGCCCAAGCCGGCGGCGGTGGCCGTCAAGCAACTCTACGCCCCGGTGACGCTCAAACCCTCGTCCAACGGGATTCGCGTGAGTGCGGTGGCGCTCCCCACCGCCCCCGAGGATCTGCGCATCAGGTGCCGCGTCCTGGCCGATGGAGAGGTCACCTGGGAGGGCGAGTACGAGGCCGCTGATGGGATCTCTTCGGCGGGTTTCGTCTCGGTGTCGTGGCCGGATGAGCTCCTTCGGGACCCGGATCGCGAGATCGTGCTGGAGGCCGCGCTCGTCGTCTCCTCCGACACCCCTTGGTGCAGCGCCGGACACGTGGTCTCCGTCGGGCAGACAATCCACTCTCGACCGGACCGGGACCGGGGCGGAAACGGCCGACCGGCTTCGGCCTCCTTCACGGTGGGCCGCTGGAACATTGGAATGCGCCTGGGCGAGGAGGAGGCGCTGCTTTCGCGCACCGCAGGCGGCATCGTGCAGTGGTGCCGCGGGGACGAGGCCGTGGTGCTGCGGCCTCCGCGCCTGACCACCTTCCGCCCACTCACTGACAACGATCGCGGATGCGGCCACGGCCTCAACCGCGCGTGTTGGACGAGCGCCGGCGCATACGCCAGGTGCGTCGACACTCACGTCGAGGAGATATCGGAGGGCGTCGCCGTCACCTACGACTACCAGCTGGCCTGCGTCGGCGACCTCGTGGTCCCCGTGCGCTACGAGCTGCGGGGAGACGGAACGATCCGACTGATGACCTGCTACCCGGGCGCACCCGGCCTGCCCACGATGCCGTGCTTTGGCCTCGAGTGGGCGCTACCCCCCTCGATCGACCGCCTGCGCTTCTACGGCCCCGGCCCCAACGAGGCCTACGCGGACCGAATAGAAGGGGCTATGCTGGGCACGTGGTCCCACAGCGCGACCGAGGGACTCTCACCGTACGCGGTTCCACAGGAGTGCGGCTACCACCCCGAGGCACGTTGGTGCGAGGTCACAGACACGCAGGGGCGGGGCCTGCGAGTGGACGCTAACGGCCCGCTCGGCGTGTCGCTCCTGCCCTACTCAAGCGCCCACATCGAGCAGGCCGCGCACTGGTGGGAGCTGCCCGATCCTTCCAAGCGAGCCGCAACCTACCTGCGCCTGCTATCGGCGCAGATGGGGGTCGGCGGCGACAACTCGTGGGGCGCTCCCGTTCACGACGAGTACCTGATTGACTCTGCGGTACCACGAAGGCTGGTTGTCACGCTATCGCTTGTGTGAGGACGGCGTTAACGGCGGGATCGGGCATCCGATTGCCCGCCGCCGGCTGCCGCCGCGTCACCGTGGACGTCGGGCGCATCGCGAATTCCCTTGATGTGGCCCCCACGCCCGACTGCGGCGTGGCCGATCAGTTCTCGCGCGTCCCCTCTGCCGGAAGGAAGCTCTGCCTGACCACCAGCCGCGTCGACAGGAGAACGTGGTGCTTGTGCGTGAAACGGCCAACGATCGAGTCCGACAGCAGCATGAGGGCGGTTTCGGCAAGCTCGCGGCGCTCGATCGCGTAGGAGCTGAGCTGCGGTGCCGTGTACTCGCAGACCTCAAGATTGTCGATAGAGACGACCGCGACCTGTTCGGGAACGCGAAGCGCGCGAGCGGCAAGCGTCTGGAGAACACCGACCGCCAGCGGGTCGGCGGCGACGAGGATTGCGTCGGGCATGTCGCGCGCGCGGGTGTCCAATAGACGTTCGGCCTGATGTCGGCCATTTTCCACGGTGAATGGCCCGGTGGCGTACACGGCGTTCTCGACGGGCATCTCGAGGAGGCGCGCCCACTGCTCAAAGGCGAAGGTGCGCGGATCCTGGGCGAAGATGTGGCCGCCCATCATATGGCCGTCGCCCCCCACGAAGGCGATGTGTTGCCTGCCCTGCTCACGCAGGGCGTAGATCGCGTCGACGACGGTCTGCTGCAGGTCGGGGCGCACCGAATGGAAGAGCGCGGGTGCTGGGTTGATATCGATGAAAACGCCGTGAGGCAGGACCGCGTGCAGCCCGTTGAGGTCGCGCTGTTTCAGTGGTGCCGGTCCGACCGAGACGAAACCTGAGAAGTTACTGGCGGCCTCGATCAGCGAATTCACGTCGGGGAAGAACGACAGGCTCATCATGTTGTCGGCGGCGCGCGCATGCAGCGCCTCCCGGACCTCGGAGAAGTACGAGTCCTGCAGCCCTCGGCTCGGATCGATGTTGTCCAGGACGGCGATCATCTGGGGCACCGCGGACCGGGAGGATCGCAGCGCGTAACCGAGCTGATTCGCCGCACGGATGACGCGTTGCCGAGTCGAGTCCTTCGCAGTGAAGCTGGGATCGCCCGATAGGATCCGAGACACGGTCGCCTTCGAGTATCCCGTGGCCTTCGCGATGTCACCTAAATTGACCATCTATTCCCACCCCCAGACGCCGCATAAGGTCAGCTCCGGACAGTGTAGCCGACCGAGCCGAGAAGACGCATGCACGGCCTAGCAACCACGCTCACGCGCGCGGAGCTCAAGTGGACGATGAGGATAACCGCACGTCCGCACGAACGGCGACAGGCTGTCGCCGCCGTCTCCCTCGCGTATCGGAGGCGACATGCGTCGGCGCACACCCCAGCGATGCCGCAGGCGTCAGCGGCCGCCGCACCCCAGTACCCATCATGAAGTTCGACTCACCGGCTCGCACCCTCGTCGTACTCGGCCTTGATGTCCTCGTGGTGGCGGATCACCTCGCGCACCATGAAGCCCAGGAACTTCTCAGCGAAGTCGGGGTCAAGGCCCGAGGAGAGTGCCAGCGCTCTCAGGCGCTCAACCTGGCGAGCCTCGCGCGCGGGGTCCGCCGGCGGGAGGTTCAGCCGCGCCTTGATGTGCCCGACGCGCTGGGTGCAGCGGAATCGCTCGGCAAGAATGTGGATGAGAGCGGCATCGATGTTGTCGATCGTTGCGCGCGCGTCGGCGAGCTCGGCGGGAACTCCCTCCACACCCCGATCGGCGCGCGCCGCCGCCCGCGCGTCCTCACGCTGGTCCATGCCTACCTCGCTCTCCCCGACTGCTTCCCAGTCTACCGGGAGGACTCAGGCGCTGCGTTTGCCTTCCGAAGAACGCTCCGGGTAGAGCTCGGCGGCTCCGACGCCCTCCACCAGGTCGCGGGTGATGACCACGCGGGCAACGTCGTCTCGACTCGGCAGGTCGAACATGAGGTCCGAGAGGGTCGCCTCCATGATCGAGGACAGGCCTCGCGCGCCCGTCTTGCGTTCGTTCGCGCGCGCCGCAATCGCCAGGAGCGCCTCGTGGGTGAACTCCAGGTCGATACCGTCCAGGTCAAAGAGGTGCTGGTACTGGCGCACGAGAGAGTTCGACGGCTCCGTGAGGACTCGCACGAGGTCCTCCTCGGTGAGCTCCTTCGTCGAGGTCAGGATGGGCAGTCGGCCGATGAACTCGGGAATCATGCCGAACTTATGCAGGTCCTCGGCGCTGACGGCCTCATAGAGATCACCCATTTCCGAGGCGCTCTTCAATTCTGAGCCGAAGCCCGTGGAGCGCCGACCCAGGCGGGCCTTGACGATGTCCTCGATGCCCGCGAAAGCGCCGGCGGCGATGAACAGAATCCCGGAGGTGTCGATCTCCAGGAACTGCTGGTGGGGGTGCTTGCGCCCACCGGTGGGCGGAACCGATGCGACCGTGCCCTCGATGATCTTCAGAAGTGCCTGCTGCACACCCTCGCCCGACACGTCGCGGGTGATAGACGCGTTCTCCGCCTTGCGACCAATCTTGTCGATCTCGTCGACGTAGATAATGCCCTTCTCCGCCTTCTTGATATCGCCGTCGGCCTCCTGGATGAGGCGCAGGAGGATATTCTCCACGTCCTCGCCCACGTAGCCGGCCTCGGTCAGAGCGGTAGCATCCACGATCGCGAAGGGAACATCCAGCAGGCGCGCCAGGCAGCGCGCCAGGTGGGTCTTACCGGTTCCCGTGGGCCCCAGGAGCAAGATGTTGGACTTCGTGCCGAGCATGTCCTCGGCATTGCCCGCATCGCGCGAACGCACGCGCTTGTAGTGGTTGTAGACCGCCACCGACAAAGCACGCTTGGCCCGGTCCTGGCCGATCACCCACGTGTTGAGAAACTCGTTGATCTCGCGCGGCTTGGGAAGCGGGGTCGCGGACGAGGTCACCTGCTGGGCGCCCAGCTCCTCCTCGATGATCTCGTTGCACAGCTCGATGCACTCATCGCAGATGTACGCACCGGATCCTCCAATGAGCTTGCGCACCTGCTTCTGACTCTTTCCACAGAAAGAGCACTTGAGCAGCTCCGCACCATCAGTCAGACGGGCCACGAGACCTCCCAGGGGGTTGAACGGTTATCCGTTCGGTCGGATGCGCGTGCGCGCTTGCTAGGAAATAACCTAGTGCACATCTGCAAGAAATCCAGCGAGGCACGCGCATTGTTACAAAATGTTCACCCGATAACGAAACACCGGTATTCGCTGATATGACGAGGCCGCGCCACCTTCACACCCACGGGCGCCAGGTGGCCACGGCCCGGTCAGATTCAGCCGACTCAGAGGGCCTTGCGGGACTCGAGCACCTGGTCAATCAGGCCGTACTCCGCAGCCTGGGGAGCGGTGAGGATCTTGTCACGCTCAATGTCGCGACGCACCTGCTCAACGGGCTTGCCCGAGTGCTTCGAGATGGTGTCTTCCAGCCAGGCGCGCATGCGGTCGATCTCGTCGGCCACAATCTGAATGTCCGAGGCCTGGCCCTGCATGCCCTCCATCGCGGGCTGGTGGATGAGGACGCGCGCGTTGGGCAGCGCGAGGCGCTTGCCGGGCGAACCGGCCGCGAGGAGGACGGCCGCAGCCGACGCTGCCTGGCCCAAGCACACCGTCTGGATCTGCGGCTTGATGTACTGCATCGTGTCGTAGATCGCGGTGAGCGCCGTGAACGACCCGCCAGGGCTGTTGATGTACATGGTGATCAGCGAATCGG
>ERZ773069.1760-NODE-1760-length-11992-cov-44.714752_pt1 | contig 11992 bp, 7 predicted proteins | sample MGYA00580619_ERZ773069 | MGnify/ENA primary metagenome ERZ773069 (study PRJEB29015, sample SAMEA2738007) | human oral metagenome | biome: human oral; feature: human-associated habitat; material: dental | place: China | collected 2108 ...
GAGCACCTGCTTTGCAAGCAGGGGGTCATCGGTTCGATCCCGTTCACCTCCACCATTTCTGTTCAGAACGTCCAGACGGCGCAAGCCACGAATTCAAGACAGGCGATCAGGCCCTGGCGCACAGGCACCAGGGCAGAGTCGGCTGTCGAATCTTGATCTTTAAAAATTTGATAGTAGTCGACAAGTTGTTCCGTAGCTGGAACAACGATGTGATTGCGTCGAACAAGTCTCAACGAAAGAGTTCCGAGTGAACTGAGAGGCGGCGAAAACGCAGCATGCTTGATCCTGGATTTGAAGAAGTTCAAGTCCGCAAACCTATAGGGTCAAGTGAATAAGTGCATGTGGTGGATGCCTTGGCGATTACAGGCGATGAAGGACGTTGTAGCCTGCGATAAGCCGCGGGGAGCTGGCAAACAAGCTTTGATCCGCGGATGTCCGAATGGGGAAACCCACCCGCAAGGGTATCGCTGACTGAATCCATAGGTCAGCGAGGCGAACGTGGCGAACTGAAACATCTAAGTAGCCACAGGAAAAGAAATCAACCGAGATTCCGAAAGTAGTGGCGAGCGAAATCGGAGCAGCCTGTGCGTGATAGTCGATTGGCTAGTGGAACGGTATGGAAAGGCCGGCCATAGAGGGTGATAGCCCCTTACACGAAAGCGAATCGGTGGTACTGAGCGTACGACAAGTAGGGCGGGACACGTGTAATCCTGTCTGAAGATGGGGGGACCATCCTCCAAGGCTAAATACTCGTAATCGACCGATAGTGAACAAGTACTGTGAAGGAAAGGCGAAAAGAACCCCGGGAGGGGAGTGAAATAGATCCTGAAACCGCATGCATACAAACAGTCGGAGCCTCGCAAGGGGTGACGGCGTACCTTTTGTATAATGGGTCAGCGACTTACATTCAGTGGCAAGCTTAACCAGATAGGGGAGGCGCAGGGAAACCGAGTCCGAACAGGGCGCCATAGTCGCTGGGTGTAGACCCGAAACCAGGTGATCTATCCATGGTCAGGATGAAGGTTGGGTAACACCAGCTGGAGGTCCGAACCGACTAATGTTGCAAAATTAGCGGATGAACTGTGGATAGGGGTGAAAGGCTAATCAAACCTGGAAATAGCTGGTTCTCCCCGAAAACTATTTAGGTAGTGCGTCATGTATTGCTCCAGGGGGTAGAGCACTGTAATGGTTGTGGGGGCCATCGCGGCTTACCACGCCATAGCAAACTCCGAATACCTGGAAGTATGAGCATGGCAGACAGTCGCCGGGTGCTAACGTCCGGCGGCAAGAGGGAAACAACCCAGACCTACAGCTAAGGTCCCAAAGTGTGGCTAAGTGGGAAACGAAGTGGGAAGGCTAAAACAGTCAGGATGTTGGCTTAGAAGCAGCCATCATTTAAAGAAAGCGTAATAGCTCACTGATCGAGTCGTCCTGCGCGGAAGATGTAACGGGGCTAAGCCATGCACCGAAGCTTAGGCTGCACTCTCTGAGTGCGGGGTAGGGGAGCGTTCTGTAAGCCTGTGAAGGTGTCTCGTAAGGGATGCTGGAGGTATCAGAAGTGCGAATGCTGACATGAGTAGCGTTAAAGCGGGTGAAAAGCCCGCTCGCCGTAAGCGCAAGGTTTCCTACGCAACGTTCATCGGCGTAGGGTGAGTCGGCCCCTAAGGTGAGGGCGAAAGCCATAGCTGATGGGAAGCTGGTTAATATTCCAGCACCGATTTCTAGTGCGATGGGGGGACGGATCGTGGAAGGTTGTCCGGGTGTTGGAAGTCCCGGTTCCTGACCTGTAGGTGTCTGGTAGGTAAATCCGCCAGGCGTATGCCGAGGGGTTGGGACGAGCGAGCTTGCTCGCGAAGCAACTGGAAGTGGTTCCAAGAAAAGCCTCTAAGCTTCAGCTAGAAACGACCGTACCGCAAACCAACACTGGTGCGCGAGATGAGTATTCTCAGGCGCTTGAGAGAACTCGGGAGAAGGAACTCGGCAAATTGACACCGTAACTTCGGAAGAAGGTGTGCCTTGGTAGCTTGAGTGTGAACAACACAAGGGCGAAGAGGTTGCAAAGAATAGGTGGCTGCGACTGTTTATTAAAAACACAGCACTCTGCAAACACGAAAGTGGACGTATAGGGTGTGACGCCTGCCCGGTGCCGGAAGGTTAAGTGATGGGGTGCAAGCTCTTGATCGAAGCCCCGGTAAACGGCGGCCGTAACTATAACGGTCCTAAGGTAGCGAAATTCCTTGTCGGGTAAGTTCCGACCTGCACGAATGGCGTAACGATGGCCACACTGTCTCCTCCCGAGACTCAGCGAAGTTGAAATGTTTGTGATGATGCAATCTCCCCGCAGCTAGACGGAAAGACCCCATGAACCTTTACTGTAGCTTTGCATTGGATTGCGAACCGACTTGTGTAGGATAGGTGGGAGGCTTTGAAGTCAGGACGCCAGTCTTGATGGAGCCATCCTTGAAATACCACCCTGGTTTGTTCGCGGTTCTAACCTAGGCCCGTCATCCGGGCCGGAGACAGTGCATGGTGGGCAGTTTGACTGGGGCGGTCTCCTCCTAAAGAGTAACGGAGGAGTTCGAAGGTACGCTTGGTACGGTCGGACATCGTGCCTAAAGTGCAATGGCAAAAGCGTGCTTAACTGCGAGACTGACAAGTCGAGCAGGTGCGAAAGCAGGACATAGTGATCCGGTGGTTCTGTATGGAAGGGCCATCGCTCAACGGATAAAAGGTACTCTGGGGATAACAGGCTGATACCGCCCAAGAGTTCATATCGACGGCGGTGTTTGGCACCTCGATGTCGGCTCATCTCATCCTGGGGCTGTAGCCGGTCCCAAGGGTATGGCTGTTCGCCATTTAAAGAGGTACGTGAGCTGGGTTTAAAACGTCGTGAGACAGTTTGGTCCCTATCTGCTGTGGGCGTTGGAGATTTGACGGGGGCTGCTCCTAGTACGAGAGGACCGGAGTGGACACACCTCTGGTGTACCTGTTGTCACGCCAGTGGCATCGCAGGGTAGCTAAGTGTGGAAGAGATAACCGCTGAAAGCATCTAAGCGGGAAACTTGCCTGAAGATGAGATCTCCCTGGGGACTCGATCCCCCTGAAGGGTCGTCCAAGACCAGGACGTTGATAGGCCGGGTGTGGAAGCGCAGTAATGCGTGCAGCTAACCGGTACTAATTGCCCGTGAGGCTTGACCCTATAGTTTTGCGAGATCCAGCATGCTGCTGGGCCGCCATCAGTTGACTCGACATGACTCTGCACGCAGACTCGTTCGAGACTCAGTCACATCGTCGTCGGAAACCATGGACTTCTCCACAAACTTCCGATACACTCGTCGACTCCTATCAGACAACGGCAGCAAGCCTTGGCAACTCGCCAGGCTCGCCGCCAACAAGCTTTGTCTGACGACCATAGCGAAGTGGAACCACTCCTTCCCATCCCGAACAGGAACGTGAAACGCTTTTGCGCCGATGATAGTGGGCCCGCGCCCGTGAAAGTAGGACATCGTCAGACACCCTATTCATGAAAAAGCCCGTACCATGTACGGGCTTTTTTTTCGTCTGTATGTCTCCTACGACCTTCTCCATTAGTCTTCTGTATCTCATACGTCCCCTTCACGTTCTGTTTGTCTCTTTCTGTATGTCTCCTTCGCCAGCCTGTTTTGAGTCAGCGGCGTAACCCTGAGGCGCGCTCCCGTCGGCGATGCCTTTGTCTTCCCCTGTTTCTTTGCATGGCTCCCACGTCCGGTTTGGACGTGGGCCGTTTGCTGCGTTTAGCCAGCTCACCTTCGATCTGTTCTGCGCTGTCAGGACGTTGCGATGTCTTCGAACTGGATTCCCGAGCGCATGGCTGCCATGGCGACTTGCGCACGCGAGGAGATGCCCAGGATGCGAAGGATGCCGCTGACATGGACCTTGACCGTTCCTTCTGCCAAGCCCAGCTCTCGGCAGATGCTCTTGTTTGGCAGACCCAGCATCATGAGTCGAAGGACGCTGCGTTGGCGTTCACTCAGCCCCAGATGGCGCCCGTCCCGGTATTCACGGTGTGGTTGTGCAGGAGCGGTATGGCTGCCCGGATATACCGCAGGTTGGACACGCAGCCCTTGGGGTACATTCGCTTTGGGGATACTGAGATGGTCCTGGAACTCAGGACGAACCACTGCGGCATGTGATGCAGGCGCAGATCCGCTTCCGGATTTGGGATCGTTGCTATTGCGGGCCAGCCGGATGGCAGTCCGGAGGCAGTCAGTGATGGGTTGGGTATCCGCGTTTTTCAGGACCAGTCCCAGAGTGCCGGCCACTTGGCACGCATGGGTCACTGCCTGATCTGCCCGTTCGATCATTGCGACGATGGGGAGACCCGGACATTTCCGGCGGAATGTGTCCAGTGTGACGGTTCCGGTTGCGTCGGGCAGCTGGAGGTCCAGAAGGATCAGCAGCGGCTGCTGCCCGCTATGAACATAGCGGATGGCCTCTTCCAGCGAGGAGGCGGCGATGATGATCAGGTTTTCATCAATCGACTCCAGGATGGAACGGAGGGATTTGCGGATCAGGGGTTGGTCATCGACCAGGAGTACATTCTGTGCATTCATTTGAGTCTCCTCCTTCCGTCCGCAGGCACTGAGTTGGTGCCTGTTTCCGGATAGAGAGAATTCCGGGTAGAAAGAAAGCGGTTGTTCAGGTTGCAGTTGCTATGGGGTGTTGCTTGGAGACCATGCGTTGCGCGTGATCCGTTGAGATGCATTGTTGCTGTTCGGCAACGATCTGGCGCGGTCATAGTTCACGTTCATTGTGCGGGCGATTCATGGCAGCGGACCGGGTTTGATTGTTTTGTGACTTATGTCTGTATCTGGTGTCCGATCGGCTGACGTGTGCGCCGCCGTCACCTGCGGGGAGGGGGACATTTACGCGTGCGTCGCCATCACCTGCGCGGAAGCGGTCCTTTACGTGTGTGCCGCCATCACCTGCGCGGAGGCGCTCCTTTATGCGTGAGTCGCTATCACTTGCGCAGAGGGAGGCCTTTTCTGCTGCAGGTTCATTGCTTGGTGGGGGAGGTCTGTTCATTGCGCCTGGCTCCGGGAAGATGTTTGAACCGTGTGGGGTATCAAGTCTGCATTGGGGGCGGGTAGGGCGAGGTGATGCCATCCATTGGGTGGCTGCTTGGCCTATGCTGAAAGGAGGTGGTAGTGCTGATGTGCTCGCCTTGGAGGCAGCCAGGTTGTGACGCTGGGCAGTGTGCGCGTTCAGTCCCTTGGGTACCAGTGCTCCTTGTAGTTCAGGCTCTTGGGCTCACTGGAGCACATTGCCCTATCCACGGGCACTTGGTTGCTTCTGTACGTTTCTTGGGCATGTTCGCTCAGGTAGCGTTTCCCGTTGAGAGGCTTCGTTAGCAGTCAAGATTTCGCCGCTGGCGATCATGAGGACTATGGTTCGGGGGCGCTAGCCTGCCGTGAGGCTGTGGCTCGGCCTCAGGGGGGATTCATTGAGGATTCAAGTTGGGTATCGGCCATGCTTCTTGATCTGACTTGCTGATTTGTCTGGCCGAGTCGAGATGACTCGCCTCGGTCCGCAACTTGTGGGGGCGGGCCTTGCAACAGTGGGCTACTGGTTTTCAAGGTCTTTTTAGGGCTGGACAGAGGGCTATCAGGGGCTATCAGGGAGCTATCAGGGGAGTGTCAGGGGAGTGTCAGGGGAGTGTCAGGGGAGTGTCAGGGGAGTGTCGGGGAATATCAGGGCTCGCGGTCAAGGCAGAGCTAAGTGCGGAGGCCCAGGGGGGGAGACGAGGGACCAGCGGCGGTGTGGGGGCTGCTAGCCGTACACTTGTCGCAGCAGATGGATGTGGCACAGCACCGGGGCGGTTCTGGAATGCGCGGTCAGGTGATTTGGGGGGGGGCTGCTTCAGCTGATGGTGCCTGCCGGGGCCCCGCTTATCCGTAGTGCGGCAATGGTTGCCGTTATAAAGGCAAAGGTGTTTGGCTATTTGCAAGTGCTGTTGTCTCCCTTTCTGTGGCTGGCTGGTTCGGTGTGAACCGTGTTTCAGGGGGCTGGAGGACTGTTCTGTTGCGTTTGCGTTCCCTGGGCACATGCTGACAGTTTCCATGTCGGGCAAAAAAAATGGACACCTCCCTCGGGGCGGTGTCCATAAAAGTGCTATTTCCAGAGGACATTCAGAGTCCTGGTTCTGTAGGCCTGCGGGGCCTGTTACCCACCAGGGGCTCGGAGTCCCGGGAGCCAGACCCCGGCAAGAGGGGCTCCCGAGGAGCTATGAAACCATGGGAAGGTGCCGTGTGTATGTCCGACAGACCGATGGATTCTGGGGGCGGTCCAACGGCACTTATCTGGTGTTCATTTGCTCATCGGATCAGTTGCTTGGTCACTGGCATATCCGTTTGCCGGTGCATCTGGTGTCCACATCCTGGCAGTCAGATTCCTGGTATCCGAGAGTCGAGACAGGGGATAGTGAGGCAGCGGGATAGCAGGGGCAGCACGACGGCTCATTGACTCGTTGAGGCCAGGGCCATCCGATCATTCCTGGGAGATGTCAGGCTCTCCGTTGTTGATCTGGATTGAAGGCCGGCCCGTGATGGGCTGGCCTTGTGTGGAAGGGGGGCAGTGCGGGGCGGGTTACCGGTGCAGGAAGGCTTCGACGAGGCGGACCCAGAGGGTGGCTCCGAGGGGGATGGCGTCGTCGTTGAAGTCGTAGCTGGGGTTGTGCAGCAGGCAGGGGCCGTCGCCGTGGCCGTTGGCGCGGTGGGTTCCATCGCCGTTGCCCAGGAAGAAGTAGCAGCCTGGGCGCTGGAGCAGCATGAAGGAGAAGTCTTCGGCGGCCATGACGGGATCGATGGGGGAGACGATGTTGTCGGGGCCGATGATGTCGGTGAGGACTCGTGTGACGAAGGCGGTCTGTGCGGGATCGTTGATGGTGGGCGGGTAGTTGCGCTGGAAGCGGAATTCGACTTTGGCGCCAAAGCCGCTGCAGATGCTTTCGGCGAGGGCTTTCATCCGGGTTTCGATGAGGTCGATCATTTCGACGGAGAAGGTCCGGACGGTGCCGCGCAGTGTGGCGTGGTCGGGGACGATGTTGACGGCGTCGCCGGTGTGGATCTGGGTGACGGAGAGGACGGCGGCTTCGATGGGGTTGCGGTTGCGGCTGATGATGGTCTGGAAGGCCTGGACCAGGGTGGCTGCGATGGCGACGGGATCGATGCCGTTGTGGGGCATGGCGGCGTGGGAGCCTTTGCCGGTGATGATGATCTCGAAGGTGTTGGAGGAGGCGAGGATGGGGCCGGGGCGAATGCCGATCTGACCGACGGGCATGCCGGGCCAGTTGTGCAGGCCGAAGATGGCGTCGCAGGGGAAGCGTTCGAAGAGTCCGTCTTCGACCATGGCGCGACCGCCACCGAGGGATTCTTCGGCGGGCTGGAAGATGAGGTGGAGGGTGCCGTCGAAGTTCTGGTGGGTAGCGAGGTGTTTGGCGGCGGCCAGCAGGATGGTGGTGTGGCCGTCATGGCCGCAGGCGTGCATGCGGCCGGGGTGGCTGGAGTGGTGGCCGAAGGTGTTGGCTTCCTGCATGGGCAGGGCGTCCATGTCGGCGCGGATGCCGATGCTGCGGGGGCTGTTGCCGCGTTTGAGGGTGCCGATGACGCCGGTCTTGCCCAGGCCGGTGGTGACTTCATAGCCCCATTCGCGCAGTTTGTTGGCTACCAGGGTGGAGGTACGGGTCTCTTCGAAGCCCAGTTCGGGATGGGTATGGATGTCGCGTCGCAGGGCGGTGAATTCGGCGTGCGAGGCTTGGATATCGTCGATGATCTGCATGGCGGCTCCTTGGGAATGAGTAGAGATTAGCATCAGTAGGCCGGGGTAGGGGGTATGTGCAGGAAGCGCCGGCTCTGAGTAGGCCGGGGGCAGATGAGGCTGCGCATGGATGCGCTCGGGATGGATGTGGCAGGGATGGATGTGGCAGGGATGGATGTGGCTGGGAGAGATGTGGCGAGGGAGGAATGGGGGAGGCGGCTTGTATTTGTTGTGCCTCTGGATCGGGTGTCGCGCAGGAGGAAGTGTGGGGACTGCGGCATCCTGATGCGGGCGCGGGGTTTGAGGTGAGGATTCAAGGCAGCGAAGGTGTGGAGCGTTGGATGGAGGTGGGTGAAGACAGGTGGGCAGGGGGTCTGTGTTGGGAATGGGGGTGATGCGGTATCGTGTCTTGATGGAAGAAGCGATAATTTCACCGACAACTGTGGCCTTGTGGTTGTAGGCTGTTGGTGCAGCGAGGTTGTCGGGGCGTTTGGGATGTTGAAGCCAGACGTTTTCTCTGGGGCCCGGCGTGGGGCGTGATGGTGTCTGGTGTGGTCTGAGGGGGCCTGGTTGTGGAGCGTGTCTGGTTGAAACATTACCCGCATGGGGTTCCTGCGGAGATTGATCCGGACAGTTATCGTTCGCTTGCGCATTTGCTGGAGGAGGCGATGGTCCGGCATGCGGGGCAGGCGGCAACGGTCTGTCTGGGGCGCACGTTGACGTATGGGGATCTGGATCGGTTGTCCATGCGGTTTGGGGCATGGCTTGGGTCGCTGGGGTTGCCCAAGGGCTCACGTGTCGCGCTGATGATGCCCAACTGTCATGCCTACGTGGTGTCGTTGCTGGGGGCGCTGCGGGCGGGGATGACGGCGGTGAATGTGAATCCGCTCTATACGCCGCGAGAACTGGGGAACCAGCTGCGGGATGCCCGTGCGGATGTGCTGGTGGTTCTGGAGAATTTTGCGCACACGGTGGAGAAGGTCGGGCTGGAAGGGATGGTCCGTCAGGTTGTCCTGGCCTCGATGGGGGATCTGCTGGGGGGGCTGAAGGGCTGGGTGGTGAACATGATGCTTCGTCATGTGCGGCGGACGGTCCCTCCTTTCAGCTTGCCCGGGGCTGTCCGGTTTGCCGAGGTGATGCGGCAGGGCAAGGGTCTGCCGTTCGAGCCGCCCCAGCTGGGGGGAGAGGATCTGGCCTTTTTGCAGTACACGGGCGGGACGACCGGCGTGTCGCGGGGAGCGATGTTGACGCACCGCAACATGGTGGCGAATGTGTTGCAGAGCTGTGCGTGGTTCCATCCGGCGATGGATCAGCCGGGAAAGCCGACGCCGGAAGGGCCGCCGGTGTTCGTGGGGGCGTTGCCGCTCTATCACATCTTTGCGCTGACGATCTGCCTGCTGGTGAACATGCAGCTGGGGGGCAAGCTGATCCTGATCCCCAACCCGCGTGATGTGAAGGGGCTGGTGAAGGCGCTTCGACCTCATCGCCCGGTGGTGTTCCCGGGGGTAAGCACGCTCTACGACATGCTGGTGGCCCATGAGATGTTCCGGGGGCTGGATTTCTCGAACTTGCGAATTTCGCTTGCTGGCGGAATGGCCGTGCCGAAGGCGGTGGCACGGCGCTGGGAGTCGGTGACGGGGTGTCCGGTCTGCGAAGGGTACGGATTGACCGAGGCGTCACCGACGGTGGCCTGTTCTCCGACGAATACGACGACGCATGATGGAACGGCGGGGATGCCGTTGCCGTCAACCGAGATCGAGATCCGGGATGAGTCGTTGCGACCGCTTCCATTGGGGACGCCGGGCGAGGTGGTGGTGCGTGGTCCACAGGTGATGGCCGGCTATTGGCAGCATGCTGAGGACACGTGTGCGGTCATGACGTCGGATGGTTTTCTGAGGACCGGGGATATCGGTGTGCTGGATGAGCGCGGTTATCTGCGCTTGCTGGACCGGCAGAAGGACATGATTCTGGTGTCAGGGTTCAACGTCTACTGCAATGAGGTGGAGGATGTGGTCTGCAGCCACCCGGGGGTGAAGGCGTGTGCGGCGGTCGGTGTGCAGGATGAGCACGCCGGACAGGCCGTAAAGATTTTCGTGGTAAGAGAGGACAGGACGCTGACGCGTGAGGAGCTGCTGGCTTACTGCAAGGAGCGTCTGACGGGCTACAAGCGTCCTCGGATCGTGGCTTTCGTGAAGAGTTTGCCCAAGAGCGATGTGGGCAAGGTATTGCGTCGCCCGCTGCGTGATGGCACGGTGGTGCCGGAGCCGGACGAGTCGGAAAATAGGACTTGAAACGCTGACGCAGAAAGAAGAACACCCGGTACCGCGATGCGGACCGGGTGTTCTTTCATGGAGGCGAGCCCAATCTCACTGCTCCCCGGGCTGCCCTGGATGGGACTGGGCCCGGTGACTGGGGGTATGGGCTGGCCTGGGTCTGTGTCAGTCGATCAGCAGGATCTCGACGCGACGGGCTTCTGCGTTGTTGCCGGAGCCGGTGGTCTGCTCGGGTTTGCGCAGGATGATGCGTTGCGCGGGGATGCCCTGGGCGATGAGTGCATCGCGCACGCCAAGGGCGCGACGCTTGGCCAGATCACGATTGAAGTCGATGTTGCCGGTGGGGTCGTGGTAGCCGGCTAGCAGGACACGACGGCCCTCGACGGCCTTCAGGGCCTCGACCACGGTGGCAATGGCCTGCTGAGTGTCAGCAGGAAGTGATGCAGAGGCAGATGTGAAGTAGATGGCGCCCGCAGGTTGGGTGGGAGTGGCCTGTTCGAAGGCAACGAACTCTTCGGTGATGGTTCCCGTCTGCGATGAGGAGGCTGCATCCTGCGCTACGGCGTGGCCAGCGGCTCCCTGAGCTGTGGTGCTGGCATCCTGGCCGTGGCCTGGAGCGCTGGCTGCAACTGCAGCAGCGGCCGTGGTGGTGGTGGCTGCATCGCTTGCGCCATCAGCACCCTTCAGGACCCAGATGATCACGGAAATGAGCAGGATGATGACGGTGGAGAACACGACCCACAGCCCGGTGCGTGTGGTGGTGTCGTCGTCGAGTGGGTTCATGATGGATCCTTGTTAGCGTTGCCGACGCTCAATTCTACCAATCGTTTGCGCGGGGTTCGGGGGCTTGAGCAGGGAAAACGGCAAGGGGCAGGGCGCCTTGTGAACAGGGCAGGGGGACGCGCTGGCCGTGGTGAGAGGAGGCCTGGTCGGGTCCGGCGGTGCTGTCCAGGAGAGGGACCTGGAGGAGCCTGGTCTCAGGGAAGGGGCTCAGAGGGCCTGATGCAGAAAGAAGAGCATAAAAAAGCCCCCGACCGGAAGGCAGGGGGCTTGGGGCGCCATCACGCAGGGCGGATGGCGCTGACCGCAGAGGGGGTATCAGAAGAAGTGACGGATACCCAGAGCGACGCGGCGGGGCTTGGTGTTGTCCTGACCCGGGACTTCGGCTTTGCCGATACCGACAGCACCGTACACGAAGGTGCGCTTGCTCAGGCCGTGAGCGTAGGCCAGACCGACGCCACTGTGCTTGTTGTTGCTGGCGCGCTTGAACTCGTCACGACGGTACGTCAGATAGGCCGTGCCGTTGTCGGAGACCTGATAGCTCAGGTTGCCGAAGTAGCCCTTGTCCTTGACGCTGGAGCCAGCAACGGGTTTGGTCTCGTTCTGAGCGTAGGCCAGGCCGGCGCCGAAGGGACCGATCTTGGTGCCGATGGAGGCGCCCAGTTCGTTGGTGCGCTTCACGTTGTTGATCTTGCCACCGTCGACGGACAGGTAGCCGACGCCGAAGGTGAAGGCGCCCCAGTCGCCCACACCGGCGACGGAGTAGTAGTCACCCTGCTTGGCCACGTCACCAGCGGCGACGTTGGTGGCTTCCGATTCACCAGCGCCGTAGCCGGCATACAGCTTGAAGCCGCCCAGCGAGGGGGTGACATAGCTGATGGTGTTGTCACGCTTGCTGGTGTAGCCAGCCAGCGCGTCGCTGCTGTAGTACCAGGACTGGCCGGTGAGGTCGGCTGCCTCGATGGCATAGCTCAGCGCCACAGCCTGACGACCCAGCTTGATGGTACCGAAACCACCGTCCAGGCCAACCCAGGACTGGCCCTGCCAGAAGCGGGTGCTGTTGGCCAGACGACCGGTATCGGCGCGAGCACGATACTCCAGGTTGAAGATGGCTTTCAGGCCATTGCCGAGGTCTTCGGAGCCGA